>Ga0172379_10002908_pt1 | contig 28674 bp, 24 predicted proteins | sample GrowelOW334metaG_FD_119756 | JGI IMG/M metagenome (GOLD analysis project Ga0172379, IMG submission 119756) | Groundwater microbial communities from an aquifer near a municipal landfill in Southern Ontario, Canada - Groundwater well OW334 metaG | ecosystem: Environmental > Aquatic > Deep...
CACTCTACAAAGGAGAAATTCTTATGGCAGAAGATATTCCTTCATTTCTCATTTCCATTATTCCCAATAAAATCGACCTTTCAAAAGAAAATGAACTCCTCGCATTATTATCTAAGATTTTAAAAAATAAAGTTGATTGGGCTGCTATTCATACCCGATATGTTGAAAATACGCAGCCGGACTGGCCAATCGCAATCGGGACTATTCCTTTTCCACTTTATGATGACAAGGTCGCATCCCTGACGTCACAATTACGGGATTATCCTGGAATATCTATTGAGGAAGGCAAAACCAGATATCCGAGTATTCTGAATGAGGATGTGAAAAACACAGTATATGCGGAATGCTGTTCTTTATTGTATTCTCCATATTCGTATCATGGAATAGTAGGATATGAAAAACAATTTGATAAAGAATTATCAGGAGCCGATGGTGGATCAATTGTGATTCAAAGTCTGAAGGGTGACATAACCCGCGTCATCAAAGACATAGTCCCAATACATGGAAATGACATCGTCATTCCTTATGGCCAATGACTTCATACACATAATCTGAGCCAAATTGTATTATGAAGCGAAGATTCGGATGTGATTCAGCTTTATTTTTGAGTATCGACCATTCATGCGGGGGATATTGCAGGCTATGGACTATGACATGGGTGACACCTGTGTTGGAGAGATTCTGCACAGTATCCTCAGACGGAAAGTTTTCTAAATTTGCAGTCAGCTTGTTATAAGAGTCTGGAAGATATCCGCCGTACCCATTTATCATTCTTTTTTTATGAAATGATGAATAATAGACTCGATATGTTTCAAGAGCATATGTATGAGATTTTTGAAGTGCATTATATGGAGTATAAAGTTGATCCTCCATTTTGATTCCATGATAAAACAGCGACACTGGAAGTTCTGCTATGACAGTGTTTTTTGGTAATTGAGTGATCCATGAATATACTTCAGGGACAGAGTGTTTTAAGGGGATTGAAACAAATGCAGTTTGAAATTGCCATATTTCAATGATAAAAATGCAGAAAAAAGCTCCGATTATGTATCTGTACCCTTTATGATTTTTGAGGCTATCAATGCCATAGGCAGCCAGGATACATAAAGATAATATGACAAAAATACCCAATCGGGCAGGGACTCGGACTGTCTGAAATAGTGGAATATATGTATAGAGATAATAGTAAGGAAGTCGTAAGGTTCCGGTAGAAAAAGATCCGAGTGAAAAAGCCTGTTGATCACCAAATGACAGCACAAGAGATACTGTTCCTAAGATAATCCAAAGAAATAGTACGTTTTTATTTTGTTTTTTTGAGAGAATAAACCCCAATAACGCAAGGAAAATGACAGAACACGTGGGATAAAAAACATGTTCGTTTATGCTGTTTGGCAATAGTGGTGCCAAAAGACTTGTGGGAAGCACACTCATGTAGTCTTTGGGAGTAGCCCGAAGATGTGTCATATCATCAATGCTTCGTTTTAATTCGGGATGTTCCGCTTTTAGTCTGACATACGGAAAGTTTAATGCTACGAGAAGTATAAGAAAAATGAATAATGTAGGTATAGTTTCGAGAAACCGGTTTTTATACACTGCTAACGTATGATTTTGCATACGGGTGATGAAATCCCATATGAGCACTGTTCCAGTTATTGGAATGAGAAATACCCCAAAATAAATGCTTGAGGATATTGCTAGTAAATACCAGATGCATAAGAAGATAAAATTTATTTTTTTTCCTTCTTTCAAAAATTTGAGAAGGTAGAGGATATATAAAGGAAGCCATTGATTCCAGATCATTGGTAAATGACCGATTTGGGATAGACGTGGGTATGAAAAAGCAAAAAATAATCCCGATAGGATAGATGCAATGTTGTTTTTTGTAAGATACAAAGATAACAGAAACATAAAAAGAGCTGAAAGAGGAAAGGATATAAGGACGGCAATATTTTCGGCAAATATTGGATTATCTGTGAGCCAGATAATCGGAGTCGTGACTATGCTTTGTGCCCATAATGTGTCAGAAAAAGCCAGCGTATTTGTTAAAGGAAAGAATATATTTGTATTGAGAAGCTGATCTATTCCACCAAACATGTTGTAGGCATTGTGTGAGATATTCCAGGCATAGAAAAGGGGGTCAATCACATTTACGACTCCATGTGTGCTATTCACCGAATATGGGAAAAGTACAATGATTGTTCCAAGAATGCTGAGTACTAATAGGATAATTATTGATTTTTTCATTAGTTATTAGAATGGCATCTGTCTTTACGATATAATACTCTATGATATAAGTGTTATATACCATAATATAATAGGTATACTGTATCTATACAAGAGAGGCAGAAGAATATAAGCACTATTCGCTATTATTATACGAAAACCATGAATGTTAAAAAGCATATTGTTATATTGATGCTTCTGATTGGCTTAGCCTTTGCTCTTCGCGTAGTAAAAGTGTGGGATATTCCATCATCGTTATCTTGGGATGAAGTATCGATCGGATATAACGCCTACTCTATTCTTAAAACCGGAAAAGATGAGCATGGAAAATTTATTCCGCTAGATGCATTTACTGCATATGGTGATTATAAGCCGCCTTTGTCTATTTATATTACAGTTCCATTTGTGGCGTTATTTGGACTGAATGAATTTTCCGTTCGTATCCCATCAGTACTGTTTGGAACATTGACAGTATTACTGACATACTTCCTTGTAAAAGAGTTACTGTACAAAACAAAGAATGAAAATAGTGTCATTAGCTTTGTGCCGATTTTATCTGCAACACTATTTGCTATCTCTCCTTGGCATATAAATCTCAGTAGGGCAGGATTTGAGGCAACTATTGCATTATTTTTTGTTGTATTGGGAATATATTTGATATTTCTCTCTATGAGAAAGCCAAAAATATGGTACGGATCCTTTATCCCTTTTGTTTTGGCAATTTACACATTTAATAGCAGCAGATATTTTGTTCCATTTCTCGCAATAGGTATCGTATGTCTGTATTGGAAAATTTTGAAAAACCAATGGAAATATATTGCAGTTGGATGTTTGATTTCCATCATGGCACTTTTGCCAATAATGCCACATTTATTTTCCAAGGAGGCACGACTGCGGTTTGCCGAAGTAAATATTTTTACTGATTCATCAGTTGTAACTATATCAAATAAAAGAATTGAAGAATCCAATAACGCATGGTGGGCGAAAATTATATACAACAGACGCATAGGATATTTCAGAAGTTTTCTCATACACTATTTTGATCATTTCCAGCCTGAATATTTATTTTTTAAAGGAGATGGAAATCCAAAATTTTCCATACAAAATGTCGGTCAATTGTATCTCATAGAAGCACCATTCCTTGTAATTGGAGTATTTACTCTTATTCGTGATTTTCCTACCGTGGGAATTTTATTATTGTATTGGCTCTGTATGGCGATTGTTCCTGCTGCTGTGGCACGCGAAACACCTCATGCTCTCCGTACATTAAATTCTCTCCCCACATGGCAAATATTTATTGCATACGGAATTCTTCAGAGTGTAGGAAAATTTTTGCTTGATAAACCTATATGGAAAAAACGTTTTCATCCGGCAAAAATACTTATGTATTTTCCAGCTATTATTATATTTTTTTGTTATGTATGCAGTGTAAGTTATTATTTGTTTACCTATTATGTCCATTATCCGAGGATGTATTCCGGTGAATGGCAATATGGGTACAGGGAAGCATTTCGTTTTGTGTCACCTTTAGAAAAAAACTATGACTCGATATATGTGACAGAGACTATAGGCAGACCATATATGTACGCACTTTTTTATAATAAGATCGATCCTCAGGAATTTTTCCGCAACAAAAACGCATCTTTTGATGCCGCTGGTTTTTATCATGTCTATGGTTTTGGAAAATACCGTTTCGTGAAGGATATGCCAAATGAATGTTCGGGAAAATGTCTTTTTGTGGGTCAATCAGATGGTGTCATGAATAACGTAAACGTTCTAAAAACGATCTCCCTAATGAATGGTAACCCTGTGCTTACAATATATGAAAAATAACCGGTTTATATTTTTTTGCAGTATTGTGGTCATTGCTGCTGTACTCCGATTTTACCAATTGGGAAATATTCCTCCGAGTCCGGATTGGGATGAAGCAGCTCTTGGGTATAACGCAAAGTCCATATATTTGACCGGTAAGGATGAATACGGAACAGTATTACCTTTATCTTTTCGATCCTACGATGACTATAAACCGCCATTATACGTGTATCTTACGGTCCCTTCAGTTGCCATTTTTGGACTTAATACATGGGCCACGAGATTGCCATCAGCAATTATGGGCGTGTTGGCTGTTATTGGAACTTATTTTTTAGTCCAAAAATTATTTGAGTACAGATTATATAAAGAGTCGTTGAAACGGTTTGATTTTATTCCTTTTGTTTCCTCATTCCTTTTGGCTATTTCTCCATGGCATATCCAATTTTCCCGAATTGCGTTTGAAGCAAATATAGGAGTCACGATTAATATTTGGGCCGTATATTTTTTTCTCCGTGGTCTTACATCAAAATGGTATCTGATTGGAAGCGCAGGACTTTTTGCATTGGGGTTATATGCATATCATAGTCAAAGAATATTTGTCCCATTGCTGGTTTTGTTTTTAGGTGTTTTGTATCGAAAGCGCATTTTTCAACTCAAAAAAAGTATTATCCTGCAGGCTTTTATTGTAGGATGTGTGGTTTTATTGCCTCTTATACCGGTGTTTTTTGATAAAAATGTTTTAATGAGATTAAAAGGAACAAGCTCATTTAGGGAGCAAACAGAAATATTATCAAACAATATTAAAAAATTGGAATACGATAGAAGTCGAGGATATTGGATCGGAGAATTATTTGATAATCGCCGGATAGAATATGGATTGGTTATTGCCAGAGGATATCTGGCACATTTTTCTCCTAAATGGTTATTTGTGACAGGAGACCACGAACGGCATCATGCTCCTGATATGGGATTATTATATATATGGGAATTGCCTTTTTTCCTATACGGATTGTTCCAACTTTTGAAATTAAAGGATAAAGGTCACGGATCATACGTTATATTTGGATGGTTACTTCTTGCGCCCATTGCCGCATCTCCAACAACACAACTTCCTCATGCTATCCGGACCCTTGTTTTTTTGCCTACGTTTCAAATATGCATAGCATTCGGGATTGTAGCCGCGATTTCTAATATAAAATCAAACCTGTCAGGAATTAAACGGATATGTGTTATGAGTATAGTCGCCATTATCTGTTTTTTTGCCGTATGTAATGTTCTCTATTACCTGGCTCAGTATTTCGGACGTACCAATAAAGAATATTCAAAATTTTGGCAATACGGATATAAAGAAGCGGTGCTTTACACTGAATCAGTAAAAGATTCTTACAGTAAAATTGTGGTATCCACCGCATTGGAGCAACCATATATGTTTTATTTATTTTTCCTAAATTATGATCCTGTGCGCTATCTAGAAAATGGAGGGACAAAATCAGGAAGCTTTGATGAGAAGGGAAATATGTTTGACACGTATGAGTTCAGGCCGATTGATTGGAATAAAGAACGCTTTGACGGAAAAACATTATACGTAGGATCGCCGTCTGAAATGCCTCACGGAAACAATGCACATATTACATTTTTGGACGGAACACCTGCCATAGAAATTAAGGATAGAAAGGATTAATTCATTATGAAGAAAAACATATATTTATTTTTATTCGCCTGTATATGTGTTCTTATTTTGGCAGCTTTACCCAGATCTATTGAATTTTTAAATAGGAATTATCTGTTTGGTTTTGATCAGGGAAAACATTGGCTTGCTGCCAAATCAATTGTTGTTGACCATAAATTTCCATTGATAGGTGATGAAGTTGGTGGGGCACAGGGAGGATTTTTTCAGGGTTCCGGTTGGTATTATCTTCTGGCTATAGCTTTTATTCTATTTGGTGGAGATCCATATGGGGGGATTGTCCTGATTTTTATGCTTAGTGTTGGTCTGATCGCGATGTTTATGGCGTTATTTAAATCTTATTTAGGGAAAAAAGAAATTGTAACAGCAGGGATGCTTTTGGCCATAGCTCCGATTCTCATATCAAATGCACGGTTTGTCTGGCCGCCTTTTGTCATCCCGTTTTTGACAGTTTTATATTTGTTCTTTGTTTATAATGTATTGTTAAAAAAATATGTGCATATCATACCTGTATTCTTTACCATCGGTCTCATGGCACATTTTGAGATTGCTACTGCCGGTACACTATTTATATCAACGATGATTCTCTATGTGTGTTATATCGTGTATGAAAAAATACCCGTAAAATATTTGTTTTTTGGATTGGTAGGTTTTATCCTCCCTTTGTTCCCGCTTTTGATTTTTGATATCCGCCATGATTTTTTAAACACAAAAGGAATAATTGAGATGTTTACTGGTTCTAAGACAGGACCAATCACAACTGAAGCATATATAAAAATAGTAGCAAATCACTGGATGATATTTTACGATGAATTTTTCAGGGCATTTCAGATGTTGTTTTTACCAAAAATAGTTATCTCAGGATTACTTATTGCCGGAACACTATCTTTGCTTTTGGATAAACGTGTGCCTTTTTTGAAGAAAAAATTTGTTGCATTTCTTTTTATTTCACCGATAAGTTTGTTTTTGGTTTTTTTGTTATTTAAAAGTAATGTATGGGCATGGTGGATACCAGAGCTGACCGTTATATACATCGTATTGATGGCGATGGTTCTGGTATACGGATGGCAAAAAGGATTGATAATGCGGGGATTGATACTTGTGATAACCGGACTGATGATGTTTTCATATATCAAAACGACATATTCTTTTCTTTCAAAAGAATTATTTGATTATGGAGGCGTACACAAAATTAAGGGTAAGACTGATGCTTTGGATATAATATACCGTGATGCAAAAAATACTCAATTTGGTCTTTTGATATTCACACCACCGATATATACTTACCCCTATGATTATCTTTTATGGTGGTATGGAAAAAACCGCTATGGATATATTCCACCATATGAGAAGAAAAATATTTTTTATTTACTGATAGAGCCTGATGAAGGTCAACCTTGGAGGCATAAAGGATGGATAGAAACAGTCATAAAAGATGGCGCTATCCTGGATTCATGGGTGTTGCCATCGGGATTTATTATAGAAAAAAGAATGTTGTAATACGTATGAAGAAAAAAATACGCTCACTTTTTCCTTTTATTCTTCTTCTCCTGATATCAGTATTACCTCTGGTTCCGTTTTTTCAAAAAGGCTTATTGGTGACCCATGATGGTAAAGATCATGTCGTCCGTATCGCTTCGTTTTATGCCTCGCTTCTTGAAGGCAATATCATACCCAGATGGTCCGGGAATTTGAATTGGGGATATGGGCATCCTATTCTCATGTTTTTGTATCCTATGACCTCGTATACTGCATCACTGTTTCATTATTTGGGTTTATCTTTTATAGACTCTACGAAAGCTGTTTTTATTGTTGCGTATATAGCCAGTTTGTTTACCATGTATTTGTGGATGCAGAGCGTATGGGGAAAGCGGGTTGGATTATTGGGTGCAATTCTATACGGCTTTGCTCCATATAGGTTTGTAGACCTTTATGTAAGGGGTGCAATTGGGGAGCATATGGCTTTTGTATTTCCTCCGTTAATTTTATATTTTTTGTATATCATTTCAGAGCGAACACCCATACAGACACGATACGATAGGCTAATGTATTATTTCCAATGTGTGGGCTTAAGCGTGTCATTTGCGTGTTTTGTTCTTTCTCATAATGCGATATCACTTATGTTTCTCCCCGTCATAGGATGGTATATGATTTTTTTGTTTCTATCTGGTAGAAGATGGTCATTTGCCTTTGTTAGCAGTATTTTTCTATTATTGGGTTTTGGACTTTCTGCATTTTTTTGGATTCCAGCTCTCATTGAAGGCAAATACACCCTCCGTTATATTTTGACTTCAGGGGAACCAATGAACAGGTTTGTGCCATTTCAATGGTTTTTTTATTCTCCATGGAGTTATGGGGGGACAGCGCTGCTTACAAAATTTCTCGGCTTTATTCATTGGTTCGGAGTGTTTGTATCCGGCATAGTTATTTGGAAATCAAAAGATACAAAAAAACGCATACTATTGATTTTTTCTTTTATAATGCTTATTGCAGCTTTGTTTATTATGACCTCCGCGTCCAAATTTATTTGGATGAACGTAAAAATTCTCCAGAATTTCCAGTTTCCATGGAGATTTTTGAGTTTAACAACATTTATTACAGCGGTTATTGGTGGAGTCTCCATTACGTTTTTTATTGAGATGATAAGTGTTTATATTTCGCAACGTATGGATGTATTACAAAGAAAAGAAAAATTAATTAAAAATATTTTTTTCATCTCTTTTTGTTTGATATCCATTGGTGTCACGTTTCACATGTGGAAACCAAGAGACATACTTGTAACGGATGAATCGATATACACCGGTATATACCCGGGCACCACAGACACAGGAGAGAGTAGTCCGATTTGGTCAATACGGTTTATGGAACATACTCCGGCAAATCCAATTGAAGTTGCAGAGGGAGAAGCAACCATCATTCAAGGAAATCGGACATCTACTGTCCATGAATATAAAATACATGCCAAGCAAAGGTCACGGATTGTTGAAAATACTCTATATTTCCCCGGATGGAAAATATTTGTTGATGGCTTTACTGCGGGAATCCAATTTCAGGATCCGACATATAGGGGGTTAATGACATTTAGAATTGATGAAGGTGAACATACTGTTCGGGTTGTATTTACGGATACAAAACTGAGAATGTGGTCCAATATGATCAGCTTAATGTCACTTATCACAATACTTGTTTTTGGTATCTTATTTTTTGTATGGAAAAGAATAAAATAATTTTATCCGTTGCTCTTGCGGTCCTGAATGAAGAGAAAAATCTCGCTTCATGCCTTGAATCTATAGTAGATATTGCAGATGAAATTATCATTGTTGATGGAGGTTCAACGGATAAGACTATTGCTGAGGCGCAAAAATATCACGCGAAAATTATCAGGACTTCGAATCCACCGATTTTCCATATCAACAAACAGAAAGCACTTGATGCGTGTAAAGGTCTTTGGATTCTTCAGCTGGATGCCGATGAGGTGGTGAGTGACGCATTAAAAAATGAAATTATAGATGTGGTTAAAAAAGAATCGGGTTTAAAGGGATATGCTGTAGCTAGAAAAAATTATTTTCTTGATACTTGGCTGAAAAAAGGAGGGCAGTACCCTGATTACGTCATCCGTTTGGTGAGAAAGGGATATGCCAAATTTCCGTGCAAAAGCGTCCATGAGCAGATACAGGTAGACGGAGAGGTAGGACACCTTCAAAATCCGCTTCTTCATTATTCATACAGGACACTCTCGGAGTACTGGAAAAAGGCAGACGCATATACAAGTCTTACCGCCGGTGAGATGTATGATAGTAAGATGAAGCCCTCATTTCCAAAAGCATTTTTATATTTCTTTGTAAAACCTTTAAAAACATTCTTGCTGCTGTACTTTCGTCATAAAGGATGTCTGGACGGAGTAAACGGATTTAGATTTGCATTATTTTCATCGCTTCATCATGCGATAGCATATAAGAAATTTTTATCATTATATTCAATAAATACAGTTGACATGTCTGTATGATTGGCACTCGATATATCATCCTGATTTTTTTTCTCCTATTTTTTTCTCATCATAGGGTGTATGCCGGATATGTATTTCCGTATCCCTCATATATGCCAGGAAATAAAATGTACAAAATTTCCCGTTTCGTCGATAGACTGAATGCATATTGGTATTTTGGGAATATCGCCAAGTTTCGATATCATCTCGCTCTTTCGGACAAATATCTTGTTGAATCAAAAACACTATTTGAATATGGTCAGTATTTACTGGCAAGCGATGCGCTCCAAAGATCGGATAAAGCGGTTGTAAGCGCGGTTCCGTATATCAATCGTGCCGAACTGGAGGGGAAAAATATGGTGAATCTGACTAAAATATTCGTTGATGCCATGGACGGGCACATAAAAATATTGGAAAAGCTTATTGGTGAGACACCGACAGAGTTTCAATGGACTCCGGAAAAAGAAAAAAACACTGATTTACAGATTGGTCAGATGCTTCACACCTCTATTCAGCATAGAAAAGATGCAATGTATAAAGTACTCGATAATAAAGACTAATCTATATCAATGCCTATTATTTTCATGGGAAAAAAAATTACCATTTTTGTACTTTTTTTCATTGCCATTTTTCGTATAGGGTATGTGCTGAGTCTGCATCAGGATAAATATATCCCTGATTACTGGTCAAGATATGAAACATTAAAGACAATGTATGGCCAATCACAATATACCACTAAGGACTGGAAATATTGGTTGCCGGACGAGACAGTTTACGCGTACGCAGGCGGAGCATATGTAAAAGGAGCCAATCCAATTCTTATAGAATCCACACAGCCGCCATTGGGAAAATATTTGATCGGTCTTTCGATTCTTTTATTTGGCAATGAGAATATAATCATCGCAATTTTTTTTATTTTCCTACTTGCCGGAATTTTTCTCCTGATAAGAATGATGACCGGCAACATTATGATCGCTTTATGCGGAATGCTTATAGCATCCTTTGAACGGCTATTTGTAGATCAGCTGACATATACGCCACTTTTGGACATATTTCACATAACATTTATTCTGTATGGGATTATAAGCGCTTCATATGCTATAAAAAAGTCAAAACCATGTATGATATTTCTATCATTTGTATTTCTTTCATCAGCAATGATGACAAAAGTATGGGTAACAGGATTGGTATTTGTAATTTCCATATCTCTTTATATCATTTTGAAAAAACCGAAATATTATCCGTATATTATTGGGGGAGTAGTCATAATAATTTTGAGTACATTATTGGTGTACATGCGGATGTATCTTGATGGATATACAATTATCGAAATATTGAAGGTTCAAAAATGGTTGTATTGGTATCACAACAGTAAAATAAACAGGTTTTTTACTATTTGGCCGCTTATATTTTTAAACAGGTGGTATGTTTGGTGGGGAGAGTCTCCTATTATCAAAGACACAAATTGGACAATATCATGGCCGATTATAATCGGAAGCGCTTTAATATCAAGTATTTTTGTATTACGCTCATTTGTGAAAACAAATAATCCTGCATTACATATATCAGTCATGTCAATTTTGGCATATGCATTATTTATGTCACTTGGGCAAGCAACAGCAAGATATTTATTGCCCTTTTTGCCGATGTGCTATGCCTTAACTGTGTATGGAATTTATTCTATCCAAAAAAGTATGTATCCAAATAAAAGATTGAAAAAAATATGATAATTTCTTTATACATACTGACACTTATTTTGCTAGGGATTTTTTCGTATGGATTCGTAGATTTGAATCTGCACATATCAACGTCAACGCTATTTTTAACGTTTCAAAAACCATTGGAGAGTCTGGTTTTTCAAAACAGATTGGTATCTGGATCTATTTTTTTAATACTATTATCAGTCCTATTTTATAGTTACCTGTATATTCTAAAAAATTGTGCAGTATTTTTTGTTGAGTGGAAGAAAATATTTATATATTTGTTGTTAATCTCGGGATTACTTGTATTTTCATTTCCCGCCTTTTCATACGATATTTTTAATTATATCGCTACAGCAAAGGTTACGTATACTCACCGTGAGAATCCATACATTGTTATGCCCATAGAGATTTCCAATGATCCGAATTTAGCATTTACAAGGGCCTCTAATAAGGTGGCACTTTATGGTCCGACATGGATCATGCTCACATGGTTGCCTCACACGATGGGTATGGGAAATATATGGCAAACCATAATTGCTTTTAAGTTGATGAATGTATGTTGGTATCTTGGTTTTTGTTTTATCATTTGGCGTGTTACCAAAAATATTCAAAACGTAGTTTTTTTTGCATTGAATCCGCTTGTCATAATAGAGACCCTCATATCAGCACACAATGATATTGTTATGATGGCGTTTGCATGTCTCGGGATTCTCCTTTTTAGTAAAAAAAGGTTTATAAGTTGGTTTGGAGGTTTACTATTTCTTCTTTTATCCGTATTTGTAAAAGGATCGACCTTGATATTATTTCCACTTCTTTTTCTGAAGCGATTCAAGCAAGATCAAATTTTCTTCATAGCAACAATATTGTTATTTGGAATTTTTATCATCATCGCGCCTTTACGGGAAGAACTATATCCGTGGTATGCAATGTGGATTATCTCAACTGCAGCATTTATGCCGTATAAAACATATCCGTATATCTGGCAGTTTATTATTGTTTTTTCTTTGGGTCTTGAATTGAGGCACCTTCCCTATATAGCAATGGGATATTATGGAGGTTTAGGGCCCATATTTCGTATTGCGCTTACCTGTATTCCTGTAGTGGCATGGCTTCTTTGGACTGTATATGCAAAAATACATGTAATTACAAAATATATAGTAACACTGAAACATTGATATATGGATAAAAAAATATTTTTTCTCCTTTGTGGTTTATCTATCATCGCATTTTTTTTGCGAATATATCTATTTCCGGATAATCTTTTTTTCGGTCCGGAGCAGGGAAGGGATTTTAAAGTAATTCGGGATATTGTCGTCTCCCACAAGCTGACCCTTATAGGATCCAAAACCGATATAGCCGGTGTTTTTCATGGACCAGTGTTCTACTATCTTGCATGTATTCCGTTTATTTTATCTTCCGGAGATCCGTATTTTGTGTCTTTGTTTTTTATTCTATTTCAGAGTCTTAGCGTCTTTCTCATATATTTTCTATCGATAGAATTATCTTCAAGCAGATGGATAGGAATTGTGAGTGCGCTGTTGTTCACTTTTTCGTATGGAAGTATATCGTATGCCCGATGGCTATCTAATCCTCCGCTCACTATACCATTATCATTACTGTTTTTTTTGTTTTTGATTAAATTTTTGAAAGGAAACAAGTGGTATCTAATAGGAGCATCTGTGTTTTTTGGCCTCATGGGACAGGCAGAATTTATAAACTTTGTCCTTGCTGGAGCTGTAGGACTAGCAATTGCTATACGGTTTTACCCAAAATTTATCAGCCAATCCAAGATTTATCTGGTTTTAGCATTTTTTATTGCCCTGCTTTTCTCGATTGGGACGTATGTCCTCTTTGATGTACGGCATGAGTTCCTCATAACAAAAAGCGTGCTGGAACTTATCGGAGGAACAAAGGGGGAGTATATATCGCTTGTCCATTCGATAAATTCCACTTTCAGAATGCTCGTGTATTCATCGATGAACATTCTTGGTTTACCAAATGTGCCGGTAACGATTGTCACACTCATATGTATCATCAGCACATTGATACTTCGGGTTAAACGGAATAGTTGGTATTTGATACTTATTTTCTGGTTGGCAACACCCATTATCGTCCTCATCCTACTTCGACATGATGTTCTTGAACAGCTGTTTGTTTTCCTTGCTGCCGGAATTATCATTGGTCTTGCTGTAGCAATTGATTTTGTAAGGAGATTTTATTTCGGATCTGTGGCAATACTTCTTTTGGTGATTTTTCTTTTTTTTAATGTATCGCTTATCTATGGGTCACTTCCTGTAAATAGCAGGATATTTTTCCAATCGACTCAACCTGAATTGAAATATAAGGACGAAGTCGATGTAGTTGACTATGTTTATAGAAAAGCAAACGGGAAGATATTTTATTTCCAAAGCTATACCATTCCATATTTTTGGCAGGACGGGTGGGAATATCTATTTTGGCATCGGGGTGTGAAGCATGGTCTGGTATTGCCAAGTGAAGAGAATGATGAATTATTGTTTGTCATCATACAAAAAGACGTCTCAAATCCGTTATATCAGGATAATTGGCATAAGAATACCGTTACGAAATGGGGAACTCTGCAGAGTATTGAAAAAGTTGGTACACTGGTAGTTGAGGAACGGATTAATGAAAACCGTGATAAAAAATAGAAAATTAATTGTAGGGATAGCGGTGGTGTTGCTCTCATGTATTTTTGCTGCGTGGCCGCTTTTTTCGAAAAGCTACATCCCCACACATGACGGTGAATACCATATTATCCGATTTATTGAATTTTTTCGGATGATTTCCTCCGGATATTGGTTTCCGCGATGGGCGCCTACTCTAAACAGCGGATATGGTATTCCAGTTTTCCAATTCCATTATCCTTTTCCGAATTATATAGGAGCTGGTCTTCAGAGTGTCGGATTTGATCCTGTGTACGCCTTCAAATTAAGTTTGGCTTTGGGATATATACTTGCCGGAGTGTGTTCCTTTTTGTGGCTGAATACGATTTTTGGCGTTCGGGCGGGAATAGTAGGATCCATCCTTTCCCTTTACGTTCCATACTGGTTTGTTGATATCTATGTTCGTGGATCAGTGGGTGAGGTATGGGCAATAGGTTTTGTATATGTATCCTTGATGCTGTTGGAATATAAAAAGTTTACTCTATTTTCACTGGCAATTGCAGGACTTATTCTAAGTCATAATATCCTTGCCATGTTGTTTATCCCGATATTGATGGGATATGCATATATGAGAAATAAACGATATATGTATGGGATAGGTATCGGCATATTGCTTTCTTCATATTTTTGGATTCCTGCTTTGTTTGAACGAGGATATGTTGTTGGATTAAATACAGTAAATTTCCGTGATCACTTCGTGCAATTATATGAGCTTCTTATTCCTTCCTGGGGAACTGAAATGTCCGGTCAAATATTTAGTGGAAATAAAATGTCCTTTCAATTAGGAATAGTGTCTCTTTTTTTGATGTTCATTTCATTTTTCTATATACGAAAAGAAAAAAATTCATCAATTAAAAAGGTATATTGGTATTTTTTCTTTATAAGCATATGTTCCGTATTTATCATGCTTTCGTGGTCATCCAAAATTTGGGATATAGTGCCCCTATTGGCATTTGTCCAATATCCATGGAGATTTTTATCTCTTAGTATTCCTGTAATTGCTTTTATCGGGGCATTTGTTTTCTCTCATATACATATGAGAGTGTGGTCAATGGTAATTATTATATGTTCTATTGGCATTGTATATTCGTATACCCGACCAGTTACATATGCTCAGCGTGATGGACAGTATTATATGTCCAGAGCTAATTTTACTGATGGTACCTCATCAATGGGAAACAGTTTCTCTACAATCTGGACAAACTGGAAGAAAGAAAAGTCTGATTATGTACTCGAGGTGACAAACGGAAAAGTGCCCGGTGGTTTATCGGATAGGTCATACTTGCGGAAAACATTCACACTTTGGTCGGATTGGGGATCAGACGTATTTGTACCAATACTGTATTTTCCGGGATGGAAGGTGTATGTAGACGGTCGGGATACGTCTATACAGTATACTATCGACGGGACAATCAGATTTTTTGTTCCCCAGGGGAAACATTCTGTAGTAGTCATATTTGACAAAACGCCAATCAGAAAATGTGCGGATTTGATATCTTTGATTGCATTGGTTTGGCTTCTTGGATGGGGTATACTTGGAATATATGCAAATCGCATTCGACACGTCTCCCATTCATAACGCTCATGGGTATCGTGGTGTGGGAGTGTATGCCAAAAAACTAATTGAAGCTCTGAAGGCATATAATTCAAAGCATTCATTTTCTTTTTTTGATTCAACAAGCGAGGCTGTTCCGAACGCTGATATTCTCCACTATCCATTTTTTGATCCGTTTTTTTTGACATTGCCCCTTCTTTCTCCCAAATGTACTGTAGTAACAGTGCATGATCTCATTCCACTCACATATCCCGAGCATTTTAAAAGAGGATTCCGTGGAACAATCAAATGGATGATGCAAAAATATTCATTAGAGAGAAAGCAGGGGATAATTACTGACTCCATAAGTTCAAAGAATGACATAGTACATGTAACTCGGTTTGAAGAGGATAGGGTTTTCGTTGTACCGCTTGCTCCGTCTTTAGAAGTAATAAAAGAGGGTGAAGATCAGAAAATTTCCGAAAGAAGTCAAAAAGATTTTGTGAATTATTTTTTGGCTGTGGGGGATGTGAACTGGAATAAAAATATTCCGGGGCTTTTGAAAGCATTTGCTCAAGTGAAAAAAACAGAATCAGAACCATTGAAGCTTATCCTTGTCGGGAAAGCGTATCTTCAGGAAGAATTGCCGGAGGTTAGGGAAATATATTCAATTATTCATGCATTAGGTATCAAAAATGAGGTCCAGATGACCGGTTATATACCAGATCATGTTCTCATACAAACATACAAAAATGCCCTAGCGCTGATAGCGCCTTCATACGCTGAAGGATTCGGGTTTACTGTACTGGACGCTATGGCAATCGGGTGTCCTGTGGTGTGTGCCAACGCATCGAGTTTGAAAGAAATAGCAGGACCTTCTTTATTGGTAGACCCATATTCAGCTGATTCTATTGCTCAGGCTATGATTCGGATAATCCATATGAATAGTCTAGACAGGAGAAAACAAATAAAAGAAGGACGTACGTGGAGCAATCAATTCACATGGCGTGAAGTAGCCAAAAAAACAATTGATGCATATGAAAAAATTTTGGAACAGAAATAAAAATCTTATTATTCTTTTGATTGTTTGGCGTTTCGTATTATTTATAATCGAAAAAGTATCCCCTTTTATCATTCCGCTTCATGATGGGTACAACGGACCGATTCCCTGGGCAAATCATGACGGCATCCATTATCTGACAATTGCCAGGGAAGGTTATTTTCAATATAGCGAGGCCTTTTTTCCTTTGTATCCGTTATTTTTAAACATGATCAGTAAACTGGGAGTCATCCAACCATGGGTGAGTGCTGCGTTTGCGTCTTTTGTGCTATTTTCTAGTGCTATCTTACTATTATTTAACACGCTGTATGATGAAAATAAAAATACAGCCTGGTGGACAGCATTGTTTTTCATAGTATTCCCGACAAGTTTCTTTTTTTGTGCAGTATATTCTGAATCATTATTTTTTTTCTTATCGGTATTGGTGTTTCTTTTTACAAAAAAACGGTTATGGTTTTGGGCAAGCGTATTTGGGGCTTTGGCCAGTGCTACCCGTTTGTTTGGCGTTTTATTGTTTTTTTATGTTTCACTCGAGTATCTGTTTACTAAAGAAAAAAAGAGAAATATTTGGGATATATGCTTTATTTTCATGATACCGATCGGATTACTATCCTATATGGCATATCTGTACATGAGATCCGGCGATCCTTTGCTTTTTTTCCATATTCAACCTGCGTTTGGCGCAAACAGAAGCGGAAGTACTTTAATTTTGCTTCCACAAGTAATTTGGAGATACATAAAAATTATTGTAACTGCATTTTTACAGCCTACTCCTGCTTCATATTTTATTTCTGTTATGGAACTGCTTGCTGCTTTTTTTGGGTATATCCTCTTATGTATAGGATGGAAACAGAAAGAACGTTGGTCTTTGCTTCTCTATGGTTTGGCTACTTTATCACTTCCATCTCTAACCGGAACATTTTCATCAATGCCCCGGTATCTGCTTTCCATATTCCCTCTTTTTTTCATATTGGGAAAACTGGATAATACGGTTGTCCGATACTGGCTGCTTGTTATATTTATACTATTACAAATAATTCTTTCAGCCATGTTTTTACGCGGATGGTTTGTTGCATAACACATATGAATACATTATCCATCATAATCCCAGCATACAACGAAGAAAATACAATCGGACAAGTTCTGGATGAAGTGGATAAATGGAAATCACCGGGATGGAGTAAGGAGATAATTGTCGTAGATGATGGTTCCACAGATAAAACCAAACAAATACTAGAAAAATGGGAAGTTAAATTTCACATAGTGTATAAAAAGAAAAATGAGGGAAAAGGCAGTGCGATTTCAGAGGGTTTACGGAAGGTAACGGGAGATTATATTCTCATACAAGATGCGGATTTGGAGTATAGTCCGAAAGACTACATGACGTTATTGTCGCCATTTGCTCATTCTCACGTTGACGTGGTGTATGGCTCAAGGTTTTTAGGCGCCCATCTTTCCACAATGTTTATATATGAATTGGGAAATAAATTTGTGACACTCATGACAAATATTCTCTACAATACAAACATTACTGACATGGAAACAGGATACAAAGTATTCAGAAAAAAAGTGATTGAAGGAATTACCTTTACAGCAAAGCGTTTTGATTTTGAACCCGAATTTACGGCTAAAGTCCTCAAAAAAGGCTATCAGATCTACGAGGTGCCTATTTCATATTTTGGAAGAAAATTTGATGAAGGGAAGAAGCTCACATGGAAAGATGGGTTCGTTGCGTTGTGGACGCTTTTGAAATACCGATTTGTTCAGTAATAGAGTACTCTCTCAAGAGATACATAATGAAAGATTTTATTAGAAAAATTATTTCCAACAACCTTGCTATAAATAGCAGTATAGTGTTTGCGGGATCAATGGTTTCCAATGTCGGTTCCTATTTATACCATTTGGTGGTAGGGCGTATTTTGGGTCCGTCGGGATATGGAGAGCTGTCTTCATTGATTTCCCTGTTATATATTTTTGGGGTTCCCACAATCGTTCTGCAGACAGTACTCGTGAAATATTTTTCCACCTGTAAGGCCAGTCAGTCTCCGGGTCAGGCAGCATATCTTTTTAAAAAAATGACCAAGACTTTACTGTTGATTCTTATGCCTCTATTTGCAGTTTTGTGTGCATGTTCTCCTTTTATAGCCGATTTTTTGAATATATCAGGTTCCCGTGTCGTTATATGGGTACTGCTTATATTTGTAATTTCCACGCTTACTGCAGTCAATACCAGTGTTTTGCAGGGATTTCAATTATTTATTTGGTATGCACTGCTAACCGCAGGAGGGTCAATAGTAAAACTTGTAGTAAGTATCCCGTTTGCATATCAGGGTGTTGAGATGACCATGATAGCATCGTTTCTGATAGTAGCAATTTTTTATATCGTGTATTTTGTTCCCATGCGGTTTATATTTGCTGTTTCAGATAAGCGGATGGATTTAACAAAGAAAGATGTCATGAAATACACGATACCGACATTTTTTACACTTTTAGGAATGACTGCTTTGTATTCCATAGATATCGTATTGGTCAAACACTACGTATCAGCGATAGATGCAGGCATATATTCTTCTGTGGCGGTTTTGGGGAAAGTAATATTTTATGCGTCATCTGCGATAGGTACCGTATTATTTCCTGTGTTGGCAGAGCGTCATGCAAAAGGAAAAGATACCTTCTCTATAGTCAGGCTTTCGGTTTTATTGGTAGCAGGACTATCACTGTTTGTCACTATTATTTACGCAGCATTTCCTAAAGAAGTCGTTCATCTGTTGTTCGGTCCGTCATTTGACGAAGCGTCTACATATTTAGGTGTTTTTGCAGTATTTATCACTCTCTATTCTATAGTAAATATTCTTGTACTCGCTTGCCTTGCTATAGAGCGCATGTATGTATATATATTCACCTGCATAGCATCCGTGTTGCAGATTTTACTCATCATGTTCTTCCATACATCGCTTTTAGAGGTCATTTATATTAATATTGGGATAACAGGACTGCTTTGTATGAGTGTTGGAGCATATTATTGGTATGGCAAAAATAAGTATTATCATTCCGGTATATAAACAGGAAAAGACTATCAAAAGCGACATAGAGGGGATTAGAGATGCTCTGGTTGCCCTTTCTATTCCGTTTGAAATAATTCCGGTTATTGACGGAATTCTTGACCGAAGCTGGAAAGAAGCGGAAAAAGTAAAAGATGCACGGGTAAAAGTTGTAGGATATAAAACAAATCATGGAAAAGGGTATGCGGTCCGATACGGTTTTGCTAAAGCAAAAGGAGACGTCATAGGATTTATGGATGCAGGAGGAGATTTATCACCAACTTCCCTGCCATACATGATCGAACAATTTCTAGGTAACAATGCAGATATCGTGATTGGAAGTAAAAGGCACCCTCTTTCAAAAGTACATTATCCTTTTATACGAAGAATTACGTCTGTGGTATATCAAATAATCGTAAAAATATTATTTGGAATTTCTATCCGTGATTCACAGGTTGGAATGAAATTGTATAAAAAAGAAGTACTTGAACGAGTGCTCCCGAGATTGCTTGTAAAAGAATTTGCATTTGATATTGAAATATTGGCTGTCGCAAACTACTTGGGCTATTCAAAGATTATCGAAGCGCCTATAGAATTAAATTTCGAAGGAGTCATATCCAGTATTACGTGGTCTAAATTATTCCGGACGTCCATGAATATGCTTTGGGATACATGTGCTATCTATTATCGTTTGTATTTGCGTCATTACTACGATAATGCAAATAAAAGAAAATGGAGATTTGATCCGGAATTGAATTTCCGGGTAAATACAGGGTAAGGATATGAACATACTTATTCTCAATTGGAGGGATAAAAGTCATCCAAAATCAGGAGGAGCGGAAATTGTAACATTTGAACATGCCAGACATTGGGTGAAGATGGGACATCATGTGACATGGCTGACCTCCTGGTATGATGGTGCGCTTCACACTGAGCGTATAGATGGAATTACGATACAAAGACGATTGGGTTCTCTGAAGATTTATGTGTATGTTCCATGGCATCTCCTTTTCCATGGAAAAGAATATGATGTCATTGTGGATGAAGTTCATGGTATTCCATTTTTTTCTCCTTTTTTTACTTCTACACCCGTGGTCATGTTCATCCATGAGATTGCAGGAGAGATTTGGGATTTCATGTACCCCTTCCCAATAAATGTAGTTGGTAAGCTTTTGGAGTCTTTATATTTCCGCATATATAGGTCGCACAAAATCTGGACAGATGCACCCTCAATGGTTTCTGAAATTATAAAACGGGGTATCGAGGAAAAAAATTGTATCGCCATTCCATGCCCTATTAGTGTTGATAGAAAAAACAGTACGCACTTGATGGGATATGAAAAAGAAAAATCTCCAACCTATATATTTGTTAGTCGTGTGGTAAAAATGAAAGGAATAGAAGAAGTCATAAAAGCATTTTCTTTTATAAGGAAAGAACAGAAAAATGCCAGATTATGGATTATAGGTAGTGGTGAAATATCATATATTGAAGAATTGCAGTTAATGATGAAGGAATATGGAATTCTTGATAGAACGACGTTTTTGGGAAAAGTGACAGAGAAGGAAAAATTCGAGTATATGTCAAAAGCCCATCTACTCCTCCATGCATCAGTGAAAGAAGGGTGGGGATTAGTGGTGTTAGAGGCTGCATATGCAGGTACTCCGTCAATTGTTTATAATGTGCCGGGTTTGCGGGATGTAGTCCATGATAAAGAAACAGGAATAGTGATACCGGATAACTCTCCTATGGAAATGGCTCAAGCCGCTGTGCGCCTCATAGAAGATAAAAAAAGATATGAGAGTATGAGAGTGAAGGGGAGAGCGTGGGTGGATAGTCTGAAATGGGATGACGTGGCCATAAAAAGTATCCAAGTGCTCAAATCAGCTATAAAACAGTCTACATAGTCAATTATGAATAAAAAGATTCTGTTTATTTTTGTTGGAGTGATACTCATAGCAGGATTTTTCTTGCGAAAGCATGAACTGACCCGCTGGCCCCGCGAAGGAGCTACGTTTGATGAATTTGCGTGGTCATTTCAGGGATTAAGTCTCCTCACAAAAGGTATTCCAACATCCTGGTCTCACTATGGTGTAAATAAAAATTCTGTTTTTTATATCAATCCGCATGGAGCACCATTTACTTTGATCACCCCTTATTTGGAACATCCTCCTTTGTTTGGTCTTGTAGCAGGAGGGTATGCGTATATAAACGGTGCAAGAAGTTTTGATGATATAAACTTGGAGAAAATTCGTCCTTTGGCATTACTCATGGGTATGATTTCTATCATATGTGTATTTGTATTGACCAGAGCTATATATGGAGACTATGTGGGTTTATTGGCTGCCGGTATATTTAGTATCACTCCATCTATAGCAGTCGGATCCAGACTCGTGCAAAATGAAAATTTTTTTATCCCGATATTTTTGCTGGCTTTGTATTTTATATACCGGTATATTCATGAAACAACATACACGTTATTTTCAGTAAACCTTATCGCTGCATCTTTATTTTCGGCAATTGCTCCTCTTGCAAAAATACCGTGGATGGCCGCCCCCCTTGCTGTGGTTGGTATTTGTATGTATTTCAAAAAATGGAAGGCCGCTCTGGTAATTGTCGGCACTGTTGTTTTGTTTTTTTCTGGATATTTCCTGTATGGATACATGCTTGATAAAAAAGTATTTATGGATTATTGGATATTTCAGCTTGCACGGTCTGAAATGTCATTTGAAAGTCTGTTTATACTGTTTAGGGATCCAATCATTGCTGACCGGTTGTTTATAGACGGCTGGATTTATTTTGGCTGGGCAGCAATAGTATTGCTTATGCATAACCCAGATAAGAAAAATATTTTTATAACGTTGGGTTTTTTGGCATATACGGCGGTATTTGTATTTGCAGTACCCGGCGAACCGCAACGCGGATGGTACCGGTACCCTTTTTACCCGTTTCTCACAATTGCATCGGCAGTTTTCATCAGAAAATACTTTAATACTAATTATTTTTTGACAGCATTATTTTTGATCATAGTTGGGTCTTCTCAATTAGGTACCAGTTGGGGTCGGCTATATGGATTTTCATTTCCGATATTTAGAGGATATCTGGCTGCAGTGGCATTCGGGGCACTTCCGGGACTGTTTCCTGAATTATCCGGAAAGAAAATTTTTCGGGTGGTAAATTGGATGCTTTTTTTATGTGTCATTATACTTTCTATGTGGAGCATATATTTGTATAACGAGCAATAAAATCATATATAGATTAGTGAATTGAAAACATATTTGGTATACTTTGTTATATGAATATTCCATTTGTTGATTTAAAAACTCAATATAAAAGTATTCAAAAACACATTGATGCGGCTATCGCGCGTGTTATTGAAGAAGCACATTTCATCCAGGGAGAAGATGTCCGATTGTTTGAAGAGGAATTTGCTTCATATATCGGTGTAAAGCGTTGTATATCGCTTAATTCAGGTACTGATGCTCTCATCTTGGGAATCAGAGCTTTAGAGCTCTCTCCTGATAGTGAAATACTTGTGCCGGTAAATACGTTTATTGCAACAGCCCTTGGAATTTCTGAAAATCGTTTGAAACCCGTATTTGTTGATGTGGATCCGTCTGATTATGGTATGGATCTTGATGATCTAAAGCGGAAAATTACCAATAAAACTAAGGCAATTCTTCCTGTCCACCTGTATGGCCAACCTGAGAAACTAGATGAAATCCGGGATATCATAAGAAAAACGAAGAGGGAAATTTATCTCATTGAAGACGCGTGTCAGGCACATGGCGCCAAATATAAGGGTGAAACAGTTGGGTCCTTTGGTATATTCTCCGCATTTTCCTACTATCCGGGGAAAAATCTTGGCGCCTATGGAGACGGTGGCGCATTGGTAACGGATGATAATAAACTAGCTGAGAAAGTGAGACTTTTGAGAGAGTACGGAGCACGTAAAAAATATGTTCATGATTCGCTTGGAATTAATTCCAGGATGGATACCATACAAGCTGCAATCCTTCGGGTAAAATTGCACCATTTGGATGCATGGAATAAAAAGCGTCAGCATTGGGCCTCACGGTACACATCTGAATTATCAGATGTTATGCCAAGAATCAGGACTCCTGAAATTTTTTCTGACCGCGCAAGCGTATATCATTTGTATGTCATTGAAGTTGAGAAGCGGGATGAACTTTTAACATATCTCAACAAAAACGGCGTACAGTCGCTTATTCATTATCCTACGCCACTACATTTACAAAAAGCCTATGGGTATTTAGGGTATAAAAAGGGTGATTTTCCCAAGGTTGAAAATATGGCCAACCGTATTCTTTCGCTGCCGATGCATCCTGATTTGACCGAAGAACAGATTCAATATGTGGTAAGTTTGATAAAAAAGTTCTATAAAAAATAATTGTATGCTTAAAATTGGATTAGTAGGATGGGGATATTGGGGAAGAAATTACGCAAAGTATTTTGATGCATCATTGGACGCCCAGTTGTCTATGGTATGCGATTTACGTGAGGACATGCTCCTTGATGCCAAGCAACTGTATCCCTATGTTCAAACAACGACTGACATAAAGGATTTGGCAAAAGCAAAACTGGACGGAGTCATTTTAGCATCTCCTGCTAGTGTTCATCATAAACTCGCTTCATATTTCATACAAGAACATATTCCACTTCTTATCGAAAAACCTCTTACAAACTCATATGAAACTGCTATAGAACTTGAAGCCTTAGCAAAAAAAGAACAGGTAAAAATTTTAGTCGGTCATACATTTTTGTACAATCAATCGGTTCGTTTTTTGAAAAAAGAAATTGACAAAGGAACATTTGGTCATTTGTATTATCTTGAATTCAGAAGACAAAGTTATGGTCCTATACGGGATGATGTAAATATCATATGGGATTTTGCCCCTCATGACGTGGCAATTGCCAATTATCTTTTGGGTGTATCATATCCCCAGAGTGTATATGCAGAGGCGGGTAAATTTTCAAGAAATGAAAAAGAAGATATTGCCATAATTACCTTACGATACCCGGGAAATGTCCTTGTGAATATTAATGTCGGCTGGCTTTATCCCATAAAGATACGTACGTGTACGCTTCTGGGAGATAAAAAAATGGCAGTGTTTGAAGATACAAATATTAATGAGCCGGTAAAAATCTATGATACTAGCCTATCCTATCCAAAAGAAGATGAGCCGGTAGGAGCGTCTTTTCGGCTAGGGGATATACTGATTCCGAGAATTCCTGTCAAAGACCCTCTGTGTACAGAGCTTCATCATTTTATAGAGTACCTGAAAAATCAGGAAAAACCGATTACCCCAATTGAAGATGGAGTTACAAATGTAGCTATTCTTGAAGTCATCAATGAGTCAGCAAAGACAGGAAAAGAAATTGCGATGAGTGAATGGACTCAAAAAAATGCTTCATGAAATATCCGGATTTATCGATAATTGTTCCTGTATATAACGCCGAACACCTTCTTGAACGTTTCTTTTTATCTTTAGAAATTCAGAAATTACGTGGGAGTACATATGAAGTGATAGTTGCCGACGGAGGATCGACAGACAAGAGTGTAGAAATATGCAAAAAGCATAAAGCTATAGTGATTCATAACAGTCAACAATTGGCTGAGCCCGGAGTGGTCTTGGGAATAAAACAAGCATCCAGTGATCTAGTCATGGTGCTGGCAACAGACAATATTTTTGAAAAAAACAACGCATTGGCAGATATTATATCCGTATTTGAGGATAAAAAAATTGCTGCAGCGTTTCCAATACAGGCTGCAGCACAAAATGATTCAATGTTTTCGAAATACATTAATGCATTTACAGATCCATATACACATTTTGTATATTGGGATGCCTCAAACGCACGAACATTTAAAAAGATATATACGACCATTGCCCACACCTCTTTATATGACGTATATGATTACTCTTCAAATTCCAGTTTTCCTCTGCTTGCGCTTGCTCAGGGGTTTACGGTTAGAAAAATATTTATAGAAAAAAGAAAAAACCAATACGATGATGTTTTGGTGATATACGATTTAATAAAGCAGGGAAAGCAGATAGCATATGTGCATGGCGTAACTTTAAATCATTATACAGCTGATACCATAGGGCAATTTATTCAAAAACAAAGACGTGCTGTGGGAAATGCTATGATTCGAAAAAATTCCGGAATTTCTTTGAGAGGCACGTACTTTTCAAAAAGTCAGCAGGTGCGAAGATATATGTATTTTCCATACAGCCTGAGCATCATAGCTCCTTTTGTGGTGGGCTGTGTTCAATTTGTGAAAACGCGGGAGTCCATGTGGCTCATCCATCCATACATTGTATATATCTCGGCAGTAGTGATCCTATATGAAGTAGGTAAGACAGTGCTTCAGAGAGTATTAAAAAAAATGATATAAAACATGAAAGATCTCGTATCGATTATCATAGTGAATTGGAATGGAATGAAGTGGCTTCCTGATTGCTTTGGCAGCATATTAAAGCAGGATTATAAAAATTATGAAATAATTTTTGTGGATAATGCCTCAAGTGACCATTCAGTCCAATGGGTCAAAAAACAGTATCCAAAAACCAAAATCATAGTAAACGACAAGAATTTGGGATTTTCTCATGCAAACAATATCGGATGGCGGTATGCATCAGGAGAGTATGTATTGTTTTTAAATAACGATACCAGCGTAACAAAAACATTTTTGACAGAGCTTGTTTCATTTTTAAAAAAAGATGTTTCCCTCGGCGGCATGCAAAGTAAAATATTACTAATGGATCATCCCGATACACTAGACAGTGTTGGCGCGTTTCTCACGCCAACCGGATTTTTATTTCATTTCGGATTTGGAAAAAAAGACGTCAGGAAATACGATAAAGATATATTGTTATATACGGCAAAAGGAGCGTGTATGCTCTTTAGAAAATCCGTATTGGATAAAGTAACCGTGGATGGCAATATATTCGATCCGGATTATTTTGCATATTTTGAGGAGACAGATTTGTGCCATAGAATTTGGTTAGCCGGATATTCAATTGGCTATAACTACCGTTCAGTCATTTATCATAAGATGGGTGCAACAAGTTCAACTATACGTAATGCATCTATTCAATATCATTCCTTTAAAAATAGAATTAACTCATATATAAAAAATTGTGATGTAGCACACTTGTTATCTATTTTGCCTCTCCATATAGTATTTTGTGAGGTATTTGCTGTTGCGTCGATTGCGCTGGGGAGATTTGATCTGACATATGCTATTGAAAAAGCAATATTGTGGAATGTAGTGAATATATCAAAAACACTCCGAAAACGCAGGATTATCCAAAAATCAATTCGAACAAGGCCGGATAGTGCTTTTTGGCAAAACATTTTCCGGAAGCCTAGATTAGTGTATTATTGGTATCTATTCAAAGGATCATCTGATTATGAAGAAAGCGTTTGACCTGAGACATAAAAAAATACTTATAACTGGGGCACATGGATTCCTAGGATTGCATGTGGTGCAGGAATTGGAAAAGATAGGTGTCAAAAATATATATACACCTACGTCCAAAGAAATTGATTTTCGAGATGCTAAAGACTGTAAAAAAATTGTTAAAGGGAAAGATGTGGTTATCCATCTGGCCGCAAAAGTTGGAGGCATAGGATACAACAGCGATCATCCGGCTGAGATGTATTACGATAACATGATGATGGGTGTGCAACTCATGCATGAAGCATACAAGGCTCATGTACAAAAATTTGTAGCGCTCGGAACGATTTGTTGTTATCCAAAGTATACGCCGGTTCCTTTTCAGGAAAAAAATTTATGGGATGGGTATCCTGAGGAGACAAATGCGCCATACGGACTTGCAAAAAAAATGCTTTTGGTCCAATCGCAGGCATATAGAAAGCAATATGGTTTTAATTCAATCTTTCTTTTACCGGTAAATCTCTATGGTCCCGGTGACAACTTTAAACCCGAATCATCCCATGTTATCCCCGCACTTATAAAGAAATTTATGGATGCAAAGAAAAATAAAGAAAAAAAAGTACTTGTGTGGGGCACAGGCAAAGCTACCAGGGAATTTTTATATGTTGAAGATGCTGCCAGAGCTATAGTTCTAGCAACAGAGTACTATGATAAAGATGCACCGGTGAATATCGGCGCAGGCTTTGAGATATCTATCAGAAATTTAGCCCAAAAAATAAAAAAAATAGTGGGATATACAGGAAAAATATGTTGGGACACTACCAAGCCAGACGGACAGCCCAGGCGCATGCTTGATACTACAAAGTCTAAAAAGGAATTTAGTTTTACTGCTACCGTACGATTTGATGAAGGTTTGAGAAAAACTATCGCATGGTATCAAGAATATATAAAGTAGCGTAGCTGTGTATGGGTAATACAAGAAAAAAATATATGCCGTTACTACGAAAAATAACCGGTAACCCTTTCATTATATATATATTCTTTTTTGTTATTACACTGGTATCGTTTGTTAATCTTCCGAACATATTTTATCTAAACGATGATTTCCTTCAGTATGCTCAGGTTTTTGTGCATGGCATCGGTGTAGGACTTGTTGAGAGGATGACATTTACCGATATGGTATTGGGTAGAGCAAGACCGATCGGGTCGCTCATAAATAATGTTTTCTATAACTTTTTTCCATTCAGCGCGATGCCTTTTGCAATTTTTTCTTATATAGTTCATCCGTTAAATGCTCTTCTTACTGTCCTCATTTCATGGAAAATGAGTAGAAACCGGTTGCTAACGATCATAGCCGGACTTTTTTTTGTGACGGGAAGTGTTGCCACACAATCTTTTGTATGGATGGGAGTATCCGTACAGGTTTTAGGAAGTACGTTTTTTATTTTATTATCAGTGTACTTGTACCTCACATATATTGACCAAAAGAATAGACTTCTGGCAATTATTTCCTGGATATCCC
>Ga0172379_10002909_pt1 | contig 28673 bp, 23 predicted proteins | sample GrowelOW334metaG_FD_119756 | JGI IMG/M metagenome (GOLD analysis project Ga0172379, IMG submission 119756) | Groundwater microbial communities from an aquifer near a municipal landfill in Southern Ontario, Canada - Groundwater well OW334 metaG | ecosystem: Environmental > Aquatic > Deep...
AACGCTTTTCCATCGGCAAAATTCAAATTGAAATTTGTGCCGGAAATACTCGTCTGGAAATAAGTGGATGTAGGACTGCAATTCGGAGAATCATTACACTCATTCAGAAAACTAAACACCTTCACACTCCAGTTACCTGTTTGAGGTGGTGGGGGAGGAGTTGGTGTAGGCGAAGGCCCCGGAGTAGGTGTACCACCCGGCGTTGGGGTAGGATCATCACACCCGCCAATTGAATCTATCATTTCTCCATTGCGCATTTGTAACGTACAAATGGGATCAAAAGGCGGTGGTGGAGAACACGTAGGGTTATCGTAGACCTCGATCGCTCTTATGCCTAAGAACGAGTAGATGTACACAAAGTCAAGATCAGGGTAACTTTGCGTAATACACTGTCCGCCAAGAAAGACATCGGGATATAGTTTGGCAGACCACCCGGTTACAATTTGAATTGACCCTGCAGGCATGAGAGAAAATTCAATCGGGCTTTGCGTCGGGGATGTAACTGATACAGGAGATCCAAGATAATTGTCCATTGCATACAAAGCAACACCATTGTTTAATGGCGGGCCGTATGAATGTCCATCCATTGTTCCTGAAGGTGCGCAGGGTTGATTGGGATCTCCGCTTGTCCATGTTATCCCATCGAGAGATCTTAAGTTTATATAACCACCGTCTTTCCGAATCTCAAGGTGAAGGTGGGGATTTGTACTCATTCCTGAGTTTCCTGAATAGGCCACGAGTTCATTGGCAGAAACATACCCTGAGGTTCTTTCAAAACCACTCAAATGAGCCAGGTATGTTACTGAACCGTCTGAATGCTCAATCTTCATAAGATTACCGTAACCGTCATTCCATCCGAAATTCGCGTATATAATTTCTCCTGAAGCAGGAGCATAGAGTGATGTTCCGCTGGCCATGCTAAAGTCGATAGCTTCAGAATTCGTGTGGGACGTCCCCGGGCAATATGGCCCCTGTGTTATCTTTTTATCGCCCCCCACAAAAGGCAGTCTGTAACCTGGCACAGGTGGAGTATCTGGAGCGGCATAAGCAATTTTTGGAATCTGATAGGCACACAAGAAAGAAACTGCCAAAATGAAGAAAATTACGACAAAAAATTGTTTTTTCAAGGTTCATCCTCCGATGTTAAACAAGAATTGGGTGAGAATAAGGGATTTTACTATAAGATGGTGTACAATACAAACAGTATGATTCAAAAGACAGGTATTCCAAAAACACCACATTTCCTCGTAATCCTTGTGGTTCTTACCTCACTTTTGGCTGGCATACTTTACTCCCCCATCAAGAATCCTGACTGTGTAATATCTGAGTCAGGGACAAAAAGAGAGAGCCAGTATAAAAACTTTATTTACGGCTTTTCTCTAACAATTCCTTATCAAGTTCGTTTAGAAAAAGGTAAATGTGAGGTATATCCTTTGGTCTCTGGGTACTATATCCACCAGAATGCAGATATAAAACTAGAAATAGGTGTTGCCAAGAAACAGCAGGACGATAGTCTAATTGATCAAATTAAAAGAGGTCATGATTCAAAAACAACGATAATAAAACAAGAGATGATAAAAGTTAGCAAGTTGGACGCTCTGCATGAGATAGGCTCATTGCTTGGTGGTTTTGAAGCTTTTCATATCCAAAATGGAGATAATATCATCACCATTGTCAGATATTTTATGGAATATACTCCAGATCCTGTCTTTGATTCAATCGTCCAATCGTTTAAAAAAATTAATTAGAAACAAGATCGGAGTCATCATCACCAATTATCCACCTCCGCGAAGCCATCCTTTGTCTCCTCCTCTATTTCCCAATCCTGAACAATTCATCCTTCTCATCTCGCTCAGATCGTAGCTCCACTCGCCACCACCCAAACTGCCCCCATCCTCTTGAATATCTTTACTTCAATATAATCTATAGGGTATAATCCATGTTCATGGAAAATCATCTTAAAAAGGGGCCATATCCATGGCTCATACCATCCCTTTTTGCCATAAATCTGGCACTGGCTTTTTGGAGCTTTAGCCTCGATGAAATATCACTAAGAAACGAGATTGGCGTCTTTATTGCACCATTCGTAGAAAAAATCAAAAGCTCGGTAAAATCTCAATCAGTTTTTTTACCCCAAGTCGATAAGTATAGAATTACTACAGAATACGATTTGATAAAGGCAAAATACGCCTTACTTAACCGCAATACTACTCCAATCCCTACAATGACGCCTACACCGGAACCATCTGTAGCAGAAACTCTTTGGGTTCTGATTGATAAGACCTCTAAAGAGAATCGGGAAATATTCTCTTTTTCCCCCGAGGAGGGAGATATCATTCAATGGAAAAATCTAATAATATATGGCGCAGGAAGTAGCGAGTCCAATCCTGCGAAGATCACAAGTTTAAATCTGACCACAGGAGAAAAGAAGGTTATTTATGATGAGGCGAGCGATATAAAAAATCGAGATGATAAGCAAACCCATTATGTTTCGGATCTTAAAATAATCAATGACACCCTTTATTTCTCTCTTGGTGGATATGCAATATCAGGATATACATTTTGGGTAGATCTTCCCTCTGTATCCTCGACTCACAAATTGGCTGAAACACAATACGGTGGATCAATTCGTCAACTAGGTGCCCATTACTTTTTGGTAACTGGGGTGGGTGATGGATGCTCAGGGATTGAGTTTTTCTCTTTGATTGATGTTAATACCAAAAAGATAAATCATGTTACAAAGATTCAAAGTAACTGCGATGAATTTGAGCAATTGATAGGCATCGACAAACAAGAGAGATTATTGTTTTCAAGATCTGTATTTACGGAGAATAGTAATCAAGGAAAATATACCAAGAAGTCTGTTTATGGAATAAACATATTCAATCCAAGTCAAAATGATGAGGTCATACCGGAAGAAAAGATGCCTGAGGGGATAACCTCAATTTACAGTCTCGCTGACAAAAATCAGTTGCTGTTGGTAGGAGCAGTTAATTATATTTTTAATATAGATAAAAATGAGCTACAGAAAACTGATATTTCTCCCCCTCAGGATACCATGCGGCTTTTTCCTTATAAACCTCTCAACGAAAAAATAAAGGAGATAACACTCCCTCAAGGTTACGAGTTTATTCAAAAGTAATTTTTTTAATTCTATGAATACATTAGGAGAAAAACCAATACCAAGGCCAATTAGACTTGCTCTGGTTTTCTTGGGAGTTATAATTATCGGTACTTTGTTGATTCTCTACTTGGAAGAAACTCAGGAGAAAACATCAAATATTCCAACTCAAATCATCACCCCAACCCAAACAAAAAACATTTCAACGGAAAGAAGGATTGGGAAAGACAATATTGAAACAATCACCGTAGTGAAGGAAAACACATTAAAAGATCCAGAATCGCTACATGACAACGTTTTTGCATATACACAAGACGGATCTTATGTCTCCTTCACAATGCCCAATAACTGGACCTTGACTTGGAACGAAGTCAAGGACCCGGGTCTATATGAAGGAATGGCTATTGAAAGCGGGGACATTTTTATAACCAAAGGAGATTATTCTTTAAAGATATCTCCTTACTCTGCAGATTTTAATTCTGGTTGTTATTTTCCTGATCACCAGAACTTTTTCCGACCAGATGAAGAGTTTCACCCATTGTTCTACCCTATAAAGATAAAAGTATTCAAAGAAATCCTGACTTCATCACATATGGTTCTACGAAGGGGTGTTGTTATCAACCAAAAAAATCAAGACACCCCACAATTGATTAAAGAATTGGTATGTCTCAAGCCGAAATCATATCAAGCATACGACTACGAAAAAGAAACAATAATTAACCAGTATTTTGCACACTATATTGGAATAGATTATTTCCATCCAAAAAATCCAGATTCTAAAATGATCAAAACTATGGATCAAATATTAGAAAGTTTGTCAATAATCGTCGCTCCTGCCCCAAAAATATAACTCCATGAATTGAATCAAAAGGTATATTCGGTACAGGATTTGAGTCCTCTTTACCAATTATCCACCTCGGCGAAGTCGTCTTTCGTCTCCGCCTCTATCTCCCAATCCTGAACTATCTTCCGTTTTGGCTCGCCCCACTCATCTTTTTCTCTGCTCTCCTTATTCCTCTTATCTATTCCTCTCCTGTCCTCTGCCTCTCTCATAAATTCCTCGATTCCCTTACCGGCTCTCTTCAGTAGATGCTCGGGGATTTCGGACAAAAATCTGGATGGGAAACTCGACGTCCGTCCTCCAAACACCAATCTGCTTCTGGCAAAAGAAATAGTTAGTTTCTTCCTCGCCCTCGTCATCGCCACGTACATCAATCTTCTTTCCTCCTCAATCTCCTCCTTCTCCATTAAAGTTCTGGAATGGGGGAACAGCCCCTCCTCCAACCCCACCACAAATACATTGTCAAACTCCAAACCCTTGGCCGCGTGCACGGTCATCAAAGTAATTTTTGCTCCACTGCTCTTGGCCTTTTCCTCACTCTCACTCAGTGCCGCATTTTCCAAGAAATCTCTTACCTCGGTAAACTCACTCGCCACAGCCAAAAGCTCATTGATGTTTTCTATTCTCGCTCTATCTTCCTCATCCCTCTCATCATATTTATTTAAGTAAGCAGTTTCGTTGATAATCTCCTCGAGTAACACTCCCGGTTTCTTCTCTCTTTTCTCCTTCGTCAGATTTCCTCTCCATGTCACATACATATAGTACCGGCGCTTACCTATCTTCAAAACTCTCATCACACTCACCTCATCCTTCTCATTTACCAACAGTCGCAAATACGCCAACAAATCCTTTATCTCCAGACGATTGTAAAATCTCAAACCACCAATCAGTTTGTATGGCAAACTTCTCTTGATCAGCTCATCCTCAAAAGCACGGGACTGGGCATTGGTCCTGTATAGCACCACCGCCTCATTCCCTGCTGCAGCAATCCTTTGGCAATTGCCCACCACGTATCTGGCTTCATCCCTCTCATCTGCTGCTTCATACAAATCTACCAAGTCACCCTGAGCACTATTGGTCGCCAGCTTGATCACCGGATGAGTAGTATTGTGACTGATCACTCCATAAGCGGCATCTAATATATTCTGAGTACTCCGATAGTTTTGTGGCAAGCTGACTGTCTTCAGTCCGGGATATTCACCCTCCAAAAGCAACAAGTTCCTAAAATCTGCTCCCCGGAACGAATAGATTGCTTGAGCCGCGTCTCCCACTGCAGTGAGATTCCCCGCGTGACCAGCCAATAACTTCGTAATCACAAACTGCGCCTTGTTTACATCCTGATACTCGTCTACCAATATCCATTTGTACTGCCCATGTAGTGTCTCCCTCACTCGGTCTATCTTGAGCAAATCTACAGTCTTCACCAGTAAATCATCAAAGTCCAAAGCCATATTCTGTGTCAGCCTCCTTTGGTATTCTCTCCAAATCATGTTTACTTGTTTGTAAAAAGAATCCTTGGCACTCTCTCCTTGCTCAATCACCGTTACCAAATCATTTTTCATCCGGCTGATAAGAGCCAAATACATTCTCGGTCTGTTTTCTTTTGGATCAAGATTTTTGTCTTTGATTATCTGTTTCATCAGCGACTCACTATCGTCACTATCGTAAATGACAAAATTCCTATCCACCCCCACACTCGGTCCCCAGGTGCGCATTAGTCTGGCGCAAAAAGTATGAAAAGTACCGGCAAATCCCAAACTATACCCACCCTCACTTATTTTCTCCGCCCTAGCCTTCATTTCCGCCGCCGCCTTGTTTGTGAAAGTCAGAAGGGCAATCTCTCCCGGGTTTACCCCTTTTTCTTTGATCAGCCAAGCAGTCCGGTGTATTAGCACCCTTGTTTTTCCCGAGCCGGCTCCTGCCATCACCAAAAGAGGCCCCTCTTCGTGAGTTACAGCTCTTTTTTGTTCTTCATTTAAATCCAATAGATCCACATCCTTGATTATACGAACTTATGCGGGTCGTGTTTGAGGAAGTATAATTAATTCACCTCATGAAGTATGTAATTGGTAATTGGAAAAGTAATCAGAATCTAACTGAGTCTCTTATCTGGCTCGAGAATATGATTTCTCTCGCTCCAAGGATCCCGGAGGATATGAAAGTAATTCTTTGTCTCCCTTTCACCGACATTGCCTCATTCAATCAGAAACTCTCGGAAACGAACTACCCCTTGTTTACCGGCGCTCAAAATGTCAGCCATCTCTCGCCCGGGAAACACACCGGCGAAATCAACGCCAACATGCTGAGGGAATTAGTCAGTTATTGTTTGGTAGGCCACTCGGAGCGACGTCGAGATTTCGAAGAATCTTGCGAGGATGTGGCTCAAAAAGCAAAGAATCTATTGGAAAATTCCATTACACCCATCGTCTGTATCGATGTTCCTTATCTCGATCAACAAATGAAAGCTCTTTTCAAATACGATGTCGATGTTTCCGGATGTTTCTTCGTCTACGAACCTCTCGCCGCCATTGGTACCGGGAAACCAATTGACCCCATCGACGCCAATCATGTAGCTCATCAAATAGATTTTCTCATCGACGGCACTACCCCCATCCTCTACGGTGGCTCTGTCACCGCCGACAACTCCCTTTCTTTTGTTTCCCAAAACGAAATAGACGGACTTCTCGTAGGGACTGATAGTCTGGAGCCGACACTCTTTGCCGCCATCATCAACAGTCTCAGATAATCATGAAACTCCGTCGTCTGAACCTCTCACGTCTCTACATCGGCCTGGTGAGTTTCTTGCAGCGCTACGCCTTCGCCCTTATCGTAGTATTTCTGATCTTTTTCGTCAGTGCCGTCTCAGCCAAAGGTCTCTCCATACTCAGAAAATACAATGTCCGTCCCTTTGACCTTCTTAATTTCTTTGGGCCAGCTTCGGAAAAGCTAGACTCCACCAACGGTGTCACCAATTTCCTTCTCCTCGGCATCAGAGGTGAAGGCTCTGATTCTCCCAATTTGTCGGACACAATCATTGTCTTTTCTTTCAATCACGACAAGCAGACGGGAGCTCTCATCAGTATTCCCCGAGACCTTTGGGTACCCTCCCTCAGAGCCAGAATAAACACAGCCTATCACTATGGTGAAGAAGCCAGTCCTGGAGCAGGTATCAACATGTCCCAGGCCGCTATCCTAGAAATTACCGGACTACCAATTCATTACACCGGCATTATCGACTTCGCTCTTTTCCGTGACGTGATCGATTTGCTTGGAGGTGTCGATATAGTAAATGATGCTGCTTTCACCGATACCCAATTTCCCATTCCCGGTCGCGAAAACGCCTTCCCGGTCTCTTCCCGGGTAGAGTCAATCTCCTTTCCCGCCGGACAGATACACCTAGATGGAGAAACCGCTCTCAAGTTTGTCCGTTCTCGTCACTCCACCGGAGAAACAGGTACTGATTTTGACCGGGGCAAAAGACAACAAATAGTCATCTCTGCTCTCAAAGAAAAAGTACTCACCCCGGAATTCCTTCTAAACGAAAATAAGGTCAGCTCTCTCTTGGATCTTGTTAATGCTCGCCTGAAAACCAACCTCAATCCAAAACTCTATCCTACTCTCGCAAAACTCGCTCTAGATCTACAAGGCAAGTCGATCAAGAATATTGGCCTATCCGACAGACCTGATGAAAACGGCATTACCACCCTCTTCAATCCTCCTCTCTACCAATACGCCGGGCAATGGGTACTCATCCCCAAACAAAACAACTGGAATGCCCTCAAGCAATACATTCAAAACCGTCTCGAAGGAACACAGTAGAAATCAATCTGCTTTGATTAAATAGACATTCTGTTTTTTCCAAGCCACGCTACCCAGACTCAACAGCTCTGTTTCGTTTATCACGTATTTACTTCTCTCATTTGGTCCCACCACAATCCATCCGACGCCATACTTTTCCAAGAAAGCCCTCTTTGCCGCCAGTCCCTTTCCTTCATAAAACAATTTCACTTCCTCATCCTTCTCTCCCACTATTTCATAACCACCCCGCCACAGCCACTCATGTACTCTCCATCCCAACACAGTCGGTACACCGGAAAAAACCGATACTGCGTTGTACTCCGTATAGCTATCACCCACTGCCTCTACTAATTTCTTCCCCTGATGGTTCTCTCTCAAAAACAAAATCGCTCCATAATAATCACTTGCATTGCTGCTCAGCCAGGCCTCACCGTCTAAACCTTGGTAGTTAGTAAAATTTCCGTAATAAGAAGTAAAAGATTCGAGGGGAAATAGCAAGCCGCTAATAAATATGAATCCTGTCACCATAGCCAATATAAATCGCAAAAATATCTTTTGTATCTTTCCCCCTGCCAACTGACCGGCTGCAGCACCAAGACACAAACCCATCATAATAAAAGCCTGATAAGTTAGTTTGAACATAGTGTTTGCCCTGGGGTGACTCGGATAAATATCCCGAGCATAAATCAACTCCGGTATTATCAGTAAGGCAAAGATCGTTAGTACAAGGGTCAAAACAACTCTCCCCTTACCCTTATCGCGCGTGAGAAGAGCAAGTAGAGCAGCTATTATTCCTCCACTCCAGAGCACTGCCATCTGCCACAAGGGCGATCTCTGCTGCACTATGCCAATACCATTACTAATAGGGTCAAAACTCCACCACCATAGCGCAGTCATCACCACTGCCACTCCCAATATCACCCCTCCGGCTCTGATCACCTCAATGATCTTCATCTTCCCCTGAGACAAAGAAATTAAGCAATAAATTGTCATCAGCAAACCGTAGACCGCCACATCCCAAGTATTGGTCATCATCATCACTCCGACCAAAACACCCATCAATATTTCAAAAACAATTTCTCTTTTCGTATTCCACGCCACAAAAGTCATAAGAAAAGCCAATACCACCGGTAGATCCAATAAATGTCCGTGCAAATCAGAAACAACAAAACTATAACTTGGGAATTCGTGAATAGTGTTGTAAATAAATCTGGTTGCATCCGCATACCAGTACCCCTGCATTCCCAAATGATTTAGAAAATACCAAATGGCATGACTATTGCCTGCGACACTAACCGCCAAACTCGCCACCAGACCACCAATCATTCTGGCCTTTTCCTTTGCCATGATCAGATTGCTCGCCACCATAAAAGAGGTGCTCAGAGTCAGTCCTGCAATAAGAGCCAAGACTAAGTTGTATCCATAACTTACCTCAACTCGGAAAAACCTAATCACAATACTCGCCCAGAAATGACCAAAGGAATAATAATTAATTTGCTCTCCAGCCAGCCACATATCCTCCGCTGGCAAAGTGGGGGACATCATATATCTCCGCACAAAACCATAATCCATGAATTTCTCCAAGCTACGAATCTCCGGTGCAAACCCCCTGACAAGAGCCATTAAGAAAAATCCAATAATAAATAAATATTCCTCTATAAAAATGTACTTTAATGATGTATAAAAGTCGGCATTGTCTTCTCGCATCCTCTTTTTGTACGCCACCACAGACAAGCCCATCATTACAGCACTTACCAGGAGTAATCCCTCATCTGTATTCATCCTGAGGCCAAATAAGCTCAAGTTCCATACAACAAGAGCCGCTATCAATGTGAATAATATCCTTCCCAGAGCCCAACCTTTGTCGGGCAAATTATAAAACACTCTACTGACAAACGGCCAGGCGACGATCGCCCATACCAGAGAAATCAGATAACAGCCAAAAATTGTTTGAATATCAGCAAAGAGTAACTCGTTCATAGTTCTCCAAGTATCATATCGGCTACGTCTGTACCCATCTTTACGGCATAATTTGTCCCTCTGTCATTTGGGTAAACCATACTCATATTGGCCACATATAGTCCCTTTTGTCTGGTCTTGAAAACGGGAAGCCTTTTGGAATAATTGGTTGGGAAAACCGGTTGGGCATAAGGGGATTTGAAACTCCATAGATTAGTTACCCATTTTTCACTGAAATCAGTATTTATTTTCTTAAGATAGGGGAGAAAAAAGTGAAGCAACTCCTTTGTTTCCATCGCCAATCGGGGATCTCCGTCGGGTAAATAATTTCCCAAGTACATTACCACTTTACCGCCATAGTTTCTCTTATCTATAAAATTGGTATGCTCTACTGCCACCAAAAAAGGCCAATTCTTCTCCAAAATATTCATCCAGTAACCATCAATCACCCCTCTATGCAATTCCAAAATCAGCGTTTGTCCCCATAGATAATCTATCCTCGGCCATACCACTCCACTGTCGGGTGCAATCTTGTCGGCGATTGGAGCCGGTGTGGTAATCAATACTTTGTCAAACTCCTCGCCGTTTACCAACCACTTACCACTCTTTTCCTTCATCTTTTCCACTCTAACTCCCAAAGAAATTTTACCTCCATTATTTTCCACATACTTTCCCATTGCGACCAATAGTTTCAAAAATCCACCATCAAAATATCCCAAACTTTTTGTCCTCTTGGCTACTCGAGACCAAAACCAGGCCATGTTGATCTTCTCCACAAAAGGTCCAAACTTGGCCTTCATCAATTTCTCCCATATTTCTCTGTACCCCTCTCCACCGATCAAAAGAGGTAAAAACTTCACCACTCTATATTTCTCCAAAAATATTCCGTTGGATATCATTTTCAAAAGCAACAGTCCAAATCCCATCCGTAATCTCGATAGAAGTGATATCTGCCCAAACTTCAACACCGACACAGGAGTATCTAGCTGTACCTCTCTGCCTTTGATGAAGCTGGTGGTGAGAGGCACTCGAAATTTTGCAGGCTCTCCTACCTTCTCTGCTATGGCAATAATCTCTTTGTCATTGGTAAAAATATGGTGATAAAAATATTCCAGACACCAGCTCCAGTGTTTGGGCTTGAAACACCCAGCCAATCCACCCAAAGAATCAGCCGCCTCAAACACCACCACTTCTTGCTTTTCATCCACCAGCCGTATGGCAGCCGACAAGCCTGTAAATCCTCCTCCAATAATAGCAATTCTCATACACCATTATTGTATACGACCATTCATTGGCCAGCTGATATTCCATAGCAAGAAAATTAGGATCAGATTTTTGAACTCAAAAGATGATCTGGGTCAGGATGAACCAGTCTTATTCCGACAGTATCGAAAATACCTGTTACATCAATAATGCCTCTTGTAATAGTTCTAGTTCCATACGGACACAAGCGGAAATTCCCCCCAACAATCACAACGTAAGAACCATCGGAGTTTGCACCCCAATGACCAGCTGTTGGATAGTGACCAAATGTAAAGATTGATACATTTCCTGAGGCGTGATTAAGACCCAGATAATTTTCAGGCACACGGGGGTCATCAACATCCATTGCCGCACCAATTTCTCCTTCTGGATAAGCGTCAACATATGCTTTGTAATTATTTTGGATATGTCTATCGGGAGTGCCATCAGGTTTATGTGGATATAACCATCCGTATGGTGCTACGGCAGCCATAAATTGTGGTTCAGTAGGTAAGCTGAAAGCAAGGCCAGTCTGTTGATTTAGCCAGTGAGCAAAACCAATCGCTCGACCATATGTCATGCAAGTCGCAGGAGATCTATCACCCTTAGAAGTATTCGTTCTGCTGTGTCTGGGGTCATGAATCTCATACTCTGCATTTGTCACAGTGTATTTTGAAATATAGAAGGGCGGTATCTCAAATTCTCGCTTGGGAGTCTCATTTCTTCTTTGACCCTCAATAGTACAAGGCAAACCTTCCTCTCGGCCCATTAAAATGTGTCCGCCATCACACCTCACAAAATCTAAGGCCAGAAGTAATTCCCTGATTTCTTTTGCATCTTCTGGGGTTTTCAGTCTGTCTGGTATTCTAAGAAGTGCTTTTTCTTTGTCAGACAAACCCTCTCCATTTTGAAGAAAATCGTGGTCATATTGTCTTTTCTCTACACTACTCATATGCGATTAAGGCTACTGGGATTCGTCTACCGTTTTCTCCATCCCAGACAGGGGGATCACTCCTATAATTTTGATAGTGCATATTACCATAAATCTGCGTTGTATCGTCCTTTATCATCAATTTACTGCTCTGGCCACTATCTCCCACGCTCGCCCAGATATAGTCAAACTTTTTGGCTAGTACCTCCTGAAGTTCGAAAATGTTGATTCCCTCTTGATTTAATGCTTTTGGCCTGGCGTCGCTAATAAAAAAAATTATATTGTCGTCAGTTTCCAAAATAACACTCCATGACTTGAGGTAACTTTCAGACAGTGGTTTGGGTCGTCCTCCTTCTGTATAGATGAGTTGATGTTCAAGATTTCTAATAAGCTCGTCTTTATTGCGTCCAAGCAAAAAGCTAGCACTACAAACATCATCATTCGTTTCGAAAGCTATGTCTCCCAGTGTGACGTAAGTTAGATTTTGACTTGTCGACAACCCCTCAAATGACTCTGATTTCCCACGCATAACAAAACAAAACTGTGTTAAATCAATGGGTGAATCGGCGATAACTTCTAGCACTGGCTTGTCGTTATTAATATTAAATCCTAATAGTAATTCGTCTGACTTACATGTAACAAATCTCGTCTCAACAAGTACCCGTCTCCTTGATGGACTTTCTCCCAATGGTGTCTTCAGGATGTTCAAGTCAAACATTCCATAAACTGTAATATCAGCCCTCTTTTGACTTTTCGATCCTGACCAAGAAAATGATTTACCACCTATTTTCAGAGTACCCCACGAATCAACAGAAAGACTCCTTAACTTACCGTCATTTGTTGCCAGAGCAGGTCTACTATTTGACGGGAATTGAAAGATGTTTCCACCCTTGATTAGAAGATTGTAAAACGAGACTCTCGGAGTCTGTAAGTCATCTGAAAGGAAGAAACTTCCAAAGTTTATACCAGCAACAACCTTCTTGTCTGGAAGGTCGAAGGCCAATAACGGTGAGAGTAATAAGGAAGAAACCAGCTTAAAATTAAATTTGGACTTATTTAGTTCAACCCAATAGAGGTTAGCTAGTCTATTCTCATCTAACACTAGCGATTCTTGACAAAACGAAAGTCCACCAGACAAACCCCTTTTGCAGCTCTCCAAGGTCTCTAGTTGGGCATGAATGGTGGTTGAATCAATCTTATTTGTTATAATGGGGCAATTATACATCTATCGGATAAAATGAAGCTAATACTTGAACAATCTGAGGAAAGACAAAGGACTATTAAAAATAAGTTCAGCTTCAAAGGATTTTCGCTGTTTTCAGGAGAAAATGTAAAAATGGTTTGCGAACCAGCCACAGGGGATTCAGGTATAGTTTTCATTTACAAAGACGTCTCAATTCCAGCCATTTCTGAGTACGTTAAGCTCATGGATGTCCACACAACCGCTTTAACTAAGGATGGCGTAGACATACTCACCATCGAACACTTTATGGCAGCCATCTGGGGTCTCGGAATAGATAATCTAAAAATTACACTTAGTGATAATATAGTTCCCGCTCAAGACGGTTCAGCCGAAGCCTTTACCAAAGCCCTAATCAAAGCAGGAATAGTTGAGCAGACAAAATATAGAAAAGTTATAAAAGTTATAGAACCCTTTACCATTCTCCAGCCTGAATTTGAAAATCGATTTGCAAAATTTGAAACATCAGACAAATTGACGATTGAGGGGTCTGCTCCTTTTCCCTCCCCAATAGGGGAACACACCATATGTTTTGAAGACAACCCAGAATCTTTTGCAAAAGATATAAGTTTTGCAAGAACCTTTTTAAGGTCTCCCGTTGACCTCAAGGATTTAACAAAATGGAACGGAATCAGATCGGTCTTTAAGGCTTTACCAGAAGACCCAAGAAAATCACCCATTATTACTTTCACTGGTTCTGAATTTCTTACAAAACTTAAAAGAGATGATGAACCAGCAAGGCACAAAATGCTTGACTTCATAGGAGATATGGCCTTAATCGGATACAGAATACATGCAAAAATAACCATCAATGAGCCCGGTCATAAGTTTACACATCTTATCGCCCAAGAAATTAGAAATGCCCTGAATCTAAACAATAATGGCTCTCAAGAGAAAATTTCTAAAAGCTAGATTTTTCCTTACAAACTACTGCTCATATAACTGCGTTTACTGCCATAACGAGGGCATGGGTGATCAAAAGAATGAAGGTAAGAAACATCTTGATGTGGATGATTATGTATATTTAGCCAAAGTATTAAAGGATAACTTTCATCTCAAGTGTATTACTCTGACAGGAGGAGACCCGTTTCTCTATAACGATTTCTCTAAGTTAACGAAAAAATTGAAGGAACTAAATATGGAGCTTGTTGCTCTAACAAAAGGAGCCCCAACTTATAAATGGTTAAATGGAGAACCAGATGTATTTAAAAACTTGGATTTTGTTTATTTTTCAATAGATACTCTTGACAAAGATGAGTTTGCTAAAACATGTAGAATCAGTTCATCCGTCTTCGATTTAGGAATTGAAGCTTTAGACAAACTAGTTTCGATGGGAGTAAAAATCAGGGTTAATTGTGTCGTCAAGCAGAACGAACCCAAAGAGGCAGAAAAAGTGATAGCAATGATAGACTTCGTCAAAAAGCACAGAGTGCAAGAGCTCAGATTCATCGAACTTGTTAATATAGACACAATAAAAGAGCCATTCGTAGAAAAAGTAATTAATGAAGCAGGTATAGAAATAAAAACTCCAAGTATTCCATATGATGAAAGCAAACTCAAAAGGAACAAGGTTACACTTAAAGATGGCTTCGAGTTTTTAGTTTTACGCTGTATGTGTTCCGTAACTTTATTTACAGGAGAAGTAACCTGTTTCAGTCAAGATTTATACCTTGATTCTTTTGGCAGAGTGAACACCTGCCTTGAGTGGGAAGTCGATAAAAATCCCTACGTGGTCAACCTGATTCAGTATATTAAGGATAGAGATACAAGCAGTCTTATGGAGGCTCTAGATAGCATAAAGAGTGGTGAGCATGTTTGTCCTGCACTACTTTCACGTAACCAACGCTTAGAAATAAACGCTGGATTGCAGCTAGGAACATATCGATAGACGACGCAGGATACTGGAGACACCCAATTGAACTGATAGGAGTAAGGAGAATGAAAGCATGGTGTATTCTGTTTACAGTTTACACTTAACTATTAACACTTCGTGCCTATTATCTGACAAAAATACTGCATTTATGCAGAAAAAGGGATTATTTGCATAGATTCCGGCTCGTTGGCCGGAATGACAATGGTTCCAGAGATACACGCCTCGACACTCCCAAGTATTCCCAAAAATGCATGCGACGCGTACAAAAGCTGTATTTTTGGTGCACTTCATGCTAAGATATAGGGCATGGGATATAAAATGGAGGTAACTCCTGAGTCCGTGAAGCGTGAGGTTATTTTTGATTATAAGACTTATGTCAAAGAAGCAGTAAAAAGGCTTGTCCATGAAGCCGTTTGTTTTTCCCCTGAAGATCTAGAAAAACTCCTTCCAGAGGAAGGAAAATCGTCACCCCCCAGCCTAAAAAAAAGCTTCAATGACTGGCTTGAAATGGTCATTATCGACGAAGAAACTGCTGCTAAGATCTCTGATGAGCTTCAGCCTGTAGGAGGTAATGGCATCCAAAGAGGACTTGATTTCCGGCAAGCCAGCCTATGTGAGAATCTAGCAAAATACGCCCCATTTGCCCAACGTCTTTCGTCTCTCATCGTCGCCAGAGCTAAGCTCGAGGCTGCAGCTGACCTTGCTACAGGAGTGTACCCTCTCTTGTTGGATGAGGCGAACGCCATCAAGAAGTTGTTGGATGATCAAATAGAAGAAATCATAAGAGTTAAACAACCAGGCACTCTCATGGAGCTCACGGCGGAGCACGATCCAATAATTTATATCAACGGACGTGCAGTGCCTTATTTCATCGTCATGGCCTCCCTTCTTCTCTCCGGTTGTCAGGTAGGTATCATAGCAGGAGTCGATGTAGTAGATCCAAACATTCCACGCCCTCCAGCTACTTTGGTAGTACCTTCAGCCACTCCGACGGAGAAACCAGCGGTCATAGCCACCAATACTTCCCGCCCCACTGGAACTCCCATTGCCACCAGTACTCCTAGGCCTTCACCCACCCCATCTGCGACAGCCATGCCCACAGAAACCGCCACAACAGAAGCAGCCTATGTATATCCGGAAAGACCTCCTGTGCAAGAAACATGGGCTGGGGAGCCGAACTTTTGGATAAATCCTGCTAATACCGTAGAAGGCATCATGCTCAAGCCCGAAGCCGGAGAAATGTTGATGAGGGTATTCCTGGATAAATTAAATAGGAACGCAGACGCGGATTTAAACCGAACAATACTTGAAACCGTCTATCCCGACGGTACAACTAAAATAAATGCCGATATAGATGATATAGCTGCATATCTAGTCATTACCAACGGTGTTCTACCTCCTCTAGGCTTTCCCACCAGGTGGGATTCAACAAGAGAAGGCAGTATGTCAGTGTCTGTTGATGGTCTTGAAGTTATAGACCTAAAAAAACCAATTGAATTACAGTTATATGACGAAAGCAACCCCATGCCCGAAGAGTATTTGATGGAGTGCATTGGGTATATGCCAGATACTAGTCTAAAGACTTTTGCCATGTGGTATCTTAAACCTGATGGAAGTCTTGTGATACGGATACACAGCAGTGTCTGGGATGGTGATAGCTACGAGATATGGGGATACTCTCCATCAGCTAAAATTATGTTCCTATTTACTCTCCTTGCGCTAGGCAACGAGGGCACGGAGGCACTTAGAACAGCCAGTGGACAGCTTCCAGAATATCTGACAAGGAGCAATACAATCTTCACACTGATCGAATAGCAGATAATTATGATTTCCCGCAAAGTCCTCATTGCTTTCGTCATCACCGTCTTGGTCATCATCGGCGGAATATATCTCTTTTTCTCTTACCTGGGCAAAGCCAGTCTCAAATCGGAAATCTCCGAGGTCAAAATCGGATGGACAGATAGACTTGGTTTTGTTCAACTCTTGCACAAGGTGTATCTTTTTTCCGAAGGTGTGCGAATCCTCAACAACAATGTCTTAGTGCGGACAAAGGTTAACCGGCTGACGATAGTGCTAACAGACAAACCTCAAACAGCTCTAATACTAAAAAAAGAGGACGGAGCTCCGAGTATATCTTTTAGCTGGATAGTGGACGACAAGGGTCATCTGTATCTGTTTTCATATGTCTCATCCTCCATACTCTCTCGTGATGATGCCGGCACTGTGCTGGTCAAATTCGTCGGGGGTGCACTGCAGACAATTCAAAAAGATGAGCTCTACCAAGACGGCAAGCTGGTAATGGATAACAAAAACTATTCAGACCTCTTCTCCGATCAAAATTTCATCAACATAACTCGCTGAAAATGTTTAGCCGTCAGGATTTGATATATTAGACTAGTGCCAAGTTCGCGAATAATCAGATTTACTCTATACCTATCGGCCATCATTGCCTTTGTTTCATTCTCTTGGTTTGCAGGTGTTTACCGACCAGCAATGGCTGCCTCATGTGGCGGTAGTGTCTCTTGTAAATACTTCAGCTGGACCTATCTCTGTGTCAGTGGAGTTAATACAGCAGGAGAATGTGTGATCGACGATGATTGTGACACTGGCTGGACATGTGAGTACACAGGTTTTTGTAATCCATCCAATACCCAAGCCGGCAGTTGTGGCTCTCCCTCAAGTTGCTCCGTCTCCTGCCCAGGCTCACCCACGGGAAATTCCTGTGACCACACAGAAAGCTGCTCCTGTTCACCCGGGGCTACCTCTTGTGGAACCTGCAGCGAAACCTGTGATGGAGGCACACAAACTTGTACCGATGGCTGTTCTTCTTGGAGTGAGACGTGCAACACCCAAGCCTGTTGCAACACCACAACACCAGCTGCACCCACTCTGGCCTCGCCCTCAAACGGAGCATCCTATACCGGTGTTTCCTCTGTCACTCTCACCTGGAATGCAGTCACCGCCTGGGGAGAAGAGTGCAGTGGCACAGCCAATAGAAGTTATGAAATTTGCGTAGGGACCTCATCAACAGACCCTTGCTCGGGAGGCACGACTCTAACTACCTCCGACCCCACCACTCCCGCAGTAACCACTCCATATACTCAAAATATTACAGGGACTTACTTCTGGAAAGTAAAATCAATCAACAAAGGCTCCGCCAGCTCAGCTTGGAGCGGAACTCGCAGCTTTACCATCACCAATCGTCCTCCGGCAATTACACCAACTCCTCCAGGTACGAACTATGTCACTCCATTGGAAATATCACGTACCGGTAGCGCCACTCTCTCTTATTCCCCCCACGATCTTGATGGAGGAGCCGACATCTCCCATGTATATTTGGCCATGACAAACTGTACTTCAGCTACAGGAGACCCAGGATGGAGTTATTTTGAACACAATTTGGCCAATTGGTTTGGAGCCCAGTGGCGCGACAACGGATTGCGTGCCCTAATAAAGAATGAACCACTTAGCTCCTGTGTTTCCGGATACCCATCTCCCAACGCCATCAACGTCTGGGACTACACAGCCTTTCCTCTTTCCAATGTACCCGGAAACCTCACCATCAACTCTATTAATGGAGTAGTCTCAGGAAATAATCTCAATACTAGTTGGAATTTGACCTTAAATAATTTCCCTGTGGGCAACCACTACACCTACGCCATGATCAAGGACAAAGAAGAATATTGGCACACTTTTCCAAACCCTATGTCATGGACCAGGTTGAATCAGGTTTGTGCCGAAGGCGGTCCGTATATTGTGGATACCCCAGCACTTACTACCTGCGGTAGTCATGTCACAAGCTGCACCCAAGATTGCACTACTATAAACAACTGCGCTGGATATCCAATTAATTCGTGTTTAGAATGCGGTCCTTACCTTGTCGATACTCCTGCACTAACTACTTGTGGTAATCATGTGACAACCTGCACCGAAGATTGTGGATCCGACAATTGCGTCGGTTATCCTCTGAACTCATGTCTTGAATGCGGACCTACTGTAAGCAGCTGGGCTACTTGGTCTGCCTGTGGAGTAGGCACTCACTTGCGGACTAGAACCAGAACTTGCACCGAAACTTGTACCACCGACAACAATGACTGTCAGGATTATTTCACTTCAAACTGTCCCGCGGGCTCAACTTGTGCCACTACAGGCAGCGGTTTGAGCTGGACTCAAACCGCGACTCAAAACTGCACTGGCACAGTCACAGGTACTCTTTACGATGCCTCGGACGCAGACACGTGTGCCCAGCTGACCGTCCCTATCAATGGTGGAGGTACCGCTACTTTTGGGTTTGCTGGTCCTTGGACCACCATACCCAACCCTATCACCGTCTCAACTGCAGGTGTATTTAGCTTCACAGCATATACACCGGGGAACTATTCTCCAAATTTCCAAAATCTCGTTGACCTTGGCCTCATCGGATCCATTACCCCAAAGTTATCATGCAATGGAGGAGTAGATGTTACTTTCTCTGGGTCAGCTACCGGCTGCCTCACTCAACCTTGTGAAACTATAACTGGACAAGACTATGGTTTTTATCGACAATATGATGGCTGGTGGCAGGCAAACGGTGGACCTATCTACGCCGGTGATAGCGTTGGATCAGAAATCCCCTCATCTTATACTGGGAACCAATTCCTGATAAATCCCATCACAAATCACAAAGGATTCCTCTTCTATGGAAGTAGTTACGATCTCGGTACCAACCCAGACGCCATCGTAAATGCCAGCGATACTCATCTTCAAGGTACAAATGAAAGCACCGTGGTTTTCAATTATGAATTCTTTAAGAACAAACTATCATCTCGTCCATCTGATGTCACATGGACAACCAACAATCTACCCAATTACAATGATGTAGGAAGTAAGGGATATATGTTAATAAAATACACAGGCTCTGCTGGATCTCTTACCATCGGTGCCAAGGCCATTGCAGCCAACCAAAAATATATCGCTCTTATCCCCGCCGGCGTAACTGTAAATGTTACGGGAAATATCACTATCGCCAATACAGGCTTCTTAGCTTTAATAGCCGATGGAAATATCAACTTTGGAACCTCAGTCACAGCAGCTCAGGGCTGGTATCTTGCCGATGGCTCTATTTCAGTTTCTTCTACTGGGGATAGCACTACCGAGCAGCAATTTGTCGGCACGGGATCTTTTGTTGGTCGCACGGGCATCACCTTTAATCGAGACAGGGGAGTCACCAACAACACAGCACCAGCTGAAGTTATTACTTATTCTGCTTCACAACTTGTAGCTGCTCCAGACGTCATCAAATTCCCCTTCAAAAAATATACACGCTACCGTCCCTAACGGGAGCAGAATTGCATACGGATACCAGAGGCAACGTCCTCGGACCGTCACTCATTTGGTTCCCATGTACCTCTGCAGCTGGAAAACTCATAGATTTATGTTAGGCCCGGGCTTAAGTAAAAACATTAAAGACTTCCAGTTTAGGTAATTACAGGAGTAATAATTCTGTCCGTGCCTCTTTTCTCTTCATCTGTGAATTTTCTATGCAATTAATTAAAATAATTATAAATTGTTATACAATTGTATAACGTTACATGGCCAATAAAGAGTCTTATCCAAATCTCAATTCTCCCGAGCTTAATAGATGGGAAGATACCGGTGTTTTTATTTTGGCTGGAGGAAAAGGAACGCGATTAAAGGAATCTGAAGACCTTGAACTACAGCTTAAACCAAAGGCTCTAGTCCACATCGATTCGGAAAAGGGTAGCTTGCCTATGCTAGATAATGCCATTTCTGGTGTATTTGAATTAGGATTTTCTGCTATCACACTACTTACCAGCTCTGATCCAGAAGCTCAAGGTGAATTGATCGAATCACATGTAAACCAAAGGTATCAAGGTGCGTTTGGCTCGATCAGAGAAGACCAACCTCTAGGAACGGCTGGTGCTGTTTTCAACGCATTCATTAATGTAGAAATAAAGACTGCGGCAATTATCCCAGCAGATACATTGTTCCCATTTAATTTATTGCCAGCTGCTATAGATTGTCACAGGAGCAGAAATGCATGTATTACATGGGTTGTTACTACAATGCCGGGAGAAAATGCCCAAAATAGTGGTCGTATACTGGTAAATCCAAAGAATGGGCAGATTGCTTATGGCCTTGAAGGAAACCTTCATGTTGATATAAATACTCTTCTTGATGGCTACACCCTATCAACCAGTGTTGGCGTCGTAATTGCAGATCGTGAGTTTTATATTGAACTTTTTCAGGCATTTAAGGGTGAGGAAAACGGAGTTGGAACAATCGACTTATATAGACACTTTATTCCGTGGCTATTATCACAGGGGGTACAAGTTAATACTTTTGACATTGGACAACCCGCACCAGACCTGGGAACTCCTGATCGATTAAAACAATTTGGGAGAAAAAGTTAATTAGTTTTAATTTTCTCGAGAATCAATCTGCGGATAACATCAGCCTTGCTTATTTTGTTCTTTTTTGAAAATGAATCAAGAAAATCAATTGTCTCATCGTCAAGCATTAGATTGAATCTATTTTTTAGTGTTTTTCTTTTTGCTCCATCCAAGAAGTCATAAATCTTTTTTTTAAGATCGTTTTCATCAGAAAGGCTATATTTTTTAAGTGACAATAGCCTATTTGGGTCACCTACCAAAACACCGTGTGGATCGTTTTGATATAACACCAAAACTGGTTTCAAATAGTTAAGAGCTATTGTCATATAGTGACCTGTTCCTATACTGGGTGCCGTACCTTCCACAATGACAGCATCTGATTCTTTTATCTGTTTAGTAAGATTTTGGAAGTCTCGTTGATGTTCTTCCCGTGTAAATTTGTCTGTATCTAGATAATCACGTTTTAGCATATGATCTGCAAAAACAATGTTGTTTCCCAATCGGCAAATGTCGACTATTTTTTCATAGTTTTTTCCATACTGAGATTTTGAGAATATAGAAGAATGAAAAAATACTTTCATATAATGACGAATAAATTATCTACAAAAGATTTAAACAATCTAATCCCAAATACCCAACTTCAACATCTGTCATTTTTCCGCTTCGAAGTAACGTTCTAAATTCTTCGACAGGTACTAAATCTAGTTCAACAAATTCGTGGTCGCCTGTTTGTGGCTCTCCTACTTTCTCACAGTCTGTGGCTACAAAACAGTATCTTGTCATGGTCGAATAGGCATCGTCAAAACAGGTTGTCACGAACTTAACGTCTCCTTTATATCCCGTTTCTTCCATGAGTTCTCTTTGCATCGTCTTTTCGGGTTCCTCGTTGGGATCAACAAAACCACCGGGAAGTTCAGAAAGTATTTCGTTTGGGCCGGGTCGGAACTGCTTAACAAGAATAACTTTATTATCTTTTGTAATAGCAAGGACACAGGCAGCAGGCCCTTCCTTTTTAATGTAGAAATCGGTTTCTTTATCATCGGGGAGCTTATAAATTACTTTTTCGATCTTTCGGCTATACTTCTGAAAAGCCATCTCACGAGAAATTTCTTGCCATTTTTGGATTTTTGTATTCATACGGTGATTATAGTTGACCTGAATTTCCCAAACAAGTTAATAGCCTACTATGGCTATCGTTGCTTCTTGTGGCTAACCAGCCACGTTTGTGAATAATATCACTTCCACTGAAAGGGAGGTCATTTCCACAAAGGGAAGTCATTCTCCCACCAATTTCTTGAACCAACAATACGCTAGCTGCGTAATCCCACAGTGAAGCAGATTGTCCCAATTGTGGGAAATACACGGAAGAGTCAACATCCCCTCTTAGTAAAGCGCAAATTTTGGGTGTTAATGCAGGTATACATACGGCGGAAAGCCCAGAATCAAGGATAAGCTGGCTAAACTCAGGATTGACTGCTTGCCTTGGGCTTATGGCTGTCTTGTTTGTTTCTGGTAATTCATGAGGATTGCGAAAAGGAATTCCATTAAGGTACACACCACTACCTACTGTAGCGGTGTATAGTTCATTCTTATCTGGCATGAATAGTGATGCGACAACCGGTTTTCCGTTCTCAACAGCACACAACGAAATACTCCAATTATCCTCACCTCTCGCAAATTCTCTGGTTCCATCGATAGGGTCGATAACGACATACAATGGTTCATATGTTATTGAGAAATCATTTTTAAAACTCTCTTCACCAAAAACTGGTAATAATCCGTCGAATAATCTAGTTGTAAAATCCTGTATTGCATTATCTGCATCTGTAACCACATCTTGCTTTCCATTTGCATTTATTTTCGAATTTATTCGATGATCGCCGTCACGCCACATTTTTACAATTTCAAGTGCCTGTAGATTAATTTCACAAAACTTACTTTCTATTTGACGATAAGCTCCTGCCTTCGGTTCAAGTTCAAGATTTTTCATTTTATTTCCCAGTAAAGAATTGATTTGTTAATGATAATAACTAGATCATTTTGGCTAACCGGCTTGGGATTGGATCGAATATTGCTACTTTCCATAGCATCTCTAGCCATATCTTCAACAGGAAGTTGTATTCCAGACAAGTAACTTTGAATATATGAAGTAATCCCAGATTCATCGCAGATTTTTCTAAACCATTTCAGGAATGAATCTAAACCGCCAAAACCCAATACGCTAAGAGCTTCAGTTAATTCAGTGTTGCAAAATGGCTGGTTTTCCTGAAGCGAAATGGGAAGAAAAAAACAAACTGCCGCTCCATGATGAATGTCTGTATTTGCCCCTAATGGGTGTGATAATCCATGAGCAATTGTCAGACCGGTACGCGGATAAAGCAGTCTTGAAGAAAAGGCAGCATTGAGCATCGCTCCTCCGGCATTTGCATCATCACTTAATGCTTTTTCGATGTTGTTTTTGAGACCTAGCAATAACCCTCTCGCGGAACTTCTGGTGATCTCGTTTGCTTTCGTAGAAATATACGATTCTAGAATGTGAGAAAGAGCATCCATAGAAGTGGAAACTAAAGTCGTTTTATCCAGGGTAGATAGTAGAGATTGATCTAAAATTACCAATTTTGGTAAGAAACGAGAGTCTTCAATACCTCTCTTTATTTTAGTTTTTGGATCAAGGATAACAGCGTACGGACTAGCTTCTGACCCGGTTCCACAGGTAGTTGGTGCTGCAATAAATATGGGGAATTCTTTATTACCTTTCTTACCGCCAAGATAGTCTTCAACAATACCTCCATTTTCAGATACCAAAATGGTGGACTTTGTTAAGTCTATGGCACTGCCACCTCCAATAACAAAGACTCCATCTGGCTTGAATTCTAGATACTTAGATACCGACTCATTTACCTGATTCGTGGTTGGATTTGTAGTAAATTCAGTAAAAATACACGCTCCTGATTCTAGTAATTTTCCAGCTATGTTTTTTATTTCTTTATTTTTTTTTAATACATTCGGATCGATTACGGCGTATAGCCTTTTTATCCCAAGTTCTTCTAATATCTCAGGGATATCCGAAGTGGCTCCTGGGCTTATGATCAGAGATTCTGGTGTTGCAAAATTCCAAACGTTTTTCATTTGATTTGTTCTTCAATCTTTATCAATTTACTTAAAGCAAAGTCTCTAATTTTTACTGCCTCCTCTCGAGTATCAGACTCACAGTAAATTCTCAAAATATCCTCTGTACCAGAATATCGAATACTTAGCCAATCTCCGTTTTTGTATATGATCTTGATGCCATCAAGATCGTTGACTGATGATATATCCATGTAATTAAAATGATTGGCTGTTTCAACTACTTTCTGAAATATCAAATCTCGATCGCATGATGGAGTGTGGTTATACCGACAAAATCCAGATTTACCCGCAATCAAGGCTACTTCATCGTGAAGTTTTTTGAGTCCGACAAGGCATTGAGCTTCAACCAAAAGAGAGGCGGCTAAGGTTGTGTCGCGTTCTGGTAAATAGAATCCTAATCCCACTCCACCATTTTCTTCGGCTGCTAACAACACTTCACTTGTTAACATTCCCTCAGTGGCATTTTTGAATCCCACAGGCATGACTTCAAAAATAATCTTTAAATGATCACATACCCTTTTTACTCTTCTACCCAATGTGGAACTGCCTATGACTTTTCCAGGTAGTTTTTTATACTTTGATAAATATAGGACTAGAATCGCAGAGACATCATGAGGGGATAGATATCCATCTGTTGGCAGAGAAGCAACTATTCTGTCACCGTCTCCATCATGAGCAATACCGAAATCGTAGTTGTCTTCTTTAACAAGCCTCTGAAGCTCGGACGTGGATTCATACTTTGGTTCCGGATTTATTCCGCCAAAGTATGGATCAAAATCATTATGAAGGTAATTAATTTGGAGTTCTGTACCGTTAAAAACTCGGCTCAAGATATCAACAGTTGTTCCGTGCATCGTATCAACGATAATTCTAGCCCTTGACTCTTTTATGAGATCAAAACTTATCATACTTCTGATTTTGGAAACATAATTGTCAATTGGATTAGTTACTGTAAGTGTTCCTTTTGCTACAGAGTTTGGAGCATCATGACCAAAATATGATTCAATCTTCTCAGTAATATTATTAGTGGGAGCACCACCATAATCTACACGAATCTTAATGCCATTATCAAAGGGTGGGTTGTGAGATGCTGTAATATTTAGACCGAGAGGGTGGCCTCCGCTAACCACAGCGAATGCTAGCAAAGGTGTTGGAGATGGCCTAGATATTATATGAGTATCAATACCCCATTCTTGCATTTTTGATCCAAGAAAGTAAGCAAACTCTTTACTCATAAACCTCGTGTCATAACCAATGACAATATCTTTTTTCTTGATGTCTATTAATAGATAGTTTGCTATCGCTTTGCCAATTAACTCGACGTTATCAAATGTAAAATCTTTGGCTAGTTTTCCTCTCCATCCATCTGAAGTTGATCGAAAATTTAACCTACTATCACGACTACTCATTGTTATACAATTGTATAACAAATTATTTAAAAATTGCAATAGAAAAGCATAACAACGGGAAACGGCAATCAATACTAAATGGATGTTTGTATAGATTACCCTATCTATGGCGTACGACAGGGGAATACATACGATAAAACAGAAATAAGTCGCTCAATCCATAAAAAAAGCCTGGTCTCGAGTGACCAAGCTCTTTTATATACGAAACGTAATATCGATATTACAGTGCTAACAGTATTCCTACTATCGCCAGTAGCAATCCACCTCCGAATATTGAAGCTCCCGGAAGATCGAAGATACCTGTTTCGGGCAAGACTTCAGCCACCGCAGTAGGAGCTGCTACTACCTGAGTAGGTTGGGCCGTTGGATTGGCAGTAGGTGATTCGGTAGGAACATAGGCGACTGGTGGTGTGGTAGGTGCTGCAGTAGGAGCGATTGTCACAAGCGCCGGACAGACACAACTCTCTACCGTCGAGCATTGGGAGTTTCTACACTTGTTTACAGCGGTATCGCAGGTGTACCCAGAATCACATTCAGCATTTGTAGTACAAACGTGATTGCAGGATACTACGGTGCTCACCGTGAGGTCTTTTGTCACATTTAAAGTAGTATCATTGTGAGTCACTACTCCAGCATTTTTGATGATAGAGCCATTCACTGCTCCATCTGATACTTTCACTCTAAACGCCAGTGTTTGATTTGCTCCCGGTTGTAAATCTATGTTGCACTTGATCAACTTATCTGCTGCGGTCCACTGACATTTCGGATCGAGGTCAACAAAGGTCAGTTGATCTTGATTTTGTCCTGTGAGTGGGTCATTTATGATTATTCCCGAGGCTGTGCCGCTACCTGTATTGGTAACCTTTATTGTGTAAGCGAAGGTTTGATTCTTTGACACGGTAGTGATCGGATCTGTCAGGTGATATGTACCTGCGACATTATTGATGTTATCTCTGTAAGCATCTTTTACTGCATCCAACAATGGCAATGCGACTGTCAAAGATTTTGCGCATTGAGAACCAGTCTCTGTAGTTGTGGGTAGTTTTGCGGATGCCGTATTACTGATAATTTCTTTATCAATAAGATCTGTATTTGTCTTTACCCTAAACGTAATCTTCTTTGACTCTCCAGCATTTAGAGGAGTTTTACAGGTTACATTTCTTGTCGATTCCTCATAAGTACAACCTGAATCACTATCGACAAACACAAGTTTGTTGGCAGCAAGAGTGTCGGTCACGACCACTTCTGGAGCATTTGTATTACCGGTGTTGGTAAGCTCTAAAGAATACATAAAGGTCTCGTTTTCACCCACTGTGTTGATGAGTGCTGTCCCTGTGCTATTCATAGCTGTTTTAGTCTTACAGGCGACAACTACAGTAGGGGCAATAGCTATGTTCAGGTTTGCTCGACACATAGATTTGCTGATTGCAACAGTGCTAGTACTATATTGTGCCGAAATAGTAGCCACATTTGCTATCGCTCCCGGGAGTGCGGTTTCTTTTACTTTAACTCTTATAGCTACTTTTCCTCCAGGAGTACCAGTACTTACCGCCGGGTTTGTAACATTGCACAGGACTCTATTGCTTCCTGTTTGCTTTGTACATTGGCTAGAAGAATCAACAAAATCAACATTACTGCTTAACAAATCGTCAATTGTACCTTGCAGTACCAGTCCACCCTCAGGGTGATACTCTATTGCATAAACAATTGTCTGCCCAGGTGTCACGCTGGAGCCATCTGCTAGTTTATTAGCCGGATCCATGTTGTACACTCCCGGAGTATTGTCTGCTACATCTCTATAAACACTTTTCAGAGAGCCAGTGCAAACATATGCAGGACACCACCCTCCTGGAGGTATATACATGAGACATGGCGTTCCATCATCTAGGCAAGCAGGTCTAGGCTCACACGGAGGCGGATTAACAGTAAAAGATGAAATAGTACACGAATCACTACCGGCCCACGGTGCACTACAGCATCTAGTACCGGCTGCACAATCAGTGCCTGGTATCACAGTAGAACAAACCGCATCTGTGCTTAGTGGTACACAAGTTCCGCCCTCAGTGGTACATGAGACACTCGCTGCCGGTTCACTAGTAGGAGCTGTAGGAGCAACTGCTTCCTGTGTACTTATTCTGTAGGCTACGAATATCGATACCCCACCTAAGACTAAGACTAGGAGAAGTAAGATAATGGCTATTATATTTTTTCTGTTTCTCATAGTACTTGTGCTTCAAAGGAATAACTACCGGAGATTGTGATTGATAGTTCGACATAAAATATACCTGCTGAAGCACCACCGGTACTATCTCCTTTGATGCCTTCCTTCCATTCCGGTGTAAACACAGGTTGGCCATTGGGATTTGTGGCCTTAAATCTCATTCTGGTAGTAGTAGGATTTCCTGTTCCAATAAGTCTAATAGTGTCACCAAGTTTTACCATCGTTGCGTATTCAGATGGACTCAGAATTGTCCAAACACCATTCTTTAGCGCAGCTACTCGGACTGCTACACAGACTGGACCACCCGGAGGAGGGGTGACAGTAGGACAAGCCAAAGCAGTTTTACGCACCGTTCCAGAATATCCACTGTATGCATCATCACTTGTCCTATGAGCTCTAATACGATATCCGTAAGTGTTTCCAGGACTCACAGGAGTATGGGTATAAGTAAGTCCTGTCTGAGGAGAACCTAGCTGTACAGTAGGTGTACAGGTTGCACCTTCACATCTGTAGAGAT
>Ga0172379_10002910_pt1 | contig 28663 bp, 20 predicted proteins | sample GrowelOW334metaG_FD_119756 | JGI IMG/M metagenome (GOLD analysis project Ga0172379, IMG submission 119756) | Groundwater microbial communities from an aquifer near a municipal landfill in Southern Ontario, Canada - Groundwater well OW334 metaG | ecosystem: Environmental > Aquatic > Deep...
ACCGCAGAGAGGCGCGGAGACGGATCCTTCCCTTCGGTCTCTGCGCAATCTTTGCGGTCTCCGCGTCCTCTGCGTTGGAAAAAATCTTCTCAGACAGCGACGAAGTTGGGAGATAGCAATGCAAAGGCGCAGAGCCGCAAAGGAAACCGGCTTGGCTGGTTGCGCTTGCACACTCACCGCGCAGGTGAACGGGGTTCCTCTTGGCGACACAACCAAATTCCTTCCTCTCTGCGCCTTTGCGTTAACTGCGGTTTCTAGGTTCATGCGGCGGCCGGGACGGCGGGCGGTTCGGTCTTCGACGGCGCGGGAGCCGCGGGATTCGCCGCCTTTGCCTCGCGCACGGCGAAGACGAGCGCGGCAAAGCCGGTGACCAGCGTCCAGATGCTCAGGCCCATCCAGCCGATGAAAGGCAGCAGATACGTGAGCGTGAGCACGATGCCGCCGCGCAGGACGCGACGCCAGGGCTGTGTTTCATCGGTCGGCGAGGGCAGGCCCGCGCCGATGCGTTTGGCAAAGCCTGCCGAGCCCGCGAGGCCGCCGAGCGTCACGACGCCGAGACACACCATGCCGGCAATGTTCATCAGGGGATTCTTGGCGAACTTGAAGCATGCAAGTGACAGGAGGATGAGGGGGGTGCTCATTGCGAGCCCGGCGAAGGTGAGTCTCCATGGACGGCCGTATTGGTCGCGCGTGCGTTCGACGATGGCGGGGAACAATGCCTCCGCCGCAAGCCAGAACGAGATGAACACAAGCAGACCGCCGAGGATGAGGAGGAAGTATTTGAGGATGTCTGCCATTATCATAAGCCGGATGTGGTGAGGTGACGTTTGCGGCAGCCGCTTGTTACGGATCGGGTGTGGGCTGCGTTACGGAGCATAGAACACGTGCGGGCGGGGGGAAGTTTCAAGTTTGGGGAGGGAGGCAGTGTTCAGTAATCAGTCTTCAGTTGAGGAACGGCGCTCGAAGCTCGCAAACCCTGCGGGACTGAATACTGACTACTGATTACTGAACACTCCCTGTCTATACGGCTGCGGGCACAAAAGGCAGCCCGTGTGCCTCCGCCACGGCACGGCATGTGATCTGGCCGGCCTGCACGTTGATGCCGCCGAGCAGGGCAGGGTGGCGCTGGCAGGCTTCGGCGAGGCCGAGGTCGGCAAGCTGCTCGATGTAACGGTAGGTGACGTTGGTGAGCGCCTGCGTGGCGGTGCGGGCGTAGGCGGCGGGCATGTTGGCGACGCAGTAGTGGAGGACGCCCTCCTCGATGAACGTCGGGTCGTGGTGGGTGGTGGGGCGGGAGGTTTCGGCGCAGCCGCCCTGGTCAATCGCGATGTCCACGAGCACGCTGCCGGGGCGCATCCGGCGGAGCATCTCGCGGTGGATGAGCTTGGGGGCCTTGGCGCCGGGCACGAGCACCGCGCCGATGAGCAGGTCCACCGTGGGCAGCAGCTCCATCAGGTGCGCCTCGTTCGAGTAGAGCGTGTGTGCGGTGTGCAGGGTGATGTCGAGGAAGCGCATCCGCTCCACGTCCACTTCGAGGATGGTCACGTCCGCGCCGAGGCCCTGGGCCATGCGGGCGGCGTTGACGCCCGCCGCGCCGCCGCCGAGGACGACGACCTTGCCCGGCAGGACGCCCGGCACGCCGCCGAGCAGGACGCCGTTGCCGCCGCAGTGCTTGGCGAGGAAGTAGCCGCCCACGAGCACGCTCATGCGCCCGGCGATTTCGCTCATGGGTTCGAGCAGCGGCAGGCGGCGGTTCACCTCGATGGTCTCGTAGGCGATGCACGTCGCACCGGATTTCAGGAGCGCCCCGGTCAGTTCGCGGTTGGCGGCGAGATGAAGATAGGTGAAAAGCAGCTGCCCCGCCCGCAGCAGCGGATATTCTTCCGGAAGCGGCTCCTTCACCTTCACGATCAGGTCGGCCTCTGCAAAGACGGCGGCGTGTTCCGGGACGAACTTCACGCCGGCCTGCGCGTAATCGCTGTCCGGATAGCCCGCGCCCGCGCCCGCGCCGCGTTCGACGATCACATCATGTCCGCGCTTGATGAGCTGGTAGGCCGCCGAGGGGAGCAGTGCGACGCGGTTTTCCTGGGCCTTGATTTCCTTGGGCACGCCGATGGTCATGCGGAAGGATTACGCCGTCGCCACCCGCCGGACAAGCCGTGGTTGCGTTGCGCCGGGTCAGCCCTTGGGCGGGGACGGCAGGTGGCGGGCGAGGGCGGCCCGAAGTTCGGCCTGCAAGTTTTCGGGCGTGAGGGTCTGCTTCTGGAGGATGCCGGCGACGTTTCCGGCAAGCCGCCGTTTGTCGTCCTCGGTGAGGTCCTTCGCGGTAAGGACGATGATGGGCACGCCGCGCAAATCCTTCCGCTCCCGCACTGTCTGCACGAACGCAAATCCGTCCATCTCCGGCATCATCAGGTCGAGGAGGATCAGCGCGGGCAGCCGCACGTGGATGAGTTCGAGCGCGGCGCGGCCGTTGGAGGCGAGGACCGTGGTGTAACCCTCCTTCTCCAGATTGCGCCGGAGCAGGTGGCTTGAAATCTCGTCGTCCTCCACCACGAGGATGGGGCGGTCACCGGGCGCGGGGCAAAGCTGGCGGAGCATCACGCTGAGCTTTGAATAGTTCACCGGCTTGGTGAGAAATTCCGACGCTCCGAGCGTGAAGCCCTTGTCCTGATCCTCGGTCATGGTGACGATCACGACCGGAATGCCGGCGATCTCGGGGTCTGCCTTGATCTGGTTGAGGACGGACCAGCCGTCCACTTCCGGCATCATCACGTCCAGTGTGATGAGGCCCGGGCGCAACTGCCGGGCCATCAGCAAACCCTGCTCTCCACCGGAGGCGGTCTGCACGGAATAGCCCTCCTTCTGAAGGAAGCGGACCAGGAGGTCGCGTGCATGCGGGTCGTCATCAATCACCAGCACTGACGGCGCGCCGACTGGTGGTGGTGAATCGAGGGCAGGGGCGGGTGCGGCGGCGGGAGAGTCGGTCTTCGCGGTCAGCGGGCCGACAGGGAGGCGGAGGGTGAAGGTCGAGCCCCGGTTGAGCTCGCTGGCCACGGTCAACTGGCCGCCCAGCGCCTCCGAAAACGTGCGGCTGATGGCCAGTCCCAGGCCGGTGCCGCCGAATTTGCTCGCGACGGTGATGTCGGCCTGGGTGAAGGCCTGAAAGAGTCGGCTCATCTGCTCCGGCGTCATGCCCATGCCCGTGTCGCTGACCTGGACAAGCGCCCAGTCGCGTCCGTCCGTTTCCTCCGTGCCGAGGCGGAGCCGCACTTCGCCCTGATGCGTGAACTTGCACGCGTTGTTCACCAGGTTCAGCAGCGTCTGACGGATCTTGGTCGCGTCGGAATGCACCGGCAGCGCGGTGAGCGGTGTGTCCAGCACGAGGCGGTTCCGGTTCTTCTCGGCCAGCGGGCGGACCATGTCGGAGACGTCGCGGGCGAGTGCGACGAGGTCGAAGTCCGTGTAGTGAAGCGTCATCTTGCCGGCCTCGATCTTGGAGAGGTCAAGCACCTCGTTGATGAGGTCGAGCAGTTGTTTTCCTGCGGTCTGGATGCGCTGGAGGTCGTGCAACGCCTCCTTCTGCTCCAACGGCTCCGACTCCTCGATGAGCATCTCGCTGTAGCCGATGATGGCGTTGAGCGGCGTGCGCAGCTCGTGGCTCATGTTGGCGAGGAAGGAACTCTTGGCGCGGCTGGCGTCCTCGGCCTTGTCCCTGGCCAGGAAGAGCGCGTGGTTCAGTTGAAACAATTCGGCGGTGCGCTGGGCGATCAGTTCGCCAAGGTGGTCGCGGTGATGGCGCAGCTCCACGTCGCGGACCTGGATTTGCGCCAGCATGTCGTTGAAGCTGTTGACGAGCTGGCCGAGTTCGTCGGCACCGGCCTTTGGGGCGCGGATGGTGAAATTCTCCTCGCGGGAAATCCGCCCGGCGGTGTGAATCAGACTGTGGATGGGGGCTGTTATGGTGTGCTCCAGCCATGTGGCCAGGCCAAGGGCTCCGAGCGTTGCGATCAGCACGGACGCCGCCACGATGCTGAAATAGCTGCTCAGGAAGGAGTGCTGCAGCGAGGGATCAGCCCGAAGGTAAATGGAACCCAGCACGCCGCCGCGTGTGGACCGGATGCGCATGACCAGTTCGAGGCGCTCCGCGTGGAAGCCTTCCGCGGGAAGGGGGACCGGCGGGGTGGGTGTGGTCTCGGTCCGCCGGAACAGTGTGAAGAGGGTGCCCGCCTCGCGATAAATCGCCGCAGTCAGGATCCCATGGTTTTCCCGCAGAATCCGGATGGCCTGCTGGCTGGCCGACGTGTCGTTCCGTTCGAGGGCGTCGGCAGTGGAAAGGCTGACGAGTTCGGCCATCGTCACCAGTTCACGCCGCGTCTCGGCATGTGACCAGGCCTCGGAGGAAACGGAAAACAGGACACAGGCGAGCACCAGCGCCACGCCGCAGGAGCCCACGATGATCAGCCGCAGTTTGTTGCGGATGGAAAGATCACGGAGCTTGGGCGGCACGTTCATTTCCCGGCTCCCCTGACAAGCCGGCCGGGCCGGTGGGTATTGCGCAAATGTCCGTCACAAGCGGCCCCAAAATCCAAGGCCCGCCGCATCTTGCTGCGGCGAAGGATTTGAGGTGGTGATGAGGATGATATCACAGCGCGGGTCAATATAACCGGACACTTGGCTCATCGGGCTGCAAAGGCGTCCTGATTCGAAACCGTGGCTTCCCCATGTGACGTTCGCAGCATGCCTGCCCGCCGTTGCAAAGATAAAGTGAAAACTCGCCACCACGCGCCCGGCTCCGCATCAGAGGCTGTCTGAAACGGTTTCTTTGACGATGTGGCAATTCCGCCCGGCAGCAAAAGCCGGCGTGTGCCGCTTTCCGCTTGGAAACGCATTTTGCTTCTGCATTCTTTCCCCCGTCAGTGACACCCACACCCAAAACCTCCGTCACCCGCCGCCGCGCAGGCCCCGGGCCCTCAGGGAAGCCGGCGGACTGCAAGCCCTGTGGAGAACCGCTCACGGCGCTGGTCACCCAGCAGCTTCAGGGGCTGGCTTTGGGTTTTGGAAGCGAATGCGAATTTCTCCGCGCGATGGCGGATTCCCTCCCCGAGCCGTTTTACGTCTGGTCGGTCGGCGGGCTGTTGCTCATGGCGAACCGCGGCTGGGAGGAGGCGACCGGCATCCGGCGCGAGACGGCGCTGGGCAAGTCGTGCAGCGCGATCTTCCCGACACTGATGGCAAAGCGGTTCCTTGAGGTGAATCGTCTCGTCATCGACAAGGGCCTCCCCGTCCGCGAAGAGGAGTTCGTGGACAAGCCCGAGGGCCGCGTGCTCTACCTCACCTTGAAGTTTCCCATCCGCGACAAGTCGGGCCGGATCGTGGCGGTGGGCGGGGTGTCGTTGAGCAAGAAAACTTGAGGAACGAGCCCCGGGGCGTCCGCTTCCATTCTTCCTGCCTCTGGACCGGGAGCGTGTCCGACCTGCGCCGGTTTCCCAATCGTGTCACCCTTCAATTTGGTTGCCGTGCTCGCCGAAGCTTTGCCACAGTGATCGCGATGAACGACTGGATTTCCGACTACATCGCCAAGCAGAAGGCCGCGCTCGACTCCATCCCGGCGGATGCGGTTTCGCGTCTCGTTGAAAAGCTGCGGCAGGCGCACCGCGAGGACCGGCAGGTTTTCGTCTTCGGCAACGGCGGCAGCGCGGCCAATGCCTCGCACTTCGCCACGGACCTCGGCAAGGGCGCGTCCGACAAGCTCGGCAAGCGCTTCCGCGTGCTCTCGCTCAACGACAACGTGAGCTGGCTCACCGCGCTGGGCAACGACTACTCCTACGCCGACGTCTTCGCGAGCCAGCTCCAGAACTACGGCCGCCCCGGCGACATTGCGCTGACCATGAGCGTGAGCGGCAGCTCGCCGAATTGCGTGAAGGCCATCGAATGGGCCAACGCCAATGGGCTGCACACCATCGCCCTCGTCGGAGCCAAGCGCGGCAAGCTCGCGGAGATTGCAAAGGACGTCATCGTCATCGCCGACGGCCACTACGGCCGCGCCGAGGACGCGCACATGGGCATCTGCCACCTGCTGTGCTACGCGTTCATGGAGCGGCCGGAGTTGGCGAAGCAGACTTGAAAAGCCGCTGGCTGCGGCAAGGGCGGTGCGCTAGTTTGCCTCCCATGAAGCTCCGCCTCGACCTCCTAAAATACATCACGGCTGAGGACTTGATTGCCGAGGCGGGCGCGACCGTGGACCGCTACAAGCCCGAACCACTCTTCGCGAAGACCGGCAAGGGCTACCTGCGTCCCGCCACACCGGAGGAGAAGGAAGAGGAAATGCGGCGCAGCGAGGCGTGGCTCGCACGGGTAAAGGCCCGTGCGGAGGCGGACAAGCAGCGCCAAAGGCAGCCGGAGCAGAGCTGACCTCGATTGCATGGTGAGCGGCCGCTGCGCACCGACATGAACGACTGCGCCCAACCATCTGCCAAGACGCCAGCATCGAAGGAGTGGACCTCCTCAACTCGCTGCCAGCTCTTGGGCCTCGCCTTCGCCCCAGCGGGTTTGCTGCCTTTGGCAGAATGGCTCTCATGGCGGGAGTCAGGACTCCACCATCTTGGCGGCCTTTTGGCATTGATCGTGATACTCAGCTTTCCTGGGGCGTTGCTCGGCTTGCCGATTTGTTTCATTGGTGGCTGCGTCCCACGGTTTCGCCGGTATGCGGCCTGGGGTTTGGTTTGCCTTTCCGTTGCAGTCGCCAGCTTCTTTGTCGGCTTCAGGTTGAGCCTGCCTGTAAGGCGAGTTGCTCTGGAGCAAGTCATGGTTCGGGCTGAATCGCTCATCGAAGCCATCCGAAAGCATGAAGCTGCAACTGGTCGGCCACCAAGCAATTTGGCCGAGCTTGTGCCCGGCTATTTGTCGGTGATTCCCACACCAGGCATTGGCACTGCCTCGGAATACTTCTACCGGCGGCCAGCACCTGAAGCTGACTTGGAAGGCAACGCTTGGATGTTGGACGTAATGCCGCCAGTCGTCGGCATCGGCTTCGACCGCTTCATCTACCTGCCGAAGCAGAATTATCCGCACGAAGGCTGGGGCGGCGTCCTTGAGCGCATGGGGACTTGGGCTTACGTCCACGAGTAGCCATGCCCGTCACCGACCACATCCGCAGCAAGCTCTCGCAGGTGCCGCACCGGCCCGGCGTGTATCTGCACAAGGACCGCTTCGGCACGGTGATTTACGTCGGCAAGGCGCGCGACCTCCGCAAGCGCGTCGCCCAGTATTTCCAGTCGTCCCGCCGCCTGGGCTGGGACTTGAAGTTCAACGCGCTCGTCGAGGCCATTCACGATTTCGACTGGCACATGGTGAAGTCCGATGCCGAGGCCGTGTTGCTCGAAGGCAAGCTCATCAAGGAGTTTCAGCCGCGCTACAACGTCTCCTTCCGCGACGACAAGCGTTTCCTCCTCCTCAAGGTCAACCTCAACGACCCCATCCCGCGCTTCACGCTCACGCGCCTCAAGCTCGACGACGGCGCGCGTTACTTCGGCCCCTTCGCCAGCGGCGGCGCGCTGCGGCGGACGCTCAACTTGGTGCGGCACAAGTTCAACCTGCGGGGCTGCCGTCCGCTCACGCCCGACGCCAGCGATTACAAGCATTGCCTCTACGCGCACATGAAGGTCTGCACCGCGCCATGCATCGGCAACGTGACGCGCGAGCAATACCTCATGCAGGTCACCGCCGGCTGCGACTTCCTCGACGGCCAGTGCGACGAGATGGCTACTGAACTGGAGGCGCAGATGAAGAAGGCCGCCGACGCGCAGGACTTCGAGCAGGCCGCGCAGCTCCGCGACTTGCTGGCAGACATCAAGCGCTCGACGAAGAAGACGAAGTCCTTCGAGCGCGTGCCTTACTCGCTGCCGGTGTCCATCCATCCGGAGCGCGACTTGGAGGAGCTGGCGAAGGTGCTCGGCTTGGCCGCGCCGCCGCAGCGGATCGAGGGTTTCGACATCTCGAACATCAGCGGCACGTTCGCCGTGGCCTCGCTCGTGAGCTTCTGGCGCGGCCGCCCCGACCGCACGAACTACCGGCGTTTCAAAATCAAGACCGTGACCGGCCAAGACGACTTCGCCTGCATGGCCGAGACGATCCGGCGGCGTTACTCGCGGCTGAAGCGCGAAGTAGGTCAGGCTTCCAGCCTGACATCCATTCAAGAGCTGAACGCCACGGAAGCCGAAAAGACAAAGTCAGAAGACAGGCAGGATGCCTGTCCTACTGTGGAAGAAGGTGAAGAAGCTCCAGAAACCCGCCCCACCTCCACCTTCGACGCCATCGTCCATGACGCCGCCAGCCGCGACGAGATGACCGCTCCGTGGGTGCCGAAAGTTCCCGCCGCCGTGCGCCTGCCGGACCTCATCCTGATTGACGGCGGCAAGGGCCAGCTCAACGCCGCGTGCGCAGAGCTGGCGAAGCTGGGCTTGAGCCACATCGCCATCATCGGCCTCGCGAAGGAGTTCGAGGAAATCTACCAGCCCGGCGAAGCCGCGCCGTTGCGCCTCGGCCTCGACCACCCTGCAGTAAAACTCCTCCAGCGCGTGCGCGACGAGTCCCACCGCGTCGCCAACAGCTACAACGCCCAGCTCCGGCTGCGGAAAATCTCCGAGAGCATCCTCGACGAGTTCCCCGGCGTGGGCGACGCGCGGAAGCAGGTGCTGCTCAAAAAGTTCGGCTCCATCCACCGCCTGCGCCTCGCGACCGTCGAGCAGATCGCCGAAGTCCCCGGCTTCGGCGGCAAAACGGCGCAGGAGCTGAAAGCCTTCCTCGAAACGCGGACGGAACGCCCGGCGGCGCCCCCAACCTCGTAGGAGACGACGTGAGGAGTCTCTGACTTTCGGGCGGAAACAAGTGAGACTCCTCACATCGTCACCTACGGAAAAGCGGTGCTGAAAGCCACCGCACTCCAAACGCTGGCGCGACCACCAGCGGCCATCGGATTCGCGAAGCGTCTGGACTGCGGCAGCTTCAGCGCCGCTTTCGCCTGCGAACGATGGTCGTTCACCGCGCCACCGTCACGCGCTCCGACTTGACCTCGACCCCGGCCCAATACCCAAACTCCCAGCTCCAGCCGTTCGCCGCGTTCTCCAGCCGCAGCTTGACCTTCTGCCCGGCGAGCGGGGTGAGGTCCACGGTCACGGGCAGCCAGACGTCGCTGCCACGGCGGGCGATGAGCTGCTTGTGCAGCGGCTTGCCGTTGGCGAGGACGCGGAGTTCCCAGTCGCCCTTCTCGTGCGAGGCGACGAGGAATTTCAGCATGGTCTTCTGGCCGAAGGGAATCGTCAGTTCGCGTTCCAGCGCGGCGGGTTTCTCGCGGTCGAAGGGATGGGTGAGCAGCACGTTCCGCTGCCCGGCGAACTCGACGAGCTTCGCGGGCGAACCTTCGAAGTCCGGGGCGAGGACGTGCCAGTCCGGGTTCCAGAGGGAGACGGATTCCCAGTCCACGCGCTGGGTGGAGGCGGACTTCTTTGATCCCGGCGGGACGCCTGCCCCACTACCACCATCGTTCTTCCAACTGAACGGCGCTTTGTCGCCGGGCGGGTTCAGGAGGTAGGCGATGAGGTTGCGGAAGTCGGCGTCGGGCATCTGCTCCAGGCCTTCAGCCATCACGCTCAGTTCGCTCACGCGCAGCCTGGCGATGTCGCTCTTGGCCACCACGTCCTCCTTCGGCCCGGCGCTCAGGAGGCGCACGCGGGTGTCGGTGTTCTCGACCATGCGACCGCTGAGGCTGCGGTCGTCCTTGGTCGTGATCTCCACCATCTCGTAGCCCGCGCCGATGATCTGGTTCGGGTCAATGATGTTGGCCAGCAGCGCATCGAGGCTGCTGCGGCCCACGCCCGTCAGGTCGGGACCGATGTCCGCGCCCTCGCCGTGGAGCTTGTGGCAGGTGAAACAAATCTTCTTCGCGACCTCGTGACCGGCCTTCAAGTCCGGCTGGCCTTGCGCGCTGAGAATCATCCGCTTCTTCGCGGCGATGATGGTGAGCTTGTCCGCGCTGGCGTCGCGCACGCGGCCGAAGATGGCGGTGGCGCGCTTGGCGAGCATCCCGTAATCCGCCTCGCTGCGCGTGAGCGTGCGGATGGTCGCGGCGGGAATGTCGCTGGCGAGAATGCGCTTCTGCTCCAGCTCGCTCAGGAGTTGTGAAGCCCAGTTGTTGCGCGAGGCCAGAGTCTCGGCGGCGGCGCGGCGGGCGGCGGGGCTGAAGTTCTTCCAATGCGCGAAGAGCGCCTCAGTGGTCGCCGAGGCGCCGAGCTGGCTGAGGCCGGCGATGGCTTCGAGCACAAGCGGCTCGGGATTGCCGGGCGTGATGGCCTTCAGGAGCGCGTCGCGGGAAGCATCGTTCTTGAGCTGGCGCGCGGTCTGCGCAGCCTTGAGGCGCTCGTCGAGCGGGGCCTTGGCGTCGTTCACGAGCGCGAGGCTAGCCTGCATCGCGCCGGCATCGCCCCAGAGCGCGCCGAGCTGGCGGGCCTGGCGGACGACGTCTTCGCGCGGGCTGGCGAGGAGCCGTTGCATCACGGCTTCGGTGGGTTTGTTGGGCTTGAGCGCCTTGCCCTTCTGCCCGTCCACGAGGCCGTTGAGCGCGAAGGCGAGCAGCGGACTGCCTGCCGAGATCCGCGCAATGTTGTCCAACGCGGCATCCAAGTGCTTTGGGTTTTGCAGGTCACAGATGCGCCGCATGGTTTTGTAAACCAACGGCCCAACCATCGGCAGACCCTCCATGGACTCGTTAAACGATGACAAGAAGGCCGGCTCCGCTGCGACCAATGGCTCCATCGCCATCCAAGTCAGACTCGGCAGCAGCGGTTCCGACGGCTCCTTGGTGGACCGCAGCAACCCATCGAAGACGTTTTCAACGAGATTCCAGTCCAGCGGTGACACTGTGCTGGTGCCTTGCAGGATGACGCGCCGGTTCAGAGCAATGGAACGCGCCGGAGGGGTGTTGACCGTGAGCGAGCCGGACGTGGTCTGCCGAAGCGCAGTTGCGACACCTGCACGGACGACGGCCTCCGAATCGCGAGCCAGCGTGCCGAGCAGCTTGAGACGCGCGTCGGACATGGGCTGATGCTGGCCGATGAGGCGCGCAGCCCAGTAACGGATGGCGGGTTCTTTGTCTTCGACAGCCTTTTTGATTTGGTCGTCCGCAAGGTAGCTGGAACTGTGCAGTGTCCACAGCGAAGCAAGCCGGGATTCCAGCGACTTGCCGCTTGCGAATTGGCTTTGCAACAAGCCCATCACCTTGTCATCGCGGCGCTCGCTCAAGATTCGCTGCGCCATCTTGCGCTGCCAGATGTTCGGGTGCGCGAGGCGCTCGACGAGTTGCGCTGAGGTGAGTTTCGCGAGGTCCATGTCGCGCTGCGGGCGGCTGGGGACGGCCTTGCCCTTGTCGTTTCCGGTGTGGACCACGCGCCAGATGCGGCCGTGTTCGCGATCCACGCCCTCGGGATCGGCGCGGGCGTTCTGGTAGCAGGGATACTTGTCATACCAGTCCATGATCCACAGCACGCCGTCGGGGCCGACTTGCTGGCTCACGGGCATGAACCAGCCGTCGTTGGCGCGGATGAAGTCCTGCTTGAACGAGCTTTTGAAGGTGCTGCCGTTCGGCGTGAGCGTGTCCTGATGCACGGCGTTGTCGTGGAGGTTGCCGCAGAGAATCGTGCCGTAATGTTCCGCCGGCCACTGGTCGCCGAGATAGACCTGAATGCCCGCGTAGGCCGCCATCTTGTGGCGATGATCCACGATGCTGGGCAGCAACTGGTAGGCGTAAGGGAACATCGGCTGGCCGCCCTGCCGCACGTAGATGCCGCCGGGGGCCATGTGGAACATGTGGTCAATCACGCACGCGCTGAGGAAGGCGTTGCCCGCGCGGTCGAAGTCCACGCCCCACGGATTGCTCGTGCCGTCGGCATAGACCTCGAACTTGCGCGTCCGCACGTCGTAGCGCGCGACGGCGGCGTCCATGCGCACGGCGGGCGCGTCCGGGTTCTGCGGGTCTTTCACGCTCGCACGCGTGAACACGCCGTGAGTCATGTAGAGCTGGCCGTCCGGTCCCCAGGTGAAGCCATTGAGCAGTTCGTGGCGGTCTTCGAGGCCGAAGCCGGTGAGCAGCACCGTCTGCTTGTTCGCCTTCTGAAACGCGCCGATGCCCGCGCCCGCCGGGGCGTTCGTGTCTTGCAGGAAGAGGACGTGCGGGGCCTGCCCGAGGAACACGCCGCCGTGACCGAGCAGGATGCCCGTCGCCAGACTGAAACCATCAGCGAAGACCGTGACCTTGTCCGCGCGCCCGTCGCCATCGGTGTCTTCGAGAATCTTGATGCGGTCGCGGCCCTTCGCGCCAGGCTTCGCGCCGAGCGGATACTCGTAAAGCTCCACCACCCACAGCCGCCCGCGTTCATCCCACGTCATCGCGACGGGGTTCACCACTTCGGGTTCGCTGGCGAAGAGGCGGATTTCAAAGCCCGGCGGCAGCGTGAACCTCCGCTGCGCCTCCTCCGGCGACAGCGCGGGCGTGGTGGCTGCCGCGTGCTGCCCGGACATCTGTTTGCCCGGCGGCGCGTTCTTGTAAGTGGGAAAGCCCAGGCTTTTCTGCGGCGGCTTGTAGTCGGCGGCGGCCAGCGGCGATGCCAGCATGAGCAGGGTCGCGGCGGCGAGTGCGGCGGGACGGAAAGGATTCACGGCGGACAACCTAGGAAATGAACCTTGCGATTCCAAGATTCAAACGGCGGCGGAGCCTGGCCGTGATCGCGCGGGATTTTCGCCATGTTGAACCAGCGCAAGTTCACGGTTTACGCGGGCGGGGCTGGTTTCTATGGTCCGCGCGTGAACGCCATCGCCCTCCTTCGCCGCCTGCGCAGGTTCATCGCCGGGGTCGCCGTCAGTGCCGTGCTGCTGCCTTCCGTGCGTGCGGCGGGGCCGGACACGACCGCCATCGCGCAGCAGGCCGTCGCCGCCTATCGCAAGGGGGACATCCCGGCCGCCATCGGGCTTGCCACGCAGCTCACCGAGGCCGCGCCGAAACAGCCGTCGGGCTGGTTTCTGCGTGCGCAGCTTCACACCGCGCAACGCCAGCACGCGAAGGCCGTGGCCGATTATTCCGAAGTCATCAAGCTCGACCCCGGGTCGCCGAACGCCTGGCAGGCGCGCGGCGAAGCGAACTTCAAGCTCGGCAAAATCACCGAGTCCATCGCCGACTTCGACAAGTTCCTCGAACTCGTGCCCGCGCAGAAGCCGCAACACTGGCAGCGCGGCATCGCGCTCTACTACGCGGGCCGGTTCAAGGAGGGCAGGGAGCAGTTTGAAATCCACCAGACCGTGAACTCGAACGACGTGGAGAACGCCGTCTGGCACTTCCTCTGCGCCGCGCGCGCGGACGGATTGGAGAAGGCGAAGAAGGGGCTGATTCCCATCGAGGGCGACGGGCGAGTGCCGATGGCACAGGTCCACCAGCTCTTCGGTGGCAAGGCCAGGCCGGAAGACGTGCTCGCCGCCGCAAAGGCCGCGCCCGCCGAAACCCGCGCGGGTGAACCGCTCTTTTACGCGCACCTTTACCTCGGCATTTACTTCGAGGCCATCGGCGACGCGAAGCAGGCGCGCGACTATATCTTCAAGGCCGCCGAGCGCGCCGACCGGAACGGCTACATGGGGGACGTGGCCCGTGTCCACGCGGAGATATTGCGGAAGCGGGAGAAGTGACGGGGAACCGCTCTGCCGCGGTCATTTCTCCCGGACCTGAAGCTCATACGGCGCGGAGAGGACGCTCTCGGGTTTCGCGCCCTGGAAGGCATTGTATTCGAAGTCCACCTTCACGCGGTAAACGACCTGGTTGGTCGTGGCGGGGATGGGCAGGAGGGTTTCCCACCGTTGCTCCATGCGCTGGGTGCGGCGCATCGGGTAGCTGTTCTCGCCGACCTGCAGATAGGGTTTGAGGGTTTCCTTCTTGAGCGCCTGCATGTTGCTGCGGAACTCGATCTCCACCGGGTAAAGCCCCTGCGCATTCCGCAACTGGGTGCGGGGCGACAGGTTTGTAACGGTGGAGGTTGTCCCGCATCCGGCGAGCAACGCCGCCGCCATCAATCCGGCCAATCGCAGTGTCTTGCGCATATTGCCGCGAGTCTGGCCTGCCGCCGCGTGTGCTGTAAAGGCGGTTTTGCCGCTTGCGAAACCGCGCTTCAACGCTACCGTCTGCGCCTTGAATTTGCGGCGGAGCCGCGCAACCCGAGAACCTAGACGCCAGCCCCCAGCCCCCATCATGGCCTTCCTCAACGACAACTACCTGAAGCTCAAAGCCGGCTACCTCTTCCCCGAAATCGGCCGGCGCGTGAAAGCGTTCTGCGATGCGAACCCCGAGGCCGCCAGGCGCCTCATCCGCTGCGGCATCGGTGATGTCACCGAGCCGTTGCCGCCCGCCGTGATCGCCGCGTTGCACAAGGCCGTGGACGAAATGGCCGTGCGCGCCAGCTTCAAGGGCTACGGTCCCGAGCAGGGCTACGATTTCCTGCGCGCCGCGATCGCGAAGAATGATTTCCGCGACAGGGGCCTCGACGTGGCCGACGACGAGGTGTTCGTCAGCGACGGCTCGAAGTGCGATTGCGGCAACATCCTCGACGTGCTCGGCGGCAAAAACAAAATCGCCATCAGCGATCCCGTGTATCCCGTTTACGTGGACACGAACGTGATGGCCGGCCACACCGGCGAGGCGAACGAAGCCGGCGCCTACGGCAAACTGGTTTACCTCCCGTGCCGCCCGGGCAACGGCTTTGTGCCCGAGCCGCCGAAGAAGCACGTGGACATCGTTTACCTCTGCTCGCCGAACAACCCGACCGGAGCCGTCGCCACGCGTGCGCAGCTCGAGGCCTGGGTGAAATACGCGCTCGAAAACAAGGCCATCATCCTTTTCGACGCCGCCTACGAGGCTTACATCAGCGACCCGGCGATCCCGCATTCGATCTACGAGATTCCCGGTGCGCGCGAGTGCGCCATCGAGTTCCGCAGCTTCTCCAAGAACGGCGGGTTCACCGGCGTGCGCTGCGCCTACACCGTCGTGCCCAAGACCCTTCTCGCCGCCACGCGCACCGGCGAAATGAAGCCGCTCCATCCGCTTTGGAACCGCCGCTCCGCGACGAAGTTCAACGGCGTGAGCTACATCGTCCAGCGCGCCGCCGAGGCGCTCTACACCGACGAGGGCAAGGCGCAGGTCAGGGCGCTCATCGAACACTACATGGGCAACGCCGCTGTGCTGCGCGCCGGCGCGAAGAAGGCCGGCCTGAAAGTCTTCGGCGGCGTCAATGCGCCTTACATCTGGGTGAGGACTCCGAAGGATGTCACGAGCTGGCAGGCGTTCGACAAGATTCTCGGCGACGCCAACGTGGTCATCACGCCCGGCAGCGGCTTCGGCTCAAAGGGCGAAGGCTACTTCCGCATCAGCAGCTTCAACAGCCGCGCAAACGCGGAGGAGGTCGCGCGCCGTTTGCAGGAATTGAAGTGGTAAGGCGCGGCTGCGCAGCTCGCCACCATGCCATCTTGGACCGACTTGCTCAGGGCGGCGTCTGGCGCAGGCGGTAGTAGGCGCGGATGAAGCTCCCCATCGGCGGCCTGTGCGAGAAGCCGCCCTGCGTCTCCGGGATGTCCGTCCAGTCCACCAGGTTTGTGCTTGTCTGCAGCATCCGGTTCGCCGCGGACGCCCAGAAGAAATCAACGCGGACCGACGGTTGATTCGTCTTTTGCAGGATCAGGCCGAACTCAGCTCCGCCACTTGCCTGGATGTCGGTGGGGGCGCGGGTGACGAAGGTGACTTCGTGGGTGCTGCCGGTCTTCGTCGTGATGAGAAAATCCTTGCTGGAGTTGGCCCACATGGTGTTTGAGAAGCTTTCCCCGGCGGCGTTGGTGGCGGAGATCTGAACGGTTCCGGGCGAGGGGATGCTGATCAGACCCAGACTCTGGTCGGAGGGGAGGGTGAACATACCGGTGTGTCCGATGTGAATCTTCTCTCTGTGCACGGAAAAATTGTTCTTCTCCGGGATGTCCGACACAAAGCCCAGCGCGTTTGTGAGAAGCGTGAGACCGCCCGGGGTTTCGAAGCTTCCGGCGCGCCAGAAACCCAGTGATTCACCCGCCAGGTGCGACGATGCCGGCAGCTTCACCGCCACAAGCAGCTCCTGATAGTTCGTCTCGGCGTGGACCGCCGTCATCACGTTCTTGCCCTGGTTGACGTAGAACGAAAGGTTCATCGTCGGGTTCGGCGGCATCGGGATCGTCACCTGCACCAGGCCGCCGGCCCCCGGCGTCGCCGTGCCGTTCATGGTGTCGGTGCCGAAGACGAGGGTGAAGGAGCCGTCCGCCGCCACCGTGAGCGTGCCGTTGCCCGTGTCGAACTGATACCGCCCGTCAATGTCGGAGACGCCTTCAACAGGGTGCTGGGGATCGAAGTAGTTCGTCATCAGGCGCGGCTGCAGCGCCAGCGGTGTTCCCAGCGACACCATCTTCCAGGTGCCGGTCAGGTCGCTGGCGGTCAGTGTGGACGGCACCTTGAGCATCAGCATCAACTCCTGCTGGTTGCTGTCAGGCGGCCGGAGCACTGCGACCGCGACATCCTCGGCCGCGTTCACGTTGAACAGTGCGGGGGTTTGTCCTGAGGGAGTGGCCTGCAAAAGCCCCGGGCCCACCACGGCAAGGACGCCGTTTGCCGGCCCGCTGAAATTGCCGCCGCTGTCTATGGTCATGGGCACGGCGCGCGCCATGAAATTCGTCTTCTCCTGAATGTCCTGCAACGTGACGTAGTTGGTTCCGGACACGGCCGAGTTCACCGTCGCCAGGGTCAGCACGGCCGGCGTGGAGAACTGCGTGAAGTTCCACGCACCGGTGAAGTTTGCCAGCGACTGCCCGAACGAAGCCGTCGCCCCCGGCCAGCAGAGAAGGATGCACGCAAACACGAAACGGAAGACGCAGAGGCTCACTTTCACAGGTCATCTTTCGTCCGATTCTCAGCGCGTGGCTCCACTGATTTTGGCCGTGTCCGGCTGATTCCTGCCGGTTGGAACCTGACTTGCGGGCCGCGTTGGCACTTTCGCATTTGCCGGTCTTGCCGCCGTTGCGAGCGATGCACTAGCCTTTCCCCGTCACCTTGATTCATGAGCACGGGCAAAAAATACCTCAAGTGCCGATGTCCGCATTGCAGCGCGGAAGTTTCGTATCCCGACTACGCCGGCGGCGGCGCGAGCCACTGCGGCAAGTGCGGGGGAATCGTTCTTCTCCCTCGTGCTGCGCCGGTGCTTCAAACTGCGTCGGCCTCTACCGTGGTGGCGAAGCCCGCCGTGGCTCCAATTTCCGCGCCAGTCTTGGCTGCGAAACCCTCGCCGCCTCCCGTCGCCAGACCCGCACCCGCTGAGGTCCGGCGCGTTGAGCCGTCCGCCATCCGCCCGGCGGACACGAGCGGCGCACAGCCCGCCCGCAGGACGTTTCCTCGCGTGTGCCTGTGGGTGCTGAACCTCGCGATCGTGGTCGCGGTGGTGATCGTGGTGGGCAGTCACTTGAAGAACCGTTCCCAGCCGCTGGATGACGAGGGAAGCTCCACCCCGCCTCCATCGGCGGATTCCAAAGCACGCGTGCCAGCGGCTCCGGTTCCCGTCGCAAATCCGCCCGCTCCTCCGCCCGCTTCGCCGGCTCCGCCATCAGCGGCTTCTGCTCCGCCTGCGAGTTCCCCGCCCGCCCCCGGCACACCAAAGGCTCCGAAGCTCATCGGCGATTTGAAAGTCACCCAGGTCGCGCTCGACCAGCCCAAGGGCGCGAAAGGCAGCCGTCTGGTTTATGTCACTGGCATGTTGAAGAACGATTCCGACCAGCAGCGCTTTGGCGTGCGCGTCGAACTTGACCTGCTCGACGCCGCCGGGAACAAGGTGGGCACGGCGACCGATTACCGCCAGATGCTCGACCCGCGCGCGACGTGGCAGTTCCGGGCCATCGTCACCGACCGTCGCGCCACCGGAGCGAAGCTGACCGGAGTGAAAGAAGACGAGTAGCGGGAGACAGATGAGAAGGACTCACTTGCTGGTTTGCACCCGCTCATGATCCGGCGTGCAAGCTGCGCTTGCCATGTTTCCGGTGCATTCCCATACTCCCGCCCGCAATTGAAACTATGAACACACCCATTCGTGTCGCAGTCACCGGCGCTGCCGGCCAAATCGGCTACTCCCTCCTGTTCCGCATCGCCTCTGGCGCGATGTTCGGTCCGAACCAGCCGGTCATCCTCCACCTCATCGAGATCCCCGACGAGAAGGCCATGAAGGCCCTCGGCGGCGTCATCATGGAACTGGAAGATTGCGCGTTCCCGCTGCTCAAGGGGTGCGTCCCCACGAGCGACTTGAACGAAGGCTTCCGTGGCGTCAACTGGGCGCTGCTCGTCGGCGCGCGGCCCCGCGGCCCCGGAATGGAGCGCAAGGATCTCCTCACCGCGAACGGCAAGATTTTCACCGGCCAGGGCAAGGCCATCGCCAGCAACGCCGCCAAGGATGTCCGCACGCTCGTCGTCGGCAATCCCTGCAACACGAACTCGTTCATCGCGATGAGCAGCGCCGCCGGCGTGCCGCGCGAGCAGTTCTTCGCCATGACCGCGCTCGACGAAAACCGCGCCCGCACGCAGCTCGCCAAAAAGGCCGGCGTGCCGGTCGAGACGATCACCAACCTCGCCATCTGGGGCAACCACAGCTCCACGATGTATCCCGACTTCTTCAACGCGAAGATCCAGAACCGTCCCGTCACCGATGTCATCGGTCATCGCGAGTGGCTGGAGAAGGATTTCATCGTCACCGTGCAGAAGCGCGGCGCGGCGATCATCGAGGCGCGCGGCCTCAGCTCCGCCGCCAGCGCCGCCAACGCCGTGGTGGACACCGTCCGCCGCCTCACCACGCCCACGCCGGCGGGTGACTGGTTCAGCGTCGCGGTCTGCTCCGACGGCAGCTACGGCATCGAGAAGGGGCTGATCTTCAGCTACCCGATCCGCACCGACGGCAAGAAGTGGGAAATCGTCCAGGGCCTGCCCGTGGGCGAGTTCAGCCGCGCGAAGATCACCGCGACGGAAAACGAGCTGAAGGAAGAGAAGGCCCTCGTGGCCGACCTCCTGCCGAAGGCGTAACGCCATTTCGCCCTGAAGCCGCCGGCGCGAGCCGGCGGCTTTTTCATTTCTGTGCTCAAAGCCAACATCGAAATCACCGCGCTCGCCCCGGATGTTTTGAGATTGCGAGTCTGCCGCTCGGTAGGGCGAGACTCTGTCGAGCCCCATCCCGAGCGCAGCGAGGCGAGCGGAGCGAGCATCTCGGGTAGGGCGGAAACAGTGAGAGATGCTCGCTCCGCGCGCGCCTCCTTTGTCGGCAAATGGGGTTCGACGAAGTCTCACCCTGCCCGCCAACTGGCGCTCACCACCACTGCCGGGAAATTCTCCCTCACCCACCGCACCGGCGCGTGGACGCTGCACGATCGCACCGGCCTTGAAATCTTCCGCTGCACTTCATTTGCCGTTGCCGGTGGCCATCCGCAACTCACGCTCCGCCTTGCGGACGGCGAAAGCATCTTCGGCCTCGGTGAGTCCACCGGCCCGTTAAACAAGCGCGGACTCATCCGCGAGTTCTGGAACGCGGACGTGCTCGGCCACGCGTCCTGCATCCATCCAAGCCTGCGCAATCTCTACGTCTCGATTCCCTTCGCGCTCTCGCTGCGCGAGGGCAGGGCAGGGGGCATCTTCTGGGACAACCCCGCGCGCCAGACGTGGGACATCGGCTGCACGGAGCCGGGCGAGTTCCGCCTCTGCGCTGCGACAGGCCCGCTTGACCTCTACCTCTTCCTTGGCCCCACGCCTGCCGACGTCGTCGCGCGCTTCACGGGACTGACCGGGCGGATGCCGCTCCCGCCGCGATGGGCATTGGGCTATCAGCAATCGCGCTACAGCTACGCCAGTCGTGCCGAGCTGGAGCGCATCGCCCGCGAGTTCCGTCGTCGGAAGATTCCCTGCGACGCGTTGCATCTGGACATCCACCACATGGATGGCCACCGCGTCTTCACGTTCGGCAAGAGCTTCCCGCGCCCGCGCGAGATGCTGGCGAAGCTCGCGCGACGCGGCTTCAAAACGGTCGCCATCGTGGACCCTGGAGTGAAGGACGATGCAAGGTTCAGCGTGCTGAAGCGCGGCATCGCACAACGAGCCTTCGTGAAAGCGCCCGGCGGCAAACGCGACTTCATCGGCAAGGTCTGGCCGGGGAAATCTCGTTTCCCCGACTTCCTCAACCCGCGCGTGCGCCGCTGGTGGGCGGAGGAGCAAGCCTCCTTCCAACGCCTCGGTCTCGCCGGCATCTGGAACGACATGAACGAGCCGGCGCTCTACGACACGCCGAACAAGACGCTGCCGGACAGCTGCGTGCATCAGGTAGGGCGAGACTCTGTCGAGCCCCATATCGAGCGAAGCGAGGCGAGCGGAGCGAGTATTTCGGCCGGAGCACATTCAGCCCGCGATGCTCGCTTCCCTCGCGCCTCCTTAGTCGGCAAATGGGGTTCGACAGAGTCTCACCCTACCGCGGCGGTCGCGACACCCCACTCCACCGTCCACAATCTCTACGGCTCCGCGATGGCCGCCGCGTCACGCGAAGGCGCGTTGCTCGCCGCCCCGAACAAACGCCCCTTCATCCTCACGCGCTCCGGCTATGCAGGCATCCAGCGCCACGCCGCCGTCTGGACCGGCGACAACAGCTCGACCTGGGAGCACCTCGCCGAGTCCGTCCCGATGCTGCTGAACCTCAGTATCAGCGGTGTCGCCTTCTGCGGCGCGGACGTGGGCGGCTTCCTCGACAACTGCACCGGCGAGCTGCTTGCGCGCTGGACGCAGCTCGCGGCCTTCACCCCGTTCTTCCGCAACCATGCGAACATTGGCTCGCGCCGGCAGGAGCCGTGGGGGTTTGGTCCGAAGGTGGAGTCGCTGTGTCGCGACGCCATCACGCTGCGCTACCAGATGCTGCCGTATCTGGAATGCCTCTTCGCCGAGGCGCATCGCACTGGCGTGCCTATCATGCGTCCGTTGTTGTGGCATCATCCAAACGACCCGAAGGCCGTCGCGTGCGAAGACCAGTTTCTGCTTGGCGAAAGCCTGTTGGTCGCGCCGATTCTCCGGCCCGGCGCGACGGCGCGCAGCGTTTATCTGCCGCGCGGGCTGTGGTTTGACTTCTGGGGCGGTGGCATGTTTGAGGGCGGCCAGCACATCGTTGCCGAGGCCGTCGCGGAGCACGTCCCGGTTTTTGTGCGCGCGGGCGCGGTGGTCCCCACGACGACTCCGCGCCAGTTCCTCACGAGCGAACGTGATGCGACGGTGAACCTCCACGTCTGGCCGCACGGGCGCAGCTCTTTCACCTGGCATGAGGACGATGGCGAAACGCTCGGCTACGAACGCGGGGAAATTTCGACGCGGCAGATTGAGTTCTCCGACCGGGGCACGAACCGCGAGCTGGTGCTGGGCGCGGCGAGCGGAGCATTCGCGAGCCGCGTGCAAACATGGCGCGTCGTGGTGCGGGCGGCACACCGGGCTTGTCGCGTTTGGGTGAACGGGGAGCGGATCGAAAGTGCCTTTGACCCGACGCTCGGCGTAGTCCTGTTCGAGGTGCCGAACTCGCCGGAGCCGCTGCGGGTGAAGTGGCTTTGACTCACACGACCTCCACCGGGCACTTGGGAATCGCGTCGAGGAAGGCCTGGCCGTAGCGCTTGTTGAGCACGCGGTTGTCGAGCACGACGACGATGCCGGTGTCGGTCTTGGTGCGGATGAGGCGGCCCACGCCTTGCCGGAATTTCAGGATGGCCTCGGGCAGGCTGAACTCGCTGAAGGCATTTCCACCGCGCGCCTCGATGGCTTCGATGCGCGCCTCGATGAGCGGGTGGTCGGGCACGGCGAAGGGCAGGCGCGTGATGATGACGTTCGAGAGCGCCTCCCCCGGCACATCCACGCCCTGCCAGAAGCTGTCGGTGCCGAAGAGCACGCTGTCCACGTTGTCCTTGAACTTCTCCAGCATCGTCGAGCGCGGCGTGCCGGTGCCCTGGATGAAGCAGTCGAGGCGCAGCTCCTCGAAGAACGGCTGCATCCGCTCGCCCAGCTCCTGCATGAGCTTGTAGTTGGTAAAGAGCACGAACGCCTTGCCGTGCGTCTGCCGGATGAAGTGCTTCACCCAATGCTCCAAGGCATCGCGATAACCCGCGTCGCGCGGGTCGGGCATCTTGTTCGCGACGAAGACCTGCATCTGCCGCTCGTAGTCGAAGGGCGAGCCGAGCTGGAGGGCGGTGGCCTTCTCCGCACCGACGCGGTGGATGAAGTAATTCAGTCCGGGAGCGGGGGGAGGCTTGGGCGTGCTGCGTGTTGCGTGTTTCGTGCTTGGCTCAGGCACGGAGCACGGAGCACGGAGCACGCTCGTCCCCAATGTGGCACTGGTCATCACCACGCTCGTGTCGCTCTCGAACAATCTTCGCCGCAGGTAATCCGCCACGTCCACGGGCGCGGCGTTGAGGGAGAGGTTGCGCTGCGACTTGCCGCCGCGCTCGACCCAATAGACGTAGTCCTGTCCCTCCTGGCTGAGGAACGCGGCGATGGCCTGGCGCAGCTCCAGCAGCCGGCGGTTGCACTCCATCAGCTCCTGCCCCGTGTCCGCGTCCTCGGAGGTCTTGACGAGTTCGCTCACCGACTCGCGCAGGCGCTGGATGGGGAGCGTGACGTTGTCCTTCACGAGGTCGGCTTGGCGGATGCGCAGCTCCTTCCAGTCGCGACGCGCGCCGTCGCCGCCGGAGCCGAAGCGGCTGCGGCTGTCCGATTCGCGGGCGCGCTCGTTCATCGAGTCGCAGGCTTGCTCCACTTGCTGGAAGAACGCCTCTGACTCGGAGAAGAGTTCATCCACGAGCTTCACGGACTTGCCCTGGCGCAACGTCGCAAGCAGGCCCTTGCCGGACTTGGGATTCCAGAGCCGCCCGAGCGCGAAGCGGAGCTGTCCACTCGACACGCTCAGCCCGACGTGCCGGGCGGCGACGTTCTCGACCGTGTGCGCCTCGTCGAAGATCAGGAAGTCGTTCTTGAAGAGCACGCCGCCCTCCTGATCCTCATCCACGCTCCCGAGCAGCGTGAAGAAGAGCGTGTGGTTCAGCACCAGCACGTCGGCGGCGAGGATGCTCTTGCGAGCGCGTTGGAAGAAGCAGAGGCCGTGATCTTTCGCAAAGTCCGACTGGTGGCCGCAAATCTTCGGCGAACACAGGCCGCGCTCGGAGCAGACCTGCGCCCAGACCTTGTGGTCCGGCTCCAGCTCGAAGTCCGAGAGGCTGCCGTCCTTCGTCTCCTTCGACCACGCGAAGACGCGCTTCAATTCCTCAATCTCCGGCGAGGTGAACAGGTGGTCGGCCTGCTGCATGGCCTTGTGCAGGCGACGCGAGCAAAGGTAGTTCGCGCGGCCCTTGAGCATGGCGAAGTTGAACCGCACCGGCTCCGGCAGCGCGCCCAGCACCGCTGCGAGCATGGGCAGGTCCTTCTGTGTGAGCTGCTCCTGAAGGTTGATGGTGTGCGTGCAAACGACGGCCTTCTTCTTCTGCGCAAGGGCGAAGAGGATGGACGGGATGAGGTAGGCGAGGGATTTGCCGACGCCCGTGCCGGCCTCGACGACGAGGTGCTCGCGGGCCTCCAGCGCGCGCGCGACGGCCACGGCCATCTGCTGCTGCTCGGGGCGGAACTCGAAGTTGCTGGCCTTGGAGAGCAGCCCGGTGGGGCCAAAGATTGCCGCGACCTGCTGGACGAGGTTGGTGCCGGAACCGGCGGGCTGGTTTTCGATGGCGGCAATCACGGGCGGGCGAACTATGGGAAGCGGCGAGCGCGGGAGGCGAGTGAAAAGGGGAGGGGGGCGCGGCGTTCACGCCGCAGAAACGGGCGTGTGCAACCGGAGCGCCTGGTTAATTCGAGCGGTTCCTTGGATCGCCACGCTCCTGCGGCGTGAGCGCCGGGGCCGTGTGCGGAGACCCGCCCGCGACTGCGGCTGAAATCCACCTTGTAATGCCAGCGTTGAAACGCATGATGCGACCAACGTGAAATCAAAGAGTCAACCCACGGAAACTCGATGCCTCTTTGACTTGGTCAGCTTCGTTTCGCAACGGCGACGGGCATTGCTGGGCTGCTGGCTGCTGCTGGTGCCGGCGGTGCTGACGGTGAACGCGGCCACTTCCGGCACGGTTGTGGCGTGGGGACGCAACATCGAAGGTCAGACGAATGTTCCGGCCGGCTTGGGCGGGGTGACGGCCATTGCGGCGGGTTTTTATCACACCGTGGCCTTGAAGAACGATGGCACGGTGGTGGCGTGGGGAGACAACAGCTTTGGTGAAACGAACGTTCCCGTCGGCTTGAGCGGGGTGACGGCCGTGGCGGCCGGTTCTTTGCACACCGTGGCGCTGAAGAGCGATGGCACGGTGGTGGCATGGGGATACAACAGCAATGGTCAGACGGACGTTCCGGCCGGCTTGGGCGGGGTGACGGCCATTGCGGCGGGTGATGGTCACACCGTGGCGTTGAAGAGCGATGGCACAGTGGTGGCGTGGGGATACAATTTTTTTGGTCAAACGAATGTCCCGGCCGGCCTGAGCGGTGTGACGGCCATTGCGGGAGTAGGTCTTCACACCGTGGCCCTGAAGGGCGATGGCACGGTGGTGGCGTGGGGGGCCAATGCCTTGGGTCAAACGGACGTTCCGGCCGACTTGAGCGGGGTGACGGCCATTGCGGCGGGGGCGAGACACAGCGTGGCGTTGAAGAGCGATGGCACGGTGGTGGCGTGGGGACTGAACAGCGATGGTCAAACGAATGTTCCGGCCGGCTTGAGCGGGGTGACGGCCATTACGGGGGGGAATTATCACACCGTGGCGTTGAAGAGCGATGGCACGGTGGTGGCGTGGGGACTGAACGGCGATGGCCAAACGACCGTTCCGGCCGGCTTGAGCGGGGTGACGGCCATTGCGGCGGGTGATGGTCACACAGTGGCGCTCGTCGGCACAGGAGCCGTTGTCCCCACAATCTCCACCACCTTGACCGGGAACAATTTTACCCTGTATTGGACCGACACAGCGACGGGCTATCGGGTTGAATCGTCCCTGAGTTTAACGCCGATCGTCACATGGGACAACGTGCCCGGCACTTTTCAAACCAACGGTGGTTCCGTCAGCATTGCGCTGCCTGTTTCTGGGCCGCGGAAGTTTTACCGCCTTGCCAAGCCGTAGTCGGAGGCCGCGCAGCAGCGCGGTCCTGCCGCCGTCCCGCAGGAGACGACGTGAGGAGTCTCACTTCAAAACCGGAGGTGGAATCAATCAGAGACTCGTCACCTCGTCTCCTACGGGGTTGGATATGGGCTAGACGCCCCCGCCCGTTTCGCCTAGCGTCCGCGCAATGTCGAAAGCTGCCAAAGCCAGTGCGGCGACTCCCCCGGCGGCGGACGTGCCGTTTGAGGAGGCGCTCCAGAAGCTCGAAGCCATCGTGGAAGCGATGGAGTCGCAGGAGCTGCCGCTGGAAACCCTGCTGTCGCGCTACGAAGAAGGCACGCGGCTCGCGGCCGTCTGCCAGGCCAAGCTCGCCGAGGCGGAATTGAAGGTGAAGCAGCTCGAACAGAAGCCCGGCGGGGAGTTCAACCTCAAACCCGTGGCCGTGGGGGCGGAGGACTAGTTTTCCGGAGCGGGCGGCGGGATGTGCCGGCTTGCTCAAAATTCCAGTTTTGTTTTTACTCTGAATCGTAATATATGAGCCGATACCTCGATATGGTGGACAGCCCCGAGCATGTGAAGCGTCTCACGCCGGAGCAACTCGTGTTGCTCGCGGAGGACATCCGTGAGGCACTGATCACCAAGCTCGCCAAGGCCGGCGGCCACCTCGGTCCCAATCTCGGCGTGGTGGAACTCACCATCGCCATGCACCGCGTCTTCACCACGCCCAAGGACAAGTTCGTCTGGGATGTCAGCCATCAGATTTACGTCCACAAGCTGCTCACCGGCCGCAAGGACCGCTTCCACACCATCCGCCAGACCGACGGCCTCAACGGCTTCGCCCTCCGCACTGAGTCCGAGCACGACAGCTTCGGCGCGGGCCACGCCGGCACCGCTCTCTCCGCCGCCCTCGGCATGTGCGCCGCCCGCGACCAGCGCAAGGGCGACGAACACGTCGTCTGCGTCTTCGGCGACGCCGCGCTGACGAACGGCGTGTCCTTCGAGGCGCTGAACAACATCGCGCACACGACCAAGAAGTTCATCGGCATCCTCAACGACAACGAGTGGTCCATCGCCAAGAACGTCGGCGCGATTTCCGGCTATCTCAACAAGCTGATCACCAACCCGACCTACAACCAGCTCCAGAAGGATTTTGAGTCCTTCATGCGCCGGATGCCGCGCGGCGAGATCACCTACAAGATCGGCCAGAAGGTCGAGGAGGCCGTCAAGGGCGTCGTGAAGGAAGTCACTCTCCGGCATAATCCCACGAGCACCCATGACGACGGCCGCGGCGGCTTTGGCAGCAGCCTCATCTTCGAGGAACTCGGCGTCCGCTACCTCGGCCCGATTGACGGCCACGACCTGCCCCTGCTCGTCGAGGCGCTGGAGTTCGCCAAGAAGTGCGACTATCCCATCGTCCTTCACATCCTGACCAAGAAGGGCAGGGGCTTCGACGCCGCCCTCAGACACCCCGAGAAGTTCCACGGCCTCGGGCCATACAATGCCGAAACCGGCGAGACGCCTGCCGCCAAGCCCGGCACTCCGCCCGCCTATCAGGACGTCTTCGGCCAGACGCTCGTGAAGCTCTGCCAGAAGGACGCCACGCTCGTCGGCATCACCGCCGCCATGCCCACGGGCACCGGCCTGAAGCATCTGGAGAAGGCCATGCCGTCCCGTTACTACGACGTCGGCATCGCCGAGGAGCACGCCGTCATCTTCGCCGCCGGCATGGCCACGATGGGCTTCCATCCGGTCGTGGCGATCTACTCCACCTTCCTCCAGCGCGCCTTTGACTGCATCCATCATGATGTCTGTCTTCAGGATCTGCCCGTGATCTTCTGCATGGATCGCGCGGGCCTCAGCGCCAACGACGGTCCCACGCATCACGGACTCTTCGACATCTCCTACCTGCGCTGCCTGCCCAACGTCATCGCCATGTCGCCCAAGGACGAGGATGAACTGGCCGACATGATGTTCACCGCCTCGCTCCAGAAGCATCCCACCTTCATCCGCTACCCGCGCGGCAACGGCGAAGGCGTGCCCGTCAAGGAAACGCCCGTCCTGCTCGAAGTCGGCAAGGCCGAGATCACCCGCCAGTTCGCCAACAACGGCAGCAGGAAAATCGCCCTCTTCGGCCTCGGCCAGATGCACGTCATCGCCACGAAGGCCGCCGCCCAGCTCGCCGCCGAGGGCTTCGACGTCGCGGTCATCAATCCCCGCTGGACCAAGCCCGTCGATGCCGGCGCGCACGCCTTCTACGGTCGCGCCGCCGATCTCGTCATCACACTGGAAGACCACGTCCTCATGGGCGGCTACGGCAGCATCGTGCTGGAACTCTTCGCCGACCAGCAGATCACCACGCCCGTCGCGCGCATCGGCTGGCCCGACCAGTTCATCGAGCACGCCAGCACCGTGGAGCATCTCCGTGGCAAATACGGTCTCAGCGTCGAGAACACCGTCGCGCAGGCGAAGGCCAAACTCGCCGCCGTCCAGCCGCAGACGAGCTTCAAGGTCGCCTGACGCACCTTCGCCCGCGCGGATATCCCGTTCACGCCTTCCGAATGAATGTCGGGGTCACGCGATTTTATCGCGAGGTGAACGGAGGCTTTCACCTCTTCGGAGTTCAGGATGGAACTGGTCGGCGGACTCCAACTGCGCGCTTTCCGTCTGAGCTGAAACGATGCAGTTGGAGCGACAAGCGCGGCATTCATGCCGCAGTGACGGGCGACCATCCGCAGTGTGCGTCCGTTCCGGCACTCGGCACTACTCATCCGCCACACCTTCTGGTTTCCTCCGCCGGACCGAGGAGAAGTTGTCCGGCCCCAGCCCGGCCCGCGTTTCTGCGGCATGAATGCCGCGCTCCCACTGCATCGTCCCGGCTGGGAGCCTGTCTGAAAAAGAAACCGCCCGCAGAGGCATTGCGCCGGATGCGGGCGGAAACGCGGATGCCTCCAGCAGCGATCAGAAGTCCTTGAAGTCGGAGTCGCCAGGCATCGGGAGACTCTCCCTTGATCCTGCGTTGACCAGGGCCGGAGCGTTGCTGCGCTTGGTCGCGGCAGGCCGGGCCGGAGATTTTGTCGCGGGCCGGGCTCCGCCGTTGTGGCGGGCCGGGCCGGGCATGACCTCCACTCCGGCGCGGGTGGCGGGCCGGGCTGATTGCGCGTCGGAACCCATGAGGCGTTGCAGTTCATTGACCGCCTCCTTCAAGGAGTTGGTCTGACCGTTGAGTTCCTCGGCGGCGCTGGCGCTCTCCTCGGCGCTGGCGGCGTTGCTTTGCGTGACCTTGTCCATCTGCGTGACCGCCGTGTTCACCTGGCCGATGCCCTGGCTCTGCTCGCTGCTGGCCGTGGCGATGCCCGCCACCAGCTCGTCCACCTGCCGAACCTTGCCCACG
>Ga0172379_10002911_pt1 | contig 28652 bp, 25 predicted proteins | sample GrowelOW334metaG_FD_119756 | JGI IMG/M metagenome (GOLD analysis project Ga0172379, IMG submission 119756) | Groundwater microbial communities from an aquifer near a municipal landfill in Southern Ontario, Canada - Groundwater well OW334 metaG | ecosystem: Environmental > Aquatic > Deep...
CTCTCAGCCGTTCCGGCGCTTTACCTTCGGGCTTTAATGGGTAAAGGTGCACATCTCGTAACGGTTAATGATTATTTGGCTCGACGTGATGCAGGATGGAATGCCCCGATTTTTAAACTTCTCGGTTTGACCACCGGAGTAATTGCGCAAGAAATGAAATCTTATGTTTACGACCATGAGTTTTCCGATGCGAGTCACGGAGACGAAAGACTTGCTCATTTGAAACCGTCTTCAAGGAGGGAAGCATATGCTTGTGACATTACGTATGGAACCAATAATGAATTTGGATTCGACTATCTACGTGACAACATGGTGCAAAGCGTCGATGAAATGGTTCAAAAAGGCCATTATTTTGCGATCGTCGATGAAGTTGATTCTATTTTAATAGATGAAGCCAGAACTCCGCTTATTATTTCCGCCCCGGATACGGAACCCACACAAAAATATTATGAATTTGCGCGCCTTGTGGGGCAGCTCAATCCCGATACGGATTATTCGATTGACGAAAAACTCAAAAGTGCGACGCTTACGGAACACGGTATATCGATGGTCGAAAAAATTTTAGGTATCGATAATCTGTACGAAAAGGATTTTGATTCAATTCACCATATTGAAAATGCACTTCGTGCAAAGACCCTGTATCTGAAGGACAGGGAGTATGTTGTAAAAGACGACGCTGTAACGATTGTTGATGAGTTTACCGGAAGACTGATGTTCGGACGACGTTGGAGTGATGGGCTTCACCAGGCGGTGGAAGCAAAAGAAGGAGTGACGATTCAGCAGGAAAGTAAAACCTTGGCGACAATTTCCTTTCAAAATTACTTCCGCATGTATGAACACCTCTCAGGTATGACAGGAACAGCGGCGACCGAGGCTGAGGAATTCAGAAAAATTTATAAGACGGATGTGGTCGTGATTCCAACAAACAGAAAGATGATTAGGATAGATTCCTCTGATATGATTTATAAAACACTCCGAGGAAAATACGGCGCGATTGTTGCCGAAATAGAGGAACGCTATAAGAAAGGTCAGCCTGTTTTGGTCGGAACAACTTCGATTGAGAAAAACGAAATTATTGATGAATATCTCAAGAAGAAAAAAATTCCCCATAATGTTTTAAATGCAAAGAACCACGAAAAGGAAGCGACGATTATTGCTCAGGCTGGACGACCCGGTGGTGTTACAGTGGCCACTAATATGGCGGGTCGAGGAGGTGATATTGTATTGGGAGGTTCTCCTCCGGACAAGCCGGAAGGGGTTCCAACTGAAATATATTTAAAGTCCAGAGAGTATCAAAAATGGGAGGAGTTACACGATGAAGTTATTGCCGCCGGCGGGCTTCATGTAATTGGTACGGAAAGGCATGAAAGCAGAAGAATAGACAACCAGCTAAGAGGTCGATCCGGACGCCAGGGGGATCCGGGTTCTTCAAGATTTTATTTGTCGCTTGAAGACGACCTTATGAGGATATTTGGAGGAGAACAAATTATTTCTCTCATGGACCGGTTTAAATTACCGGAGGATCAACCGATTGAAAACTCTTTTATAAGTAAAGCTATAGAAGGGGCACAAAGCAAAGTTGAAGGATTCCACTTCGATGCAAGAAAAAATTTGGTGGAGTATGACGATGTTAAAAACCAGCAAAGGGAAATTATTTACAAGTTAAGAAAAGAAGTGCTGGAGTCTAATGATTTGAGCAAGAAAGTTAAAGAAAAGCTTGAAATTGAAATTGACAACATTGTTAATTTTTCCATCTCTTCCGATGATCAGAAATTGGATTCGGAGAAAGCCGTCGTCGGACTTGTGGAAATAGTTCCGTTTGACGAAAACGGAAGAGTTGCCTTAAAAAGGCAACTGGAAGATGGAAAAAGTACGGAAGAGGTTAGGGATTTTTTTGAAAAGGTTGTAATGGATATTTATGAAGGGAGAAGGAAAGAGTTGGGAGAGAGTGTGTTTTTCCAGGTGGAAAAATTTGCATATCTTTCCTCAATTGACCACATGTGGATTGAACACCTTGATGCGATTGACGCTTTTGAAGATGCCGTAAAGCTTCGTGGATATGCACAAAAAGATCCTTTGGCTGAATTTAAAAATGAAGCTTTCGGAATGTTTGAAGGATTGCTTGCGAAGATAGATTCTGAAATAACCAGAAGACTATTCAGAATTGGTGTTTCGACAACTCCGCAACCCGTCATTCCAATCCAACAGGCAAAAACAAATGTTGATCAAATCGACCAAACGGGACTGGCTGATTATGGAGAGGACAGAACCGCACAGAAGGGACAGCCCGCCTTTGCTGCCGGATCCGGTGATAATAAACAAATAAAAGGTAGAATTGGAAGAAACGATCCCTGTTGGTGTGGATCTGGGAAAAAGTGGAAGAAGTGTCATTATCCAAAAGAAGGGTAAATTAAAAAACTTATTTTAGTATTAGACAATATTTTTTAGCTTGTTTTCTCTATCTTCAATTCCGTTGATAATTAAATAGTGTATTAGGGTGTTTGTGTTTATGTTATTTTTAAAACATCTTTATACATATGCTAACCCACGTTTTTTGAAAAGATGTTTCTTCAAACACCGCTTAAGCTACAATAAATAGGGGCCCTTCAGCTCTGAAGCGTACGGATTTCATATCCGGCATCTTGGCAATCATGGTCATATAGGGTTTTGTCTCAAAGCCAAATATATCAGTTTCATGCTCGACTAAATTGATACGAGAGCCTGACTTGTCAGTAAAGTCGAAATACCGCCACCCAAAATATGCCTGTTTTTCTTGGTTCTCTTTCCTGGCTAGTGATTATAGAAGAAAAGTTAGAGATTCTCAAAAAAGACAGTGATATAATTTCATTATGATTATCGATAAAGTTTTAGTCATAGCAAGCGCGGTTATTAAAAACAAACAAGGAAAAGTTTTACTCCTTCAAAGGAGTAAAAAAAGTTCATATCCTGGTTATTGGCAACTAGTTGAAGGCAAGTTGGAAGCAAACGAATCACCTTCTGGATCACTCAAAAGGGAAATCAAAGAAGAAATTGGTGTAAACGAAACTCGAATTGAAATGAAAAATATATTTTATAGTGAAATTGAAGCAAAAGGATTAAAATATCTTTGTATCAGAGTTGTATATGATACAAAGATATCTTCGTATGAAATCAAAACTAGCGACGAACATGTTTCGTTTGGCTGGTTTGATATGTCAGAAATAGTAAAACTTATTCTTCTACCAGGAACAGAAAAGGTGATAGAAAAGGTGTTGTAACGTAATAATTTTGTCAGAAGATTGAAAAAATTGCGAATTAGTTTGGTCTACCCTTATATTTCAGGTCAAAAAGTGTCATCATTATGACGGTTTATTAAACGTACGACTCAAAAGAAAACTTCATAATTTAGATAACTTTATTGTAAAGATAGTGGTTTGGTTTTATTGGAGTTTACCCAGTGAATAACTTCTCATCATTTCGTCTGCTCTTGTTGAGTGGGATCTGCCCATTCCCCCCATTGTCTGATAAGCAGCTGTCGCGTCTTTGCCGCAAAATGGTTGCATAATTGCTTCACCTCCAGGATGACTCTGGAGGAAAGACGTAAAATCGTATACATTTTGCGAAATTATCATCCAGCAATTTGTGGGGGAGTTGTGTTTTGTCACCTCGGAAGAAGTCAGATTGTTTGTTATATCGGTCTTCTCGATTGAACTGTTTGTTCCGGCAACGACAGGGTCGGTCTTTTTTTGGTTGCCTGCAAATTTTCCTGCAACGATAACGCCTGCAGAAAGTAAAAAGAAACCCGACAAGACTATTAGAGTGGCCAATTTAAGTTTACTCATATAAATTTCAGATTATACAAATATAAATTATAATAGGAACTATGAGAAACAGCTTAAGAAAAAATTTGTGGTTGGTATTAGTATTTTTTCTGATATCGGTGGCGGTATTTCTTTGGTTGCCGTATGCGCGTTTTTCTACAATGAGACAGTTTTTTCTGTCGCTTGGGCAAGCATCCTCGCTTGTCGGGTATTGTCTATACATGATCAATTTTATTCTTTCGTCCAGATCGAAATGGCTGGATAACTTGTTTTTTGGACTGAACCGGACCTATTTGAAACATCACTTGCTGGGTACATCGGCCTTTCTTTTACTTTTACTTCATCCGATTTTCATAATACTGAGTTATTTAACGGTATCCATTGACTCTGCACTTTTTTATGTACTCCCATCGATAAAAAATTTTCCGACTTTGTTTGGGAGTGTAGCTTTACTATTTACAATTATTCTGTTGGTAATTACCCTCTACGTTAAAATTGAATACAGTAGGTGGAAAATTACCCACAAATTCCTTGGTTTGGGATTGTTATTTGCAACGCTCCACATCATGTTTATAGGTAGTACATTATCTTTGAGTCTCCCATTAAAGATTTACTTTTATTTGTTGGCTTTTGCGGCTTTTATGAGTTATATAAGGTGGACACTTCTGGGTAAATTTTTTATGAAGAAAGTGTCATATCGCGTCTTTGATGTCATAAAAATTGGTGAACATATAAGATTGATATTAAAACCCGGTAAAGAAAAATTGGAATATTACCCCGGACAGTTTGTGTTTGTTGAGTTTCCCGGTAAACGTATCTTGTCGGAATCACACCCTTTTTCAATTGCCTCATCTCCCGACGCGAGTTATATTGAACTTGGAATAAAAGCCGTTGGGACGTACACCAACAAACTTGCATCTTTGAATAAAGACGACAAAGTTTTGCTCGATGGCCCATATGGAAGGTTTAGCTATAAGTATTACCGGAATAAGTCGTTGGTTTGGATTGCCGGAGGAATTGGTGTAGTGCCGTTTGTCGCAATGGCAAAAAACATGCCTAATAATATCAAAACGACACTGTTTTATAGTGTAAAAAACCCTTCCGAAGCCTTTTATCTTAAGGAACTTATTGAGATAAGTAAGCAAAATAGGAACTTTCAGTTAATCCTTTGGGAAAGTTCAAAAAGAGGTAGGTTTGGTGCAAGAGATATCCCCAACATTTTGCCGGAGAATGGATACTTCATTTGCGGACCGGAGGCAATGATGAAGTCGTTGTTCAAACAACTGTTGTCGGAAGGTGTTCCTGATCGGAATATCCACACAGAAGAATTTTCATTGATGTAAATATTCGTGATGGATATTGTTTGTAAAGTGTTTGTACATAAAAAACATTTTTAATTAGGTGATAAAATCTCTAAAATAACTTGATGAATAAGGAATTACTGGATTTAAGACAAACAAAGGAATACATAAGCTACATAAGGAGTCTCGGTTGGGAGGCTGATGAATTTCAGAGAACATATATTTATATAAAAAGATTTCTTTTTTGGAAGTTTGTTAAAGTTCAACGTCCGGGTAGTTTAGATATCCGCAGTTTTAATGAATATTTACTTAGAAAATACAGATTCTCAACAATTTATTTGGAACCGGGTACTCAATCTCAGTACGAGCATTTTTTAAAGTTGGGTTTTAAAAAATACAACTCACCATATCTTCCCAGCAAAACAATTCAGGTTGATTTAACGAAAACTGAAACACAGTTACTAAATCAAATGCACTATAAAACCCGTTACAACATTAAAAAAACGGGTGGAGATAATTTGATTGTCACAAGTACCGGGGATATAAATAAATTTGCCGATTTCTGGCAGAAGTGTGCAAAAGACAGGGGTATGTTTTTGGATCAGAGAAGGGAAATAAAAATGCTACACAAAGCATTTGATAAGAATTCTGACATTTGGATAGCGACAGATATTGAAAAAAAATGGCTAGCGGCAATATTTCAGGTTAGTACGGATGATATTTCTTATTATATGTATGCAGCATCGTCAAAAGAAGGGAAGAAGCTGTATGCACCGACAATTCTTGCCTGGAAGGCAGTAGAGTCTGCAAAGCAGAAAAGGAAAAAGATATTTGATTTTGAAGGTGTTTTTGACGAAAGATTCCCCTTAAATTCATGGAGGGGTTTTACGAGATTTAAAAAAAGTTTTGGGGGAAGAGAAGTAGAATACCCGGGATGTTTAGTGAGAGTTATTTTTTAATAAAAAGAATTGCATTTGGGATATTTCGTCCCGGACCGGCTTTATAACCCCCATACCAAAGAGCTGTCGATCCTCCATCATCAAGGTTTATTGCATTTTCCATCTCTAGCGATTTCAAGGCTTTTGCGGATTCTGCAACGGTTGCGGAAAAGACAACCCCGATGTAAACGTTATTTCCTTTACTGGCAACAAAGCTTCTTCCTCCTCGTGATGTTTTTTTCTCATCCCCGTCTCCTGAAAATCTTATTTCGCCATTTAGTAAAAGAAGAGGGTAGTTTGAAAGGACTCCGTTTGGGGAAGTGTCTCGGCCCCATTCGGACGCCTGGGAAACAAAGCGGATATATCCGTCACCGAATATTACGGCCGGATTTGAACTGTAGACATTGTTTCCGGAATTGAAATAAGTTTTCTTGTAATTCATGAGAAGTAGGTCGAAGGAGTTTGTTTTTCCGCTACAGGATGGATAGGTCGATGGACAAAAATATGTTCCGTTGACCCCGGCGTAGGCATTGTTGCGCTTAATATAATCAGCCAGTGGTAAAACCGGGCAGTTATTGCCGCAGTCGGAATCCGAGACGGTGTCGACGATTACTTTTGTGGAGGACAAATCTGCCGAAACAATGTCGACCATAAAACTACCGGAGTCGGTTTGCACTTTTTGTCTCTGGTACCCGGATGTCGGAGGGGAGTTGCTTGAGGTAACATTCTCTGGGATTTTGAATGAAGATGAGATTTCGCTTTCTTTCTTTTTGATGTCGGAAGCCAACATATCCAATTTGCTTGAAGCCTCTATGTAATTTCTTTGTGAAAGGAGAGTAAAAATATTTGCGAGAGTTTCATCAAATGTGCCGGTGTCTTTTGTCTTGTTTTTCAAATCCAGCAAACTTTCATAAACCACAGCCGCTTTTTTGTATGTGTTTTGAATGTTTTTTATTTCGTCCTCGAGCGTATTGTTTTTAACATACTGATCCTCGTTTCGTACCTCATCGTACTTTTTCTGAGTGTCGGATAATTTATTTTCAAGACTATTTTTTTCTTGACTTGCGGATTGAAAAAAGGAATTAATCTGGATGTTTTTTTGGTGTATTTGATACGTGTAAAGGGCAAGTGCAATAAAAGCAATTGTGTAAACAGTAGAAACAAATTTTGTGTTTAGGAAGTTTAATTTTGGGAGTTTCCTAATTTTAAATACGTCAAGTTTAGGGGTTTTTATTTTCAACATACTAATATATTATTGTTGCATTATGGCAAGCGCCTTTGCAAACGCTAAAAAACAAATTGACAACATCGCCCAAATTCTCCATTCGGATTATGAAGACCGGAAAAAATTCGAAAAGGCGATATCTCTTTTGAAAAAACCTCAAAAGTTAATTAAGAAAACGCTAAAGATTAAGTTGGACAGTGGTAATTTCAAGAAATTTACGGCTTTCAGGAGTCAGCACAATAATGCCAGAGGACCGTTTAAGGGTGGAATTAGATTTCATCCGAATGTTTCTGAGGATGAGGTTAAAGCTCTTTCAACCTGGATGAGTATCAAATGCTCTGTGGTCGGAATCCCTTATGGAGGGGGTAAGGGTGGAATTGTTGTTGATCCGAAAATAATGTCCCAACCTGAACTTCAGAGATTGAGTGTGGCCTATGCGGAAAGTTTTTATCCCTTTATTGGTCCGTGGAAGGATGTCCCGGCCCCGGACGTAAATACAGGAGGGTCTGAAATGGCGTGGATGCTTGAGGCATATGAAAAAAAGATTGGTTATCAGGCTCCTGCGACGTTTACCGGAAAACCTGTAGAAATGGGCGGATCACAGGGTAGGACTGAAGCAACGGGGCTTGGAGGATTTTATATTCTCGACGATTATTTTAAAGATCGAAAACTTAACAAATCTTCCTCAACAATCGCAGTTCAAGGATTTGGGAATGTCGGCTATTGGTTTGCAAAATTGGCATCAGAGAGCGGCTATAAAATTGTTGCGGTTTCCGATTCGAGCGGTGGAATTTATAGTCCTAAAGGATTGAACATCGACCTGCTTTTGAAACTAAAAGAACAATACCTGTCTTTCGAAAATATTACAAAAAGGAAAGAGTATAAATCAAAGTTTAAATTTATTACCAATAATGATCTTCTGTCTTTAAAAGTTGACGTACTTGTCCCGGCTGCTTTGGAGAATGCTATTAGGGAAGATAACGCGAGTGATGTTAACGCAAAAACTATTTTAGAAATGGCAAACGGTCCGACAACTCCGGAGGCGGAAGTAATTCTTCTTAAAAACAAAATCGACATTTTGCCGGATGTGCTTTGTAATGCCGGTGGTGTGACGGTATCATATTTTGAGTGGGTGCAAAATTTATCCGGATATTATTGGAACAAAAATGAAGTAAACGAAAGACTGAAAAAGATTATGGACAAGGCTTTTTCTGAAATTAATGAGATGAAGAAAAAGAAAAATATATCATTTAGACAGTCGGCTTATGCACTTGCGGTAAAGAAGATTATTGATGCAATGATTCTTCGGGGTAGAGTTTAATTGTATTTTTTAATAATTGAAGGGATGAGATATTCCTCAAACGCTTTTTTGAAATTGTATTTTGCTTTCCATCCCCAATCTTTTACTGCTTTTGATCCGTCAACGTCTTCACTCCACGAATCGACAATGTTTTGTCTCGGTGAATTTATTTTGTAGGAGATACCGGCTTTCGGAAAATGTTTTTTGACAATTTTTTCAATATCGTGGGCAGATGCAGTAAAACCCTCAATGTTATAAATATGTGTAGTAAGTTTATTTTTTGGTGCATTTGTCAGTTTGAGTAGTGCTTCGATCGCGTCTGGCATTGCCATGAAGTGAATGGTCGAATCAGGTCTTACGAAACATTGATAATCCTTCCCGGCGGCGGCATTATGGAGCATCTCGGGAGCATAATCGCTTGTGCCACCGGATGGAGTTGTTTCGGCAGAAATCAACCCAGGAAAGCGTACACAGCGGAAGTCCAAATAAAGCGATTCTTTATTCATAGTTAACGATTGATAATGTGAGGAAAAGTATCTTCCGAGATTCTCGCAATATAATTTGTTGATTCCGTACATAGTGATTGGATTCAAAAACTCACCCTCTTTAACTTTTTTGTGTTTTCTTTTACTTTGCAAGTCCGGCATTCCGTATACTGCAATTGTTGAGGGAAAGATAAATTTAATAGATCTTCTTCCCTTTATCGCACAGGAATTTGCGGCATTTAATAAGTTGAATGTTCCTTCGATATTAACGTTGTGAGCGAGTTCGGGATTTTTCTCTCCTCCTGTAGAAAGTACTGCTGCAAGGTGAAAAACAACGTCAATTTTATAGTCAGAAAATATTTTATCGATTAGGTCTTTATCCGTAACACTTCCTTTAATAAAAACGGAAACCGATTTTATTAAGTTTTTGTCCAGGTCGTTTAAATCAAATGCAATTATCTTTCTTTTATTATCAGATGAGGTGAGTTTTGTAATCAGTCCATGTCCGACTTCTCCATTTGCTCCAGTTATTAAAATATACTTATCCGTTTCCATTCTAATGTATTACCCCCAAGTCTTTACCGACTTTTTCAAATGCTTTTAGCGCAGAGTCCAGTTGTTCTTTTGTATGAGCGGCACAATTCATTACTCTGATTCTTGCTTTTCCGAGAGCGACGGTCGGGTAGACAATTGCAACCGCAAATACACCTTCATCAAACAACCTCTTACTGAAGTCTTTGGCCAGTTTTGCATCACCGAGCATTACAGGAATAATAGGCGTTTGGCTTTTACCGGTGTCAAAACCGAGTTGTTTTAATCCTTTCTTGAGGTAATCGGCATTATCCCATAACGTCTTAACAAGACTGTCCGAGTTGTCCAATATTTCCACTGCCTTTATACAGGCAGCAACATCGGGAATTGTCATTGCTGAGGAAAACAGGAAAGGGCGTGATCTTTGTCTGAGCCAGGCAATAATTTCCTTCTTGCCTGCCGCCATCCCTCCAACTACACCGAAGGCTTTACTCATTGTTCCGACTTCTATATCAACTTTTCCATGAAGATTGAAATGATCTACGATTCCCCGTCCACCTTTACCAAGTACTCCTTCGCCATGCGCATCATCAACCATTATAAGAGCATTATGTTTATCCGCAATTTTGACAAGTTCCGGAAGGGGAGCGATGTCTCCATCCATGGAAAAAACTCCGTCGGTGATAATCAGGAATTTAGTTGTTTCACCATTTCTCTTTTCTACATCAATTATTTTTTGTTCGAGGTCTTTGGTGTCTAAGTGGCTGTATCTGACAACTTCAGCTTTACTTAAACGGCAGCCGTCAATAATTGATGCGTGGTTTAATTCGTCTGAAAAGATTATATCTCCTTCTCCGACGATGGCTGGAATAACTGCGAGATTTGCACAAAATCCCGACTGGTAGGTAATTACGTCCTCGACCTTTTTAAATTCGGTGAGTTTTTTTTCGAGAAGCAGGTGGAGCGATGTGGACCCTGCAATTGTTCTAACCGCCGCAGGACCGACACCGTATTTGTCGATAGCATCTTTCGCAGCCTTTTTTAAGTCATCGCAACTTGCGAAACCGAGATAATTATTGGAGCATAAATTAATTACTTCTTTGCCGTTAATTTTAGTAAGAGGACCTACTGGGCTTTCAATTTCACGGATGTTGATCAATAATCCGTCGTTTTCGAGTTTGTTAATCTGTTCTTCAAACCAGGACAATTTGCCTGTCATAGTCTTTTATTATACATCAGTTAATATAGTTTTCCTTAAAAGTCTTTGCAACTTTTCTTTTTATATCATTAAGCCAGTTGATTTTTTCAGGTCTTGAAAGAGAGTAAAACGCGGCGTTTTTTGCTCTGGTATCGACAGCATGATTTGAATTTTTTATAAATGTATCAATTACACTTTTGCCAGTATTCTTAAAAAGAGACATGCCAAACGAATAAAACTCAACTCCGTCAATTTCGCCGTCCGGTGTAACCAGCACCTCACTGATTTTCCAGTATTTTAAAATGTTTACGTCATTTCTGAAATTTTCAAAAATATCTCTTTTAAATACATTTCGGTTTGTCCAATGAGTTTTATTTAAAGGAAAATAGCGGGATAATTTACACTTAACATAAAAACCTTCGTAGACGGGTGACTTATTGGGGTCTTCCTTAAACAAATCTTCCATAACAAATAGGACATAGGTTCTAAGAATCTCTATGTCATTAAAAATTCTTGTGAGACACACATAACGTTTTTTGTTTGTGTTGTCTTTAAAAGCAATACAACCAATAAACGCAGTCTTTGGGAAAACAAATTCCCTTGTTTGAAACATAGACATATATTCTCTACAAAACAAATCTAGTTTATCGAGTGCAATAAAGTCTAGTGATGTTCACCCTCTTCCGCTTTCATTGCGTCCGCTTTTGTTTCGTGAACAGTTCCGTCGGGATGGTTTGGTGGTGAATATAGAGTATAAAGTTTTAAATCTTCACTCTCGGAAGTGTTAATAACATTGTGTTGGCTTCCTGCCGGCACGATGACAACATCTCCATCTTTAATTTCGTACTCCGTACCTTCAATAACTACTTTTCCTTCCCCTTCCTCAAACCTGAAAAACTGGTCAACGGTGTCGTGGACTTCCATTCCAATTTCCTCTTTTGGCTTCAGACTCATTAATACCAACTGGGCATATTTACCTGTATATAAAACCTGCCTAAAGAAGGAATTTTCTTTAGTTAATTCTTCGATATTTGCGTGATAGCCGTTCATATTTATTCACCCCCTTTTCTTGTATAATATTACAGTAATAGGCAAATATGGCAAGGTTAACTTATGAGGATTTAATCAAAAAACACGTTCAAATTTTAAAAAACTTAAGGGTAAAATCGGGTTTGTTTTTGGCTTCAAAAAAGGGCGTAAATACAGGTTATGACAAGTCGTGGCTCCGCGATAATTTTTATGAAACGATTGCTTTTGAAATAGTAGGAGACTGGACGACCGTCGAAAAAACATATTCTTCAATATTAAAGCTTCTTCTGAAGCATGAACATAAGATTGACGAAGCAATTAAGAAAAAACCCGTTGCGAGTAACGAGTATATTCACGCCCGTTTTGATCCGGATACTTTTGATGAGTTTTGGGAGGAGTGGGGAAATAAACAAAACGACGCTATCGGTTGTATTTTGTACAGACTTGGGGAGCTTGAGACCAACCAAAAAAGATCGATCATAAAAACAGACGAGCAGCTCAGGATAGTGAACAAACTTGTAAAATATCTTCAGTCGATTGAATATTGGCACGATCTGGATTCGGGAATGTGGGAAGAAGATGAGGAACAGCATGCCTCTTCCGTTGGGGCATGCGTAGCGGGTCTCAGATCGATCTCGAAACTTCCCAAAGTTGAAGTCCCTAAATGGCTTATTAAAAAAGGTGAAGACGCGCTAAAAGAACTTCTGCCACGCGAATCACAAAGGAAGTTTACCGACCTTGCGCTGCTTTCACTTATTTGGCCTTACGATGTTGTTTCCGAGGAACAAAGAAACAAGATACTGGAAAATGTTGAGTACCATCTTTTGAGGGAAAGAGGTGTAATACGTTATAAAGGAGATCGGTATTACAACAAAAATAGAGATCAGGTAAGTGAGGAGGCAGAGTGGACTTTTGGACTATCGTGGCTCGTAATTATTTACGAGAAAATGGGCAACAAAGAGAAAGCTAGAGAACTTTTGAAAAATTTAATTGTGCTCGATACCCCCGAAGGATTGCCGGAGCTTTATTTTTCAAATTCACCTGAATACAACGAAAATACTCCACTCGGTTGGAGCGAATCGCTTTTCATTGTTGCCCTTTGGGAGATGAATGAAAGGGAAGAAAAAACTTTATAAATCATAAACCTCCTTTAGAGTTAAAGTAGCAGCATTTGTGATAATATTTATATATGGGATTTCTCGCTTGGCATTATTCGGAGGGCTTTACTTATTATCTTAAAAGATGGATATATTCACTTCGGTATATAGAGCATTATTTTTCTCTTCCGGTTCTTGTCAGAACACTTTTCTATCCGTGGAAAAGACTTGAGTCCGAAGAATCGGGACCGGGTTTTTCGGTAAGTCGATATTTTGAAAATCTTACTTTTAATTTAATTTCCCGATTTATAGGTGCTTGCGTGAGAATAATTTTAATTCTTGCAGGCCTTTTTATGATTGCATTTGTTTTTATCGGAGGGGCCTTGGGAATTATTGTTTGGGCGGTTATTCCTCTTTTTGGTATCCCGCCCTACTATCGTTTCCAACAAAGGCCGTCTAAGTTAATGCGCTTACTGGTCAGTAATTTAAAAGGCAGCAGTGATCCGTTGTCGACCTTCTTCTCAAGTGAACCGGGTAAATTTTTATTGAGTCATCTTGGAGTATCGGAAGAGAGCCTGAAAGCCGTTTCCAATTTTGACAAAGGAATGCTTAATAAAACACCTTCGTCTTTTTCGGATCTTCTGAATCTGATGATAGAGAAGAAGGTTTGGAGTGAAAATGATTTGAGAAAAGAGAGGTTAATATTTGAGGATTTTACGGAGTGTGGAAAATGGTGGGATTCGCTTAAAACGCAGGAATCGGGACTTGGAGAAGATGAAGAATTCGGACGTCCCGGAATAGGGGTCGATTTGCTTTTTGGTTATACCCCGATGTTGTCGCAGTACTCTATAGATTTGAGTGCAAAGAGGTCGTATTCGCACAGACTTATAGGAAGAGACGATGTGGTAGAGCGGATGGACAGGGTACTGTCACAGGGACCGAGTCTTATTTTGACCGGACAGCCCGGGGTTGGGAAGAAGACGGTTGTTTTGGAATTTGCTCAGAAGTCCATAAGCGGTGGCCTTAGTCAAAAAATGTCTTATAAAAGGGTTCTCGAGGTCGACTACAACATTCTTTTGTCGGGCACATATGATCTAAATCAGAAAAAAGCAGTCTTGTCACAGATCTTTTCCGAGAGTTCAGCTGCCGGAAATATCATACTTTTGATCAAAGATATTCACAGGTTAACGAATCCTGAGGTGGAAGGGTATGATTTTACAGACGTTTTTGAAGAGTATTTGGAGAAGAAAAATTTGAAAATAATTGTTACGTCGACTCCGCTGGAATACGAACGATTTATAGCTCCGAATATGAAACTTCGTAAATACTTCGAGACTGTTGAGGTAAAACCTGTTGATAAAAAAGTTGCCTTTGAAATTATGATCGAGGCGGCAAAAAACTGGGAATATTCAGGGAAAATTGTTATTACAATTCCTGCGATGAGGAAAATTCTTGAAGAAAGCGATAAGTATATTACGGAAACGCCGTTCCCGGAGAAGGCTCTCGAACTTTTGGACGCGGTTGTCACTTACAGAAACCAAAAAGGTGGCGGAGTCGTCAGATCGGAAGATACGGAAATTGTGTTGGCGGAAAAAACAGGAATATCCTTTTCTGCAATAACCAGCGAAGAGAAGGAAAGACTTATTAATATTGAAGAATTGATTCACAAGAGGTTGGTCGGACAAGAAACCGCCGTTGGCCTAATTGGAAAAAGTCTTCGCGGAAGAAGTGTCGGTTCGGCAAAAGAAGAAAGACCTATCGGGTCGTTCTTATTTTTGGGTCCGACCGGTGTAGGAAAGACCGAAACGGCAAAAGTGTTGGCACGTGTTTATTATGGTGATGAAAGTTCGATTTTGCGTTTTGATATGGCGGATTATGCTGGAGGTGAAGGTTTTGAACGTTTAATCGGATCGGTTAGCAAAAATATTCCAGGAGCGTTGACTACCGCCATTAAGAATAAACCTGCCTCGCTTTTACTCCTCGATGAGATCGAAAAAGCCACAACCAGTATTAAAAATTTGTTTTTGACACTTTTGGATGAAGGTGTCATTACGGATGCTTTTGGAAGGAAAATAAACGGCAGACATTTGTTTGTAATAGCAACAACCAATGCAGGGGCGGAATTTATAAGGGAGCTTGTCTCAAAAGGTGTGACCGGAGAACAGTTGCAAAAAGAGACGACGGAGCACGTTATGAAAGAAGGGCTGTTCTCTCCGGAGTTTTTAAACAGGTTTGATGGGGTGGTAGTTTATGAACCATTAAATCACGAGAACCTGGTTAAAATTGCACGGCTTATTCTGGAAGATCTCGGTAAGAATCTAAGCAGAAAAGACATCTATCTTGAAGTCAGGGACGACACGGCCGAGAAATTGGCCAGAGAAGGATATGATCCTGCTTTTGGTGCAAGACCGATAAGGAGGATTGTCGATTTACACATAGCGGATATTATCGGGAAAGCGATCCTCGAAGACAAGATTAAAGCCGGTGATAAAATAAGTATTCTTCCAAGCGACAAAAAACTCGAGTTTTATGTAGAGAAAGTTTCCTAAGATGGATAAGTCTAATGTACAGACTCAAGAGAATATACCCATAAGACTTACTGACAATCGGGAGAAATCTCCGCCATTGGGTTCTGACCCCCAAATAATTAAAAAGCGCCCTCATGTCAAACCTGACAGGAAAATTGTTTTGATTTTTGTGGTGGTTTTGATTGTGGCCACAGCTTTTGTTTCTTCAGTTTTGTATTACCGGAAAAACTTTACTCCCGATACGATTGTGCGAAAAGCAGTTGCTAATTTGATTAAACAAAGGGATGTTACATATAACGCAACCACAAAATTGACTTTTCAATATGCCGATACGGAAGAAAAAATAAACCTGAACGGGCTTGAAGCCTATTCACTTCTCAAAAAAACCGTTGCCAACAATCACGAAATGGTGATGCAGGGGGAGCACACTTGGTCGAGCGAAGTTCCCAGTGGAAAATATGATTTAATCTGGAGTGTCTCCGATAAAAAGGTTTTTGGTCTGGAAGGTCATTATCAAGGGTATCAGGTTTTTTATAAAGTGAACCCTTATGTATATTCCGATCTGGTCGACGAGAAATTAACAAAAAACTATTCTTCTGTCGATCTTAAAGAGTTGGTTTCAAAAATAGTTTCCGACGAGGATTTAAAATCGCTTGAAGAATTCCGAATGGAAAATTTAGATTTTGACGTTGTCCAGGTTTTTCAGGACGATTTTATCAAAGGAAATAAAGCATACCATTATAAAGTTAAACTTTTGGGTAAAGGAAGTGCTGAAAAAATCATTAATGGAATAAAAAACGACAATTTTGATTTCTGGATCGATAAGAAGAGTCTTGATATTGAGAAAGTAAAAGGTAATTTTACATTGGTTAATATCGGAGTTGAGGGAAATAATTTGGATATTCAGTTTGATTTAATTTTAGGAATCTGATTCGAGGTTGAATATTTTTGATATCGGTACAAAAATGTACCGATAATCCTTTCTCGCTATTGCATTTGGCCTCACACAATTCGATACTGAAGTAGAGCTTCAAAGTGAGCTTTGTTTTGTAGTATAAAAAATATGCGGGTATTTATGGTTGGTTGGGAGTTGCCCCCTCTTAACAGTGGAGGTCTGGGTGAGGCGTGTTACGGTCTTGCAAAGGCATTATCGAAAAAAGGAGTAACAATCAACTTTGTTCTTCCTTATAACATGGGTATCAAGTCGGACTTCATGAATATTCTCTATGCCAGCGACAAGATCACTTCCAAAAAAATACTAAACCCCTATATGACTTACTCTCAGTGGATCAAGGCTGTAAAAAGCGGAGGTGTAAATTTTTTTGATTATCTTTCGCAAGTTATGGAATATGCGGAGAATGTCAAAGATCTGGCACGTAGGGAAAAAGCCGACATTATCCATATGCACGACTGGCTTACCTATCCCGCGGGAATGGCGGCAGCTGAAATTATGGGAAAACCTCTTGTTGCCCATGTTCATGCTACGGAATTTGACAGAACCGGTGGAGAATTTGTTAATGACGAAGTTTTTAGAATTGAAAAAGTAGGCTTTAATAAAGCGGATAAAATTCTTCCCGTTGGCGGCCTAGTTAAGCGGACACTGATAAATAAGTACGGTATAGATTCCGGAAAAATAGATGTTGTGTATAACGGTATAGAGGATTGCGGCAAGCCGTCGATTACTCCCGCCCTCAAGAATTTGAAGAAGATGGGCTACAAGATAGTTCTTTTCTTGGGAAGAATTACGATTCAAAAAGGACCAGACTATTTTGTAAGGGCCGCAAAAATTGTTGCGGATTATTACCCGAAAGCTGTATTTGTGGTAACGGGTTCCGGAGATATGCAGTCGCAAATGCTTTGCGAAGCGGCAAGTTTGGGAGTAATTGATAAATTTATTTTTACGGGGTTTTTAAGAGGTGTGGAGAAAGATAGTATTTTCCAGGCGGCCGATGTTTATGTAATGCCGTCTGTTTCCGAACCGTTTGGAATTACGGCTTTAGAGGCGGTAAAGAACCGTACTCCGGTAATAGTTTCCAAGCAGTCTGGCGTTTCAGAAGTTTTAAGAAGCGTATTGAAAGTCGATTTTTGGGATGTTGAAGAACTTGCAAATAAAATTGTTGCTGTTTTGAAATACAAATCACTACCAAAAGACTTAAAGCGCGACAGTGTCCGTGAAATAGTAAATTTAACATGGGATAAATCTGCAGATGAAGTTTTAAAGGTTTATCAAAGTTTGATTACATAAAAAAATAAATATGCCTTCCATTTGTTTATATTTTCAGGTTCACCAGCCGATGCGGATAAAAAAATACCGCGTTTTCAATATTGGAAACGACCATGAATACTTTAATGACAGTGGTGCAACAAATCTAAACAACAAAAATATTCTAGACAAAGTTGCAAATAAATCCTATTTCCCGGCAAACGAACTTTTACTTTCTCTTTTGCAAAAGCATAAAGATTTTAAAATCAGTTTTTCTTTCTCCGGAATACTTTTGGAGCAACTGAAAAAGTATCAACCGCGTCTTTTGAAATCTTTTCAGGAATTGGTCAAAACCGGCAGGGTAGAACTTCTTTCCGAGACATATTACCATTCGCTTTCTTTCTTTTATTCCTTGCCTGAATTCGAGAGCCAAGTGGAGCTTCATAGAAAGACAATACTGGATTTATTTGGTAAGGAACCGTCTGTGTTTCGCAATACCGAACTTGCGTACAATAACGACCTTGCTTATTGGGCAAACTCCAAGGGCTACAAAGCAATCCTTGCCGAAGGGTGGGACACAATTTTAGGCTGGAGGAGTCCGAATTTTGTTTATGAACCGAATATCGGAAAAACAAAGAAGGGCGTTCCAAAAATTAAACTGCTTTTGAAAAACTATAAACTTTCGGACGATATTGCCTTCAGGTTTTCCGAAAAGAGATGGAAAGAATGGCCTTTAACCGCCGAAAAGTTCGCCGGTTGGATAAATCAGATAAACGGAAATGGAGAAGTTGTCAATCTTTTTATGGATTATGAAACTTTTGGAGAGCATCAGTGGAAAGAACACGGAATATTTGATTTTTTGAAATATTTACCGGAGAAGATTTTGGAAAACAAGAGTAATGATTTTGTTACCCCGTCGGAAGCCGTTTCCAAGTATCCGGCGAGGGATGTGGTAGACGCTCCGAACATCATTACATGGGCGGATTCGGAAAGAGATTTGTCCGCTTGGATGGGAAACAATATTCAAAGATCCGCTTTGAAAAACGTATATTACCTTGAAAAAAAAGTGAAAGACACGAATAACAAAAAATTACTGGACGATTGGAGGAAACTTCAAACATCAGACCATTTTTACTACATGTGTACTAAATGGTTTTCGGATGGGGATGTTCATAAATACTTTAATCCTTACGAATCCCCGTACGATGCCTTTATCAGTTATATGAACGTCTTAAACGATTTTAAAATTCGATTGTCGGGAAAGACAAAAAAAGAAAGTATGCGTTTACAGATTAAGTCTTAAACTATGTCAAAATACGCCTGCCTTGGAAATGGAAATTTATTAATCGGACTGGATGGGTTTGGTCAGATAAAAGATCTCTACTACCACTATCCGGGACTCGAAGACCATATCCACGAAAATCAGGTTCACAAGATTGGTGTCTGGGTAGATGGAGGTATTAATTGGGTTGACTCGGAGAAATTTGTGACCTCAGTTTCTATGGATCCCGAATCGATGCGTGCAAACGTTACCTGGGAGAGCAGTAAACTTGGAATAAAACTTACTTCCCAAGACTGTGTATACAACGAAAAGAATATCTTTATCAGACATTTCGAAATTGAAAATCTATTTGATCACAAGCGTGACATCAAAATATTTTTTAACCAGCAGTTCAATATTTCACAAACACATACGGGAAATACCGCGTACTTTGATCCGGACGATAATGTAATTATCCACTATAAAGGTAGGCGTGTTTTTCTTTTTAATTCTTTTTGCGATGACGTCGGTATTACTGATTATGCGGTAGGACTTTTGGGCATAGAAGGTAAAGACGGAACATACAAGGATGCCGAAGACGGACAGCTTTCCAAAAACGGCATCGAGCATGGCCAGGTTGATTCCACATTCTCGATTAGTTTTGAGCTTCCAAAAAATAAAAAGAAAACTTTTTCGTACTTTATGTGTGTCGGAAAATCGATCGAATCTGTAAAGAAAATGAATGTTTATGTATTGGAGAGGAAACCTGATGAAATTGCAAAAACAACATATGACTATTGGAAGGCGTGGATTAATAATCAAAACTTCAGTTTTTATTCATTAAGTCCCGAGATTGTAAATCTTTTTAAGAAGTCGCTCTATATTATCCGGACACACACTGCCAAAAACGGTGCGATTGTTGCCTCTTCGGACTCGGACATGCTTCAGTTCGGACGCGATACTTATGCATATGTTTGGCCAAGAGACGGTGCAATTTCAGCCTTAGCACTTGCAAAAGCAGGTGACTTTAATGCGTCAAGACGTTTTTATGAATTTTGTGAAGGTGTAATTTCACCGAAGGGATATTTCATGCATAAATACCGCCCGGACAAAGCTCTTGGAAGTTCTTGGCATGCGTGGGTCGAAAACGGCAAGAGGCGGCTTCCGATCCAAGAAGACGGAACCGCTCTTATTATTTATTCTCTGTGGAATTATTATCGGCTTTCCAAAGATTTGGAGTTTGTTGAAGGTGTTTATAATTCTCTCGTAAAAAGTGCGGCCGAATTTATGTGCTCGTATATTGACGAAAAGACACATCTACCAAAGCCGAGTTTTGACATATGGGAAATGAAATACGGTATCAGTACTTTTACCAGTGCTTGTGTTTATGGTGCGCTTGATACCTCGAGTAAACTCGCGAGACTACTGGGTAAAGAGACAAGTGCCAAGAAATACGAAAAAACTGCAGCCAATATAAAAGCCGCGATAGTAGATATCTTGTGGGATGAAGATTTATCGTATTTTGTCAAACATTTGCAAAATGAGAATGGAGAAAATGCTTTTGATAAAACCATCGATGCCTCCAGTTTTTTTGGTGTGTATAGAAATGGAGTTTTACCGGTCGGTGATGAAAAGTTAGAAAGAGCTTATAAAACTCTAACAGAAAAATTGGCCGTAAAATCGGGGGCGGGAGGTATCGCCAGGTTTGAAGGCGATCAATATCATCACCCGGGCGGAAATGTTCCGGGTAATCCTTGGATAATTACGACACTTTGGGGTACACAATATAAAATAGACTTGGTTAAAAGTGAGCAAGAATTGCCTGAAGTTGTTAAGGATTTAAGTTGGGTAACACAAAAAGCTCTTCCCTCGGGGATTTTGCCCGAACAGATAAATGCTTATGACTCCTCTCCGTTATCGGCAGCACCTTTAATATGGAGTCATGCAGAATATGTTTTAACGGTTATTAAATATTTGGAAAAGCTTGAAGAATTGGGAATTTGTAAGGCCTGTTATCCATTAATATGAAACTTGTCCTTGATATAGGGGGAACAAAAACAAGAATCGGGTTGGTTAGCGATACCTATAGACTTTTGGAGACCGAGATTTTTCCAACAAATAACAATTATGAAGTCGGATTTAGGGAAATCCTGGGTTTTGTAAAATCTAAGGATGTAAGAGTTTCAAATATTTGTGTCGGTATTGCAGGAGTTTTGGACAAAGACAGGGACAGCCTTTTTTCGTCCCCTAATATAAAAGGTTGGATCGGAAAACGGATAAGAGCGGATTTTGAAAAAGAATTGTCGGCAAACGTTATAGTTGAAAACGATGCCGCACTGTCCGGTTTGGGAGAAGCCGTCTACGGTGTAGGGAAAGGGGCAAAGATAGTTGCTTATTTAACTATTGGTACAGGTATTGGGGGTGTAAGAATTGTTAATAAAAATATAGATGAAAGACTGTATGGTTTTGAGCCGGGACACCATTTATTGAAGATTGATCCACCCGTAAGTTCTTTTGAGACCTTAATATCGGGAAAATCGATAAAAAGAATTTACGGAAACAACCCCGAGGAAATCACGGATAAAAAGGTGTGGAATAAAATTGCCAAAACGATAAGTTACGGAATTGCCAACACCGTATGTTTTTGGTCACCGGATATTGTTGTTTTGGGCGGTGGTGTTGCGCTATCGGATTTATTTAATATTGTTCAAGTTGGGAAGGGTGTAAAAGATATTTTGGAAGGAATTTATCCGACAGTGCCCGACATCAAACGATCAGTGCTTGGAGAGTATAGTGGCCTCTGGGGAGGAATAGCTTATTTAAGTAATTTTAAGTATTAAATTCTCTTCGTTTTATAAATTGTTTGTATCAAAGATAGTTTATAATACACCTATGATTAAAGAGTTTAAGTCGTTGACGGGCAAAAAATACCCGCTACCGATGTTTTTTCCCGACGCAACACAAGCGGTCGTTAAAACTTTGGATTCGGTGGATATAGTAAATACAAAAACACCGGGAGTATTGGTCAATACATATCATTTGTATCGGGAATTGGGTAAGGATCTTATTAAAAGGTTTGACGGAGTGAGGAGGTTTATGAATTTTGACGGAGCAATAATTTCCGACTCCGGAGGATTTCAGGTGATGAGTCTGATTAAATCGAAAACCGGAAATGGAAAAGTGGATGATGTGGGCATCTCGTTTTTTCCCACAAAAAAGAAAAAAGTACTGCTTACCCCAGAAATATCTATTGAATACCAGATTAAACTTAAAACCGATTTAATGGTGGTTTTGGATGACTTTACTCCACCCAATGCGTCTTATGAGGAGGCAAAAATTTCGGTTGAGAGGACATTGGGATGGGCAAGAAGGTGCAGAGATACGTATGATAAGCATTATAAATTAAGGGGGGGTCCGTATTTAATCGGTGTTGTTCAGGGTGGGAGTTACCCTGATCTGAGAAAATATTGTGCGCAGAGCCTTGTGGAAATAGGATTTGACGGGCTCGGTTATGGTGGTTGGCCAATAGGGGAAAACGGTGCCTTTGATTATGAGTCGGCTAGAATTATCGCGGAAGTTGCCCCAAAAAATTATTTGCTGTACGGACTCGGTGTTGGGAAACCCAATGAAATTGCCAAACTTTATAAAATGGGTTTTCAGATATTTGACTGTGTGCTTCCGACACGCGATGCTCGTCACGAACGGTTGTATATATATAATGCAAAAAAAATTGAGGATATAAATGTGGATGAGGAAAAGTTTTACAGTTTTTATGTTCCGTCAAAACAGAAGTACTACTTTCTTGATGAACCGATAAGTGAGGCTTGTGATTGTCTGACTTGTAGGAATTATTCCAAAGCCTATTTAGCCCATCTTTTCAGGATTAATGATATCTCTGCGATGAGATTGGCATCTATCCACAACTTACGTTTTTACTCGATTTTGATGGAAAAGTTACAAGGTAATACAAAAAAGAAATAATTAATAAACGCCACTGTTATGTTAAAATGTAAAACGTGATGAACAAAAAAGAAACCGTTTTACCTGCGAAAATAGTATTTAATTGGAAAAATCTTGCGGTGATTGGTGGTTTCTTTGTGTTATTATTAACTACATCATTAATACTTATGTTTCAAAACGGCTCTTCCGACAATACCAATCAACAAGCACAGACATCTCAAAAAGATTTGCTTGTTGAAGATGTTTTGGTGGGAAAGGGTAAGGAAGCAGTTAAAGGAAGTAAGGTTACAGTAAATTATGTAGGAACTTTAGAGAACGGAACGAAATTTGATAGCTCATACGACAGGAGTGAACCTTTTCAATTTGTTTTGGGTGGTGGCGAAGTGATTGAAGGTTGGGATAAAGGAATTTTGGGGATGAAGGAGGGTGGAAAGAGAAAACTGACAATTCCGTCTAGTATGGGCTATGGTGAAGACGGAGCGCCTCCGGTAATTCCTCCAAACGCCACACTGATTTTTGAGGTCGAGCTTCTGAAAGTGGAGTGATGATGGTAAAATTAAGTTGATGCAAAGACTTCCGATTTTTGACTTTTTAAATACGTCCTTTAAAACTTTTAAGATTGGAAACCTCAATATTGCAGCAACATACTGGGAGGCAGGAGCTATAATTTTACTTTTGTTTTTACTGGTTTTTACGCTTGCACGTCTTCGTCATCTTTATGTTCACTGGAGTATGGGGAAGAATGCGTGGGCAATGCTTTTTTGGGGAGTGGTTTTGACGGTTATTGTGGAGGCTTTTTTAATGCTTTCGGGGAGAACTATTTTTACCGAAATTATGGGTGTCAAGAATGTTCCTAAGCCGTTTAGCACTGTTTTGGATATCGGAAGGAATAGATTAACAAACGTGTTGGGCGAAGACAGTGAGATTCCGCAATCGTATGCCGAGAGCAAGTTGAATTCGGATCAGATGTACTCCCTTTACATGAATATGGAGGTTTCGGAGTCACAAAAACTTCAGGAGATAATTTGTACTCCGTAGTTATATAATTTCATTTAGCGGTATTAATAACTTGAATCGGTATTAAATCCAAAAGGATTTTGGAAAAATTCTTTAACTAAAAAATATCTTTATCTATGAACGACCTAAAGGAGCGAATCGAAAAATTACACGAGGAATTTGAGGAAATGAAAAAATTCCTCGATTTGGACTCAAAAAAGAGCGAGATGATGAAGTTGGAAGCAGCTTCGACGGATCCTAATCTGTGGAACGATCAAGACAATGCGAGGAAAATACTTCAAGGCCTTTCAGATTTGAAGGACGAGATTTCTGAAGTGGAGACAACGGATGGGGAACTGGCAACTTTAATCGGGCTTTCCAAAGAGTCGGAGATTTCCGATGACTTTGCTTCCGATATTGGTAGGCTTGAAAGTAGGGTACAAAAACTGAAAGTAACAAGTCTGTTTATCGGGGAATTTGATACTAAAAATGCCATTTTGTCTTTACACGCAGGACAGGGAGGTACCGAAGCGATGGATTGGACAAGCATGTTGTTTCGGATGTATATGAGATTTTGTGAAAGAAAGGGTTGGAAGACAACAACACTCGATATATCGGAAGGTGAAGAGGCGGGTATCAAGAGTGTGACAGTGAAGATAGAGGGTAAATATGCATACGGAAATTTGAAATGTGAGTCGGGTACACACAGGTTGGTAAGGCAGTCACCATTTAACGCAGACAAACTCCGTCAAACATCCTTTTCCTTGGTTGAAGTCTTACCTGAATTCGAGGCGACAGACTTGCCGGGTATAGAAATCAAAGAGGAGGATCTGGAATGGTCGTTTTTCCGTTCGTCCGGAAAGGGTGGTCAGAATGTCCAGAAAGTGTCAACGGCGGTTAGGCTTAAACACATTCCGACAGGGATTACCGTTTCTGCACAAACCGAAAGATTTCAGGTGCAGAACCGAAAATATGCATTAGAACACCTACGGGCACTTTTGTGGATTAGAAAAAAAGAGGAAGAAAAGAATCAAAGGGAAAGTATTAAGGGTGAGTATAGACCCGCCTCTTGGGGAAATCAGATAAGATCGTACGTTCTTCACCCTTATAAAATGGTTAAGGACCTGAGAACCGAATATGAAGTATCGAATCCGGATTCCGTACTCGATGGCGAACTTGAAGGTTTCATTGAAGCCGAATTGAAGTTGCCGGCGGAATATTAGAAAAACCACCTGTTACTTGTCTCTTATTTTTTGTTAATGTATATTGATAATATGCAACCAGATAGTGTTTTAACACCGCAACCTGTTCAACCAAGACAATCACAGTCAATGCCACAGCCTTCTGTTCACCCGGTAGCAGATAAGCCTCTTATGAAACCGCTTACGGGCAGGAAATTTAACAAATCCAAGCTGTTTATGGTTCTTGGTTCTTTTCTTGTTGTGGTATTGGGTGTTGTTACTGGCTGGTTTTTGGCTGGCCGAGGTTCGTTAACGACTTCCCAGGAGGATAAAATTTCTGGGCAAACGTCTTCTGGTAAGACGGTAGAGGAAGCCGGAATAGGTGATGAAAGCTCGTATGGAAGTACTGTGGAAGGTACTCTCAAGAGTGGCGGAATAAAAGGAGAAGGAACACATTATATAGACAGAGGTTTGGGGGAAAGTAAATATGTATATCTCACTTCATCTGTTGTCGACCTCGACAGTTTTGTCGATAAAAAAGTTACTGTTTGGGGGGAGACAATATCAGCAAAGTATGCCAGCTGGATGATAGATGTTGGCAAGATTAAAGTGGCGAAATAACTCCTCAGAGGATTTTGTATTTGTCCTGACTGCTAAATTTTGCTAATCTTAAGAAGGTATGCTCAAACTAGTAAACGTTATTAAGACATTCGGAGATATAAAAGCCTTGGAGGACGTTTCATTTGATGTGGGCGATGGTGAGTTTGTTTTCATTACAGGTCCTTCAGGCTCCGGAAAAAGCACCATTATAAAATTGATTCTCCAGCAAATTCTCCCCGATTCCGGCGAAATACTTTTGGATGATTATAAGGTAGGAGATTTAAAACCGAAGGAATTGTCCAAAATGAGGCAAAAGATTGGAGTTGTCTTTCAGGATTTTAAGATGATTAACGAAAGAACATTGGGTGAGAATATTGAAATAGTACTAGCAGTAGCCGGAGTTCCGCAGAAAGAATGGAAAGACAGAGTTACTCACGTTGCAGAGCTTGTCGGATTGGGAAAGAAACTAAATTACTTTCCTTTGCAGCTTGCGGGAGGAGAATTGCAAAGAGGGGCTTTGGCACGGGCGTTGGTAATAAACCCAAGCCTTATTTTGGCAGATGAACCTACCGGCAATCTCGATTGGGGAACTGCGGAGGGTATTATGGATCTCTTTGAAAAAATAAATAAGGAAGGAAAAACCGTAATTATGGCAACACATCATCTTGGTATTATCGAGAAACACAAGAAAAGAACGATATCTCTTGAAGACGGGAAAATCGTTTCTGATACCGGCGCAAAGAAGGATTTCAAGAAACACGAAAAGAATGATGAAAAGGAAAGTGACAAAGACTGATACAATTAATATATGAATATTCATTTGAAAACTGCCCGAAACAATATTAGACGTTCGCCTTTTCAAGCTATGGCTGCTGTTTTTGTTTTGTTTGTTACTTTTTTTGTTTCGTCTATCTTGATTGTTTTTATTTATTCTTCTAACCAATTGATCAGACATTATGAGACCAGACCACAGATAATTGCTTTTCTTAAAGATACTGCGAAAGAAGAAGAAATAAACTCACTCAAGTCTCAGCTCGAAAGTGACAGCAGGCTTAAGAAAGTTAATTATGTTACAAAGGAGAATGCACTTGAAATATATAAGAAAGCAACTAAAGACAACCCTCTGCTTTCGGAACTTGTTTCACCCTCTGTCTTTCCGGCGAGCCTGGAATTTTCGGTTACGGATTTATCCTATGCAGAAACCGTAATTTCTGAAGTAAAGACTAACGATATCGTTGACGAAGTGGGTTACACGGCAAGTTTGGGAGGGGAAGAGAGCTTAACGGATGTGGTATCGAGACTTCGACAAATTGCCTACTACGTCAGACTTACAGGAGGAATATTTATCGGGTTTTTGCTTGGGACTTCTTTGATTTTAATGATAGTCATAATTAGCATGAAGATGTCCACGAGAAAGAGCGAGATCGAGATACTCGATCTTATAGGTGCGACACATGCATTTGTAAGAGCGCCGGTTCTTATGGAGGCACTTATTTATACTCTTGTGGGTGTGTTTGCGGGATGGTTTGTCAGTCTACTTTTAGTGTTATATCTTTCACCATCTTTATTTAAATATTTTCAGGATATTCCAATACTGCCGTCTGATACTTTAAAGCTTCTCGGTTTCTTTGGATTGATTCTTGTCGGTGAAATTGTTGTCGGTCTTATGCTTTCTTTGGCGGGGAGTGTTTTGGCGGTTGCCCGTGCCAGAAAAAGAAAATGAGACAGGTATTTAAAAAATTATTTTTTTTAGCAATTTTACTAACCTCTTTTTGGCTTCTTCCGACGTATATTCATGCACAAACAGACGAGGAAAGATTGAGGAGGTTGGGAGAAGAGATAACACAGTACGAGAAAGAACTTGAAAGATTGGGAGCCGAGGCCAACACTCTTTCAAACCTTATTGCGCAGTATAACACTCAGATTAAGCTTACCCAGCTTAAGATATCGCAGACAGAGGAAAAAATTCTCCTTTTGGGAGGAAGGATTGAGCAACTGGGAGATTCTCTGAAGGCGCTTAACAACGCTTATTTGGAAAGAGTGGTTAAGACTTATAAAATGTCACGTTTTTCGGAAGGGTATTTGCTCCTCTTTACCCTGCAAAACCTTGATGATGCGATTAACAGTTTTAATTATTTGAAAAAACTTCAGGAAGCGGATATAGATTTACTCGAACGACTTGAAAAAGCACAGAATCTTTACGAGCAGGAAAAAAGCGGACAGGAAACTTTACAAAAAGAACTCGAAACGCAAAAGGTTTCTCTCTCTTCACAAAAGAATGCTAAGGCGTCCCTTCTTCAGCAAACGAAGAATGATGAGAAGAGATATCAGTCACTTCTTGCTGCTGCGAGGTCAGAATTGGAAGCAATCCAGGCAATTATTGCAGGTAAGGGTGTTGAAACACAGGTTCGTCACGTTTCCGAAGGTGAAAGGGTGGCCTCAATTATTAATGGAGCGTCGTGTAATTCTTCTGGCACCCACCTTCATTTTATTGTTGCGCAAAACCGCATTGTGCAAAATCCGTTTAGCTACCTACGCAGTGGAGTGTCATATGAAAACTGTTCGGGATCTTCCTGTGGAAGTTCAGACGGTGACTCCTTTTCTCCTTCAGGTTCATGGAATTGGCCCATTAACGAACAAATCAAATTTAGCCAAGGTTATGGAAGCACTTGGGCCATTAGAAATTCCTGGGTAGGAAGGATTTACAACTTTCATAATGGAATTGATATTGACAGTAATTCTTCAAAAGATGTTAAGTCGGTTAAAACTGGTGTTCTTTATAGAGGAAGTTATGTAGGATACAATGGTTGCAGTTTAAGATATGTCAGAGTTGATCATGACGATTCGGAAATAGACACTTTTTATCTCCATATCAACTACTAGAGATTAACAATTGGGGAAATATCTATTAACATTGAATAAATTCCTTGTATTATTGGCACATGCATAAAAAAAGTGTTTTGTTAACAATTGTTGTTTTCTGTTTATTCTTCTTTTCTTTCAAAATATCTGATGCACA
>Ga0172379_10002912_pt1 | contig 28645 bp, 24 predicted proteins | sample GrowelOW334metaG_FD_119756 | JGI IMG/M metagenome (GOLD analysis project Ga0172379, IMG submission 119756) | Groundwater microbial communities from an aquifer near a municipal landfill in Southern Ontario, Canada - Groundwater well OW334 metaG | ecosystem: Environmental > Aquatic > Deep...
CGTTTCGGCGTGCGCCAGCGCCTGGCGCTGCGCCACAAGGGCGCCAGTCCGCACCAGCTGATGATGTCGGCGACGCCCATCCCGCGTACCCTGGCGATGAGTTACTACGCCGACCTGGACGTCTCGGTGATCGACGAAATGCCGCCGGGCCGGACACCGGTACTCACCAAGCTGGTCGCCGAGGCACGCCGCGACGAAGTCGTCGCCCGCATCCGCGACGCCTGCGCGCAAGGCCGCCAAACCTACTGGGTGTGTCCGCTGATCGAAGAGAGCGAGACATTGCAACTGAAGACCGCGCTGGAAACCTTCGAGCGCCTGAGCACCGAACTTCCGGAGCTGAACGTCGGGCTGGTGCATGGAAGACTCAAGGCTGCCGAGAAGGCCGCAGTGATGGCGGCCTTCGTCGAAGGCCGCGTGCAGGTGCTGGTCGCCACCACGGTCATCGAGGTCGGCGTCGACGTCCCCAACGCCTCGCTGATGGTGATCGAGCACGCCGAGCGCTTCGGCCTGTCGCAACTGCACCAGTTGCGCGGCCGCGTCGGGCGCGGCGCCGCGGAATCCGCCTGCATCCTGCTCTACGCGCAACGCCCCGGCGAAACGGCGCGCGCCCGCCTGAAGATCATCTACGAGAACACCGACGGCTTCGAAATCGCGCGGCAGGATCTGCATCTGCGCGGCCCCGGCGAATTCGTCGGCGCCCGCCAGAGCGGCGTGCCGCTGCTGCGCTACGCCGACCTGGAAGACGATGCGCTGGTCGAGGCGGCGCGCATCGCCGCCGAGGCGCTGCTGCGCGAACAGCCGGACGCCGCAGCGCGGCATGTGGAGCGCTGGCTGGGCGGACGGGGGGAATTGCTGAAGGTGTAGCGGAAGCGGGAATTGCTCGGGCGGATCACTTCTCGGCGACGATGCCGACATCCTCGGCGATCAGCCGGAACTGCTCCAGCGCTGCCTCCAGATCGTCGATGATTTCCTGGGCAATCACTTCCGGCAGATGGCTTCTCCCGCGCCGTCCTCGAACAGCGCGTTGTTCGGCACCACCACCGCGGCGCGGCCGTGGTTGTCGAACAGGGTCTTGATGTGCTGCACGAATCTGAGCTGCTTGTTCGAGGTGGTGGCTCAGAAGTCGTCGCGCAGCACGTTGCAGTAGTTCCAGAGCTTCTGGACGAGGGTGGATGTGTTCATGGTTTTTTGAGCGATGCAATGGCTTGTAGTCGTGCCGCAACGGTTGCGACACGTTGCGCAAAAGTTTCGTCCTGTGCCACCAGGCCCGGTAGGTAATTCGTGAAGTTCGGCAGCCCAAGCAGAGCCACGCACTTTTCGGCCAGATAGGCTTGCAGCTCGTCCGTCGCGTCGCGAACTTCGCCGGTCAGCTCCGGGCGTCCATCGACGACATTGATGATGTCTTCCAGATCATGGCTGCCCAATAGGTCCTCATTACCGCGGTCGGCGAATGCCTCGAACTTGGTGGCGACGAACAGGGGTGCCGTGATCAGCCGGATCGCCGCCCCGCTGGGCAAGGTCACGCTGCTTGCGGTGGTTACGGAGAGCGGATACCAGCGGTTGGCAAAGCCGAGAATGCCGGGGTCGGTGGGCATCAAGTCCACTTCCAGATCGCGATACCGCCAGCGACAAATCGGTGCCTCCGGTGAGACATCGCGCTTGAAGCCGAGACGGGAAAATTCCGTTTCCATCCGGTGATAACCGCGCAACGCGGCGACTTCGGCCACCAGATCGACATCGTAGGTCACCCGCGCCGCGGTTGCCGCTGGGTCGCTCATCAGCAAGCCCGCCGCACAGCCGCCCACGAAGACCAACTGCTCACGCAGCGGACCGAGCACGTGCGCGATCAACTCCACCTTGGCGAGATTCGGGTCGCGCGGGTTCGGGTTCAATTGAAATACGCTTCCAGCAACTCTCGTGCGGCGTTGCGTTCCCGCGCCTGGCCCGAGCGGATGGCGTCGAACAGCGTGAGCAAGGCATACAGCTTGTCGTCCCGCAACGCCACGTCCGGCACCGACGGATAAAGCGGCACCAGGCTGAGGCCGCGCGCCGAGCCCTTGGCGCTGGGCCAGACCGGTATCGGGTCGGACGATGGGGCGATGATCTTGTTCAGGGGCGGCGCGGCGTAGCCGGTCGGCACGCCGCGACTCATGGCCCCCCAAACGGGCGGGAATGCGTACTTGGCGCCGCTGATCAGGAATTCCTTAAGTTGGGGCTTCAAGATGACCGGCCGGCGTTCCTGAAACATCAGCAGGCGTGCCACCGCCGCCCGCTTGAGCGCACCATGCACCGCCGAGATCGCCAGCCCGGTCTGTTCCGCCAACTCGGGATAGGTCGCGCTGCCTTGGCCGCGACTCAGTAGCGCCAGCAGGACGAACAGGTCCTGTGGCTTGAGGGCCGGCTGCCGGTTGCTGATCTTGGCCATATTCTTATTTCTTGAAATGAGAAAATACAATAATAATGCTATTAAATAAACAAGTTGATGTCAATATTCTCATTTCAAGAATTGAGAAACCGGGGGCGGTGATGAGTCGTCAAACTTGTACTGTCATTCGCTATTTGCGAATAGCGAATGGCTTGCTCTGGTTACCAATCTTGGTATGGCCAACGATCACGAGCGCACGAACGCCAACAGAGAGCCGTAGTCTTTTCCGTCGGCAGCGCGCAAGGCGGCGAGATAGCGCTGCCGTACTTCGCTGTCGGCAATCAAATTCCCGGCGCCCCAAGTGAAGCGCGATGCTCCATGCTGCACCAGCAACAGATCGGCGAGGGTGCGCGAGAGCCGGCCGTTGCCGTTGGCGAAAGGATGGATCGCCACCAGTCGATGACTGAAGCGCGCGGCGATTTCGTCGAGTGGATAGCTGGCGTGGGCGAGCTGCGCCTTTATGTCCTCGCACAGATCATGCAGGTCAGGCTGGATGCGCACCGGGTCCACGCCGATGTTCTTTTCGGTGGTGCGAAACTTCCCGGCCCAGCGCCAGGTGTTGCCGAACATGCGCTTGTGCAGGCGGCAGACGAACGCGCTTTCCAGCAAATCCGGGTGCCGGCGGCCGAAGGCCCAGCGTTCTCCTTCGAGAATATTCACCATCTCCCACTCGTTCAACTGACCGTGATTGGCGATGTGCGCCGGGATCAGCCCGGCCGCCTCGTCGGGATCGAGCGGCGTGGCGCCGGGCGGATAGTCGAGATTCATTGCCATAGCTTGCGCGGGCTGCCGCTCAGCAGCGCATCGGCCAGCAGCTTGCGCTGCCGTTCGCGCTCCGGCGCGCTGACGCCCTGGGCTTCGAGCTTCATGGAATGATCTGCCGGCTGGAGCTGCGTTTCGGCCAGCGCCAGGGCGCGACGCTCGCGCAACCCGTCGAGCGAACCGCCTTCGGGCACCAGCGCGTACACCATCCGGCAACCCATCGCCCGCGCCAGCCGGTCCAGGCTCTCCAGCGTTATGCGGCGCTCCGCCTCGGCGCGCTCGAAATCCTGCACCGACTGTCGGCTGATGCCGGCGCGCCCGCCCAACTGGGCCTGGGTCATCCCCAGCGCCTCACGCAGCGCCCGTACCCAGCCGCCGCGCGGCGCCGCTGCCGCCTCGGGAATGGGATACGGACGCAGGGCATCGGCAAGCTGCATGCGTTTTAGTCTTCTCTTGGTGTCGGCCATTTGACGCTCCATAGCAGGTTATAGCCTGCTTATGTGTGAAATTATGCCGGTTATAGCCTGCTATTGTCAACAAGAACGCTAGTCATAGCCGGCTTATTAGCCTCACTCTCAGCCGCCTCGGGCACCAATACCTGGCACAGCATTGGATTCGCGGGTGTTTCATCGTTGGGCCTCGAACGCGCGCTCTTGCGCGCGGATGAAACGCGAGAGGTGAAACGACGCCAATGTAATATCGTCCGGTGCCACAACGTTCGGCTCGTTCGCCAGGAACTTTGACAAAGCCTTAGGTTCCAGCACCCACAAATCCTTGCGACTGACCCGGCTGTCTTCGATGTACCAGCCGGGGAAAAGAATCACTGGCCGCACGGGCAGTGTCTTTCCTGTGCTTTCCGCCAGTAGCCTTTGCAACCAACTGGCCTGCGCCTTGGCCTGCATCACCGGGTTGCGGTCTGGCTCGAAGCCGCCGGCGAGCAAGGTCTCGCCGTCGAAGGTGATCCTTGGGTTGCCTTGGCGCGGTTTGTTCCAGGTCTTGGTTTCGATCGTGAAGACGCCGGCCGGGCCGATGATCACGTGGTCTACATTGAAGTCCGCGCCGACCAGATCATGGAACACGGAGTACCCGGCTGCACGAAGGCTTTCAAGAAATTGGCCTACCGCCTTTTCGCCCTCCTCCGCCAGCCGCAGATTGCGGATACGTGGCCAGTAGCGCCAGAACTGCCAACCCGCATAAGCCACCACCACCACGGCAAAGAAACTGGATACCCACGGATGGATCGGTGACGGAAAGAAATAGCGAACCCAGTCCATTGCCGCCAACAACAAAAGCAGCAATGCTCCCAACGCCGGGCCAAGCACTTTGTCATAAGCCAATTCGAAGCGCTGCTCGCGCACCGATTGGCCCGGATTGCGCAGCGGCTTGTCTTTGAGGGGCGACTTGGTGTCTCCCATCCCTTATAGCTCCAGCGCCTGCAACTCCTTGAGGGTTCGATTCCGAGCATCCTTCCACTCGACACGTCCGTTGGCGCTACGGCCCAAAACGACCGCCGCCGCCGCTGAAGGCGAGCTGAAGGCATAGTCCTGCGCAAAGCGGAAATGATCGTCCTCACGCTGAAGCACGCCGTTCTGAATCAACTCCTGGCGGATATTGAACATGCTCCGCACATGTTGCTGCATCGAGGGCACCGCTTCCCCGACGGCCAGCGACCCGGCCTTGACGATGAATCCTTGGGTGGCCTCGTAACCGCTGGCTATAACGCCCTTCCCCTTGCAGGTCAGGATTGCCTGCGGGGCTAACGCCATCACGGAAACGGTCTGCTCGAAGGCATGGACGCCCAGCACCGGCAGCATGCCCAGCATGTTCTCCAGAAACACCTGCATGTCGGCGCAATCTGCCTCCGACAGGCTGGGCTCAGCGGGTTGGTTGGCGTTGTCCAGCGGCAGGCGCTTGGCGGCCCTGGCAAGGCGAATCAGGTTCGCTTCCAGAAACTGCACATGCGCCTTGTTAAGCTGGCCCGGTGCAGCGACGAAACACACCGCCCGGTTCCAGAAATCCTTTTGCGCGTAGTGACTTTCCAGCCGAGGCCGCACCGGATCGCCTTCGCCGACGTAGAGCATCTCGCCCTCGCCATCCTCGCGTGGCCCGAGCAGAAGATACACGCCGGTCTGTCCAAGCTCGGCGCGCTGCTTGATCTTGGGCAGCAAAGCTCGCGGAAAAATCATCGCCTTGCCGACCCAATTCGATCGCTCCACCAAACGCAGGCCATCGGGGTCACCATCGGCAACAAAAATCTTGAGTGTGAAGGGAGTCATGCTGCCAGCCTATTCTATTGAAGATCGTTTCAAAACTGCACACACCACTTGGCGACGGAAGCCAACTCAACTTCTTCGCGGGTCATCACATCGATCGGACAGGCATGATCATAAGCCCTTTGCATGACGGCTGGGCTACCTCCATGCGAGCTACTGCTCTGTGCGGTCATGGAGTGATAGGTTATTCAAGGAAAAGCACTTGCGGGATAGGGCTCAGCGCAATTGTCCAACAAGCTGTTGGACAATTTCCGTGCCCGGACAGGCATAGGCAAAGGTGACAGGCAAAGGTGAAAGGGTTTGCCATATCCTCGATAGCGCGTTAATCTTGATCAAGGATGCAGCAAGGCGGTCGATATATAATCAAACCATGGACGATACCAAGTTCAACTTCCACATCACGGCCTATACGCCCGCGACGATTCCCATGAGTCGGCTTGCGGAGTATATGACGCAGTATGCCGCCCTGATGGGCAGCAATGGGCATGTCCATTTCGAAAAGTTGGAGAAGGGCAGCACCGTGCTGTGCGCCCGAGTCGAGCATGAAGACGTGCCGAAGGTTGAGCAACGCCTCCAACAAGCGGGACATGCCGACGCTCCCGCCGACGTGGCGCGCAGCTACAACACCATCAATGGCTACCTCCGGGTGGATAACGCCGAGGGAACCGTCAAGCGTGAAGGTGGCGCACGGATTATCAAGTTCCCCGGTTGCAAGCAGCCGCTGCCGCAGCGTATTGGGCCGATCAAGGAAGCGGGACAGCTTGAGGGTGAGATCGTGCGTGTCGGCGGCAAAGACCGCACCATACACGGGCTACTGATCGGGCCGGACGGCGAGGAATACAAGCTGACGACCACCAGCCGGGACATGGCCAAGGAGTTGGGCAAGCACCTGTTTACCGCGGTACGTGTGAATGGCACAGGCACCTGGTTCCGCAACGAAGAAGGTCAGTGGGAACTCGATAGCTTCACGGTTCAGGACTTCGAGCCCTTGAGCGACCGCACGCTGATCGAAGCTCTCGCCGGCTTGCGCGAGATCGAGGGCAGCGATTGGGAGCGTATGGCCGATCCGCTCGCCAAGTGGCGCGAGTTGCGCCGGAACTAAGGTCACCACCGGCATGACGGTTCTATTCGATACCAGCATCCTGCTGCTGGCGATGCATCCCGACGCCGCGCCGCCCATTGATCCCGCCACCAAGCAGGCTGTCGAGCACGCCAAGCAGCGCGTCGATTACCTGATCCGCAAACTCAGCAACGCCCGCAAGAAAGTTGTGATCCCGGCTCCCGTGCTGTCGGAAATCCTTGTCCATGCGGGCAAGAGCACCAACGAATACGTGCAGAACTTTCAGCAATCCCCGTTCCGCATCGTGCCCTTCGATACCCGCGCCGCCATCGAGTGTGCCGATGCGATTCATCGCCATGGCATCAAGGGTAAAGGCAAGGAGAATCCGCGCGCCAAGATCAAGTTCGACCGTCAGATCATCGCCATCGCCCAGGTGGAGCGCGTCGGGGCGATCTACTCCGACGACGGGGACATTTTCAAATACGGCGCGCAAGCGGGTATCAAGGTGATCCGATCCTATGAACTGGAAGTCGACCCCGAAGACCGCCAACACCAGTTGAATCTCGAACCCGCCGAGAGCGACGAGGAACCGCCGACGGTATAGCCGTCTTCCCGCTCGGACTCAAAGTTCGCCGCGGAAGGCACGGTCGAGGACGGCGCGCAATAGGGCGTAGAGTTTGGTGGCACTCTGTCGTTGCTCGGAAAACGACAGGAGATGAATGTCAGACTCCTCTAGACTTCGTCGAGGAAACGCGAGCGCAACAGCACACTCTCGCGGTGAAATCCAAGGTAGCGGCGTTGTCCTTCTGAGAAGCTGCCGACATTGGTCCTTCGTGACAAACTGATGCCCAAGCGTCCCAGTGAATCCGCGTGGGCCACTGGCGAGATCAAGACATCTCCGTTGTCCTCGAATCCAATGAACCCACGGTCGAAAAGATGATCGACATTGGGTGTAAGCAGAAGTCCGTTCTCGCCGTCCAAACGCTCTTCGTTGGTTGCATCACGCCAAGGTTTGCAGTGGCTTGCACGCAGATGCTCCTCACGGGTTACCCCTGTGATACGGCAGGCGCGTTCGATTTGCATTACGCGCTGCTTGAACAGTCCTTGCCCGCGGCGCGCTAGCACTACTGCGTGCCGCGTGGTTTCGGGGACATCGGCGTCGTCCCGTAGTCGATTCATCTCGTGCTCTTCCCACTCGACCAAGCCAATCGCTGGTTGTATCGACAAGTCCTCCGCTACGCGATGCCCAAGAATCAAGCTGCGCGCCTCCGCTCCGACCAAATCGGCTAGCGCACCAGCAAGTGGTTCTGACAGTTGGGTGAGGTACACACCTTGCAGACCGCTACCGGACGGCAATAGCGGCGCGTAGCGCTCTGGTAGCAAGGGTGCCAGCACGGGCATGTGCGCCGCCGGCCGCATTGGCAAACGCAGTTCGGTAAATCGAACATCGACACGCCAACCGATCTTGTCCCAGTAGGCCCCTGCTTGACCGAATTCGAGTGGCTTCGGTGCTTCATATGCATGAGAAATTACGATGCCAATAGCCATTATTTGAGCATCGGCAAATGAAAACACCGCGTCGCCCGGCGTCACGCTGCGCATGAAGTCATAAAAGGGATTGCGATTGCCGTTGGCATTACGCTTTGGAGACCAAAGATAGCCGCCCGGCACTTCGTGTCGGTACGTCTGGTTCTGGTTGACCCACCAGTAGCGCATGTTGCTCAATCCGTGAAGACAATCCGATGCCAGGAACCGGCTAATTATGTTCGAACTCCTGTGACCCACATCCGTGGTGTCACCGTGAACCACACAAGCATATTCCTAAATCATATTGCTATGGCAATGAATTTCACACAAGTACGGATGGGCCATGTGGACCGCCGGCAAAGGTTGGAAAGCCTAATACGGCGGCGGTGTAAAATCCGCCCATGACCTGGATCGCCATCAAAGCCCGTCTCGACGCCTACGAACGTCTGATGCGGCTCGACAAGCCGATCGGCACGCTGCTGCTGTTGTGGCCGACGATGTGGGCGTTGTGGATCGCGGCGGAGGGTAAGCCGCGCTTCCTGCTGGTGTGGATTTTCGCGCTGGGCACGCTGCTGATGCGCTCGGCGGGCGTCGTGATGAACGATTACGCCGACCGGAATTTCGACGCGCACGTGAAGCGCACCGAGCAGCGGCCGCTGGCCACCGGCGAAGTATCGGTGCGGGAGGCGATGATCCTGGCGGCGCTGCTGTGCGCCTGCGCCTTCATGCTGATCCTGCCGCTCAATAAGCTGGTGTGGCTGCTGTCGGTGGCGGCGCTGTTCCTCGCCGCCAGCTATCCGTTCACCAAGCGCTTCATCGCCATTCCGCAGGCCTACCTCGGCGTGGCCTTCGGCTTCGGCATCCCGATGGCTTTCGCCGCACAGTTGCACACGGTGCCGGCACTCGCATGGGTGATCCTGCTGGCGAACATCTTCTGGGCGATCGCCTACGACACCTGCTACGCGATGGTGGACCGCGACGACGATCTGCGGATCGGCATCAAGACTTCGGCTATTACCTTCGGCCGCTACGACGTGGCGGCGGTGATGCTCAGCTATGCGGCGACGCTGTCTATCCTGGCCTGGGTGGGCTGGTCGGTGCACCGCGGCACTTATTTCTACATCGGATTGGCGGTGGCGGGAGGGATGATGCTGCGCCATTATTTCTGGATCCGCGGCCGCGAGCGCATGCCGTGCTTTCGCGCCTTCATGGACAACAACTGGGTCGGCGCGGCGATCTTCGCCGGCATCTTCGCCGACTATCTGTAAGCTTCCTGCGCGAACGTCCCCGCCTGCGCGGCCATCCGGCGGCGGCGGGCAAGCGATGGGTGTGCGTCACCCGATGTCCGCCGTCGAGGTTCTTCCAGCATTTACCGCAGTTAATTAGTATGTTCTAATTTGTTTTCTACCACGTCCCTGGGAGAGCTTCCATGAAAGTCAATGAAGGCAGTCTCGATCGCATCCTCCGCGTTGTCGCGGGCTTGGCCCTGATCGCCTGGGCGGTGCTGTTCGGCGGACCGGTGTGGGCCTGGATAGGCCTGGTTCCCCTGGCCACCGGAGCCGTAGGCATGTGTCCCCTGTACTCGATGCTCGGGATCAATACCTGCCCGGTGAAGAAAGACGCTGTTTAAGGCATTGCTGCGTCAGAAGATACCCAGGCAGAGGCCTGCGGCGAGCGCGGCGCCCAGGTCGGCGCAACGCTGCAAGTCGTCCGCGGCGATCTGTTTCGGCGCCAGGATTTCTTCCGGCGTCTGGGCGTGGGTGCACACGATCAAGGGCGCGGCGATCGGCTTGAGGCGCCAGCCAGTGGCGATCCGTTCGATCTGCCGGGCCGCATTCTGTCCGTCGCTGCCGGCGCAGATCAACGTCGCATAGGGCCGGCCGTTGAGCCGGTCCAGGCAGGCATAGTAGCTGCGGTCGAAAAAATCCTTGAGTTGTCCCGACATCGCCGCGAGGTTTTCCGGCGTGGCGAACAGGTAGCCGTCGGCGGCCAGCATCTCCTCGGCCGTGGCGTCGCGGGAGTGCAAGAGCCTGACTGTCAGGGTCGCCTCCGTGGCTGCGCCGGCCTGCGCCGCCTGCGCCATCTGTAGCGTGCCGCCGGTCATCGAGTGGTAGACGATGAGCAGGGTCTTCATCACAGGTGGTCGGGGTGGGCGATGATGCGCAGCGCCTTGGGCAAGATCTTGAGACGCGCCGGCGCATGGCCGACCAGTTCGCCGTCGGCTTCGATGGCCGCGCCGTGGGGAGCGTCAATTTCGACCGTGGCGCTCTGCCACGTGGACACCTTGGGATGTTCGGCCAGGCTGCCATCGAACAGGCGCCTGAGATTCAGCAGCAGTTCGATGCGCCCCAGGTAGCGCACCAGGGTCAGTTCGAACAGGCCGTCGTCGCAACGCGCCGGCGGCGCCACCTGCATGCCGCCGCCGCAATAGCGGCCGATGCAGGCGAAGAACACGAAAGCCTCGGCGTCGACTGGCTGCGTCCCGATCTTCAGCCGCAAGGACAGCGGCCGGTAGCTCGCCAGTTCTCGCAGCAGGCCGACCAGGTAGGCAATCCGTCCCAGTTTGCGCGACGGCATGCGCTCGATCACGCCGGCGTCGAATCCGGTCCCGGCGACATTGACGAAGTAGCGGCGGGTACCGCTCACCCCGTCCGCCGCGAAGTCGATGATGCCGACATCGTGGTGCAGGGCATTGCCGGCGGCGATGAGGCGCAACGCCGAAGCATAGTCATGGGGAATGCCGCGGCCGCGTGCCCAGTCGTTGCCGGTGCCGATCGGCAGCAAGGCCAGCGTCACCTGGTCCGGGGCGACCGCCTGCTGGGTGAAGATGCCATTGACCGCTTCGGAGAGGCTGCCGTCGCCGCCGGCGACCAGGATGCGGCGGCAGCCGCGGACGATGGCCTCGCTCACCAGCGCCAGGATATGCCCCGGGTATTCGCTGAGCGCGGCGACGTGGCTCATGCCGTGCGCCGCGAGCGCCGATTCGATGCGTGTCCGGTCGCGCAGGCCGATGCCGCCTCCCGAGATCGGGTTAAGCAACAACAGCCAGGTCTGGCCGTCGAAGGATGATAGAGATGTCAACGGCATAAGGTGGCCTGGGTGACGGAGGCATATATAATGACCGATCACTTGCCGTTTGGGTAGCCGATGAAATATCAAGATCTGCGCGACTTCCTGGCCCAACTCGAAACGCTCGGCGAATTGAAACGTATCGCCGTCGAGATCGATCCGAAACTCGAGATGACCGAGATCTGCGACCGGGTGCTGCGCGCCGGCGGACCGGCGCTACTCTTCGAGAAGGTCAAGGGCTCGTCCATCCCCGTGCTCGGCAACCTGTTCGGCACGGTGCGCCGCGTGGCGCTGGCCATGGGACAGGAAGGCGACCCGCTGCCGGCCTTGCGCGAGGTCGGCGAACTGCTGGCCTACCTCAAGGAACCGGAGCCGCCCAAGGGCCTCAAGGATGCCTGGGAGAAGCTGCCGGTGCTCAAGCAGGTGCTCAACATGGCGCCGAAAGTCGTGTCTTCGGCACCCTGCCAGGAGATCGTCTGGGAAGGCAAAGATGTCGATCTGGCGCGCCTGCCGATCCAGACCTGCTGGCCCGGCGATGCGGCACCGCTGATCACCTGGGGCCTGACGGTGACGCGCGGGCCGCAGGGTTTACCGAACTCGAAGACGCGGCAGAATCTCGGCATCTACCGGCAACAGTTGATCGCGCCGAACAAGCTGATCATGCGCTGGCTGGCGCATCGCGGCGGCGCGCTGGATTTTCGCGACTACTGTCTCGCCCATCCGGGCCAGCCTTTCCCCGTCGCCGTGGCGCTGGGCGCCGATCCCGCGACGATGCTCAGCGCGGTGACGCCGGTGCCGGACACGCTGTCCGAATACCAGTTCGCCGGCCTGCTGCGCGGTGCCAAGACCGAGGTGGTGAAATGCCTGGGCTCGGATCTACAGGTGCCGGCCGGCGCCGAGATCATCCTGGAGGGCGTGATCAGCCCACGGGAAACCGCGATGGAAGGCCCCAGCGCGCTTGCGCGCTCCAACATTGCGGCGTCGCCGACGGGTCTCGATGGCTGGGAAACAGCCATCGAAGGCCCGTTCGGAGACCACACCGGCTATTACAACGAGACGGCCGAGTTTCCGGTGTTCACCGTCGAGCGCATCACGATGCGCCGCGAGCCGATCTACCACAGCACCTACACCGGCAAGCCGCCCGACGAGCCGGCCATGCTCGGCGTGGCGCTCAACGAGGTGTTCGTGCCGCTGTTGCGCAAGCAGTTTCCAGAGATCGTCGATTTTTACCTGCCGCCCGAAGGCTGCTCCTATCGCCTGGCGCTGGTGAGCATGCGCAAGCAGTATCCCGGCCATGCCAAGCGGGTGATGTTCGGCATCTGGAGTTTCCTGCGCCAGTTCATGTACACCAAGTTCATCATCGTCACCGACGACGACATCGACATCCGCTCGTGGCCCGAAGTGGTGTGGGCGCTGACCACCCGCGTCGACGCGGCGCGCGACACGCTGATTGCCGAGAACACGCCGATCGACTATCTGGACTTCGCTTCGCCGGTCGCCGGCCTCGGCAGCAAGATGGGCATCGACGCCACCAACAAGTGGCCGGGCGAGACGCAGCGCGAGTGGGGTCGTCCCATCGCCATGGATGAGGCCGTCAAGCAACGTATCGATGCGTTGTGGGATACCCTGGGTGTTTAGGAGAAGCTTATGAGCGAGATCGAAGTCATTCCCGCCGGCGCCCCGAAGGAAGTCCCCTTGGGGGGCGAAGACATGGAAGGGCCGCGTGCCTGGTGCCACGTCATGTATCTGTTGCACGCGGTGTCGGCGGTCAGCGGCATCCTCAGTTCAGCGACCATCGTCGGTGCCTTCGTCTTCGGCTGGCCGTCGATCATCGCCATGATCATTAATTTCTTCAAGCGCGACGAAGTGCGCGGCACCTGGCTGGAGAGCCACTGGCGCTGGCAATGGCGCACCTTCTGGTACGCGGCGTTGTGGCTGGTGGTGGCGGGGATGCTGGCGATCACCCTGATCGGCATCCCGGCGGCATTCCTGGTGATCGTCGTCACCGGCTTCTGGGTGCTCTACCGCGTGGTGCGCGGCTGGCTGATGCTGGCGGAGCGCAAGGCGCTGCCGAAACCCTGAAGCGACGCAGGTACTCAGCCTGCTCAGGTCCGCACCGAGCGACCGGGCGATCCCGCCAAAGAATGATGGCGGCGGGTGCGCCGGCTCGGTCCGCTGGCAGTCAATGATCTTCCTTGTTCGGGGGCGACGGCTTGGCCGCCTGACTATCCGGCAAACCGCACTGGGCCTTGCCGCAGCCGGGGCGGAAGAGCGACAGGTAGCGCCACCAGATCCACGCCAATACCGGCAGAGCGCCGAGCATTAGCCATTCCTCCGGTCCCGGATCGTTCAGTTCGTCGCGCCACCAGGCGACCCCGACATGCAGCGACTCGATCAGCAACACCATGTAGCCGAATCCCAGCAGGATTGCGCCGAGTCTGCGCATGATTAACCCGCTGCCTGATCAGCGCAGCGATGCGTTCAAGGCATCCAGCGCCTTGGCTCCGGGGCACAGGTCGGCGTCGCCGAGCCGGTTGAGCGGCATCTCCACGGTGTTGAGATGGCGGTGCAGGTCCTCCGCGCTGCTGTCGACATACAACAGTCCGGTGACGATCTCGCCCAGGGCGTGGCGTTCGTGCAGGTGGTTCATGGCCTCGATGCGGTCGGTGGGATCGTAGTCCTCGCCGACTTTGCGCAGGTGCAGCACCGAGCCGTCGTGCTGTACCACCCGGCGCACCGTGCCGGGCGCGTAGGAGGCGGTGATGGTGTCGTGCGGCAGGATCACGTCGAGACGATTCACGGCCTCGTTGTGTTCGCGGACATAGTCGTAGCTCTTGGTCGAACCGGGGTGATTGTTGAAGGTGACACAGGGGCTGATGACGTCGATGAAGGCCGCGCCGCGATGCCGCAAGGCGCCCTTGAGCAGCGGAATCAGTTGTTCCTTGTCGCCGGAGAAGCTGCGCGCCACGTAACTGGCGCCGAGTTGCAGGGCCAGGGCGACGAGGTCGATCGGGCTGTCGCTGTTGATGACGCCGCGCTTGCTCTTCGAGCCCAGGTCGGTGGTCGCCGAGAACTGGCCTTTGGTCAGGCCATACACGCCGTTGTTCTCGACGATGTAGGTCATGTTCACGCCGCGCCGCATGACGTGGGCGAACTGGCCGATGCCGATGGAGGCGGAATCGCCGTCGCCGGAAACGCCCAGGTAGATCAGGTCTCGGTTGGCCAGGGCGGCGCCGGTCAGCACCGACGGCATGCGGCCGTGCACGGTGTTGAGACCGTGGGAATTGCCGAGAAAATAGTCCGGCGTCTTCGACGAGCAGCCGATGCCGGAGAGCTTGGCGACGCGATGCGGCTCGATATCCAGGTCGAAGCAGGCCTGGACCAGCGCGGCGGAAATCGAGTCGTGGCCGCAGCCGGCGCACAGCGTGGAGATGGCGCCCTCGTAGTCGCGGCGGGAATAGCCGAGCGCATTCTTCGGGGCGTCGGCGAGCAGCAGGCGAGGTTTGGCGAGGTAGGTCATGTGGCCGCCTTTTTACGGATAGGACTGACTTTGCGTTCGGACAGCGCATCGGCGATCTTGGCGCCGATGTAGCGCGCGGTGATCGGCGTGCCGTCGTAATGCAGCACCCGGATCAGCTTCCGCGGATCGATCTCGCCCTCGTTGATCAGCAGGGTGCGCAACTGGGCACTCTCGTTCTGCTCGACGACGAAGACATGCTCGTGTGTGGCGACGAAGTCGAGCACCGCATCGGCGAACGGAAAGGCGCGCACGCGCAGGGTGTCGGCATGGATACCTTGTGCTGCGAGGGTCGCACTGGCTTCCTCCATGGCGGCGCTGGTCGAGCCGTAGTGGATCACCCCGACCGTGGTCGGCTCCTTGGCGGCGCACAGAATCGGCGCCGGCACCAGGCTGCGGGCGGTGTCGAACTTGCGCCGCAGCCGCTCCATGTTGTAGACGTAATCGGCGCCGGCTTCGCTGTACTTGGCGTAGGCATTGCGGGTGGTGCCGCGGGTGAAGTAGGCGCCGCGCGTCGGATGGGTGCCGGGGATGGTGCGATAGGGAATGCCGTCGCCATCGACATCGAGGTAGCGGCCGAAATCCTTGCCGGCTTCCAGCGCTTCGTAGGTCATCAGCTTGCCGCGATCATAGCGCTGCTTGTCGTCCCAGGCAAAAGGCTGGCACAGACGGTCGTTCATGCCGATGTCGAGATCGGTCATGACGAACACCGGGGTTTGCAGGCGTTCGGCCAGATCGAAGGCTTGCGCGCCCAACTCGAAGCATTCGTAAGGATCCTCGGGGAAGATCAGCACATGTTTGGTGTCGCCGTGCGAGGCATAGGCGCAGGCAAGCAGGTCGGATTGCTGGGTGCGCGTCGGCATGCCGGTGGACGGGCCGCCGCGCTGCACGTCGAAGATCACCGCGGGAATTTCGGCGAAGTAGGCCAGGCCGAAAAACTCCTGCATCAGCGAGATGCCCGGGCCGGAGGTGGCGGTGAAGGCGCGTGCGCCGTTCCAGCCGGCGCCGATGACCATGCCGATGGAGGCCAACTCGTCCTCGGCCTGGACGATGGCGTAGCGGCTGGCGCCGTTGTCGGGATCGGTGCGGTACTTGCGGCAATAGCTGGTGAAGGCTTCGACCACCGAGGTGGACGGCGTGATCGGATACCAGGCCGCCACCGTCGCGCCGCCATACACCGCGCCCAGGCCGCAGGCGCTGTTGCCGTCGATGAAGATGCGGTCGCCGACCTGGTCGCTGCGCTCCACGCGCAGGCCGATCGGGCAGGGCAGATGTTCCCTGGCGTATTCATAGCCGCGCTTGAGAGCGTTGATGTTGGCCGAGATCAGCTTGTCCTTGCCGCGGAATTGTTCGGCTATCAATCCTTCCACGGCGGCGAAATCCATGTCCAGCAGTGCGGTCAGCGCGCCGACGTACATGACGTTCTTGAACAACTGGCGCTGCCGCGCGTCGCTGTACTCGCGGTTGCACATCTCGGTGAGCGGCACGCCCAGCACGGTGATGTCGTCGCGGAACTTGGAACGCGGCAACTGCTTGGTCGAGTCGTAGAAGAGGTAGCCGCCGGACTCGAGTTCGGTGACGTCCTTGTCCCAAGTCTGCGGATTCATCGCCACCATCAGGTCGCAACCGCCGCGCCGGCCCAGCCAGCCGGCGGCGGAGACGCGCATCTCATACCAGGTCGGCATGCCCTGGATGTTCGAGGGAAAGATGTTGCGCGGCGCCACCGGCACGCCCATGCGGATAATGGCGCGGGCGAACAGATCGTTGGCCGAAGCCGAGCCCGAGCCGTTGACGTTGGCGAACTTGATGACGAAGTCGTTGCAGCGCCGGATAGGTGTGTGCTTGGTGGTCATGTCTTGCGAACCTCCGCTCCGGCGTGGGCGATGTCGAGTAGGAATTTCTGCATGTCCCAGGCGCCGGTCGGGCAGCGCTCGGCGCACATGCTGCAATGCAGGCAGAGGTTCTCGTCCTTGACCATCACGCGGCTGGTCTTCAGGGGTTCGGACACATACAACGCCTGATCGAGCCTGGGCGCCGGGGCCTTGAGGCGACCGCGCAGCTCGGCTTCGTCGCCGTTGCGAGTGAAGGTGATGCATTCGGTCGGACAGATATCGACGCAGGCATCGCACTCGATGCAGATCTTCGGGATGAAGACGGTTTCGATATCGCAGTTGAGGCAGCGCTCTGCTTCCGCCAGGGCCAGGCGCGGATCGAAGCCGAGTTCCAGTTCCAGATTGATGTTCTTCAGTGCCTTGTCCAGCGATTTCATCGGCACTTTCTTGCGGCCTTCCTCGGACACCTGGTTGTCGTAGCTCCACTCGTGGATGCCCATCTTCTGACTGACCAGGTTGACCGTCGGCGGCAGGCGCTTGGCGACATCCCGGCCGTGGCAGAAAGCGTCGATGGAAATTGCCGCCTCGTGTCCCTGGGCCACGGCAGTGATGATGTTCTTCGGCCCGAGCGCCGCATCGCCGCCGAAGAACACCCGGGGCAAAGTGGATTGCAGGGTTTTCGGATCGAGTACCGGCATGCCCCACTTGTCGAAGTCGAGGCCGATATCGCGCTCGATCCAGGTGAAGCTGTTCTCCTGGCCGATCGCCACCAGCACCTCGTCGCATTCCATATGCACGTCGGCTTCGCCGGTCGGCACCAGGTTGCGGCGTCCCTTGGCGTCGTATTCGGCGCGGACTTTTTCGAACAGCACGCCGGTGAGCTTGCCGTTGTCATGGGTGAATTCCTTGGGCACCAGGAAGTTGAGGATCGGGATGCCTTCGTGCACGGCCTCCTCCTTCTCCCACGGCGAGGCCTTCATTTCCTCGTAGCCGCTGCGCACCACCACTTTTACATCTTCGCCGCCCAGGCGCCGCGCCGAGCGGCAGCAGTCCATGGCGGTGTTGCCGCCGCCGAGCACGATGACGCGTCTGGAGATCTTGCCGACATGGCCGAAGGCAACGCTGGACAGCCAGTCAATGCCGATGTGGATGTTCGCCGAGGCCTCCGACCGGCCGGGAATGTCGGCGTCGCGGCCGCGCGGGGCGCCGGTGCCGATGAAGACGGCGTCCCAGTCTTCGGCCAGCAGGCCCTTCAGGCTGTCTACCCAGTGGTCGAAGCGCGTCTCGACGCCGAGGCCGAGGATGTAGTCGCACTCCTCGTCGATGACGCTGTCGGGCAGGCGGAACTTGGGAATCTGGCTGCGCATCATGCCGCCGGCGGTCTGGCCGTTGTCGAACACCGTGATGTGGTAGCCGAGCACCGCCAGGTCGCGCGCCACCGTCAGCGAGGCCGGCCCGCCGCCGACACAGGCGATGCGCTTGTCGTTCTTCTTTACCGGCGCCTGCGGCAGGCGATCCTTGATGTCGTCCTTGAAGTCGGCGGCCACCCGCTTGAGGCGGCAGATGGCGACCGGTTCCTTGTCCACCCTGGCACGCCGACAGGCCGGCTCGCAGGGCCGGTCGCAGACGCGGCCGAGAATGCCGGGAAAGACGTTGGAGCGCCAGTTGACCATGTAGGCGTCCGAGTAGCGTCCGGCGGCGATCATGCGGATGTATTCGGGGACGGGCGTGTGCGCGGGGCAGGCCCACTGGCAGTCGACCACTTTATGGAAGTAGTCGGGGTTGCCGATATCGGTTGGCTTCAAGTGCGTCAAGTGCGACTCGCTCCAAAAAATGCGGCTTTCGATCCCGCGATCGAAAGCCCTTGTCATGGCAAATATTTTAACATCAACCGCGCCGGCCGCCGCGCCCAGTGAGTACCCACTATGGCTTCGCGGGGAAGCGCCGCGAATTTCACAGGTGTGCGAAAGCAGGTAAACTGTCCGAATCCCATAATATTTAGCGCTCTTCAAACTCATGACTTTGCGCGCCCTGATCTTCGATGTGGACGGCACCCTGGCCAATACCGAGCGCGACGGCCATCGCCCGGCCTTCAATTCGGCGTTCGCCGAAGTCGGCCTGCCCTGGCACTGGGACGAGTCGTTCTACGGAAGCTTGCTGAACGTCGCGGGCGGCAAGGAACGGATTCGCCATTATGCCGAGCGCTTCGATCCCGCCACTCGCCAGCGGGCGGACTTCGAGCAACTGTTGCAACGCATTCATGAACTCAGCACGCGCAACTACCAGCGCCTGCTCAGTGCCGGGGCGATTCCCCTGCGTGCCGATATCGGCCAGTTGATCTGCGACGCGCGCACCGAAGGCCTGCACTTGGCCATCGCGTCCAGTTCCAGCCCGCAGAACGTGGTCGGCCTGCTCCAGGCAAACCTTGGGCCCAAGGCGGACAGCTGGTTCGACGTGATTGCCAGCGGCGAAGTCGTTGCCGCCAAGAAACCGGCGCCCGACTTGTACCTGTGGGTGCTGAAAGAACTGGACCTGCCGGCCCACGACTGCCTCGCGGTCGAGGATTCGGCTCACGGGCTGGCGGCCAGTCTGGCGGCCGGGATTCCGACGGTGGTGACGGTCAGCGATTACACCAGCGACGAGGATTTCGACGGCGCTCGCATGGTGTTGCCGCAGGCCCAGCGCTTCACGCTGGAACAACTCCAACTCTGGCACGCCAGCGCGGATCTCTCCAACCGATAGTCCGGATAAGCCAACGCGGCGGCACAAATGAATCGGGGCCGCGTTGGCGACCCCGATGCGTTGCTCAGCTCGCCGACCTACAGATTCTTCGTATCGTGACAGGCCGCGCCGCATGGCTTGGTATAGGGGATCGGCATGGCTGCGCCCGATGCTACGCCCTTCACCCCCGGGTTGTCCTTGCGCGGAACGTCGTAAACGTGAGAGGTGATGTCGTTCATCCAGTAATTCTTGCCGTCCTTGCCTGTCGCGGCCCTGCCAAAACCGGCCCCGGTCTGCATGGTCTTGGTGTTGTGGCAATCCGAACAGGTGATCTTGCTCGCATCCACCGTGCACTTGGCCTTGTCCGCAAGATGCGCCTTCAAGTCGGTGTTGTGCTTGTGGCAACTGGTGCAGGATTCCGGCTTTGTCGAGTCAGCCTTCATCTGATGCGCGAACTTGCCATTGCCATGCGTGTCGTGGCAGTCCGAGCAGGCCACCAGTTGTTTGTCGTTGCGGTACTTGGGTGACTTGATGAAGTCGGTGTACTGTTGGTGGTGGGACTTGGAGTGCAGTCCATCGGCCCAGTAATCGCGCGTGGCCGCATCCTCGCGGGTCGTGTATTCCTTCAGGAAGGCGTTGCGGGCGGTGCCGGGCAACATCATCTTGTTGGCGGCGTTGACCGGTTGGTCGTTCTTCAGGTACCCCTGGGGCCGGCTATGACACTGCCCGCAGATCATGGCGGAACGCTCGGCCGACAGCTTGTTGGGGCTGACGATGGTGGACGGCATGTTGATCTCTTTGGCCTTGACGTGGACGGAGCCGGGGCCGTGACAGGTTTCGCAACCCATGTTGATTTCATTCGGCTTGCCGTCGCCGTCGATGTCCATCTCGCCGTTGCGATCATTCGACGAACCGGCGATGAAGTCGCCCGCCGCGTTCTTGGTCAGGCTGTAGCCGTTGTAATGGCAGGACGCGCACTCCTTGTCGAAGGCCTTGGCCGGGGATGGATTGGCCAGCTTTTTGGTTTCCTCGTTGTAGAGCCAGTCGGCATGGTAATCGCGCCAGACCTTGCGGCCACGATCGGCAAAGGCGTCATCGCCGAGCTGGTTGAACTGCACGAAGGGGAACAGATTGGCGCCGACGCGGAACAGATAGCGCTGCTTGTAAACGCCACCGCCGTAGGTCATTTCCACCGGATAGACACGCGGCGCATCTTTCGGGTCCCTGGCGTTGTCGCTGCGGAACTTGAGCTTGCCATCGCTATCCTTGAAGAAAGTGGCGGTAAAGCTGACGCTGGCCGCATCGGCCGGTGCCTTGGTGCTGATCTGATACTTGTCGAAGCCACGCGTCTTGTCGTAGCCGTAGAACCAGAACTTGGTTCCGGCCAGGAGCTTGTCCAGCCCCTTGTTGTAGTCCGGGAAGCGCGAGTAGTCCTGTAGCTTGCTCGGCTTGCCGATGACCGTGATGCCCAGCCGGTGCAACGTCTTGCTGAAGTCCTTCTGTTCTTCGTGGCAGCTCAGGCATTCGCTGGTGCCGACATAGGTTGCCGTCGCCGGCGCGTTGCCGGAGATCTTGATCAACAATGGGGCGGCGCCCAACTCGTCAGTGCCCAGAGCCTTGCGTGACTTGTCCCCGCCCGGCAGATAAGTGTTGTTCGCGGGTTCGACATAGACAAAATACTTGCCGCCCGGCACGTTGCCAAAATTGAATTCACCTTTGGCATTGGTCTTGGCATTCAGGTAGCGGCCACGGTTGGCAGCCAGGTTATCTTCGAGCGGCTCGTCGTTCGGCGAATCCTTCTTGACCTCGATCGGCGTCTTGCCCATTGCCGCCACATCGCCGGCTGGAATCAGCCAGACCGTGGCATCGGACACCTTGAGGAAGGTTTCCTTGCTGCCGTCCTCGACCACGCCCTTGACGGGCAGGTTCGGATACGTCTTGACACCGGATAGCGTACAGCCGGCGATCAAGAACGAGATACCCAGGGCCAGCAGGCCCGCCACCAACGTTTTCTTCATCATCATCTCCCAAATAGTCTTGAATTGAACTCTGCGTTGTAACTCGCAAGTTTCGCGCCAAATCGACGAGGGGCGATTTCCACGTCGATAGGGCCTCATGGATGAGTACCCATCCCGGATCTGGCCGAGTATTGTTGTCACGTCATCGTGACAGGTGTCACGACTTCATGACAATGCCAAGTCGCTCGATATGGCCATAGAAATTCTGTCGCGCGATACCGGAAAGACGAGCCGCTTCGGATACGTTGCCGGCGGACAATTGAAGCAGGTTTTCGAAATACGCACGTTCGAAACCATCCCTGGCCTCTCTGAATGGCAAGGGAGGACTATCGACGGCGGATGGCAGTCCGTCAGGCCTGACTCCCGGGATGCCAAGAGCCGCCGGGGTGATTGGACCACCCGAATTGATGACCACCGCGCGTTCCACCGCGTGCTTGAGTTCGCGCACATTTCCTGACCAGACGGCATTTTCCATGGCGGTTACGGCTTCCGGGGAAAAAGGGCCAACGGACTTGCCGAACTTGCGATTGAAGTGGTCGAGAAAGAATAGCGCCAGCGGCAGGACATCCTCCCGGCGCTGGCGCAGTGGCGGAATTGGTATCGCGACGACGTTGATGCGATAGAACAAGTCGGCGCGAAAGTTGCCTGCCTTCATCTCCGCTTCAAGGGATTTATTGGTGGCGCATATCAGGCGAAAATCACTCGTCCGTTGGACTGTGCTTCCCAGCCGTGCAAAGGTTCCCTCCTGTAGCACGCGCAATAGGCTGACCTGTAGCTTCGGACTCATGTCGGTGATTTCGTCGAGAAACAACGTGCCGCCGTCTGCCTCCTCCAGGTATCCGGGCGTCATTTTGGCGGCGCTGGTGAAAGCCCCTTTCTCGTATCCGAACAAGGTGGCTTCGAGCAGGGACTCGGAAAGCGCTCCGCAATTGAGCTCCCACAGGGGGCGTTTGGAACGGCCGCTCAACGCATGAATCTGCTTGGCGAATATTTCCTTGCCGGTGCCGCTTTCACCCTCGATAAGCATGGTGGTATCGAGCGGGGCCGCTTGGCGCAGTTCAATAATCGCACGTTCCATGACCGGTGACCGGCTGATGATGACGGGAACACCCGGCCGCTCTTCCAACGTCTCTCTCAGATTGGCGATCTCGCGGTAGGCACGGTCCATTTCCAGCGCCTTGTCGATGACGACCTCCAGTTCGTCGAGGTTTTCGAAAGGCTTGGTCAGGTAGTCGAACAGTCCTTCGCGCACCGCGCGTACGGCGTCGCGAACTTCGGCAAAGCCGGTAATCAGGATGGCCAACTGGCGCGGACGTTCGGAACGGACTTCGGCGAAAAAATCCAGCCCGTTTCCATCCGGCAGCCGTTGATCGAGGATCACCAGATTGAAGTCTGCGGCGTTCAGCGCCTTGCGCGCCGTGGCTACGCTGACCGCCGCGTGCAACTCGTAGCCGCTGCTCCGCATCAGGCCCTCTAGGAGCTTGTGGGTGAATGGGTCGTCGTCAACCAACAGGATCTTTGTGTTCATCTGGGGTTACCTTTTCTCTGGCAGCCAGACAACGAAGAGTGCCCCGCCAGCCAACTGGTTCTCCGCACGGATGTTGCCGCCATGTTGCAGGATGATATGCTGGGCTACGGTGAGCCCGAGACCTGTACCGCCGGCGCGCGTCGTGAAGAAGGGCGTGAATAGCTTGTCGGCCACCTCCGGCAACAAGCCGGGACCGGAATCGGCAACCGTGAGCCGCCAGCCCGCTACCGATCCGCGCTGCTCCAGCGCAAGCATGACGACGACCGTGCCTCCGGGTTTGGCCAGACTGGCATTATGAATTAGATTGAACAGGGCATGACGGATCAGCACAGGATCGACCTCCATCATGACGTCATCAGCAGGGGCCTCAAATGTCACCGTGGGACTGCCGCCGACGGTTTGCTGGAAGAAGGCGATGGTTTCCCGCACCACGCTCTTCAATTCGACCAATTGCGGTTCGGAGTGTGCGACGTGACTGAAGCGCAACATGCGCTGGACAAAGTCCCGGCAATGATTCCCCGCCTTGCGGATCTCGCTCAACAGATCCTTTGTTTGCGGTGGATTATCCGTCTCGCGCTCGGCAAGCTCCGCCAAGTTGATGACCCCAACCAGCGGATTGTTCAACTGGTGTGCGATCTCGCTCACCATCTGACCCATAGCCGAAAGTTTTTCCACCTGAACCAGGCGCTCGTGATCCGTGCTCAGCTTTGCGAATTGAGACTCCGCCTCGCGTTGTCGGAAGTAGACCGCGCGAAACAGGCTGTTGAGCGCGAAAAACAAGATCGTTCCGCCGAGCCCTGTCACCAGCCAGAGCAGCAACATGCCATTCCGGATGGTCTTGTTGAGTTCTTCCGGGGAACGGTAGAGCGCCACTACTCCGCTGGCCGTGGCATTGCCGGAGGCCTGCGGAGAAAAGAAGAACGGGACGTAGAATTCGATCACCGGGCCCGACAGGTGATCCGCGAAATCGGGCGCCCGCTCGTTGGAATGGAACACGGCCCGCGCTTCGCCGGCCATCGCCCGGGCAAGATCCTGCTTGTGGCGAGTCGACTGTGTGCCGATCAGTTGCGGCTCATCCGACCACACAATCGTGCCGGTCTGGTCGAATACCTTGATCCGTACCACCCCGGACAGTAATTTCAATACATTGAAACTCTGGTTGAAATAGTCCTTGTCCGGATACCGCGCGACGTTCTCGGAATGAAATCCGACTTGCTGTTGCTGTTCCATGACCATTGCGCCCACCATGTCGCGGATGATCACCGACTCCCGATCGATGATCGCCTGGCGGTAGAAATTTGTCTGGGTAAGCGTCGTTGCGACCACCATCACGATAATCAGCACCAGGCTGATTACCGCGAAGGTTCTTGGGGGCGTCATGCGAAGGCGTTGAGGCACGAGCGAGTATCCTCTCATTGACTTCATGCAGGGTAAAGTCAAGCAAGGGATATGCCTATTCGACCGCTCGCCGACCGCGCAACGCTACCCCGGTACAGTCACACCGGCTGAAGCGATCGCTGCGGGAACTCGCTCAGGCAGCCATCGCGACCGGCGTGGCGCCTTCAAGAGTCGCAAAGAGTTGCTGTTGGTCCCCGCCGGGGCGACAAGACTTTCGGCCTGGTCAGTGCGTGACCGGGATTCCATAGGGCTGTAGTCCCCTACTGGGTACAACCCGCGAACGCCAACAAGGCAGTGAGCGGTCCGACATCGAACAGCGTATTTCCCGTCGCCGGGCCGAGTACCCAAATGTGATTGTCGGCCGACGAGGTTGCCAAGTAAGTTGTCGTGCCGGAGTAATAGCGGAAGTAGTAGGGCGCGTAGCTTGCCGACGTTGCGCCGGCCGGAGCAAAAAGCAGTGGATAGGTGTTTTCCGCCCAGTTGAACAGGCAGTCGGACGGGTTTTGGGTAACCGCTGCGGTTATGCTCACGGTCGCGCTGGTGGCGGCGCCCGTGCCGAACGCGTTGGTTCCGGCGACGGAATAGGTGGTGGTCGCGGTGGGTGTCACCGTGCAACTGGCAGCGGTGGCACCGGCGCAACTGCCGCCGGTCCAGGCATAGGCGGTCGTCGACGAGCCACAGTTGGCGGACAGGGTGGCGCTAGAGCCGGCGGAAATCGTGGACGGCGTCGCCGTCAGCGTGCAGGTCGGCGCCGCCGTCGGCGGAAAGTCATATCTGAATACGCCGCCGCCTTCGGTTGCGGCGTAGAGGGCTTCATTGGTCAAGACCAGGTCGTTGATCGCCCGGTTGTCCAGGCCGGACATCGTGGCATCGGGAAATGGCGACCAGGTCAGGCCATTGTCGCCGGACTTGTAGACGCCGGAATAGAGATCGCCCGCATAGACGATATTGGCGTTCACGGCATCGAACGCCAGCGCGGCGATATAGGGATTGGGTGAGTTGATTCCGGTGTTGTTCGGTCCCGACCAGGTCACGCCGTCATCCGAACTGGTCCAGATTCCGCCTGCCACTTCGCCGGCGACGAGCGTGCCCGATTTCATTGCCAACGCCTCGATCTTCCTGCTGCCCAACGCGGTGGAACGGGTCCAGCTGGCGGCGCCGTCGGCGCTCTTGTAGATGCCGTTGGTGGTGGCGGCATAGACCTTGTTCGCATCGTTCGGATCGACGATCAGGCGGTTCACGTTATTGCCGTCGAGAATGGAAGGTACTGCGGTGAAGTTTTCCCCACCGTCCGCGGATTTGTAGATGACGGTGCCGATCGGCGTCGGCGTGTGGTAAGCCGTATCCACCGAAACCCCGGCATAGACGATATTCGGGTTGGAAGCCGCGAACGCCAGGCCGCGAAATCCTTGGAACATGGAGGGGTCGTTGGTGCCTATCGGTTCGGCGTTGGGATCCTTGAAGACCTTGCTGAAGGTATTCCCGTTGTCGGTGCTGCGAAATATTACGCCGGCATTGGAGTCGGTCAGCAGGATCAGCGCCGGATTGGCCGGATGGACCGCGATGGTAGCCCAATTGAACATGGATAAAGTCGCCGCGTCGCCATTGAGAATTCCCTCCCAGTCGTTGCCCTGGTTGGGGCTGACAAAGGGACCGCTTTTCCCGACGACCGCGAGAAACGCCGGGTTGCCGGTCGAGACGGCCATCCTACGCACGCCGGCGCCGGTATAGCCTTTGCTCCAGGTCTGCCAGGTCGCCGTTCCGTCGAGGGAGCGAAAAACGCCGCCGGCATAGTTGTTGACGAAGACGGTGTCGGCATTGTCCGGGTCGACGACCACGTCGATCGGGAACCCTGCGACGATGCCGGGAGGCCCATACGCGGGGGTATCCGCCTTGCGATACTCGGTCCAGGTCGAGCCGAGGTCGTCGCTGCGGTAGAAGCCCTGCGGACTGCCGGCATACAGTGTGTTGGGATTGGAGGGACTGAAATTCACGGTGGTGAACGGCTCCCCGTCTTTGGCCGCTATAACCTTGGTCCAGGTCGCGCCGCCATCCATAGTCCGGAATACGCCGCTGAAATAGGTCGGCGTGCCGAAGCCGGAACAGGCAATGTTGCCGGTGGCCGCGAAGAGCACCTGCGAATTGGTCGGATGCATCCTCAGGCTGCCGACCGTGAGATCGGTGAGCCCGTTGTTGATGGCGGACCAGGTCTTCCCGGCGTCGCCGCTCTTCAGGACGCCGACGCCGGCAAAAACACGATTGGCGCAGTCGGAGTCGAACGGCTCGCGGTCGAATATGCCGTGAGATACATATAAGGTGTTGGCATCGCCCGGGTCGATGATCACGTATCTGGCGAGATCATTGCCCTGCCAGACCAACTGCCAGTTTTCGCCGCCGTCCACCGTCTTGTACACCCGGCCCTTGACGCGCTGGAATATCCAGCCCATCGGGTTTCCGGCGGGGAAGACCTCGGCCTGGGCATAGACGACATTGGAGTTTCCCTGCTGGATGGTAAAGCCGCGGAAGACCAGGCCGGCGTCATCCCCCAGCGCGATCCCATTGGTCTTCCTGGTCCAGGTTGCGCCGGCATCGCTGCTCTTGAAAACCCCGAAACTCTGTCCTTCGCCGAAGGTGCCGGCCCATATCGTGTTGGCGTCGTTCGGGTCCATGGTCAGGCTGAAGATGTTGACGGCATCCCCCGAGGTTCCTCCCTTGGTGGTGATTCCTGAATTGGTCCGGGTCCACGTCTGTCCGGCGTCGAGGCTCTTAGAAACACCGGCAAAATTGTCGGTGACGTACATGATGTTCTTGTTGCCGGGATGAATCCGCACATCGTAGCCCAGGCCGCCCAGTGGCCCGCCCAGATTGACCCAGCCGGTGGCCACAGCCGGATCTGATACCGAAACGGCGAGTACGAGCACCGCGCAGCCAAGGACTCGATGCAGATTGAACATGATGGCCCCTCCCGACATCCTACTTTTATAGCAGGTACTACGCCGCGTGGCGAAACCTCCTCCGTTGGGGTTCATTGGATAGCGAGGCTTTCACTGGCCAGCAACAAGTCCCTAGTTTCTTCGGCCCGCGGTTTCAACCAGGACTTGAAGGTCTTGCGGTAAATCAACCGCACCGAGACCTGGATCGGCCTCGCGGCGTCCTCGGGCAACGTGAAAGCATAGATCGAGGTGTCGGTGGCCTCGGCGGCAATCCGGTTATCGAAATCCAGCACCGTGGGCCGCCAGAACGGCGCAGGGTACAGCGGGCTGAGCAGCAGCGCGCGGTTGTCCGTGCGATATTCCGGCCAGCGTTTCAGCACCTTGGCATAACCTTTGCCGGGCAAGCCGGCGTAGTTGCCTTCCGCCTCAGGGCCAATTCCGGCCCATGCCGGGATAGTTTCCCCATCCCGCAACACCAAGCGCCGGCCGTTTCGGTCAAGGGCGTCGACCCGCAGTACCATGTTGCGCATCGGGCTGCCGGTGGGAATATGGTGCCCGGCCTTGGCATTGTTCACCGCTACCGTGACCTGCAATTTCCCTGCCGCGACCTCCGCCTTGGCGGACAGCGCCACTGCCTCGCGCATGAACGCTTCATCGGTGATCCCTAACAGGGCGTGGGAGGCGACCGTGGCCGGAGTGCGCAGGACGCTTCCCTCTTTCTCCAGGGCGAAACGGCGTGTCACCCCGTCGGGCTTCATGTGGCAATCTTGGCAATGGATGTTGCGGCGGGCGTATGAGCTTTCGGACCATTCCTGGAATTCCGAGTAGACCGCCAGGTTCCAGAATCTGCCGTCGTGGCAGGCGGCGCAATAGCGGCTATGCCGGAAGAGCGGATTGAAGGCGTCCGGCCCTGGATGCACGTCGTCCAGGGGACCGAAAAATACTTGCTCGTCTTTTTCCGGTCGTTTGAATTTCATGGAAAGCATACCGGGATGGCCGCCGACGCGGTCGAGTTCCACATCCTCGACCTTATGGCACAGGTCGCAGAAGACCCCATCGCGTTCGACGCCGCTGGCTTTCCTTGGGTCGGAGTCAAACGGACTGTGCAACGCCATCGCCGGCACATGGCAGGTCGCGCAACTGCCGTTACTGTGCGGGAAGTCCCGCTTGTATCCCAGTCCGGCAATCAAGGGACCACGTTCATCGCTGCCCGAGAAGAATTCCAGGAACAGCGGATTGACGGCGGACTTGGCGTGGGCGCTGTTTTCCCATTCGTCGATCATCGGAAAGCCGGGTCCGGAGTGGCATGCCGAGCAAGCCTTGACGCCCGGTCGCCGATTGACGGCCTGACGTGAGGAAATCCATTCATATTGGGTGTTGTCATGTGCGGGAAGCGGCTTCAAGACGACGCGGTATTCCGTCGTCCCTAACTTCAACATTTCGCCGCCGTTGTAGTAGCCTTTCTTCCAGGCGGTGACATATTTCGCGGGAGGAGTGTTGTCCGTGCGGATGTCGAAACGCCCCGCCTGGTTGGTGGTTGTGACAAAGGGCGTTCCCTGCAAGCGGACCAACGCTCCCGGCA
>Ga0172379_10002913_pt1 | contig 28642 bp, 30 predicted proteins | sample GrowelOW334metaG_FD_119756 | JGI IMG/M metagenome (GOLD analysis project Ga0172379, IMG submission 119756) | Groundwater microbial communities from an aquifer near a municipal landfill in Southern Ontario, Canada - Groundwater well OW334 metaG | ecosystem: Environmental > Aquatic > Deep...
AATAAATATATAAAAGATTAAATACAAAAAAATTTTTTTTTTTCCCCCCCCCCCCCCCCCCGCTTTTGCCACTACTGGCAAAAGCGAAAAGCTGTTATTTGATGTGGATTACTTTTTACGAAACTTTGCCAAAAATCCACAAATATACTCTGGGACAAAAGATTGATACTTTGTTTGTTGAAGTAATAGAGGCAATCTCCATAGCCACCTTTTTATCTCGTGAAGAAAAACAACCGTGGGTCCGACTGGCAATTAGAAAGACAGATACTCTCAAGATACTTTTAATGGTTTTATGGGAAGCAAAATCTATTGATAACAAGAAGTATCTTGCTTTGTCTGTAAAAGTAGAAGAAATAGGAAAGATGCTCGGGGGTTGGAGTGGACAGCTCGCAAAACAAAACTCCCCCGTCATAAAGACGAGGGAGAAATGAAAAGAGTTGCCGAAGCGGAGTGCTGGATTGTTGGAGTTCCAGTTGTTGTCCAACCAGTTCCAGTTCACCACAACCTTGCCACCGTTCTCGTAGAGATACGGGACATTGAGGTTGCCGTTGGAGTTCTGCACGAAATGTATGGGATTTCATCTAGTTCCACTGCCCTTTGAATACTCTCGGAGCTGTATCGTATTTGGCATAGTAATGCCCTAAAATCTCATACCAAGTATATTCATTTTTTATGAAGTGCTACATACACCACTCTATTTGAAACCATAGTCGCAAATACTCTCAATGTATGGATACTGGTCTCGGTGGCAGAAAACCTTAATCTTCTGCATATTCACCTATCACCAATTTTAGTATAACAAAGATTTTTTAATATAAAAATAAAAACAAGTGAGCGGAAATAAATCCAACTCACTTGTATGTGAATGATGCGTTATTCTGCACCATCCACACACAAGTGGTTGATGCCCAAACGCGAATGCAAGGACAAAGGGCAAAGTGTCAAAAAGACCACAGTGCCCCAAGTTCAGAGTGCTACTTGCCGAAGCGGAGTGCTGGATTGCGGGAGCTCCAGCGGCCGTCCAACCAGCCCCAGCGCACCACAACCTCGCCACCGCTCTCGCAGAGATACGGGACATCGAGGTCGCCGTAGGAGTACCGCACGACCGAGCCCCACAGGAACACCGCCTTGCCCGCAAACAGCTTGCGGAACACGGCGATACCCTTCTGTTGAATGGCGAGCCCATCCTGCAAGTTCAGGCAGGTGGCGAGATTGTCGCCCTTCTGCAAGTGCTTGTAGATGGTGTTGCCGACGACGGACCCACGCTTCTGGTCATCGTGGAGCCACTGGTCAACCTTTGAGAGGTCGTATTCAGCGGGTCCCGCGAGTTCCAGATCGGGGTGCATCACCTTCTTCATCCAATCGGGGTAGGTCGGCTTGACCGAGCGGTCCACGCGAACGATAAAGTCCAACACGGGCTCGGGCAGTGGCTCGGGAATGACTACGGGCTGAACGACGAGTTCGCCACGCAGAAACTTCAGAGCACCTTCCTCACCACCGAGGTTTTTCACGATGGCGTTGAGCTGACCAGCGGTCAGGTTCTGGGACGCAAAATCCATTTTCGTTTCCATAACAGTTTTCTCCTTGGGCTAATTTGCCCATTTTCGTTTTCCTCTAATCCGAGGATGGAGCTCTGACCAAAGTAGTCATAGCCAGAAAATACCAAGTAAATTGGGACCTTTTGGCTATGACCACTACTTTTGCAAGTAGCTTATCAAAGAGCATTTTACGGACTATATTATACTATACTTTATAGGCATTTGTCAAATAAAAATGCTTGTGCTTATTTAGCATCAATTTCAACCTTTTTACCGATAAGTATAATTTTATTCTTAAAACTTAAAGAATTATTTGTTCCTATTGCAGAGAAATCAAAACCGCGATTATCTAATTCTTTATGGAGAGCTGAAAGATAAATACCCCTGCTAGTTGTCCAACCCGTATTCCCCACTTGTTTATTAAACGCTTCAATAATTTCAGCGTCTGTCATTTCATTAAACCTAATTTCACACTCTTTTTTATATTCTTCGTGATTAACTTCTTGCATAAAATTGATAATTATTAAAGTTTTTTAATCATTTCAAAAAGCTCTCGCTGTCGTTCTTGTAAATGAGCATCAAAGACAATTTTATATTCAAAATCCTTATTTACTTTTTGAAACTCTAAAAAGCCGAGTTCTTTAGCATATACCTCATTAAAGAGAGAGACATTGGTCCCATCATACCGTTTTTTATTTGCTTCATACTCTGTTTTTTCAGACCCAGATTTTACTTCTACAACCAAAAACCGACCCTTATCAGTTTCTATAAGAAAATCTGGAAAGTATTTTGATATACGCTGTTCTGTTGGGTTCCAGTATTCAACAAAGAAATCGTTGTGAGCATCAGTAGCAACGCCACCAGTAAAATAAACATCTTTAATAGTTTCCTTGCTCACTAGAAACTGACGAAATTGTCGGAACAAATCCCGCTCATCGCTACTATCAAAATTATAAGGATTGATATGAAAACCAATACGACTTGTAGCCCCATCTGCTTCTTCTTTTTCCTTGAAAATAACAAGAGCTTTTTTGCCTTCTTCTCGGCTCATCTTGAATGGATATTCTTTTGTGAGTTCAATTTCCTCCTCTGTTGTGGTTTCGGTCTCGGTATATTGATAGACAGTTTCAAGAACAGCTTGAATTATGAACGGCAAAAATCCTGCACTCGTATTCACTTTATCTACTAGCTCACCCCTAGACAATCCGATATTTTCCGATAACCGACCTATTGCAAGACACGGCAGATGCGTATAACGATTTATGAGCTCCACGATTTCATAGTAAGTATATGAATTACTCTCTTTGATTTTCTTTGAGCCAAGTGTGTCGTGTTTGAGAATTGCCTTGCCAGACGCATCTATCACGAGCTCGGAGCCCAAGAGATAGTGCTCGTATTTTTCTGGCTTGTATTTTTTTATATCAATTTTGATGTCGTCTGTATTTGTTGCCTGTGTTGAGATAATGTCTCGGATAAGTTTTTTGATCTTGATAGTTTTTTTCTTTTCAACCTTGATTTCAAACTCAAAGCTCTCTTGCTCTTGGTTGTTGATGTCTTGAATACTTGATGCAAAGTTATTTTTCAATTCCTTATCTAAAACTTTGTAATTTTCTCGTGATAGAAAAATGTGTGCCCGTGTAGAATTATCGCCAATAGAACGCATACATCGTGTGGATGCTTGGAGCACAAAGATTGAACTAGACGGTTTACGATAAAGAGCACACGCAACCAACGAGCGACAGTTCCACCCCTCTGTTCCTTTACCAACAAGAAGCACAAATTGTTTTCGGCTATCTATAGTATCTAGCATCTTAAAATCTTCCTTGCTTTCTTCCGCTTCTGTGTGATATTCAAGGACTTTATCAATCGGTATATTCATTTGGGTAAGAACTTTTTCAATACGGGGTTTTAGTTCACTTTGTAAATTGTTAATGTTTGGAGCATAGAAAGCCATTTTAGGGAGACGACCCTCAAGGCGATTTTCTCCATACTCGGACCAGAATGTAGAGAGCACTTCTTCAATGAAAATCTGCGAACGAACTTCTCCGAAATCCAGTATCTTCACTTGCTTCAAGATACCTTTCTCAATACCTTGCTTAAGTCCGAAGTGATACACCACATCGTCTATCATCCTGTTATTGATATAAGGCGTTCCTGTAAGATTTACAACACCCACAAGCGGAGTATTGCCGTGCAGGTAATCAATCGTCTGGCGTGTCTTCTTCAAAGCACCCTCAAGATTTACGCCGTATGAGTGATGGGCTTCGTCTACGAAAATAATGAGATTGCTTAATTCTCGTATAGCACGAAGACGAGCATTTTCTACCTCACGCTTTGCAAGTTCATTTTTGTCTCCAAATAATCTTTTCACTCCGCCTTGTGTATCGTCATTTCGGGTCTTGAGTATTATCTTTTGTGAGTTTGAAACGATGACATTATAATTGCCGATCGGAGACAATACTGTTTCTGTGCTTTCTAAATAATGATATTTAATGTTGAGTAAAATGTTTTGATATTCTTTCGGCAGAACCTTTGAGTAATCAAAAGTTTTTATTTCTTTCAAGCTCTCTATGATGGTAGTATCAGGAGCGAAAACTAAAGCATTTTTAGCAAAGCGTGCATCGTCTGAATGGTAGAAAGCACAAAATCGTATATCAAAAATGTCGCCATCAAAATCGTTTTACCAGAGCCCATCGTAAGAGCGTAAACTTGATTTGCATAATCTTGAGCACCAAACTTTTCCTTAATAATTTCAGCAATTTGAGCATCACGATTATTGGCTTCCATAATATCAGAAATCTTCCTCTCTGGCACACCAAGAGAACGAAGTAAGTCCGACTTTTTTGTAAAAGCATCCTGAAAAATATCACTCGTTGGTTTATTTTTCAAAACTTCTTTTATGTAAATATAAGTTTCAAGAGCTTCAACTTGTGGCTCGTGCAAAAAGCCAATACGCTTCACATAGTTCAAAATGTTTATGCTCTCTTTGAACCCTCCTTTGTAGTTATCTTCACGCCACTCAGATACCTTAATTTTTATACTTTCAAGAAATGAGTTTTCCATATTATTTAGGCAGTTTAGTGTGTGCTTTATAAAGACAATTACTTTCAGCATCGTATATTCTTACATCATATCCCGCTTCCCATTTAGTCCAATCAGCTTGAGTTTTTGCATCAGGGTTGAAAGCCCAAAATAATCTATCAGCTAAAGCTAGAACAATATCGTATTTTGTATACTGGGCGTAATCCTGCCACCCAAACCAAGCATACCTACTATCATCAAAAACATCCGCATAGTGATAGGCATCTATTAAATCAATTACGGCTATTCTATATGGTGGTTTTCCTATATTATTGTCTTCGTTCATATTTTATGTAGTTATATTAAATGTCTCAAAGTATTCTTCACCGAGCACATCAATAATTTTTACTGCTACAGCGTATTTGCCTTTCTTGTTATATTCCCAAGAGTAATTTGCTTTAATAAGTTCACGCTTCGCGGGTAGGTCAATAATCTCGGCGTTAAATAGATCACCCGTGTAGTCCACATCAATCGCCACACTATCAATAATCTGACGGAAATCTTCCACTTTAGCTTGGTATTCTTTTTTCACGACTTTACTATTTTCAATTTCCAATTTTCTCATCAGTATTGGTGAATAAAACTCTTTGAGTAAAACAGAGAGTTTTTTATCCTTCACTCTAACTTCCACCTTTGCCTCTGGAGGTTTTTTGAATACAAGATTTTTCTTATCTGTTGCAATGTCCCTGACCTCAATTTTTACACCAGTTTTATTTTCCTTTTTTAAGTAGTCAGAAACATCAAGTTCCATACCAGAACAAACAACGAGCACTCCCTCGTCATAAACTGGCTCGCCAGATTTTGATTTCTTTTTGACTGTGAAATCAGCCAACTTATCGCTCACATTCTTGAGTAAGGTTTTTATGTCTAGCTTATTAAGAACCCTATTCATTGGCATTATTTTTACAAAGGAAGTATCAAGCACTCCGTCAAAATAACTTCGCTTGATTTCCTCAACTCCATACATTTCTAGCACTATTTCTTTTGCTTCAATCTCATTTTTGAAAGCAGTATACTCATTCACATTTAGGACCTTGAAGCCACGCAAACCCTTAAAACTCTTTAGGACTTTTTGCTCGTCAATAATCTGATTAAGACGCTTGGTGGAAGTTTGTATTGCTCCAAGATTTATATCGCATCCAATCCATCGGCGACCCATCTTTTGAGCCACTGCCATCGTGGTCCCAGAACCACAGAAACAATCAAACACAACATCTCCCTCATTTGAAGATGTTTTGATTATGCGTTCAAGTAGCGTCTCTGGTTTTTGAGTGGGGTATCCAAGTATCTCTTTACCATCACGCTTTATTTTATCAACATCAAACCAAACTTCTGTTAATTGTTTATTAAAAGTTCTTAATTCGCCATTATATTTGTAGTATTTTTCGCCATCTTTTTCTATTATTTCTTGCCCATCTTCTTTTTTTGAATAGTAATCAAACTTATCAAAGATTTTTTCGTAATTGAATACATAATTATCAGATTTAGAGTAGCGAAAAATTACATCATAATTTTTCGCAAAAAAGCGAGGATAAGCACCACTCGTAGAGTATTTCCACACAATAGAATTATTGCTATCTCGTTCTCCAAATACTTCGTCAAGTATAAGTTTTATATGTGCACTTTTATGCCAATCGCAATGAAGATAAATGGAGCCAGTATCAGAAAGCAATTCTTTCAAAATCAATAAACGCTCATACATAAATTGCAAATACTCGTCTTTTTCCCAAATGTCTCCGTATTGTTTTTCTTCTAATAAACTGTGATTTTCACCTTCAACTTTTTCGCCCTTAAATTGTATCTTGCGAATGTAATCCGCCTTACTATCAAATGGAGGGTCTATGTATATCAAATCAACTTTTCCGCGATACTCTTTGAGTAAATGTGCGAGGACTTGCAGATTGTCTCCCCAAAATAATTTATTAAAATCTGACGACTTTTTGTCTCCGTATACTTCCTTTTCTTGAGCAGGATAGTATTCAATACTTTCCAAAGGTTTTTTGCCAGCCCATACGAGCATAGCTCTACCCTTAGCTTTTTCTACTAATTGTAATTTTTGCATAGTGTGGGCAACCCTATGACTTGAAGTCCGTTATTTATAATAGAAAACAAAATGGACACCCCAAGACAGGTGCCCACAAGATGACAACAATGTCGCCAATCCTGTATTCCCGCTTAGGATGTCCATACTGGACAGGATTGGCAATAAAGAGCTGTCAGCTCTACTTTGTATATCAACTTGTGGGCATATATACTATAACAAAAAGTCCTTAATTTTCATAGCAAAATGTGCTAAACTCTTTATGTTTAAGGATAAATTACAATTACTCTATGCATAAGATAAAACCAGTAGGTGATGAAAATGATAAATTAGATTTAGATGGAATAGATTTTTCAATTTACCAGAAACTCTGGTTTTCTATTGATTTTTTAGGAAGAATTGGTGTTCTTAATAATAAAGAAATAGAAAAACTTCACAAAGATGAAACCGATCATTTACTCGTAGGCATCATCAAGCAAGAATATCAAAAAGACAAAAAGAATAAGTTTGAAATTACACACACCACAACAACACTGGACCTTTTGAGTGGAGATTTTCATATACAAAAAACAAAAACGATTTCTATTGAAGACATTAAAAAAGATTATGAAGAAACCCTATTCCATATTTACATTGAAAGTATACAATCTCCTCAACCAGAGATTTTGCGTTTCTTGAAAGGTTCCGACTTTCTCAAAGTTTCAACTCAAAAAATAGAAGGAAATCTTTTATTTCTTTTGATGAAAAATAACCTTGATGATACACTCACAAACTATGATGATAACTATTGGCACAAGTCATTTATTCTACGAACACTCTTGAACCTTTACGACGAAAAGCCAGATAACTTGATGCTTGCAAAGGCAGAATATGTTGAACTTTACTTTGAAAAAGAAAATAACTTACTCAAGAGATTTAATCTTGCAAAAAAGATATTAGCAAAAAATCCTAAATATGAGCCAGCATTGATAGCTACTTTTGATTACTACACAAAATCAGACAATCAAGAAGTTGAGGGCTTCAAAAAGTTTTATAAGGAGAACTACGAAGAATTGAAGGGTGCTCTCTCCCTAAGTGATTTTATTCGCTTGTCTTTTGTTTTCTTTTTGAAAAGCAAACAGTTTGATATGTGTGAGGAGCTGTTAAAAAATGAACCTCTTATTCATACACCGTGGAACTATTTGAAAGATAACATCAACTCATATTTGCGAAGTGTTCTATATTACGAACAAGAAAATTATAGTGAGAGCTTGAGATATTTCAAGGAAACTGTAGAGAATGTCGGCGATACAGAATTGCTCTTGGGGTGCCATATCTATATGTTTTCTATATATTTGAAGCTCAAGGATGGTATAGGTATTGAGAATACTCTGTCCCAGATGTGTAGACAGATTGAAAGCATAACAATGAACGATTATTTTGTATTTCAAATGGAACTCCCCACAAAACAATTCTTTCTTGAAGAAATACAGTATGCCATCAAAAATAACATCAGCGACAAGACAAGATTGACGGCAATTTATCTTTTCAAGAAGTTTCTTTACCAAGACGAAACTGTATTGTCAGAAAATAACAAAAAAGAAATTGAAGAGCTACTCAACGAAATAAAGAAAAACACAAAAGAAACTCTCTTTGACCTGTATCTGCTGGCTCACGGGTATTATCGTATAAAACAGTATGACAATGCCGTTGTATACAAACTCAAATATGTTCTCTCTGGTGGAAAAGAATGGATTTACACAGACATTGCGGAATGCAGTGATGATTTCTTGTATGATTACGCAACAACCATCAAAGAAGAAGTCGCAAAACCGCCAAGTCGTGATGTGCGAGTAGAAAGATATTTCAAGGAAATGTTCAGTAAGGATATTGAAGAACTTTTCAAGAAAAAACAATACGACACAATCTCTGATATTTATTCCTTACTTGAAGGTCAAGCACTTGAGTTTTTCTTTGCACCAGAAGAACTTGAAGACGGATATACTTTCTTTGATAGAAGGTTTGAGGTTGCCTACTCTCTCAACGAAACAGAGAGAGTGAACGAAGCCCAAGAAGTATATGAAAGTATTGAAGACACAAGTTCTTCAGTATTGAATAATCTTGCTTTAATCTACGAAGGAAAAGGAGATATGAAAAAAGCAAAAGAAACCATCACGAGAGCTTTTGAACTAACTGATGGAAAAGAAGAGCTTATAAACAGAAACAAAGAAAGAATGTTTTCTGTAAAGAAAAATAATCTTCATAAAAACAATAAAGCCGATATGGCTCAAAAACCAAAATTGAGTTGGTCCGATATTGAAATAAAGTTTACAAGTGAAAACGACATAGACATCCTTATAAAAGGAAAACTAAAAAAGAAAGGCGATTACGAAACCTTCAATTTCAAAAAACCAGATAATGTTTCTTGGAAAATACTACAAGCACTCTCATTTACTAAAACTAAAATACAAGGAAATACAGATTTTTATTTGACCGCAGATAATATGTTCAATTTTTGTAAAGATGCTTTTTCAAGGAGTAAGGAAAAGAAAGGTTTATTTCAAACATATAAGTCAGCTCTCTCAAAAGCATTGTGTGAACATTTTGAAATAACAGAAGAACCAATACCTTTTGATAAAACAGTGCGGGGATACAATCCGTTGTTGAAAATCACCCCAGAAAAGGACTTGAGAAATCTTGAAATACAAGATACGCACGCAACATCCTATCTCACTGAACTTTGATTGATTGACTGAAGTTTTCAGCTACCAACAAAGTAAGGGACCGCTTGAAATATAGCGGTTTTTTCCTTTTGACTGATTTTTCAGCACATAGAGTGAGAGCAGGAACACTCTCATATTACAAACCCAATTAGCATTACTATGGCTAACAAGAAAATAAAGTCGTCTGGGATACCCTCCCCGTATGACCCCGCCTCTGTCTTCACTACTTACGACATTGGCGTATCAACCGCACTTTTATGTGCGGATTTTGAGCTTTTAATGGTTGAGAAAGACAACCCAAGAAAAGCTCTGTTCGTGTTTCGTAGAGAAGTCGGGATAGAAGAAATAGTTGATAAGTATTTCGCCGACAGATTGGAAGTCAAAGCAAGGTCGTTCTTTGACAACCTAAAAGCTCTCAAAAATCAGTTGTATAACAGATAGCTCTATGGTTTTATCAGACGAAAAAATCATAGAGTTCCAAGTGCTTTATAAAGAGCATTTCGGAAAAGAAATCAGCAAAGAAGATGCCTATAAACAAGGCGAGAAACTTTTGCGATTGATTTCTATAATTTATCGTCCCAAGAACAACAAGGAAGCCGAAATACAACAAGCAGAACTTTTGTGAGAGCAAAAATAAATTGCTTGTTGGGTTCCTTGAAAAACACCGACAACATAAAAAATTACTATGGATACCGTTATTCTTAAATTATATGGAAAGTTCAAAACTGGAGATAGGTCGCTTTTTGTGCCAGAGCTAATAAAAAGAGATTATAAGGACCTGTCTCCCACTGAAAGAACTTCTAAACACCAATACCTTCGTCGCTTCAAATTGGAAGCAAAACAGCAAGAAGAATACTTACCCCGTGTAGAGATATTTGAAGCACTGAACGAAGACCACACATCTTTGCTTTATGTTATGAAAATTGAGTTCTCTGCACCTAAACTACTTTATTGGAACAGTTTGCAAGAAGTGGGAGAAGATCACAAGGAAAGACTTTTTTTCGCCCTGAAATCTGCCCTAGCACGAGTTAACATATTCGTAGAAATTGATACCATAGCTGATGCCTTAGTTTCTGCCGTTCATATTTGTAAAAACATTCCTTTACCTAAAACAATAAAGATGAGGGAAGTAATAAACGAACTTTCAAAAGTAGACATCAGTAAAGCATTTGATGTGGCAGACAAACAAGACAAAAAAGGGGCACGAGTGCTTAACATATACGCAGGAACTACAGACTGGTCTTTCTACGATAAAATAGCCGATGCAGAACGACCGAAAAACAAACGAAGCGATAAACACCGCATAAACCACGAACGAACAATTATTGAGTTATACAATCTACACGGACAAGAAGTGTTTCGTTATGAATATCGCATAAAGAAAAATCAAACTGTAAGACGAGAAGTAAATGTTCTACTTGGTAGGGACTATGCTAGTAGGGTTGTTTTTAGAGACCTTTTTACTCCTAACCTCCTAAAAAATCTTACTCTCAATTCTTGGCACAAGATTACAGAGCGACCAGAAAACCAGCTTTCACTTTTCGGCAAGGTGGATAAATTAACCCTCCTCTTGCACATACTTTCCGAAGCGGAAAAAAGAGGAGTTGGAGCTCACAGTATGAATAACGCTCTTATATCCTACGGCATAGCAACAATTATCCAAGACCACGGAGCAAAGGAACTTAAGGCGATAATGTTTGAGAGCTGGTGTAAGGGTCATCCAGAACGACTAACCAAAAAAATAAAACTGGCATCAGAGTTTGCTAGTGGTTTACCTGTTTCAAGTAAGATTGCTTTCTTGAATACTGCCCTTGAAAAGTTTGAACTTATCAACTTGGCTTCCTTGGAAAAAGGGTTATAATGTATACATCTACCCGTTTTATGCAAAGGCAATTTTTATTTAGAAAACTTATAGTTTCCTATACAAATGAGCAACCTTGTCCGCTTTGCTTTTGCAAACGGGTAGAGCAAGGTTGCTCTTTTGTGTTTTTATTAGCTAACTTAAATTACTATGAATAACGATTATAAAAAAACTAAATACTTTATTTACGCTAGAAAATCCCAAGAAGGAGAAGAAAAACAGGTCCAATCTATACCCGACCAATTACGGGAAGATGAAGCTACCGCAAAACGCTACAGAATAAAAGCAGTAGATGTGCTAACCGAAGAGGGCTCGGCAAAAGAACCAAACAAGCGTCCTATTTTTGACAAGATGCTTGACCGTATTAAAAAAGGCGAAGCGAATGGAATTATTTGTTGGAACCTTAATCGCCTCTCCCGCAATCCAGTTGATAGTGGAAAACTTCAATGGATGCTTCAGCAAGGTTTAATTCAATCAATCTTAACTCCCACAAGAGAATACAAACCAAGCGATAATGCAATTATTTTTAGTGTGGAGAGTGGTAGTGCAAACCAATTTATCTTGGATATGAAAGTTGGTGTGCGTCGCGGACTAAATAGTAAAATTGCAAAAGGACAAGCACCTATTCTCGCACCACTTGGATACTTAAACACTAAACACGAAGTTCGTGGAGAGAATTATATAATCAAAGACCCTGAACGCTATGATCTCGTAAAGAGAGCGTGGAAGTTAATGCTAACGGGCGACTACACTATTCCTAAACTTTTGAAGATAGTAAATGATGATTGGGGCTTGATAACACGCAAAGGCAAACATCGTGGAGGAGGACCAGTAAATAAGAGCACGATGTATGGGATTTTTACCAACATATTCTATACGGGACTTTATCTATATAAAGGTCAAATAGAAAATGGAAAACACGAACCAATGATAACGACTGATGAGTTTGATAAAATGCAAATGATACTTGGAAAGTATGGAAAACCCCGAGCTAAGACCCACGCATTTGCCTATACAGGCGATATGCTTTGTGGAGAGTGCAGTAGTGCAATTACAGCTTGCACAAAAACTAAATTGGTAAAAACTAAAAATGAACTCAAGGACTACACATTCTATTATTGCTCACACCGCAAGAAAGGCACCGAAAATTGCACGCAAAAATCATATATTCCCTTGGAAGATGTAGAAGATATGATAAAAGAAGAATTAGGTAAATACACCATTTCAGAAAAGTTCCGAAATTGGGCTTTGAAGATTTTAGAGGAAGAGCACGCCGATGAAGCAAAGGAGCGTGAAATTATTTATAAAACCCAATTAAACTCTCTTGAGGTATCACAAAAGGAACTTGATAGCTTAATCACTATGCGAGTGCGTGAACTAATAGACGACGACCAATATACCTCAAGAAAAAAGGAGTTAACAGATAAAATTGCTGTAATGAAACAAAAAGTGTCTGAAACTCAAAGCAGGGCTCTAGGTTGGCTCCAATACACCGAGCAAGTTTTCAACTTTGCCCATACGGCTAAAACCAAGTTTGAGGACCCAAAAACAACGCTAGAAGAGAAAAAAGGTATCTTCACTGCACTCGGTTGGAACTACATCGTAAAAGACAAAAAACTCTTTATTTCTCAATGTGATTGGCTAGAACGCATAGAAAAAAAGCGAGATGCTGTAGAAAGCGAAATAGGTCGGTTGGAACTGGAAAATAATCAAAGCCCACAAAGGCAAAACACCCCTTTCGGGGTGCTCTGTCCAATACTGCGCGATCGACCGGACTTGAACCGGCAACCTCTTCCGTGACAGGGAAGCGCTCTAACCAGTTGAGCTACGACCGCAATATATTTTTTCCTCTTTTAAGAGGGTGCCGATGCCAAGAGTTGCACTTGGGACCTTCTCTTTATGAGTGAGATGCTCTAACTACCTGAGCTACATCGGCATAACATGATATTATCATATTGTTGGCCAATTTCAATGTCTAAACTTTTTTCTATTTGCAGTTCTTATTCTATGACAATTTGCACATACAATTTCACACTTACTAATTTCTTTTTTCACCTTGTTAAAACCTGAGGTATGGCGACGAAACTCAGAAATGTTGAACTCCTTGTCATCATTTATATGATCAAAATCTAAAACTTCTGGGTGTTGAAATCCTTTTAAACCACAATCTAAGCACTTGCTTCTTTTTTTATAATCTAAAACATAATCAATAATCTTATTTTTAATATTATTGATATAACCAATATGCTTTTTCTTGTTCCTAGGATACCAAACTTCTCGCATATATTTTTTATGATTTTCCCTTTTTTTTATTTTATCTACGTATGGCATGATACTTATAATACAATAACATTTATGAGTCCCCTCTGCAAATACATGCATTTGCAGAAATTTAATTTTTGTTATATTATATAAACATAGCGGGGTAGAGAAGAGGCATCTCGTAAGGCTCAGCGATTTATATGGGCCCCCTCTTAGGAAACTTTGAGGTGAGCACTCGTCAAATTCGGAGAAATCCTCTTTGTTGTAATCAACAAAAAGACAATTCCGAGCTAAATTCTTTGATTAAAATCAGAGATAAATGTGTAGAGACTAGATGGCGAGCTCCTTAATCTTTAATTTATTTTTTAGAAAGGAGATGGTATAGTCCAGACCACAAATTCAATCTGGAGCAGTGAAAACTGAAGTGGTAAAGCATAACCTTAAGACTCACGTTCGATTCGTGACCCCGCAACAACATTTGCCCCTCTCGTTTACTAAGGAGAGGGGCCAGAGGTGAGGTGTGGTGAGGTTTCTAGATATATCCATACCCGTGGAAGATTTGCTCGTACAGGGCAATTATTCTTTTGGCTTCGTGTTGAGAAAGATCAAAAGCCAGACCTTCGTGCGCTATTCTATTTCTGACAGTATGAACCTCCCAAGCGATAGTAAGATTTTGGAAATTTTCCTGCGTGGCAGACTTTAACTTTTCTCCCAGGGTTTCGCCCTGAAAACCCATCTGCTCCATCAGGCTTTCGAGCATCGAGTCCGCTTCGATAATCGCCAACTTCCAATCGCTCGCATGCTGCGAAAAAAGGTAGCTTAACGTCTTGCTCCAGCGTTCGTTTTTTGAACCTCCGACTTCTTCCCGCAAATGCTTTTCGTATTCGGCTTTGTTGTGCGCATATTCTTTGATTTCATGATGTAGATGCTCGTGCTCTTTGGCTCTTATTTCAAACATGCGAACAACAACGTAAAAAATTATTATCAAAAAAAACGTGGCAAAAAGGAAGAGGATTGTTCTGGCCAGATTCGTTACTTGGTCGCTAGAAACATAAAGAAAAAAATTGTGGATAAATTCCACCCCTTGGTTAAACAAATATCCTGGGTCAAAATATTTGGAATTAAATATTGTGCCTTCTAAGAGATTATTTTGCATATAGTTATATTGTTCATTATAACTCTATTTCTCCCTAATTGCTTCAAATTTCTTACCAGCTTCAAAAATAACATCTTCCTGCCCATGAGCAGACATCAGCTGAATCCCCAACGGCAGTTTTTTCCCTGCCTTGCCGGCAGGCAGGCCTTCTGTTTCCATAAAACCTGAAGGCAAAGACATGGCGGGGACCCCGACGATATTTGCCGTAATGGTAAAGATGTCTGCCAGATACATTGAAAGCGGATCGCTTTTTTCGCCGATTTTCCAAGCCGGGACAGGAGAAGTCGGCGTTAAAATTAAATCCACTTCAGAAAATAATTCTTTAAATTCCTGCCTTAAGGACTCGCGGGCTACCTGCGCCTTTCCATAATACGCGTCGTAGTAGCCAGCGGAAAGAACGTAGGTACCCAGCAGGATTCTTCTTTTTGTTTCCTTGCCAAAGCCGGCATCTTTGGTCAACAAATAATCTTCCAGTAAATTCTTGCCATCTTTGTGCAAGCCATATCTGACGCCGTCAAAACGGGCAAGGTTTGAGGACACTTCGGCGAAATTGACAATGTAATACAAAGCAATACAATTCGGCAGTTTAATATCTTTAATTTTATATCCCAGGCTTTCAAAAGTTTTCACCACTTTTTCAAAATTTTCTTTAATGGAAGGATCAATCCCCTCTTGGTTTATCAAGTCCGAAGGTACTCCGATGACTAATTCTTTTTTGGGAGAAGATTTTACATAAAAATTATCTGCGACACTCGTACTGTCCAAAGCATCATGTCCATAAATAGCTTTAAAAATAATTTGCGCATCCTCTGTATTTTTAGCAATCGGACCGATGCAATCAAGCGAAGAAGCGGCGGCAATAAGGCCATACCGGGAAACTTTTCCATAAGTGGGCTTCAAGCCAACCACTCCGCAAAACGACGCCGGCTGGCGTACAGAGCCGCCCGTATCAGAGCCCAGGGCTCCCAGAGCCATCAGAGCAGCCACAGCCGCCGCCGAGCCACCGGAAGTACCCCCGGCTACCCTGTTTGGGTCAGAGGGATTTTTCGTTACTCCATAAGCAGAATTCTCCGTGGAGCTCCCCAGAGCAAACTCATCCATATTTGTCCGGCCAAGGAATACTGCCCCTTGTTTTTTTAATTTGGCGATAGCCGTGGCGTCATACGAAGCTGTATAATTTTCTAAAATTTTCGAAGCGGCGGAAACTTTTCTGCCCTCAATTAAAATAACATCTTTCACTGCCAAAGGAATACCGAGCAACGGATACGACTCGCCTTTAGCAATCATTTCATCCGCCCTTTTTGCTTGCTCCAACACATCATCATAAACTTCCAAATAGGCATTCAATCCTCCGTTCTTTTTTTTAATTTCAGCTAAATATGCCGACGCCAAATCAACCGCTGAAAAAACTTTTTCATCAAGAGCTTTTCTGGCTTTGGTTATGGTTAAATTTTCTAAATCAATCATAGTATCTTTTTCACTTTTAAAAATCCATCCTGCTTGTCTGGGAATTGTCCGATTATTAATTCTTTGGAAAACTTGCTCGCCTGTGACGAATTCTCGTCCACTAAAACATCTTCCCGCCAAACATTAGTCACATTTTGATTTGCTTCAAAATCGTCAACATCGGCAGCGGGACGCTCGATCTGTTTTATATATCCTAAAATACTCTCCATATCGGAGAGTAAGTCATTTTTTTCGTCTTCGGTTAGCTCTATTCTGGCAAGACTGGCAAGGTTTTCAACGTCTTTAATGTCCATATGAAAAGTATAGCATTATCCTCCCCTCCTTGAGAAGGAGGGGTTAGGGGTGGTAATTCTAAAATCACCACCTCACCCGGCCTTTGGCCACCCTCTCCTTGCCAAGGAGAGGGGCTGGGGGTGAGGTCTACCCCACCAGCGCTTTGATTCTCTCTTCCACCGGCGGATGAGTGGCAAATAGGCCACTGATTCTCTTGCCTAATTTGGAGCCCTTTGGATCAGCAATATACAAGTGCGCCATCGCGCTAGACTGGCGAGCCATCGGCTGGCTGTTTTGCGAAATTTTTCGAAGCGCATTGGCTAGCCCTTCCGGATAACGAGTAAGCAAGGCCCCCGAAGCATCCGCCAGAAACTCGCGCTTCCTAGAGATCGCCAGCTGGATCAAGACAGCCACTAGCGGAGCCAAAATTGAAAGAACAATTCCCACCATCATAAAAATAGCATTACTTCCACCTTCACTGTCGTCTCGGCGCCTACCTAAACTTCCAAAGAATAAATTCCGCCTAAAAACATCTGCGATGATAGAAATAAAACCAACCAGCACCACCACGACAGTCGAAAGCAACATATCGCGATTTCCCACATGAGAAAGTTCGTGCGCTATTACCCCTTCCAATTCTGTTTTGTCTAAAATTTTTAAAAGTCCTGTGGTTGCGCAAACTACTGCATGATTTTTATCCCTACCCGTAGCAAACGCATTAGGCGCTTGATCTTGTACTACATACACTCTAGGCATAGGTAGTCCGGCAGTGATCGATAGATTTTCAACACTCGTGTATAGATCAAAATATTCTTCTCTTTTGGCTTCTTTGGCGCCAGCTAGAGTAAGGACAATCTTATCCGAAAACCAATATGAAAAAATATTCATGAAAACACTGAAAATAACAAAGAAATACAAGATATTAGGATTGCCAAAATATAAACTGAAAAACCAGCCGAAGCCAATAACCACGACAAAAAATATTGACATTAATAGCCAGGTTTTTGTGACATTTTTTGATTGCTCTGTATAAAGTGTGGTCATGGTTCTATCCTATCACCATGACCCTGAGTCTGTCGAATGGGTCATGTTAATTTTTTTGCGATAAGTTGTAGCTAGCTATGACAGATTGAACGTAATCCCCGCGACAACCAAGCTCCTGAATTCTGTTTTGATCAAGATTGCTTTCCACAAACAAAACCAGCGTTCCATAAAAATATATCTGGGCGGCGTATTTGCTCAAGTCTGTTTTTTCAGGAGCAATAAACTGCGGGTTGGCAGGCTTTGTGTCGTCTATCGCTTTTACAATATTAATCGGGCAAGAAATATATTGACCTGAAAGCTTCTTGCCTGTGATGTCTATCAACGAGCTATCTGCCCCGTAAGAAAGCTTAAAATTGCAAGAATCTCCGGATTTAGTAATTTCAAAAATGGTCGGGAAAAAATCATCTTTTAAGATACCCTTTGCGTTTTCACACTTTAGGGCGCTGGCCCCCAGACAAGTTAGTACAGGATTATTTTCAGATGCAAGATTTTTTACTTGAGGACTCAGGCCCGTTCCACAATCTTTAACTATGTTTGCCCCTACCCCCTCCTGGGTGGCAGAGTTGTCTGCAGTACCTAGATACGGAAGCTTTATAGATGGCATTTTAAGGGCGGGAAAAGATATTTGTTTGAAGATGTTTGCATATGAATCCCAAGAACTTACGGAAAACTCTTTTAAGGAAACCCAAGAATTTGTAGAAAAATCTGCTAATGAATTCCAGGAATCCATAGACAATCTTTGGGATTTTTCTACTCCAGAATTCCAAAAACTGGTTATTTGGGGTTGATAAAAATACCAAGAAACTATGCAAAATAAGCCAAATAAGATAAAAATTAAATTTGGCCGTCCCACTGCCTGAAATTGCCATGCTTTGCTAGTATTCTCTTGTACCTCTGATTTTAGTACGGAAGATGCCACCGGTTCTACTATTTTTTCTTCAACTTTTTTTTCACTAATGACGGGATCTGCTAAAACAATATCTGGCATTGGTAAGGCAACCTTAAAAGCTTCATTTATGTCTGGCTCGCTCCAGCCACCATCCGCAACCAAAATTTTATGAATCTCTTCACGAGTGCGCCCCTCCGCAAATTCTTCTCGCACATATTCTAAAAGTTCTGGGGTAATCATAAAATTTAAATTAAAATTTTACTTCAACAGGATTTTGCGCTACGTCATTGTCTGCCAAATCAAAGAATTCCATCTTGGAAAAATTTAACATACCGGCGATAAGGTTGCCGGGAAAACTTTCAATAGAAATATTTAAGTCACGGACGTTGGTATTGTAGAACCTGCGCGCTGCTTGAATTTTATTTTCTGTATCGGAAAGTTCATTTTGTAAAGCTAAGAAATTTTGGTTAGCCTTCAAGTCCGGGTAAGCCTCCGCCAGAGCAAACACGGACCGCAAGGCTCCTGTGAGCATATTCTCAGCTTGTCCTTTTTCAGCCGGATTGTCTCCTGCACCCATCGCCGTCGCTCGCGCCTTGGTTACATTCTCAAAGGCGCTAGCCTCGTGGGTAGCATAGCCCTTGACTGTATTTACTAAATTCGGAATCAAATCATATCGTCGCTTGAGCTGGACCTCGATGTCTGCCCAAGCCTCCTCGGCTCTGTTGCGCAAAGAAACAAAACGATTATAAATAAAAATTAATATTAAAACTACAACCCCTAGAATTATTATAAGATACATATTTCTATTGTATCATAAATGAGAAAAAAGCAAGTAGTTTTTCCTAAAATTATTTTTTCTTTTTAGCCTGCCACTCTTCCACTAGCACCAGCAAGGGTGAAGCCAAGAAAATCGAGGAGTAAGTGCCAAAAAACATTCCCGCCGTTAGCATGAGGGCAAAATACTTTGTGGAAACAGGACCAAAGAAGAACAAGGCTAGCAACACCAGGATAACGGTGGAAGAAGTGCAGATAGATCGCACGAAAGATTGCTCTAGGCTTTTGCCAACTATTTCTCCGAAATTTATTTTGGCAATTGAATTTTGGTTTCTTAAATTTTCTCTGATTCTATCAAAAATAACAATTGTGTCCGAAACAGAAAGACCCAGAATAGTAAGCACTGCCACCACAAAGAGCGTGTCCAGCTCTGCGCCATAAAAATGCGAAAGCATCACAAATAATCCGACTGGGATAATCACATCATGTAAAAGCGAGACAATGGCTATCAAGCCATATTTCCAAGACGAAACTGGCTTGGAAACTTTTCGAAAAGCAAAAGCAATAAAACAAATAATCGCCAGAGAAATCAAGATAATTGCCAAAACTGCTTTTCTGGTAAGCTCTTGTCCGACTGTCGGCCCGATAGAGTCAAATCTTAATTCGGTAAGTGTGTTTGTGTTATCTTGGGAAAGTGTTTTTAAAAGCAAAGAGTGTTCAGGGTCAGTCAAAGCGCGAGACTTTACGATATAGCCCAATTCCCCTGTCGGCTGTAGTAGGATAGAGCCGAAACCAAGCGTCTGCAAGGACTTGTCTAGGTCCGCTTGGCTGGGCCGAGAGGTTTTGTATGTAACTTCAGTTAAAGCTCCGCCCTTAAAATCAATCCCGATATTTAATCCAAAAACAAACAAGGATAAAAGAGAAAGCAAGACCAAGGCTATAGAGATACTGATAAATATTTTTTTGTATTTTATTATAAACATAATTCTCTAGATAGAGCCTAAAGCACTATCTCGTTATTTGTTAAAGCCACTTCCAAATAAAAATCTGACAACTTTTCCTTCGCCCACAAAACTGAAAGCCCTAAGGAAAATCCTGGTAATGGTTATGGCGCTGAACATCGAGACGATAACCCCCATCCCCAGCGTCAAAGCAAAACCTTTAATCAAGGATGTGCCAAACCAGAAAAGAATCACAGCAGTTATAAAATTTGAAATGTTTGAATCCCGAATGGAAAGCCACGCTCTCGAAAAGCCGGCAGAAGTGGCCTCGGCAATGCTTCGCCCAGAACGCAGTTCTTCTTTTAGACGTTCAAAGATAAGCACGTTCGCATCCACCGCTATGCCGATAGAGATAATGAATCCGGCGATGCCCGCAGCAGTTAAAGTAACAGGCATTAGTTTGAAAAGGGCCAAGATTATAGAAACGAAAATACAAAGGGAAAGAGTGGCTATCAATCCGGGCAAGCGGTACAAAAGAATAAGGAAAAGCGCCACTAGTAAGAATCCGATGATGGCAGCTTTCACTCCGGCATGCACGGCGCTGTCTCCTAAAATCGCGCCGATGGTCTGAGTGGAAAGGAGGGTTATCGGCACCGGCAAGGCGCCTGAATTCAGCCTGCCTACTAACAATTTTGCTTCGGTAGGAGTAAAGCCTCCGGAGATCACCGCTTGGCCGTTAGGTATTTCTTCTCGAACGACCGGAGTACTGATGGGAGAGCCGTCCAAAAATATCGCTACAGTTTTTCCAATATTATTTTTGGTAATCTCAGCGAAAAGTTTCGTGCCGGCGTCGTTGAACTGCAAGCTTACTTTTGGTTCGCGAGTAGTCGTGTCAAATTCCAAAGTTGCCTTTTGCAAGTATCGTCCGGTAAGCTCTGTGGGAACAAACTGCGGACCTACGTCCAAAGTAACTTGACCATTTTTGTCTACGGTAGCATTTTGGGGAGTACCAGCCGGAGCTTCAACTTTGAATTCGAGTAAGGGTGTTTGCCCGATCATTTCTATGGCCTGCTTTACATCGGTCACCCCTGGCAAGTCCACGATAAGCTGCTCCCCACTGCCGGAGATCAGCCCGCTGTGCTGTATCTGGATAACTGGCTCAGAAATTCCGAAAAGATTTATGCGTCTTTCGATAACATCGCGAAGCGCATTCATCGAGTCCCCCACTTGGCTCGCTGGGATCAAAGAAGTGTCGGCTTGATAAATCAAGTGACTACCTCCCGAGAGGTCTAGCCCTAAACGAAATGGGAATTTGGCCAAGCCGGTAGCCTGGGTGTTGGGAGCTAATTTCCTGTAATTGGCCTCGGATTTATAAACAAAAAAACCGATTCCGGCGCCTAAAACAATTATTATTACAGCTGAAACTATTTTTTTTATCATAAAGATACAGATATACTATATGTTTTTTGTAAAATATGCAACCGTATAAGCAATTACGCCACCGAGAATAAAACCACCTAAAATATCAATTGGAAAATGCACCCCAGCAACTACCCGAGCAAGACCAATCACTAAAGCAAGAATCATAAAAACATAGCCAACCTTCTTGTGAATAAAAAATAAAGCAAAGGCTATGGCAGAAGCAACCATTGTATGCCCAGAAGGAAAAGCATATCCGGTTTCTATGAAAAGTGATTGCACTTGGGGAAAAACGTCAAAAGGTCTAGGAGTGTGAAAAAATATTTTAAATACCTTAGCAAGAAACCAAGCGACACTTCCCGAAATACCAACCAAAATAAATTCTTTCCAGTTGAAACATCTGAGCAAAAACAAAAGAGCTAAAACAGCCACAATATATATAAAATAAACAGCCAAAAAAATTATCAAACCATCAAAAATTTTTGACTGGTGCGCAAGGTTATAAAAAAAGAAAAAGATTGCGTTGTTCATGTGTTTTGTAAAGAAATTATACTCAATTTGAACAAAAAATCCTAACTTCCCCATTTACGCCATGGCTGAAATGTGGATATTGTAGGGTTTGGCTAGTTTAAATGTTTTAAAGTTGTCATTTATTTTTATTCCCTTTAGATAATCGAGAAATTCCTTCGGGAGAGGAGAAGGCCCGACCCAGACACTTTTTTGGATCATAATGTATTCAAATTTCACTAATTGCCTACGAAACCAATCCCTTTCCTTTTTCATGTTGTGTGGAATATCATACATCACAATAAGATTTTTGGGCGCGTCTTTTTTGAAAGGAGAAATAAAAGTGACATTATAAAAATTCTTTTTTCTACCCTCTTTTTTTACTCGACTTTTTCTGCCTTGTGAAAAAATTGGTATTCCAAAAGCATTTACTCTCATACCCTTATACATAGCCATATACAAAAGTATACACCCCATCCCCATTTACGCCATGGCGTAAATGGGGATTAAACAATCTAGTTAGAAAAAACTATAACTCTATCACCACATATTCTCCTTCTTTTAATGTATATATTGGTAAATCTTCCTTGTAATTTTTTAATTCTTGTAAAGCCTTATCCCAATTTATAGGTCCCCGAGAATCTCCACTACCATAAGAAGATTGATAATGAGGAAGAAATTTAATCGGTAAAATTGCAAGTCCGTCCATGCATTTTCTCCAATCACGAATCCAAAAATATTTAGAAAGAGCGTCTGAACCTGCTGAACTAGTAGCTATAACTTTACCTTCCCAAATTTTTGGAATATTAAATTTTTTAAGCCAGTATTGCAATAAATGATCATCTCCGCCATGAATAAAAATAACATCAGAATTTTTAGCCTGTTCTTTAAAAGTTTCAGGAAAGGCTAATTCAAAAATAGGATCTACGTCATCTGGAAACATTTTAAAATGTTCTCCTTTATCTTCAGTAAGTTTTATTTCCCAATCTTCACGTGGCTGGGAAAAATAAACCATAAGAAAACGTGGATTATCTCCTAAATCTTTAACTATCTCAGAAAAAAATTTCTTGGCTAAATCAGGATAATTTTTATAACCCCCGGAATTTAAAATATACTTGGTCATAATATTTAAGACAATTTCCAACTTGAACGCATTTCATTATTATTTTCTTTTATTCTTGTTGAAAAATAATCTAAAGCAATTTCTTTGTCGTGAAAACCCAAATCCAACCCTTCTATTTCAACTTGACTAAAATATTGTAACTTTTGACCTTCATTTAGTGGTGTTCGCTCTAAATCTAGATCCATTTTGATATTATAAACATATTCTATTTTTTCAGGCCAATTATATACCTTATGCAGGGATAGTTCTGGTAATTCTATTTCTATCTCTTCCTTTATTTCTCTTTTAATTGCATCTATTGGCAATTCACCTTCTTCCGCTGATCCTCCTAAAATATACCATTGATTTGGAAAAGGAATATCTTCTTTATTATCACGCAATAAAAGTAAGATTTCTCCTTTACTATTTTCAATTATTAAAGTCACTGTGGATTTTTTCATTTTAAATTTTTTGCTACGGTTAATACATTCTTTAGAAGCATCGCTACAGTCACCGGCCCTACGCCACCGGGCACGGGCGAGACATATCCGGCTATACTTTTCACCGATTCTAAATCCACATCTCCGACTATCTTTACCCCGTCCTCGGCGGGACCACCATTTAATTCCGAAGTACCGGCATCTATCAAAACTGCTCCTTCTTTTATCATATCACCTGTAACAAATTTCCCCTTTCCCATGCCGGAAATAATTACGTCGGCCTCTTTGATGATGCTTTCTTTATTTTCCGTTTTACTACTAACTACCACTGGAGTTAGCCCCTTTTTTTGTAACAATGCCGTGACGGGCTTGCCCACCAACATTCCCTGCCCCAAGACTACTATTTTCTTGCCAGCCAAATCCAATTGCAAAGAATCAATAAGCGCCATGCAAGCCAGCGCCGTGGGGAAACCAACACCAACCTCTCCTCTGTAAAATTTTTCACTGGCTTTTGTTCCCAAACAGTCCACATCCAAATTCGGATCAATCTGGTCAAGAACTTTTTGCTTATCAATATGCTCCAGCAAGGGCAACTGAACAATAATCCCGCACATGTTTGGAATTTTGTTTAAAACTTGTATTTCTTTTATCAAGTCTTCCGTCGAGATTGTCGCGGATAAATTTGCCTTGTGAAATTTTATCCCCACAGACTCCGCGCTTCGCGCTTTCATTTCTACATATTGGCTCGACACAGGATCCTCCCCCACCAGCACATCGCAAAAGACAGGCTGAAATTCAAGAAGAGCTACTTCTCTTTTTACATTATTTAAAATCTCGTCTCTTATTCTTTTGCCATTTATTAGTTTCATAAAATTCACCTCTCCCCAACCCCTCTCCTTGTCAAGGAGAGGGGCGAAGGGGTGAGGTCATACCCCTAAAAATTCATGCTTCATATCGTCTGGATGGGCCAATCTAGAATACTTCCGCATCCCCATTAAAATACCCAGCCCGGCAAACTCGGTCAACAAATGCGAGCCACCGTAACTCATAAAAGGCAAAGGAATACCGGTGACCGGTAAAAGCCCTAGGTTCATGCCGATATTTATGAGTATATGGCTCATAAAAAAAATAGCAATGCCCATGCCAAAAAGTATTTCAAAATTAGAAGCGCCCAAGGAGGCAAAATAAAGAATCCGCCAAATCACCAGAAGATAAAGCAATAGAATTAAAAACGAACCGACGAAACCCCACTCCTCAGCATAAGCGGCAAAAACAAAATCAGACTGAGGCACCGGTAAGAATTTGAGCCTGGACTGTGTGCCAAAGCCCAACCCCTTGCCCAGGATCTGCCCTGAGCCTACAGCAATAGTTGACTGAAATACGTTGTATCCGCTTTTGTGGATATCCGTCAAAGGATTTATAAAATTATAAATGCGAGCTTTTTGATACGGGGCAAAAACAAAAAACCAAAGCGTGGCGAAGATCACCAGGCCGGTAGTAAAAACCGCAAACAAATGAACCTTGGAAATCCCGGAGATAAACACCATCCCTAGCCAAATGCAAAGGACAATCATGGCTGAGCCAAAATCCGGCTGAAGTAAAATTAAAATCAAAGGCACCAAGGCGTAGAAGCCGGAAATAAAAATGTGTTTGATGTCTCTGATCTCCACATGCCGGCGAGAAAAGTATTTGGCCAAAACTAGCACCAGCACCAGCTTCATGACGTCTACCGGCTGGAAAAAAAATACCCCTAGATCAAACCAGCTTTTGGCCCCGTGGGAAACACGCCCGAGGACCATCAAAACCAACAAAAGAAAAGACATAAATAAAAATAAAAAAACCAGCACGTCTGTTCGCTTTAAAAAACGAAAATCAATGAAAGAAAAAATAAAAAAAACTGTAAAAGATAACGCCACCCAGATAAGTTGTTTGCTGAAAAAGTCCCCGACATTTTCGAGCGGAGTAAAAGACTTCATCGTCACCAAACCGGCGGCAAGAATAGGAACGATAAAGGCAACGAGCATCCAATCTACCCCGTACGAAATCTTGCTAAAAAAGTTTCCTGCATTCATTTAATAGGTAAGTTAATTTAATAAAATTTCGTACGGGGTCTATTCTTTTGAGAACTTTTTCTGCCATAGTAACCAACGCCCAAAAATTATTTTAATTGCGCGGAGAAAATATTATACATTGGAATTATTTCTTTAGCGACCACCGTACCAGAGAAAGGCTCCTGCCAGGTAAAGCTGATATCTGAAGTCTGCAATGGCTTAAGCTCCGAAAGATAAGTACGGCTGGTGGAAATGGCGTTCCCTTCTTTGTCGTACAGGATAGTGACCACGTCTACGTTGGGGACAGTAAAGAGCGAATTGTTTTTTATGGTAGCGGACATCCTCGGGAGGGTTGTTTCATCTCTTAGCTGAATATTGGAAATTAAAATTTTTAATTGATTGATCTTCTCTTCCGACACTTGCAGCCACTCTGGCGTTTGCGTAAATTCAAAATTAACATAAAAAGGAACGGAGTTGCCTATGTCTATCCCCGGTTCAAAAATTGCAAAGTTGCTTCCGGGCGGAATGAAAGTACTGCCTTCCCTCTTGCCGATGTAGACGTTGTTCGCATCAGCAAAACGAAATCGGTAATTTATTTTTTCTACGGCAGAGTTTTTGTTGTGGTTTACCAGATACGCCACTGCGTTGTATCGCCCCGGGATCACTCGAAAGGCCCGCGCCCAGACGACGGAAACTTTGTTCACTTGCGCGAGGCAAGCGCTGGGGCACGAGCCGCCGCAATCTAGGCCGGTTTCGTCTCCATTTTGCTTGCCGTCTGTGCAAGTCGGCGCTTTGTTGAGCTGGGGAGAAATTATTAAAAACCCGAACACCGCAAAAAATAAAATAAGAAGCACGATATAAAAAATTTGCCTTTTGAGAGCCCAAGAATTGAGTGCCATAAGAATATAATAACACTAAAAACAGGAAAAATAAACGCCCTAAAAATCATGAGCCTGTCTTCGCTAAAACGAATCCAGGCTCAATCTTCTTTATCTCAGGGAGTTGAATTTTTCCACCTCCCTCTTCGCTGTTGGCCAATCTAAACCATTTGCCTTTAATGTTTTCTGACCTAGCCGAGTCATTGCCCAGCGAAACCCTGATTCCCCACCAAAATATCGGAGGAATCTTGTAAAAATTTCATCTATCTTTGAAACTACGCTAATAAAATTTTTCATTTTTCCCCCTTATTTTGGAATAAGTAAAATTGTTTAAAAAACTTTTCTTTCTATAATTGTACCATAAATTACAAAAGCCCGGACATTCGTTGAAAAAACAACGAAGCCGGGCCTAGGATATCAGATTATCACCTCCTTTTTAGGGTTTAAATTTCAAACCCTTTTCTTTCGCCAGCCAACACCATGGAAAGGTATCGCACTGGCCTCCTTTTCCTTTTTTGAGCGATCTTTTTCATGCGCCTCGTTAAAGAGATGCACGAGATAAACTACAGCTTTGTCTATCCCGGTTATGGCAATAATAGCCATGGCTAGAACAAACAAAAGAAACGTTTCCCATCCCATGCTAATATCTCGCACAGGATCCTTATATGTGCTCACAACCGCGAGCGCCACCAGCACACAAACAAGAATAAAAATTTCTCTTTTTTTACTCATCGTTTTTATTCCTCCTCCTCTAATCTGTTAGATTTGTGGAAAAAATTGTCAACTTTTTATCTGTTTAAGATTGTATCATAATTATAGCAAAAGTCAAGCACAGAAAAAGCCTTATAAATAAGGCTTAAAAACTACGACCCAGGTTGCCATAGACGAACCTGGGCCTAACGATATAAAAAATAGGATTCTATAATATCTTTATAAAAAATCAAGCACACAAAAATAATCGAGGACTCCCCTCGATTATTTTTAGAATCAAGTACTCGGTGCTGGCGACTTATCTACTTTTCATCATTATCGAAAAATTCATAATACGACAATATGGCCATGGCTAGGAGCAACAGCCAGAAGACAAATTCCTCAATTGGAAATTTAACATTGAATACGCTCACCCATCCGATGAACTGTTGCCCAGGAAAACCCCACCACCCAAGTTGCAATGCTGCTGTTTCGTAAATAAAGGTGACAAAGAAAAAATAAGCAGCAACAATAAAGAATTTAAAAATAAATTTGGGATAATAAAAAAACTGAAGAATAATCGGTATTAAAATAAAAATTGTACCAAATGTTAAATAGAAAAATGGGATATGAAGATATCCCGGAAAAAAATTATAAAAAAATAAGAAAATGATAAACAAAAGAGAAATACCAGCGACAGGATATTTTATTTTTGAACTGTAAGGTTTTTTGGTAAAATGATGATGTAAAAAATACTCATAAAATATTGTTACAAAATAGAAATTTAATACTGCCCAAAAAATTATCTCAACAGTTATATATTGAAAAACCCTGGGAAACATCGAGTGTGGAATTATCCACTGGCCTGTCAGGTGAGCAACATAATCTACAACCACTATAAATGGAATTGCTAGAAGTGAAAAAAGAAAGGCTTTTTTGAAATACTGCGGCGCCTTGAGTGTTAGATACACGGAGGGTATGACAAAAAATACGACAACCGAGCCAAAGGCGTTTATCTTTAGCAAATGAGAAACAATCGCGCCCAGAATAGGATAAATTAATAGAAAAACAAGATCCAATTTTTTGCTTTTTTCCACAGAAAAATTATATCACAAAAACCCAGTAATTTATTTACTGGTTAATTTTAGAATCAAGTACTCGGTGCTGGCGACTGCCTACTTTTGCCATGAAGACTATCATCGGCTCGACAAGGCTTAACTTCTCTGTTCGGAATGGGAAGAGGTGTGGCCCTTGCGACAAATCACCAACACTGAAAACTCGATTTTATTTTCTGAGACAGAGCCTAAAGCACTGGCTAGCCAGTGCTTTAGGCTCTGTTGCTTATTTTTTATGTGATTTCCAAATTTCTTAACAGGAATCGAAACATTAGTACTTCTCAGCTGAACGCATTACTGCGCTTACACTTAAAGCCTATCAACGTGATCATCTCTCACGGTTCTTAACGATTCCTAATCTTGAAGCTGGCTTCCCTCTTAGATGCTTTCAGAGGTTATCCATTCCCGACA
>Ga0172379_10002914_pt1 | contig 28642 bp, 21 predicted proteins | sample GrowelOW334metaG_FD_119756 | JGI IMG/M metagenome (GOLD analysis project Ga0172379, IMG submission 119756) | Groundwater microbial communities from an aquifer near a municipal landfill in Southern Ontario, Canada - Groundwater well OW334 metaG | ecosystem: Environmental > Aquatic > Deep...
AGCCGCTCACGCGGGGCCTGGCCGCACGGCTGGTCGCCGCGTATTTGGCTGAATCCAGCGGGGAACTAAATGCTTTCCGTCTGGCGGAAGGCGGCATTTATACTTTTTCATCAAGTTCGGTTTCAACCAGCTCTTCGGTCTCCTCAGCCCCGGCTTCATCGGCTTCATCCTCGTCTTCCGGTTCCTCGGTCACAGCATTCTTTACCCTTCCGCCCGTCAGCCATTTTCTGGTCGTTGGCCGGAAATCGGATGCCATTGCCCTGGCGACAGTCCGGAGCAACGGTGAACCGGCTCACCTGGCAATAGTCCAGGTGAAACTTTATTCCGAAGCACGGTCGATCCTGAATCTGGAACTTACGACGATTACCGGCAGTGTGTTGGCGACACTCCATCAGCGGACGACTGCGGACCCGGCCGACTATAAACAGATTTATGAGGTCCAGCTCAATCTGGACCGACAGCCGTCTATTCCGGCAGACACCGATGTTCCGATGGTTCTCCGGGCGGTTATCCGTGACGTCGACAATGCCGGGTTTTCCGCGGATTTTCTCGACATCAGGACGTTCACGCTGACGCTTAAAGGTGACAGTACGTCAGAAACGAAGACCATCGTTGTCCCGGCCCCATTTCCAAAGTATCAGACCGCGTTTGGCCGGATTTCCGACGTGAAGCGCATTTCTCCGGAAACAGGGGCTCTGGCTGCGGGAACCGGCAAAGTAGTAAGCGCCTTCTCGTTTACCGGCGACGCGGTTGCGGGAAAAACTCTGAGCCTGGATCAGCTGATATTCACCTTGGCGGTTACGGACAATGTTCAGACGCAGAACTGGAGCATCGGCCAGCCGGGAGTAAGTTCGTCACTTCCTTGTACGGGAAACGGGGGCGGACAAGTGACCTGTACCGGACTTAAGGATTCCATCGGCATTTTGCCGCTGTCTTCGCCGCTCGTTTTGGAACTCCGGTCGGATATCGGTTTATCCGGAGGAACCGAAGTCAAAAGTCTGCAGGCGTCGCTTTTAGACCCCGGTTCGCCAGGTGATTTGGGCAGTGTCCAGTGGACCGATCAGTCCGGTTATTTTCGCTGGGTCGAGGGGAACTACCCGCTGGCCCGGGGAACGCTATGGCAATGATGTATCGCGCAGCCGGGACGCTGCGTCCCGGAATTGTTGGTTCGGCCCATGGGCCGTCTGCGACGCCGCGTCGCAGACGGCGGACGATAAAGGAAACACAGCAGAGCTGTCGTGAAACGTGTGTTACACCAAAGCACGACTGATACAGTCGTGCATTTGGATGTCGTAAATTGTTCCTTCTTTAAAAGTTAGCGACGATGACGACCAGGAACGCACTCGCGAAGGCGGTCCATAAGGTCGCAAGGACTGTAAGCTTTTCCCGAGTTTTCGGATCAAGCTGCATATGTGTATTGGGAAATACTTGTTATATCATACAACATTCTAAGATTTTAGGCAAGTACTTCCGAAAGTGACCTGGCCATCTCCTTTGCAGCTAAAGCCGCTGCCTGTTGCCAATCTTTTCCTTTGGAGGCGAAGATAATGCTCCGGGCGGCGACGACTATGGCTCCGGTGCGGTTACCCAGGAAGCCCGGCACACAATCTTTGGCAGTGGCACCCTGTGCTCCGAATCCCGGCAGGAGGAAGGGAACGTGCGGCATGAGGGTCCGAAGGTATTTCAGTTCTTCGGGATACGTTGCGCCGACTACCGCTCCGATAGCGGACAGGTTGGTGGCCGGTCCAAGTAGTTCGGCCGACCAGCTTTCGACCAGTTGGGCCAGATGTTCATGAAGGGATTCATCGCCGACCGGCAGATCCTGCAGCTCACCGGAGCTCGGGTTGCTGGTTTTCACCAGGACATATATCCCCCGGTCGTTTTTCCGGCACCGGTCGACAAACGGTTTGATGGAATCCGATCCCAGATATGGGGATACCGTCAGGGCATCTATCGGTGAAGCAGCGCTTAGATAAGCTTCGGCATAGGCCTCGCAGGTTGAGCCGATATCGTTGCGTTTCCCGTCGGCGATCACGATCAATCCTTGTTTCTTGGCGTATTCGCAGGTCTCGAAAAACACTTTCATCCCTTCCCAGCCGAGCACCTCGAAGTAAGCCAGTTGCGGCTTCACCGCCGCCGCGGTTCCCTTCACCGCATCGATTATTCCTTTTGAAAACCGGAGTACTCCGGCCGGATCCTTGGTTATTCCTTCGGGAAGTTTACTCAGTGCCGGGTCCAGCCCTATGCAGACCGGGGATGTTTCCTTGATCTTCTGCGCGAGCGTGTCGGCGAAGTGCATCATTGGTAATAGTAACAGATGGATACAGCTGCGTGAATTTCCTTCCGCGCTAAAAAATCCGCACTTTGCGTGGCTTGAAACTACCCCATGATGCTCTGCCGGTACTGCAGAGCTTCGGCGACGTGTTGCAGAGTGATCGACTTACTGGCGGCAAGGTCGGCGATGGTCCGCGCTACTTTGATCGTGCGGTGATACGCCCGGGCCGAGAATTCCAGCCGTTCGGCGGCCTGCCTGAGCAGTTGTTCGCTTGGCGTATCGAGCGGACAAAAAACTTCGATGTCCCGGACGCCCATCTCCTTATTAGTGGTGAAGGTTGTTCCTTTGAACCGGGCCGCCTGCCTTTTCCTGGCCGAAAAAACCCGTTCGCGGATGGTGTCGCTGGTTTCGGCATTGGGGTCGCGTTTGCGCTGCAGATCGGCGATCTCCACCGGTTGCACGTCGATGGTCAGATCGATCCGGTCGAGTAGCGGCGCGCTGATCCGGCGTTTCAGCCGTTCGGCTGTCGCCGAAGCGTACTTCGGCGGGTTCATGGCGCCGACGAGAATGAAATCCGCCGGAAAAGTCACGGTTCCCTGGGCGCGGTTGATGGTGATCTTGCGGTCTTCGATGGGCTGCCTCAGTACTTCCAAAACCTGCGGCGGGAACTCGGCGAGTTCATCCAGAAACAGCACGCCGCGATGGGCCAGCGAGATTTCGCCGGGCATCGGGTGCTGACCGCCGCCGACGATGGCAACGCCGCTGGCCGTGTGGTGGACGGCCCGAAGCGGCCGCTGTTCGATCAGCGGAGTATTTGCCGGCAGCAGATTGGCCACCGAGTAAATGCTGGTAACTTCCAGCGCCTCGTCGCGGGTCAGCGGCGGCAGTATCCCTCTAAGTGCATTGGCCAGAAGCGTCTTGCCGGACCCCGGAGCGCCGCTAAGCAGGACGTTATGGCCGCCGGCAGCCGCTATCTCCAGCGCGCGTTTGGCCTGTACCTGGCCACGGATATCGGCGAAATCGACAGTCGGATTTATCACCGGTGCACAGGCCGGCGGAGAGATTTTTGGCGGAACGGATTCTCCTCTCAGGCAGGAGATCACTTCGTTCAGATGTACCACGGCTACGATCTCTAGGCCCGGAACGAGTGCTGCTTCCGGTCCGTTGACCGCCGGGATAATCAGCCGTTTTATTCCCATCGACCGGCAGGTCAGTGCGCAGGACAAAACACCGCTCACATGCCGCAGGGTTCCGTCGAACGCGAGCTCGCCCAAAAAAGCAGTGGAAGCCAGGTCCGGTGCCGGGATCTCAACGGCGTTGTTACTTAAGAGGATGCCGATGGCGATGGGAAGATCGAACCCGGAACCGGCTTTGCGGATGTGCGCCGGGGCCAGGTTCACGCTGGTCACTCGGCCCATCGGGATGCGGTATCCGGAGGATTTGAGCGCCATAATGACGCGCTGTTTGCTTTCCTGGACGGCGGTGTCGCCGAGACCGACGATCAAAAATTTCGGTTCGCCGGAAGTCGGAGTCACGCCGATTTCTACCTGGACCGGCAAAGCATTTAGCCCCAGTGTCGTAAAGGAAGTGAGTTGGGTAAGCATGGGAGGATGTGAGGAAGATGAAGTAAAGGAGGCCGCAAGCAAATGGTGTACTTTCGTACACCTTAATGCAAGTTATTTGATGTGACAAACAGAAAAAGCGTGTTTTGGTTTAACTGATAATAGAAAAAAGAGAAACAGGACGATTAGGAAGACAAAGAGGAGAAATCTTCTTTGTCTTCTTTTTCCTCTTAATCGTCTTTATCCTTTCACCGTGATAGACACCGCCCTTGTTGGTCGGACCGGAGAAAACATTGCGGTCCAATATCTGATCGGTCAGGGATATAAAATCCGGGACCGCAATGTCCGTTTCGGCCGGCTGGAGATCGACATCGTCGCTTACGATAAGAAAAGGAAGATGATGGTATTTGTGGAAGTGAAAGCCCGGCTAAATCCTTCCTCAAAATATCCGATTCGTACGGCCGTCGACCTGCGCAAACGCCGGGCTCTCAGGCAGGCCGTGGCGAAGTGGGTGAATGAAAACGAGTACGAAGGGCCGGGGCGGATCGATATTATTTGTGTCGGCTCCGGGAAAATTCAGGAACATATTATGGACATCGGATCGGATTTTTTTTAAACACGGAAGGAAAACCGTACGGTTTTCCTTCCGTGAGCCATCCTTTCCCTTAGAGGTGCGCTCCAGCGGCGGGGCCCGCCTTCGGCACCCGCCGCTTCGCGCAGTTTTTTAAATAGGAGTGATTTATTTCATGCGATGCGCAGGCTATTTTTTATAAAAAAACAGACCATACTTTTTGCATATTGTCATGTTAGGCTCCGTGTTCAAAGAATGAAAATATGGTACAATGCAATGATATTTCTCCGCCAAACCAATAACTTCCTCACAGAAAAAACATCTTATCGGCACGGTGGCGTTACTTATCGCCTTTTTCATTTTGATGGCGGTATTCGTCAGAGGGGCCCGGTCCCGGGCCCAGGGTGTTTGCGGCGATGGGGCGGTGGATTCGGGCGAACAGTGCGATGACGGGAATCTGACAAACGGTGACGGCTGCTCAGCCAGGTGCACGACCGAGCAGTGCGGCAACGGAATAGCCGATGCCGGCGAACAATGTGACGACGGAGAAAAAAACGGCACAGCCGGCGATACCTGTTCCAAGACCTGTTTTTTGAGTTTTTGCGGCGACGGCCACGCCGACGCAAATCTGAACGAGGAATGCGATGACGGCTCCGACAACGGTTCGGCTGGCGATCCATGTACCAGTGAATGCAAGTTGGTCAGTCAGAAAGAAGAAAGTTCTTCGTCATCCGCAGCCAGCAGCGTGGCTCCCTTGGAACAACCGGAAACGCCGCAGCCGGTAGTTCCTGCATCCGCGGCTCCGGCGCCGGAAGGTGACGGTACCAAAGGTTATTGGTTACTAAATCAACCGGTCACGGAACAGCAGCCAACCAGCTCCCAGGCCCAGGTTACCGTGCAGGCCAAAGCAGCCACACAGTTTCTGAGTGCGCCGGCCGCCGAGGACTATAAACAGTATTTTTCACGGGAAGAGAATCTGGTACTGGAGGGGATAGTCAAGAAACTGGCATCCGGACGTCGTCTGACAAAAGATGAACGGGTCCAGGCCGGCGAGCTTTCTTCGAAGTTCCAGCAGTCCAAGTTTACCGAGCGCGACCGTTACATAAGTTTGCTGAAAGATTTCGTGACAACGTCGGTCAGCTCGAAAGTTGTGGCGGAACAAAACCTTTCCCCGGAGCGGCTTATCACGCCGGATATACCGACGGCCATCTTGGAGCTTTCCAAAACCGCCAGAATCCTTAAGCCCGAAGAGCTCAGGCGGCAGGTCGTGGCCGAAGTGAGCCTGATGAAAGATTACGGGATGAATATCGAACCGGAACTTACGCCGGACTACCAGAAAAAACTGGAAGACAAAACCAAGCCGGTACAGGTCTTTATGACTCTCAAAGCGGTAAAAGAGGCTGCCGAAAAACACGCTACAACCGATCTTAAGGGATCGCTTTCGGAGCTTGGGCGTCAGGCCGGGGTTTTGCGCCAGGCGGTTCCGGTGCTCGAGCGCGAGTACGGGATCAAGCCGGCGGAAATCGAACCGGTGATCGATGCGCTGGATAAGGCGATCAAAAATTCAGGGCAGGTAAATGTTCAGCGGGTAGTGGAAAACGTGGACCGGCTGCTCTTGATTCTCGAGCAAAGAAAAGTCGTAACCAAAGCCGAACTGGCGATGGAAACGATTCCGGCTCCCCATGCCGCGGCGGCCATCGAACTTGCGCAGAATGCCGGCTGGCGTCCGAAGATCACCGCCAGCGTCGATGTTCCGGAGCTGACGGTCGATCTGACCGCTTACGCACCGGAAAAATACAAACCGTCCTTCGAGCAGGGTACGTTCGTTGAGCAAAAGTCGGCCCTGATCAACTTCCTGAAAACCAACGACCGGCTTCTTCAGCTGCTTAACACTCTCCGGCGCAGCGGCCGGACCGATATGGACCGGCGTTACCAGGAACTGATAAATCAGATCGAACTTGTCGGTTCGGACGGTGAGCCGGCTTCCGAGTGCTCGTACTCGGTCAACGATGCTCTGGGCTGCACCGACGCTTTTCTGAAAGATCTGGAGGCGGCGGCGCGTTCGCGGGGTACCTTCACCAATTTCATCGGAACACTTCAGGATTTCTTCGGCATCGGCTCATGAACGATTTGCTTCCGCCATCCACCGGCGATCAAGCGGCCCAGTTGCCTGGAGTTGTTCCCGGAATCAACCCCGAGGTTGTTCAAAAAAATCAGCCCAAAGCCATTGATCTGGCCGTTCTGAAAAAGGGAACCAGGGATTTCCTGGAGTTCGTCGATGGAACGAAAGAACTTTGTTTCGGATATTTGTATCACCGGACCGGATCCTTGAAGCTTTCCCAGACCTTGCTCAAAGAAATTTATCTGACTGTCCTGAGCCGGACCATGTCGCTTTGGTGGTTCGGTACGCTGAATCTGAAGCTGCTGATGGACAGCGTCGACGCTACGCTCCTCGGCCGGTCGCTTGGCGAAGCCGATTTGGATCAGATTTACCTCCCGCGGCTCGCCTGGCTCAGTGAAGAGGAACGGAAAACGGTTTCCACCATGCACGACTCCCTGTGGACGCTGCCGATCGCCGCCCAGCGGCTGGTGATTCTGTCCTGGCTGCTCGGTCTTTCGGCCGAACACATCGGCGAGCATCTTTTGATGCGCAAGGAGAACGTTGCCAGGGAGCTGGCCACGGCGCAGGAGCTGATGCTTACCCGCTGGCAACCCGGAGCCTCGGTACTGACCAAACTTCAGTCATTGGTTTTCATGCCGGGGCTGGACATCACCCAGGAAACCGATCTTCGTTTCAGCGTGGTCGAGAAATACAACGCCATCCGGTTCAGGAGATACCAGTGGATCATCATCGGCGGTATTTTCGCCGTGCTGAGCAACGTAATCGTTGCCAGTGTTCTGGCTTTCGCCGTCGTCACCCAGCCGCCGACATCGCTCCGCAGCAGCCGGACGCAGGTTGCCTCGCTGGATGCCATTCTCCTGAAGCGCGAGACGGAAGTCGCCGCTGCCAAACGGTCGCTTCTGTCATCGTTTAAGGAAAATCAGAAAATCGCGGCCTATGACGTGACCCGCAGTCTCACGACACTGGGTTTCGGTACGGCACTCGATGCCCTGAATGCCGAGCAGAAGAACGAAGTCCAGATCGACCGGATAGTCAAACTGCTCGAGCGGGCCAAGACGGCGCTCGGGCCGTTCATCGACGGGCCGCTTTTCGCCGTCCACGCGATATTGTCGTCTGGAACCTGAGCGATTATTGTCAGCCGCTGCATCGGAGAAAATGACCAATGACCAAGAGACGATTCTCCGGATTTTTTATCATTGGGGCAGGCACGCAGCGGCACATTCGTCGATCGAATGATACGGACAGCTGGTGGAGCCGACGCCGCAATATGGACTATCGGATGTTCCATAGCAGCAGAAATAATAAGTTCCGCCGCAGTTCGCCGCGCACTGGGAAAATGAAGTAAACGGACATTCACCGGCAGGCAAGTTGATGCAGCTTCCGCTTATGCAGCAAAAACTTTGCGACTGGCGGCAGGCGGTATCACATTGATTAAAACTGGTATAAGGACATTCGGATCCGCCGACATAACAATAATCTGTCGCACAGCAATACCGGGTCTGAGTTTGGATTGTGCAAGCCACATTGCACGAATCGACGGTATCATATGGGCAACCGGCTCCCGCATAACAGGTATTTGTGTCGCCGTTGCAACAGTAAGTTTGGGTTTCACTGGAATCCTGAGAAGAAGACTGCTCATCGGATGATGAAATGCTTGAAGAAGATTGGTCTTCGGATGATGAAGTGTCTGAGGAAGATTGGCCTTCGGAGGATGATGATTCTTCCGGCACGCAAACCGACGGTTCGCCCGAGCACAGCCAGCCGTTTTCAACTAAACAATTGCCGCAGCCGTCGCCGGGCGTCGAATTATCGTCGTCGCACTCCTCGCCCGGGTCACTTTCCACGATGCCGTTGCCGCACCGGTATTTGCAATCTGTGGAACAGGGATCAAGCGACGAATCGTTGAGTACTCCGTTATCACATTCTTCGCCAGCATCCGGTTCCAGGATTCCATTGCCGCACCTTAGCTTGCAGTCGACCGCGCATTTGTCTTTTGCCGTGCCGTTTAAAGTCCCGTCGTCACATTCTTCGCCGGGACCCGGCTCCGGGATCCCGTTGCCGCAGCGGAGCAGGCATACCGACGAGCATTTGTCCGCGGCGGTTCCGTTCAGACTCCCGTGATCGCATTTTTCCCCCGGGTCCTGATCCAGGAAACCGTTACCGCAGCGCAATTTGCAGTCAAAATCGCATTTATCATGGTTTCCGCCGTTCAGTACTCCATCGTCACAGGCTTCGGTTCCGGTTTTCCAGCCGTCGCCGCAATAGCCTTTGGGCTGGGTATCGATTATGAATCCCAATGGTTCGTTGATTATCACGACGTAAAGCGATCCCGTAGAAAAACGCACTGCGTTTTCGCTCGCGTCAGTCGGGAGGAAAGTTATACCGGTTTCCTGCATAAACTTCCGGAGACCTCCGCCCAGGGCCGCGTCGTCCGTGTGAGCTTTTGCCGAAGCGAAAAACTGGCCGGGGAACCGTGCTTTAAACGACTGATTGCCGGCCATTTTAATCTCCCGGGCGGCATCCGTACTTGTGTATTTGTAGCCGAAATAATTTACCGGCCTGTCGTTGTTCATCACGTAATCAAACGGCAGTTTCTGTAGTTTTTTCTCATCGGTTTCGGAGGAAACTCCCACTTCCAGGACATAAATGATGTCCGGCGAAAGATGCTGGGCCAGAACGTCGGGAAATCTGATTCTGCGGACGCCGGTCTCATCGTAAATCTGACCCTTCAGGGAATTTGTCTTGAACGGCGGAAGATCTTTCAGATCGGCGAAAATAGTCAGCTTATTGGCCGGGTTTACGGATTTTTTCGGCCCGCCGCATCCGGCAAGCAGGCAGAAAAAAATCAGGGCAATAAATAAAGTTTTGATCGGATAGCGCACCTGGAACAATTTACCAGCCTTCGCAAAAAGCCCCTACTGTAAAGTTGGAAACGAATACGTTAGATTTCAGCGGAATGCTCTGTCCGGTTCCGCAAACGACGCTACAGGCAGGGTGGAAGATGCTCCTGGCGCGAGTTGGCGGAGCTTCACATTCAACTTTTAACAATTAACAGCTGATCGTCAGCTGTTCCGACTTTTTCAGCAGATCGGCAGCATATCGTGACATATCGATTTTCTTTTGGGCTTCGCCGGATTCCATTGCGGACTGTGCGACCGCCGGGCTCACGGCCGAGAGCAAACGCGGGTCGAAAGGTTTTGGCAGTATGTAATCCCTGCCGAACGACAACGATTTCAGGCCGTAAGCCTCAAGTACGAAAGGCGGGGCTTCCGTCCGGGCCAGACCGGCTATGGCTTTCACGGCGGCAAGTTTCATGGCGTCGTTTATCCGGCGGGACCGGGTGTCGAGCGCTCCGCGGAAAATGAACGGGAAACACAGCAAATTGTTGATCTGATTGGGGAAGTCGCTGCGTCCGGTGGCGAGTATGACGTCGGTCCGCGTTTCCCGGGCCAGACCGGGGTCTATCTCCGGATCGGGATTGGCCATGGCGAAGACGACCGGATTTTTTGCCATCGACAAAAGCATTTCCGGACTCAGGGAATCCGCCTTCGACACACCGATGAATACATCCGCGTTTTTCAGTGCGTCGGCCAGGGTCTTAAGCCCGGTTTTGCGGGCAAAGGGTGCCTTGTATGAATTGATGTCGTCTTTCCGGCCAATCGCTATCACGCCCCTGGAATCGCAGAGAATCAGCTGTTCGGAGGTTATGCCCAGCGCTTGAATCATCCTTGCCACCGCGATCCCCGCGGCTCCGGCTCCGTTGATCACGATCGAAACTTTCTCCAGTTCTTTTCCGGCGATCTCCAGTGCATTCAGCAGCGCCGCGCTTACCACCACCGCGGTCCCGTGCTGATCATCGTGAAAAACCGGAATATTCATTTTTTCGATAAGCGTTTGTTCAATCCGGAAACATTCCGGTCCCTTTATATCTTCCAGATTTATCCCGCCGAATGTCGGTTCAAGTGAGGCGACCGTCCGGATGATTTCATCGGGGTCCTTAGAGTCGATCTCGATATCGAACGCGTCGATGTCCGCGAACCTTTTAAACAACACCGCTTTGCCTTCCATTACCGGCTTAGCGGCCAGGGCTCCCTGATTTCCGAGACCCAAAACAGCCGAACCGTTGGTGACTATGGCGACCAGGTTTCCCTTGGCCGTGTAACGGTAGGCATTTTCCGGGTCGGCGGCGATTTTTTGCACCGGTCCGGCAACCCCCGGACTGTAAGCCAGTGCCAGATCATGGGCATTGCACAATTTTTTTGTCGGTTTGATGGCCAGTTTTCCGAAGGGCTTAAGTTCGTGGTAAGCGTCGGATTGATCGAAAAGCGGGTGGTCCATGAAAAGTGAGTGCGGAGAAGTATAACCTTTTTTAGGTTTGGGCGAACCGAAAGATTCTTATGGTTCTTTAGACGGATCTGTGAGGCTAAAAATGTCTTCACGAATCACTGTCGTCCACGGTAATGCTACTATTGACTGGAACAAAATAAATGTTTTTACAGAATTGCCAATTTTATTTATCATCAGAAAAGCAAATGCTGTCCTCTGGATCTTTACTCGTGAGGTGCATTTGTACCTCGGTCCTTGGAAAACAGCGTTTGCGCGAGCCCATTGTTATTCCCCTAGCGGGGGAAGGAGAGTCCCATGAGGAAGTTGGGGAGTCTGCTGGCGTTGGTAATGGTTCTGCTGATTGTCGTTGAGAAGGCCGGTGTTGCTTGTCCGCCGGGTTGTCCCCGACCACCGGCCGCGCCGGTCACGTTGGCCTGCGGTGTCGTCAAGATCGTGCCCGCCGTGGCGGGCGAGACACAGGTCGATATCCAAGCCGTCGATCAACAGATCGTCGTCTACTACAACGACGACGTGTACACCTTTGCTGCGAGGAAGGCGAAGAGCGTTTACCTGGACGCTTCTAGGACGGAAGAAGGAGCGGTTGTCGATTTCATCCAGGAGACCCGTTTGCCGACCGCCTACAGGGGCGGCGCGGCCGCCGATAATGTCGTCTTCGGCGACGGTAATTCCGTTTACGACGGCGGGAGCGGTGATGCAACAGTCACATTAGGCGGTGGCAACAACTTGGTCTGCTGTGGCAGCGGGACATCTTTCGTCAGCGGAGGCTCGAAGACCGATCTGATCTTCGGTGGCAGTGGTGACCTGTTCCTCGACCTGGGGTCTGGTCACTCACTCGTGTTTCTGGGAGACGACGGAATGAGTTTCGTATCCGCCGCGCGTGGAGGATGCGGAACCATTTTCGTCACAGCTCCGGAGAATTCCTTCATCACACTCGAGACCGGGAATTACAGAGTGATTGAGCTTTAGGAGCGCAAACGCAATCCAAAGGCCAAAAACATCCCCTGCCGCTGAGGACGGCAGGGGGAATCTTATAAACGAAAATTTTTCAGAAACATCTGAAAAACGCCGCTCAAAGTTTTGCGCTCTAAAAAAATAATTAAAAATGAGAGCGGGATGCTTGCCCATCCGAAGCCCGAAGGGCGAAGGAGGGCTTCCCGCGGTCGCCAAATTTATCGAGCATCACTTCTCAACAACCAGCGCGTTTTTCGGGCCAAGCGGGACCTGCTCCTTCACTCCGATCCAGTCGTGGAGAGCAGAGAGCAGCACATCGGTCGAGTACCAGTATTGCTCGCCCCGCTTCGTGCCGGGATCGTTGGTTATAAATCCCTTCGCGGTGTAACCGGTGGCGACCAACATATGGTAAAAAGGTCCCGCGCCGCTGAAGTAAGGGTTCCCCAGCGCCCGGCCGAAAGCCGGGATGATGACCGGATTTCCCGCCGCGAGTTCGAGGCGGAGTGTGTCGGCTGTAACGTTCGTCAGCACGCGGAAGTGGTATCCATAAATGCCGTTTGCGATGGCTCCCAGTTCGGCGACGCTGACATCGTCCGCGTAACCGTTATTTCGTTCCCAGGCTATCATTTGCTGCACTTCCGTCTCCGCGTCGGCGAGGCTCAGTGGTGTCCCGGCGAGAAAATGATGGACCATGATGAGTGCCATTTCCTCGCACGCTTCTTCGTGCAGTGGGTCCCAGATAGCGTAGGGGGACTGCGGGGCGAACGGCACCTCTATAAGCAGGCTAGCCGGGATAGACGAAGAGGTCTCCGACGAAAATGAAGAACTGCCGGATGAAACCGGCTGGGCGGAAGAAGACGAGGCGCCTACCGGGGCCGATGACAAGCTTTTAACCGGCGGAAAGTGGTACACGACGACCGGAGCGGGGAAAGACGGTTTCCTGGCGCGGACCGAGCTCAGCACAGAGATGCCGACTACGGTAAGGCCGACTACGGTAAGGCCGATAGCGACGCGTGGCATCAGGCGCATTGAAGAGAGAGTATACAGTCAATATGACTGCCGTTCTACGAAATTCTTACACGGTGTTCGTGAACGATGTGGCACGGCTTGGCCGGATGGTGATAGAGCCGTAGACTTAATCCGGATGACAGAGCATCGTTGCCCGGCGCGTCTTATCCGGGGGCTTCCTCTCCGGGGGCAGAAGAGGGTTGCAGTAGCCCATCACCTTGTCAGGCAGCATCTTTCCTCTATTCAGCGACGCACCGGGGTGGCGTATGCCGATCATGGAACAAAGGTTGCACTCGTACTTCGGGAGATTTCCGCCGATCCATCACTTCTCATAGCGGCCCTCATTCATGACATCTATCTTCTTCCGGACGCTGCTGCTTTCCTTAAAAAATCAGGTTTAACAGAGAAAGAGAAAAAACTTGCGTTTGATATGCATGAGCTGCGGCGCCTCCATATCGACGCCAAAACCAAGGATCTCGACCGCGTTATCGCCGCTTTCTCGAAGGATGAGCGGCTGCTGATTCTCCGCATGGCACACCGTCTCAATGATGTCCGCCATCTCGACCGTTTCAAACCGGAACTCCAGGAAGCAATTGCCCGGGAGACTCTGCACATGTACACAAGCATCGCGGGAAGGCTGGGGATGCACGCTTGGCGTTTTGAAATGGAAGAAGCCTGCTTCCGTTTCCTTCAGCCGAAAATTGCCCAGGATCTGGAACGGAAAATGAAAAATTACTACCCGCTCGACCTGGTCTGCATCCGGCATGCCCAGCGTTTTCTGAAGAAACGGCTTTCGGAGCGGAAAATCTCCTGCCGTTTGGATTACCGGATCAAGGGGCTTTATTCCACTTACCGTAAAATGGTGCTGAAGGAGCGGCGGTTCGAGGAACTCACCGACCGGCTCGCGCTCCGGCTGGTCGTCAGGAATATCGAGGATTGTTACCGCACGCTCGGCGTGGTTCACAGTGTCTTCCATCCGATCCCCGGCAAACTCAAAGACTACATCGGCGCGCCGAAGGAGAACGGCTACCGCTCGATCCACACCGTCGTCTATCCGCTAAAGGGAGTGACCGAACAACCGATAGAGATTCAGATCCGTACCGAGAAGATGCACGAGGAATGCGAGTTCGGCATCGCCCGCCATGTCGACTACAAGCATTATCTCTACGTTCTCCGTGCCCAACCGACCCGTGTTCAGCTCTTCCGGAATCTCCTGAATTTGCGTGAAGAAGCGCGCTCCCCGCAGCAATTTGCGAAAGCACTCAGGACCTACTTTGATGACGGACATATAGCGGTCTTCGATGTCCGGAATAATATGTATCATCTGAAAAAACCAGTGACGGCCAGAGGATTCGTCATGCAGCTCAACGGTAAAATCCACCAGCCGCTTCAGACAGTCCGCATCAATGGCCGGGAGCAGCCGCCTGATATGCCGCTACGGGACGGGGACACGGTTGAAGGCTTTTTCGAAAGACGAAGAAGGCACTCCTGAATTTGTTTTTTGTGGATAATGGCGGAGCCAACCCCGCATCTCACTTTGTTCGTGCGGGGTTTCAGCGGCTGTTTTTGAAATAGTGAAATTTATTGTCGTTTCACGAGTGGCGGAGCCAACGGGACCCTTCGTGTGCTCAGGGCAAGCTCGATAATTTTTTTAAAAATCGTCGCGAAGCGTTGGGTGCCGAAGGTGGGTCCCGACGCTGGAGCGACACCGCTAAAGGAAAAGAGAGTTCACGAGAGGAAAACGTAGTTTTCCTTTCGTGATTAAAATGGCGGAGCCAACGGGACTCGAACCCGCAACCTCTGCCGTGACAGGGCAGCGCTCTAACCAGATTGAGCTATGGCTCCAGCGATAGTGGAAGAAAAAGAACAGACTTGGGAGCGCAGCGCGCCTTTTCAATTTTACGCCCCGCTACACGGGGCTAGGCCAGATTTCGCTATGGCTCCAAACAAAAGCGATTGAAAGGAACAAAGACCGCTCCCGCAGCGCAAGTGTCACGATTGAATGGCTTGCAGCGAGGGCTTAAGACTAGCAAACAAGCGCGTGCAATACAATTTATCTCAATACTTGCAAAAATTAAGGAAAAGTTTAAAATAGCACTCGATGAGTTCAGCCAGTGTTGAACAAGATTTGGCGGTGCTTGAAACACGCGACCTTAGATCGCTTCAGGAGCGTTTGCAGCAAGTGCAAAGGTTTCGCGAAGGCAAGCTCCGGGGCTCGAACAGAGTGCTGAAACCTTTTCAACGTGAAGCCGAAGAAACCGCGCCGGAAAAAACCGCCGGGGACCTGGAGATTTTGAAATGCATACTCGGCATCCGCAGAGATACCGAACGACTGCTTACTGGGCTCAGCCAGCCGGCAGCGGTTCCCGTCCGAACCGAACCGAAGCTTCAGGCTCCGCAACCGGAAAGAGATTTCCCTCCGCCGGAACAGTGCCTGTTTGCCTCCACGCAGGCAGTGGAACGCGCATGGGAAAACGGTTTTCAAATGCTGCTCGGCAGGGTGGCCGGCGGTACCTATAGCACCGTGTCAGATGGAATTTGGGAGGGGATGCAGAATATGCATAGACATTTGCATTGGTACAAATGGCCTATTACTAAAATACAACAAGATCACACGAGCGAGCCGATCATGATTCATATCGATCCCGATGACCCGGTTTTAGTGTCAAAAAACGATCTCTCAACTCGCATGCAAGTAACCGGCGGTTTGAATGTCCACGCAGCCCAGAGAGGACAGGCTACCGATGCATGGGCCGGCATCGCGCTTACTAAAGGCCTGGCGCTTCACCTGTCGATCAATGGACAGATTGAACATCTGCAGCAGTTCCGGACACAAGCTGATTTTGAATCGGCAGAATGCAAGGAATTTTATGAGCAAATCTACGGTGATGCGACCATCGCTTACATGCACGGCCTGGAACATTGCACAGGCGGCCGATTGTTCGCAGAAGTGAACCGGCAACTCGCTTTGCGGAATATCCAGACCGCCGATCAGTTACGAGACCTCCCGACCGACCAATTCCTTATTATCGCCCGTTCACTCGACCGATTGTTCGTCGATGCCCCTCCGTTCTCCCCGCAAGAAGCCAATGAACGGTTGCACACTTACTTCCATGCTTTGGCGTTCCAGCTCCAGGCGAACATCTCAAACGGTGGACGTCCTTTTGAAAAGGTCGGGAGCTACGATCGCAGATGGCTGACTCGTAACTTCACGTCAGAGGATTGTTTGGCGTATCTGCGAACATTCCAGCCGGCACAGCCGGTTAGTCCGTCTGTGGAACCGGTGTCAGAACCGGAAGTTCCGGAATCCCCGTCCGACCGCGTCGTCCGCTGGACCGGGCAGGCACGAGAACTTGTCCGCACGCTTGATCCGCAGCGTTGCGCACATGAGATACCGCAGAAACCCGATGAGATTCGCCGCGATCTCCAGAGCCGAAGTACAGCCACGATGCGAATACTTGAAGCAGTCAGCGCGATTGACCGCTGGGCGGAGGAAATAGCCGGGAGCGGATTTCCTGAGAGCTTTGACCGGGCACTGAATAATCGGGCAAACGATCAGGATCTCGCTCTTGTCCGCACACAACTTCAGAACCTTTCCGGCATGCTCGCGCTGCAGGCTTTCCATGACGGACGGTTAAACGGACTGAATGAACAGGAACTTATGGAATTGCTTCTCGCCACCGGGATAGCGGTCGCAGATATCGGGGCGTCTTGCTATCCGAACCAGGGCAAAAATCGGCCATACCTTGGAGGGCTTCTTAGTTGCCATGTTCTGTATGTGTTACTCCGGGATAACCAATCTCCGCGAGTGCGCAGCGCAGTGGAGCGTCTCTGTCTTGGGATCTGGCAATTGGATGGCCGGGGACTCAAGCCCGACGTTGGTATAACTAATTTTCTGCTCTCATGTAACGGTGTCGTTGAAAACGGTGAAATCCGGCGGGTTTCTGAATCGGTACGGGATTTGCCGGCATCGAACGAACGCGGGGCCACTCTTTCCGGACTGAACCGGCGAACCAGACCGTTCGCGTATGCCATAGAGCGCCTGCACCATCCGAAGCAGGAACATGTCCTTATCGTGCAAGATCCTTCGGTGCATGACTCACGTCTCTCCGCGACTGTGATCGGAGATGTCTCTATCGACAGCCGCGCACATGCATACTGTCTCCCTGGCGGACATAACAGTTCGGAACTGACGATTGGCATTATTATCGATAGCAGCGGCTCAGGTTACGGATCCTTTGCGGTAAGGCCGAATCCGGAAAGGGAGCGTCGCATCCTGATACCCGAGACCCAGGACCCCGATGTCCGAAAGGAACTGGATTATCTGCGCCAGGCATTGCCGGGGATCATCTTGGAAAAGCAACGCGAAATACGTGTGATATGTGCCAATGTTTCGCCTGACATCGTGGCTCAGACCGTATTCGTGGAATGGAAAGGGGGTCTTTATGCCAGATGTCCTGCATCCGATATCGCAAGGCATTACGGCACAACGGTTGATATGAACAACTTGCCGCCCCAGATCCCGGGATGGGAAACAGTGCGGCTGCCGACGATTGCCGATCTGGAGGCGGCGCATTTCCAGGGAATACACGTGAACGGCAATTTCGCATCTTCGCCGGAATCCGGGCGCGCACCGCTGCCCATCGGCGGTGATGCGGAGACCGCAACCGAAAGGGAAGAGGGATCTCTTGTAAGCAGTCCCGAACCCCATGCTGGCCGGGTGCGGCTGGTTCACGACGCGCTTTTGAAACTACGCTCGCATGCCACGTATGCCTGGGATGAAGGCGGCGACATTTCCGGCGAATCGGGACAGATAAATTTCAGCGAGGCTCGCTCGGGGCACTGGATCGTCATCGACGTGCCGGCCTTCGAAAAGATGGTTCTGGTGAGCGACATTCCCGAACGCACTTACGTTTGCCCGCGCCAGCCGGTTGAAACATTTGCTCAAAGTGATGCCCTTTCGGCGCGCCGGCTCCATCAGCTGGGAGCAGTCCAGGTATTTTTCAATTCGGAGGAACAATTCGAATCATCATTGATCCAGGCCTTGAGATCGGCCCATTGCACCTTGAATGTCGCAGACTCGGTGGAAAGCCTTATAAGTCAGCATGGCACTTATGTCCGGCAAAGGATCGAAGCCCTAATCGTCCATTTAAATTCGCGGTCCCGACGCGGGGGAATTGTCACGATTGATAATCTCGCACTGGGCGCAGTTCGCGGTCATATTCATTCCGGCGAGGCGTCCGGCGAGCCGCATTGTGGAAAAACGATACTGAAGGAACTTGCCAGGATGGCAGGATTCCATGACCCGATTGAATACCCTGTACTTCGACAATTTTTCGATGAACTGATGGCGCAATTGCGTCAGCCCTCGGAGGAATCTTAGACGGCCGATTTCCGGTCCGTTTTTTTAACCCCAACTCCAATCTCTAACTTGCGTGCCGCCACGCCTTTTCCATGTACTCCTGAACCGCCCGGTGGGTATTGAAAAATCCGGCCAGGCCGATGGAGCGTTTCATCCGCCGGACCCAGCGCACGTGGTCGCGGTAATAAAATTCAGGGATCACCTGGTATTGCAGCTGGGTGTAGAGATCCTCGGCGTCTATCTGCCGCGTGTCGTCGGCATCCAGCGCCTGGCTAAGCGGGCCGATCCGCCAGCCGGCCAGCGGGTCCATCTCATAGCCCTCAATCCACCAGCCATCCAGCGTCGAAAGATTTAAAGTACCGTTGGCCGTTGCTTTCATTCCGGAAGTTCCGGAGGCCTCGTGCAGGCGCGTCGGAGTATTGAGCCAGACGTCGGCTCCGGCGGTCATGAGTTTCGCGAGATCCGGATTGTAGTTCGGCAGGTACACGATCTTCACCGAGTCCAAGAGTTCCTTCGACCGCTGGATCATCCGTTGGATCACTTCCTGCCCGAACGGATCGTTCGGGTGCGCGTTTCCGGCATGGATTATCTGCAGGTGCCCGGTGGAAATCTCCCGCAGGCGCTGCAAATTGGTGTACAGAAGTTCCGGGCGTTTATAGGACACGACTCTCCGTGCGCTTGCTATGGTCAGGACGTTCTCGGACAGCGGGGTCGTCGCATACTTGTTTGCTTCCGCGATCAGCCGGTGCTTGGCGCTGCGGTGTGCGCGGAGAAGTTCATCATCGGGGATATCGCGGCAGTGGCGGTTTAAGGCATTTGGTTCGGTTCGCCAGCCTGTGGCATAGCGGTCGAAGAGTTCCTGCATCTCGGATGTCGTCCAGCGCGGGAGATGCACGCCGTTGGTGATGTAATCTATCCGCTCTCCCGGGAACATCTGGTTGCTTACCATGCCGTGCACGCGGGAAACCGCGAAGCTCTTTCCACTCAGGTGAAAGGCCAGGTGGGTCATGGAGAGTCCGTCTTCTCCGGCGAGTTTTTTGATGTGCCACGGCAGATTGTCCCCCATCACCTTCCAGGCCATGTCGTACGGGAAAACATCGTGTCCGGCTTTCACCGGCGTGTGAGTGGTGAAGACGCACGACGGCCGGACATTCTCGTCATGAAAGTCGCGTTCCTTCAGCAGTTCCAGAGTAAGAAAAGCCGCGTGGCCTTCGTTCATATGGAACGTGTGGACGTCGTCGTAACCGAGTGCGCGGAGCATACGTACGCCGCCGATTCCCAGCACCGCTTCCTGCTTTAGCCGGAGCCAGCCGTCGCCGCCGTAGAGATAGCTCGTTATGGCGCGGTCTTCCGGAGTGTTCTCGGGCAGGTTCGTATCCAGAAAGAAGATCGGTACGTTCGCCGTTTCGCCGGTGAGATTTAAGGCCCAGGCGCCGACCGAGACGTCCCGCCCGTCGATTTTTACTTTCACTTTCTGCGGCAGGAGCGTCAGGAAATCCTGCGGGTTCCAGTGTGTCTCCGAGTAAGACTGGGAACCGTCGGGATTAATCGTCTGGTGCATGTACCCGTGTTGCCAGCACATGGTGATACAGGCTGCCGGGATCTTCATGTCCCGGGCCGAAAGCATCAGATCGGCAGCCAGAATACCGAGCCCTCCGGCATAAGTCGGAATCTCGGCGTTGAAACCGATTTCCATCGTGAAGTAAGCGACAGTCAGAGGTTTTGGCATTTGTGTTTGAGTATTATTATAACATAATTATGTCTTCTTTTGAAGACTTGTCAATTATTGCATAATATTATATTATAACAATTGCTTCGAACGTCAAGTTCGAGGCAATTGATCTTTGGCAGGACAAACCCTTTTTTTAGGAAGAAAGCCGTAGCACATTGATCGTCTTTTTTGGCGGTCAGCGTGCTACGACTTTTCCAGCCTCGCTGGAACATCGCGAGAGACGCTGGGCTTGGATTGCCTATGCATCTTTATGACCGATGTCTTTTCTCTAACAAAGGAGTAGTAGCATGAAGCGTTTCGCGCAGTTCGTGGTGTCTCTGGTCGTCCTGGCCTTCGCCCTCACCCCGGTTTTCGCCGATGTCAAAGTCGTGCCGAAGCCGGACAAGGTCAAGGAGACCCGGGCCAAGGAGCTGGAGGCCGTGTCCAAGGTCTTCCAGCCCTGGCTCGACTTCCAGAGGGCGGACATCAAGCGGACCCCCGCGGAGGTAAAGAAGGCGTTCGACGCCATGATCACCGCGTGGGAGAAACTGGTTGTCGGGGGGAACTATACCGCTCTCGTGCGGTACGCCGACTACCGGCATCGCTATGCCAAGTCACAGGACGATAGCCAGGAGGCTGTTCGTCTGTGGCAGGCCGCGGCGGCCATCGCCGCGACGGCCGACGAGCGGAAAGAGGCCGAGAACGGCTACTGGAATGCGAACCTGAAGTACGTCGGGTTCATCCTGGGCCGGTTCGATAAGCCGGCCAAGAAGTAGTCGCTGTTCCCCCGAGTAGCTTCGCGCCGTCCCGCCAAAGACCACGCCCCTGGCACGAAAGTGCCGGGGGTTGGTTTGTGTTGCCTCACCCCCATCCCCTCTCCCGCACTTGCGGGAGAGGGGAGCTCTGCTTCAAGCATAAAACAAAACAAAAACATCCCCCTTCTCTCCCCGCACGCGCACGCGCTGCGGGGGAGAAGGGGTTAGGGGATGAGGCGCGTGGAATTCAATTTGTCACCATTCGCCTTCGAACCCGTCTTCCAAACCAGTATGATTACCCCGATGACCTCTGTAATCGATCCCCACCCGACTTCGTCCGCCTCGGCGGACTACGCCGGGCAAGCATTTTCCATTCTCATACTGCAAGCATGATTCAAATAGATCCTCATATTTTCAGAGCCTACGACATCCGCGGAACGGCCGGCAGCCAGCTTACGGAAAACGCATGTGAGCAGATCGGTTATGCATTCGGCTGCATCGTCCGCGAGCGTTACACGATTGATCATCCGCGCATAGTGATCGGACGGGACGCGAGGTTACACAGCGCCGCCTTTGAAGCGGCGGTCACAAACGGACTTATGTCCGCCGGATGTCAGGTACTTTCGATGGGGCCGACTCCGAGCCCCGTCAATTATTTTACGATTGTCCGCCTGAAACTCGACGGCGGAGTCCAGATCACGGCCAGCCACAACCCCGGTACCGACAACGGCCTAAAGCTTCAGGTTCGGGAGGCTGAGGCGTTCAGTGGGGAGGATTTACAGAAGCTAAGAAAGAGGATCGAAGAAAAGAATCAAGAACCCGCCCGGATGACCCGGTCGGACGGGTCAAGAATCAAGAATCAAGAATTAGATTCAGTCGAAAACATTGATGCAGTCACTCCATATATCAATCATTACGCAAAGCTTTTCAAAGACATCGGAAAAGGCCTTTCGATCGTCACCGATTGCGGAAACGGCATCACGGGGCCGGTGAACAATACGGTACTGCGGAAGATCGGTTGCAAGGTGACGGAACTCTACGGTGAGCCGGATGGGACTTTCCCAAACCACCTGGCCGATCCGAGCAAGTGGGACACTTTGAAGGAACTGCAGGAGACCGTTCGCGGGACGAAGGCGGACTGCGGTCTGGCTTTCGACGGGGACGGTGATCGCATCGGTCTTGTCGATGAACTTGGCCTCATCCACACCGCCGACGAGATGCTCCTGCTTCTTTCGAAGCGGTATCTGAAAAAGTTTCCGGGCAAGCCCATTATTTTCACTACCAGCATGTCGAGCACGCTCGAAACCGAGATCAAAAAATGGGGCGGCAAGCCGGTGATGTGCGCCGTCGGGCATTCCGTCGTGGAACACACGATGCGCTCCGAAGGTGCGCCGCTGGGCGGCGAACAGTCCGGGCATTTCTTTCTTCAGGACATAGCTCACGGGTACGACGACGCGCTCGCAGTCGCGCTGGTTTTGATCGCGATCCGACACGATGAAGGAAAGCCTTTTTCTATTCTCTTTCATGAATTCCTGAAAGTCTTCCATGCCCCCGAGCTTCGGCCGCACTGTCCCGACGGCGAGAAAACGCGCATCGTCCGGTCCATCACTGAATATTTCGCCCGGATCTACCCCGTGAATACGATGGACGGTGCCCGGATCGACTTCGGGGACGGTGCCTGGGCGAACATCCGCCAGAGCAATACCGCGCCGAAGCTTTCGGTCTGCATCGAGGCCCGGAGTCCGGAGAAATTAAAGGCGGTGGAGGGCGAGGTTCTTAGGCACCTTAGAACCTATCCGGAGGTCGAGCTGCAATCGTAAACCGGGCATCAAGTAAACCGGTATAAAGTATATGGGGGTGAAGTGTTTGTATTCTTCCTGAATACTGCTTACTGTATCTATCCTCTGACATCCTATGGCGCCTCTTTCCATCACCGGGCGGCAGTGGATATTGCGCCGGCCTGAGCCGCTCACGGCGCAGGATGATGTCGCAGGGATTCTGGCACGTGAACGGGGAATAATGGATCTGATGTCACCGGGCAGCGGGAAACTGTCCGATCCGTTTCTGTTTCCCGAAATGGAGAAAGCGGTCGGGCGCATCGAGCAGGCCATAAACCTCGGTGAGAGTGTCGGCATTTTCGGCGACTATGACGCCGACGGCATAACCGGTTCGCTCCAGCTGATCCATTATTTCCGCCGGCGGAAGATCGAGCCGTTCGTTTATCTGCCGGACCGCATCACCGAAGGTTACGGTCTGAAACTGGCCAGCATCGAAAATTTCAAGCAACGCGGCGTCAGCCTGTTGATCACCGTCGATACCGGCATATCGGCCTTTAGCGAGATCGCAGCGGCGCAGGCATCCGGGATCGACGTGATAGTCACCGATCACCACCGGGTCCGCGGCGGCCGGCCCGGCGCCTTTGCAGTGATTCATCCGCAGGTGCCGTTTCAGTTTCCCAATGAACATCTTTCCGGTGCCGGAGTGGCTTTCATGCTTGTCCGGGCGCTGGAACATCTGGATGTCTGGGACGGCATCGCCGAGGACGCGGTCCTGGCGGCGATCGGCACGATCGGTGACCTGGTGCCGCTTACCGGCGAGAACCGGATTCTCGTTTTTCATGGACTCAAACTGATCGACTCGCTGCCATCCGGACCGCTGAAGGAGCTGCTCGATGCGGTTAAAGGTTCAAACCGGATGCTGACCAGTTCGGACATCGCTTTCCGTGTCGTGCCTCGCATAAACGCGGCCGGACGGATGGAGCATCCGTCGCTGGCGCTCAATGCACTGATGACCGGCGGTGCGGCCATGGAACGGCTTCACGAATTGAATAACGAACGGCGGGTGATGGTCGAGGAACTCACCGAAGTGGCGCTGAACCTGATCGATCAGACGCAGCTTTTCCTGACGCTCCGGCACCGGCAATTTACGCCGGGAGTCGTCGGTCTGATCGCCGGGCGTTTGACCGAGCACTTCGGTAAGCCGGCGCTGGTGGCCAGCATCGAGGAAAATACCTGCGTGGCTTCGATACGGGGGATTCCCGCAGTCGATGTCATGGAATGTCTGGAGCACCCGGATGTCCGTCCGCACCTGAGAAGCTACGGCGGCCACGCGCAGGCAGCCGGTTGTACGGTTATGGAAAGCGCGTTTCCGGCTCTGGCCGAAGGTCTTAACCGGGCGATGGTCGATGCCGGTATCAACGAATCGGCGCTGATCCCGACGATCATGATCGACGGCGAAATCAGTTTTACCGGGCTGGATGCGGAGCTGGTCAAGCGGCTCAAAAATCTGGAACCCTTCGGCAAACAGAACGAAGAGCCGGTCTTTCTGATCCGTGGCCAGCGGCTGACCGATACCCGCTCGGTTGGAGCGGAATCCCGGCACCTTCAATGCCGGGTCGGAGGCACCAAGGCCATCGGATTCGGGCTCGGAAAATATATCGGCGAAGTTTCCGCTGAGGCACCGGTCGATATTGCCTGCAAACTGAATATCAGCACCTGGAACGGACGCGAAGAACTTGAGTACCAGATCCAAGATATACGTATAACAGATTGAATTTTAAAAAAACCGCGCGAAGCGGCGGGTGCCGAAGGCGGGCCCCGCCGCTGGAGCGCACCATGAAGGGAAAGAGAGCTCACGAGAGAAAACCGTCAAGGTTTTCTTTCGTGAATTTCAAACCGGTACCAGACTTCCCTCAACCTGGAAGACCTCCGTTATCGGCGACTGCAGAGCCATCGAAATCTTGAAGGCCAGCAAAATCGACGGATTGGTCGCACCGCGTTCGATGGACATGATGGTCTGGCGGCTGACGCTTACTCTGAGTGCAAGCTCTTCCTGAGTCATTCCCTTTTCGAAGCGCAGACGGCGGATATTGTTGTGCAGGACGGCGGGCATAAACAGCGGTGAGGTAAGTGTCCGAAAACGGACATGATGAAGTGCTCGCCGATTGTACACATCCTGTTTGATCGAGCAAGTCTCACTTTTCAAAAAAAGAAACCGAGGAATCCGAAGAAACCGACGAAACCGAGGAAAGCCGCTTTTCCTCGGACTCTTCGGGCTCCTCGGTTTCTTCGGATTCTTTTCCCGAAATATTGCATACTTAAAATAAAATTTACCACCTCATAAACCTCATCTTTCGCCATACCGTCTTTTTGCCACTTGGCAAAAACATTGTGTAAGCTTACCTGAAATGATTCCTTCTCCTTTTCACGGAATTTTTTCCTCGTCACTCAATGCCGGGGGAGACAGCCACCCCCCGAAACGGACGAAAGAACTTTTTCAGGTGAAATCTTTGATCAAAAAGGAGGAAAACTCAAAGCCGGTAAAAACCGTCGGGCAGGTGGCTTTGGATGTTTTCGAGTTTGATAATTACTACATTCTTAAGGCGCCGATTGCCGGCGTTAAACTCAGCGATCTGGACATCGAAATTACCGACAACGTAATTACCATCCGTGGCCATCGGCATCAGATGGATGACATTCCCGATAGCCAGTATTACGTCCGGGAATGTTTCTGGGGCGGATTTGAGCGGTCGGTGACTCTCCCCTTCAACATCGATCCACGGAAAGTGAAGGCCACGTTCAACAAGGAATGCATTTTGAAGATATTGGTTCCGAAGGAAGAGCGGGTGAAAATCATCCGGATCAATGAGTAGCAGCCTAGTTATTAGGAATCCTTGAATCGACGAAGAATCAAGAATTAGGAATTATGAATCAAGAATTTTGTTGATGGTAATGATTACTTGATTCTTGATTCATGCTTCTTGATTCTTTTTGCTATGCTCATACCATGAAAAGATTCTTACCACTTATTTTGGCAGCCTTCCTGCTTGCGGCCTGCGGAAACGATCCGGCCCAGGCCCAAGCCGACTATGAACTTGCCGTGAAATATCTGCGTGGCATCGGCGTACCCCAAAATCAGGCGCAGGGCACGACTTATCTGCAGCGCGCGGCCGGCGAAGGCAGTCCGGATGCGCAGCTTGCGTTGGGATTCAGTTATCTGAAGGGTCGCGGGGTTGAGCAGGATTCGAAACGGGCGGCCGAACTTTTCACTCAGGCTGCCGTTCAGGGCAATGTCGATGGGCAGTACAACATCGGTTTGGCCTATGTCCGAGGGGAAGGTGTAACTAAAGACCTGGCCAAGGCCGCCGAGTGGTTTTTGAAATCGGCGCTTCAGGATGATGCGGGCTCGCAGTACAACCTGGGAGTCATGTATCTAAACGGGGAAGGTGTCACACGGGATCCGATACAGGCTTATGTCTGGTTCAAGCTGGCGAACGATCAGAATTACGCCGGTGCCTTAGACGGGATGACGTCAGCGAAAAATTCGGTAACCAAGGACCAGCTGCCCTCGCTCGATGCCGAAGCCGCCAAAATTTCCCGGCGCATCAAAAAACCTGTAGTGAAAGCCCAGCCGCTTACGATTCCCATGACTCAGCCGGGGACCGATCAGCCACTGTAAGAGAGCGGTTAGCGATTAGGTCATAAGGTCTGACGCCTATAACCTGTCATCTGTTTCATGCGAGTTGTTCTGATTGATAATCGCGATTCCTTTACCTACAACCTCGAACAACAGCTTCGTGCCTTGGGTGCTGATTGTATTGTTGTTCCGAGCGGAACCACGAGCATTCCCGACATCGAACGACTGCATCCCGAACGTATCGTGATCTCGCCGGGGCCCGGACGACCGGAAAAAAGCGGAATTTCTGAGTCTTCGATCAGATATTTTTTCGGCCGTGTGCCGCTTCTTGGGGTTTGTCTGGGGCATCAATGTCTGGCATCGGTTTTTTGCGGCAAAAAGGCGGTGATCCATGCTCCGGCGGTTATGCACGGTAAAACCAGCCTGATTTACCACGACGGAAGCGGCATAATGCGTGGCCTTAAGTCCCCGCTTCGTATGGCCCGGTATCACTCGCTGATCGTTAAATCTGTGCCGCCGGGTTTCGTGCTTATGTGTTGGGCCGGGTCACAGCGCATACCGGAGCTGATCATGGGACTGAAGCATGAAAAAGAACCGGCGTTCGGTGTGCAGTTTCATCCGGAATCATTTTTGAGCGAAGGTGGCGACGGTTTAATCCGAAATTTTCTCGCCGGACGATGGTAAAAAAATGGACAATGGAAAATGGAAAATGGACAATTGAAAACGATCTCGGCTTAAGAAGATTTCGTAATTATCCATTGTCCATTATCAATCATCCATTCCCCCGTTGGTGCTAAGACATAGAAAAATCTCCGAGCTTTCTCTTCCCGGCTTCGACCCCCTGCAGTTCCTCTGCAAGCTCGGGTCGGCTGCGCGCGAACCGGCGCTCATTTGGTCCGGGCGATGGGTCATCTTGGCGTGGGCTCCGGCGAAGCGCATCACATGGCGAAATAAAGCGGAGTGGGAAAAACTCGAAGCCGTTCTTCGCCGCCGCCGAGATCAAAGCAGGAATGATCTGCCGTTCATCGGCGGGATGATCGGATACACAAGCTACGATCTCGGTTATGCACTCCACGGCATCACGCCGTCCGCGCGCGACGAGCTGAAGCTTCCGCTTCTCTCACTCGGCATGTATGACCATGCGTTGTGTTGGGATGGTAGAAAATTGGTTGCGATCGGAAACAACGCATTCAGGCGTGAGGTGTGCGAAATCCACGGGCGTCCGCTGCCGCCTGCCACAATTCCGCCAATCGTGTTCTTGCCGGCTGTTTCCCGCCAAAAGTACGGGGCAGCCGTGCGCAAGACTCTCCGGGAGATTCATGACGGCGAGGTTTACCAGCTCAACTACACCTACATGCTCCGTGGCGAAACTAGCTGCGATATCCGCCAGTTATTCGCATTGCTGGCCCGGCGCCATCCTTCGCCGTGCATGTCTTACATCGAGACACCGGAAGCCTCGCTACTCTCGCTGTCGCCGGAGCAGTTTGTTTCCTTGCAGGGGCGCCGTCTTCGCACATGCCCGATCAAAGGAACTCGTCCGCGGGGCGCAACCCCGAAGGAAGACCAAAAGCGAAGGTCCGAGCTCCTCGCCAGCGGTAAAGAGCAGGCGGAACTCAACATGATCACCGATCTTCTCCGCAATGACCTCGGACGCATCGCGCGACCCGGAAGCGTCCGGGTTCGGGAGCATCGTCTGATCCAGCAGCTCCCCTCCGTCTGGCACACCTACTCGGTGATCGAAGCGGAACTTGCCAGCGGACGTTCTGCAGCAGACACCCTGCGTGCAATGCTGCCCGGCGGTTCTGTGACCGGGTGCCCTAAAGCGAGGGCGATGGAACTCATCGATGATCTGGAGGAGATGAGACGCGGGCCGTACACCGGCTCAGTGGTTCTTTTGAGCGACGACGGATCACTAGACAGTTCGATCATCATACGGACAGCCGTGGCGCGAAAACGGCGGCTCTGGGTGGGAGTGGGCGGCGGCATCGTCGCTGAGTCGAACGTTACTTCGGAGTACGACGAAACACTGCGGAAAGCCGCTCCGTTTCTTGCGCTTAAAGATGGACAGGTACGGTATTGGATCGACGGTCGGAAAGTCTGCCCAGGGGATTCGCTTCTCAGGCTGCTCGATGGAAATAATGCTCGTGCGCAAGGTGTCTTCGAGACGCTCAAAGTGGATGACGGACGGATCCTTTTCCTGAGCGAGCATCTAAATCGCCTCCGGCATTCCGCGAAACTCACGGGACTCCGGCTTTCGAAGAATCCCCGCGAAATTCGCGTGCTTCTCCTTCGCGCGTCTCGTACCTGTCCCTGGCCGCTCACCCGGCTTAAAGTTGTTTGTACGAAGGGACATGTTCTCCTTCAGGCTTCTGAGTTGGTTATCGATCTGGCGGAAGCGGATAATTCCCGGGTCACCTGCGTACCGCTCGAACGCCGATTACCGGCAGCCAAAGCGCTTCCTTATCATCTGGAATTTGCCGCTCATCGAACGGCCCTGAAAAAAGGATTCCATGAAGCCCTTTTAATCAATAAAAAAGGCCAAATCACCGAAGGTGCCTTTTCA
>Ga0172379_10002915_pt1 | contig 28640 bp, 26 predicted proteins | sample GrowelOW334metaG_FD_119756 | JGI IMG/M metagenome (GOLD analysis project Ga0172379, IMG submission 119756) | Groundwater microbial communities from an aquifer near a municipal landfill in Southern Ontario, Canada - Groundwater well OW334 metaG | ecosystem: Environmental > Aquatic > Deep...
AATATTGCTGATGCTCGGGGATGAGGGCGCCGAGCCCCTTGCCCAAACCGAATTTAGACACGATTGATCAACTCCTCCGCGACGGCTTCGTAGCTCCTCGCGCCTATGCAGGTCGGATCGTAATACATCACGGGCAGGCCGTGAGAAGGAGCTTCCGAAAGCCGTATGTTCCGCGGAACGATCGTTTTGAAGACCCTGTCCCTGAAATATTCGGTGACTTGGCGCACGACTTCCTGCGACAGCTTCGTCCTGCCATCGAACATGGTAAGGAGGATGCCGCAGATCTTGAGCGAAGGGTTCATGCTTTTTTGGACAAGACCGATGGTCTGCAGGATGAGGGAAAGCCCTTCGAGGGCAAAATATTCGCACTGCAGAGGGATGACGACCTCGGTGGCCGCGTTGAGACCATTGAGGGTAAGGATTCCGAGGGAAGGAGGGCAGTCCACGAGGATAAAATCATACTCCGCGGAAATGGTGGCGAGCGCGCGCTTCAGATACTCGTTCCGGTCTTCCTTGTCGACGAGTTCGACCGTCGCGCCCGAAAGATCGATCGATGAAGGCGCTAAAAAGAGATTCGGGACTTTCGTGGCTACGATCACATCCTTGAGCTGCCTCAATCCCGATATGACTTGATAGACGCCCTTGGCTCCGGAAGGACCGCCGACACCGGAAGTCAGATTACCCTGGGGGTCGAAATCGATGAGCAAGGTTTTTTTGCCGAGCATGGCAAGAGCCGCGCCGATATTGATCGCGCTCGTCGTCTTGCCGACACCGCCCTTTTGGTTCACAAAGACAATGATGCGTGCCATCCTGAGTCCCTTCCGTAAATATAAGGCAGTCTATCACGGATTGGGACGCGAGGCTATCGCTCGCGTCCCAAGCTGCCCCGTCGAGCGTCTCCCGGGGCTCGGCCCCGGGAGACGCTCGACGCCGCCAAAAGCGCGCGTTTCCAACGCGCGCTTTTGGCGCGGCTTGACCCTTGGCGCCTCAAATTGTTAGACTATTCCGGTACAAGGAGTCTCTTTATGTTGAATGAACGTGTAACAGCAGCGATACAGGACGTCCGCCCCTCGCTTCAGGCTGATGGCGGCGATATAGAACTCGTGTCCGTCAGCGACGACGGCATCGTTACGGTGCGGCTTACCGGCGCTTGCGGATCCTGCCCCTACTCTCTCATGACCCTCAAGCAGGGTGTCGAAGCGTATCTCAAGAAAGTCGTTCCCGAAGTGAAGGAAGTCCAGCAGGGCTGATCGACTTCGTTATTTTAGCCGTTCCACCTCATCGATATTCTTTGGCAGCTGCAACTCGGCCGTGAGCCCGGCCGCCGATGTTTTTTCAGCGAACCATCCAAGAACCGCGAGCGATTTGTTGCCCGCCGATTCGAATACCCTTCCCGCAACGATATCGATCACATCCATCGTCGACAGGAAATGGACGAGCAAGCCTTCCCTGCAGGGAACGATGATGATATTCATCTTGAGGCTGCGCGGCGGAATCAGGGGGAGAAGAAGGAATCTCATCGTTGTGGCGTTTGCGTTAGCCATGGAAAGGCTAGCGCGGTTTATCTTTATGGAATAATCGAAAATGTTGCCGCCAAAGGTCAAGTCTCGTAGGTAGGCGTGAAAATCCCCTAAAATGCCAGGCGAGGCGTCGATGGGATCCGGAAGCTTGGTCTTGTTTGAGAGCGAATCCACCCTGTAGGCTTCGGCGTAGAGAGTGCGCATGCGTTGCCTGCTCGCCGACCAGTACTCCAAGCCTTCCATGCTGTGGATGGAGCTCAGGATGAGGGCCAGCTCGCATAGGGTGTCCCCGAGGGCCGCGGGGCTTCCCCCAAGGGGAGCTCCGGGCGGCGCCGGCAAGACGGCGAGGGCTTCGATTCGCAGGGTTTTGGGCGCGGGCGCGGCGCCACCCGATCCCCCGGCCGGCGCCGCGCCCGCGAACGCCGTTTCGGCAAAGCCACCGGGCGCGAGCGTGGGTTGCGCCCCGCGGCCCGTGTCCGCGACGAGGAAGAGTTTGCCTGGTTCAAAGACCGCCCCGCGCGGCAGAAGATCGGCCGCTGAAGGCAGGGACGTGGATTGAGCGCCGCACAGGGACAAAGCCAAAAAAAGCATTGCGCCAACAGCAAGAGTTTTCATATATTGATGAGAATTTATCGCGCCGCGGCACTAATGGCTAGGCTCCTCTCAAAGCTCCCTTTCTGGACGCGGGTTAGAAGGGCACCGGTAGGGCCTACCTTCATACTGAGAATTTAAATTGCTATACTACGGCCATGGAAAGCGCGATGACGATAGTCACCATTCTTATAAAGCTGCTGGGAGGCCTTGCCCTCTTCATGTACGGCATGGAGCGGACGAGCGACGGCATACAGAGGGCAGCCGGGGAAAAGCTTCAGAGCACCCTCAACTTCATGACGAAGAACAGCCTCATGGCGGTGCTGACAGGCACCGTCGTGACTGTGGCCGTCCAATCATCCTCCGCCACGACCGTCATGCTCATTACCTTCGTCAACGCCGGGCTCCTCTCCCTCACCCAGGGCATCGGCGTCATCATGGGCGCGAACATAGGCACGACGCTAACGGGGTGGATCATCGCCGGCGTCGGCATCGCGAAATTCAGCATTTCGTCGCTCGCCGTTCCCATTTTCGGTCTCGGCTTTTTCATGTCGATCACAAAACGACGATCGGATTCCTTCAAAAGCTACGGCAACGCCCTCATGGGCCTCGCCCTCATATTTCTCGGCCTGGGCTTCATCGCCGACGCGATCCCAACGCCATCGCCCGATATTCTTCTCTTCCTGCGGAACTTTTCCAGCCTTGGCGTCGTCGCCATAATTATCGCCGTGCTGGCGGGCACCATATTCACAATTCTGATCAACGCCTCCAGCGCGACCCTGGCCATCGTCATCGTCATGGCTTCCCAAGGCATCATCGATTTCAATATAGCGGCGGCCCTCACGCTTGGCGCCAACATCGGAACCACCTTCGACGCCTTCCTCGCGTCGATAGCGGCGGGAGCCAGCACGAACGCGAAGCGCGCCGCCTGGGCTCACATTCTATTCAACGTTTTCGGCACGATCTGGGTTCTCATCATTTTTAAGCCCTTTATTGCCCTTGTCGATTGGGCCGTTCCCGGGCCGATAAACGCCCAGAGCATAGGCATCCACATCGCCATGCTCCATACCCTCTTCAACGGCGTCAATACGCTCGTCCTCCTGCCCTTCGTCAACCAGTATGCCGCTTTCCTCGAGAAAATCATCAAGGAAAAGCCTGGCGAGGCGGAGATTCGCGCCATCTACCTTCCCAAGGCGCTGATGGCCACGCCCGAGCTTTCCCTGATCCACGCGAGGAAGGAAATCGCCGACATGGCGATCATCGCCAGGAGCATGTTCGACAGGGTGAGAAGGAATTTCGAAACCGAGGCGCCCGACTTTGACGCCGAACTCGAGTGGTTCACGGCCAAGGAAAATTATGTTGATACGATGCATGAGGAGTTGTCGAAGTTCCTTATCGCCATCACGACAGCCGATCTTTCGGAAAAGACCCGCGCTCGCGTGGGAATGAAGCTGCATATCATTTCGGAGCTGGAAGGCATGACCGACGAATGCCTCAGCATCGCCTTTCTCCTCAAGAAAAAGCGCAACAAGCACCTCCGCTTCGAGGCCGACTCCCTGGCGGCGCTAAAACCTTTCGCCGATCTCGTGGACGAGTTTCTCGGTTTTGTCGCCGCGCATTTACATATCGGCATGACGGAGATCGAATTGGGTATGGCTTCGGAGTTGGAGGACAAGATCGATGCCTTCAAAAAGCACCTGAAAAAGATGGCGAGGAAGCGCCTCAAGGGCGGAGCCGACGTCAAGGCGGAGCTGCTCTATATCGACCTCATCCGCCATGTGGAGAAAATGGGCGATTGCGCCTTCGCCATCGCCGAGGAACTGAGGGGCTTTATTTCCTGACGCTCACGGCGAAAAATTCAGGAAGATCATACACTTCATCCACGCCTTCGACGAGAATCCCTCCCATGCCGAGCGCGAGCGCTGGCTCGATGTCCACATCCGCGCGATCGCCGATGGAAACGCAGGAGGAAGGGGGCAACCCGAGTGCGGCGCAAGCGGCCAGGAAGGGCTCGGGCGCCGGCTTCGATTCGAAGGTGTCGTCGATACCGACGACGGCCTCGAAGCGCGAGGCGATGCCGAGGGCGGCCAGGCTCGCGGCGCCTACTTTTTTCGGGTTGTTCGTGAGAAGGACGAGGCGATAGCGGGTCGCGAGCAGGCCGAGGGCTTGATCGAGCCGGGGATCGGCTTTCAGCCATTCGGCCGGCCTTATTTCCTCTTCGCGCCAGGCGATGATCGTGGCGATATCGACGCCCAGCGCCAGAAAATGCCTGGCGAGGCTCGTCTTTGGCAGACCGGCGGCTCCGCGCGCCTCGCGCGCCTCATCGACGCGTGCGCCCGCTTCCCGTTCCGGGATGCCCATGTGGCGCGCGAGGCGCGCGATCTGCGATGTTTCTTGATAGCGGAAATAGGCTTTATGAGTATAGAGCGTGCCGTCCATGTCGAAGACGAGGGCGGCTATCGTGCCTGGAAGATTTCGGACGATCACTTCTTGTCGGCGGCCTCGTAGGGGATGACTTCTTCGGGAGAAATCGCCGTGGCATTGCCTTGCGGTGCGGGGGCGATCAGTCCGAGACTTCCCTGCCTGGCCGTTCCCTTTTCCATCTGCTTCCTGATAAGGCGCGCGACCACGTCCCTGTTGTCCAGAAGCGATGAGACGGAACGGTCGTGGTGCACGAGGCTCATGATCTGGGCGAAAAGGCCGGTTACGTCAGCCTGAATATACCATTCCTTCAAAAGCAATTCCTTGTGGAAAATGGCGTTGGTACCGATGATTCTGTAAAAGAGCCCCTGCCGGTAGGCGGCGTCGAAGTCCTCGACCGCCGTGCCGTTGAAAAGAGGCAGGGAAACAGCGCAGATCACTCTGGCCGCGCCCAAGTCCTTCAGGTTCTTCATGCCCTTGATGAGGGTTCCACCCGTGCCGATCATATCGTCGGCCATGAAAACGGTTTTGCCCTCGACATTGCCCAAGAGTCTCATCTCGCTGATGTTGGATTCGGAAGCGCTCTTGGTGACCTTGGAATAGTCCCTTTCCTTATACAGGAGGGCGAGCGGCCGCTGCAGGGCGTTGGCGTAGAACTTGTTCCTGTCGACGGCCCCGGTGTCGGGAGCGAGAACGACGAGGTCCTCCGTCTGTATATCGACAATGGTCATGAGCTTTTCGATGATCTGGAAGGATGCGTGGAGGTTCTCGAGGCGCAGCTTGTCGAAGCAATTCTCTATCTCGCGCGAATGGATATCAAGGGTGATGATCCTGGAGACTCCGAGGTTTTCGAGCATGGCGCCCACACGCGCCGCGGTTAGGCCTTCCCTTCCTTTCTTCTTGTGCTGGCGGGAATAAGGGTATACCGGAAGGACGAGGTTGATGCGGTCGGCCCCGCCCTGCATCGCGGCGTCGATCGCCACGAAGAGGTTGAAAATATGGTCGTTGACGGACATCACCCGGTTGACCGAGCCATCGTTGAAGGCGATGGGCTGGTGGTTTTCTATATCCTGGAAGATGAAGAGATCCTTGCCGCGAACCGATTCGAGGATCTCGGTCTTCACCTCGCCGTTGGCGAAAAAGGTGTGCCTGGCGTTGATTTTGAATCGTGGCGCCCGGTACTTGTCGGTGGGGCCGGGCATGTAGAGGAGGCTCGAGTTCGCGTCATTCGCGAAATTGATCTTCCTGATGGCCAGTTCCTGGCTGATATGATACCGCGAGGCCAAGGCCTGGGTCTTCCGGTCGAAGCGCCGCTTGTAAATCCCGGCTAGCTTCCGGACCACCTGGTCCGCGAACGCTTCCGCGCCGGGGCAAGCGAGAATGCCCAACTTCGTGGGGTCGGAATAACTCATGGGATCGCCGCCTTAGGAGTGGAGTGGTTGGTTCCAAACTATACCGAGGCTATGGTTTTGTCAATCAGAGGAGTGAAATGACGTGAAGTATGAGAGGCGCGGCGCAGGCTGGGGGGCCGAGGACGAGGGGTGCGGCAGTCCCGATTTCCACGCCCGCGAGATGGCAATCGCTCGTGTCCCAGTATTCTATCCTGTATCTTCCGGAAGGAGGGTAGAGAACGAGTTGGCGAAAGCTAAGGCTGGGCTTCGGCGAAGCTGTCTTTGAAGCGTCCTCAAGGTGGCTTTCGGACCCAAGCCAAGGTCCCAACCAGAGAAGGAATTCAGCTTGCCTTTCCTGTGATCCTTCAGGGTTGCCGAGGAAGCCAATTTCGCCCACCCAAGCGGGCGCGTTCGCTGGCGGGCAAAGCGACTGGCCTCTTATCGTTTCGGCGGCTAGGCGGGCGGATTCCATCCCCGCCGCCAGCTTGGAGGCGAGGCCAAGAAGGTGGTGCCCGGAGGGCAAAGCTCCCTCAATCCTGGCCAGGGTCTCAGAAGTATCGAGAAAAGTCATTCCGCAGCTCCTCGATGCCAGGCATTCCTTGTATCGCGGCCCAGCCCGCCGGCTCATCCATTTCGGAATGGGCCTCGAGAATGGCGAGGACTATTTCTATCTGTATTCCCACCCGTTTCCACAGGGGGGCCTTGGAATCGCCCAGATGATCGAAACCGGGATTCCCGCCCGCGACTTGCCCCATATTCAGGGTCTCTATGAGGTAAGCCGCCGCATTGGTCCTCTCACCCCACTCGCGATGCGAAAGCCCCCTGTGCTCTTCCCTCGACTGGTCGAGGACCATGCTGACGCCGCGATCTTCGGCCGCGAGAATTCCCATGGCGGCATAGCCGATGTTCTTGGGATGGGCAACGATATCCCATGCCAAGCCCGACGAAGGGCCAGCCTCGTGAAAGTCGAAAGCCGCCTTCACGTTCTCTTTGCCGATAAGTGCAAAGATTGCCGCGGCGGCCCTGGAAGTGAGCGATCCCGAAAGATCCCCCGGGTAATTGCGGTTAAGATTGCGCGCCTCTTGGCCTTCCAATCCCTGGGCGAGACTTGCCCCCTGGGGGAAAAAGGTCACGGGATCGGGGAGATTTTCGGCATCGGGTTTGGTCAGACGGGAGCCGTATCGGAAGCGGCGCTCGCCCGAAGCCCCCGGGATGGCGACGAAGGCCGGGCCAGGGCGGTCGGGATCGGGCCAGGTCGCGGCCGAGGCGTTCGCCCTTGGGATGACGATGAGCCGGGCAGAGACGGGGCGCGCCCAGGATACGAAGAGTGAGGCCGCCACGACGCCCGCCAGCTCGTTGCCGTGGGTGCCGCCCAATATGAGAATGGAGGGAAGACCAGGGCTCGAAGCCTCGGGGTTCGGCGCGGAAGGCTCGATGAAATAGACGGGACTGTCCAGTGCCGTTCCGGCGAGCGATGGGACGTAGTCGGAGAGGGCGCCTATCCTCGAAACGGCCGGACCCGGTCTCTGCTCCGCCAGAGCCGCTTCGAAGGCGGGATTCCGCGGCTGGTCCTGGACGGGGCCTTTGGTCGCGACCTGAGCCGCCGCCGAAGCGACGACAAGCGCGAGTATAGCGAGAAGAGCAATGGCTCGGCATCTAAAGATGATTTTCATATTCGTGGTAATTTCCTATAAAAAGGGGCGGCCCTGAAGCCGCCCCTTCGCGTTAAAACCAGGTCAGTATCCGAAGACGGCTCCGTCCCTGCGCGGATCGGCTCCACCATACAGCTTGCCATCCTTTATGACAATGCCCTGTACGCCGCCGAAATAAAGATCGCGCCCATCGTAGCTCTTAACCTTGTACCCGAGGAGGGTAAGGTCGGCCAAGGTCTTGGCGGGGAAGAGCGTGCCTTCCAGCTCCATCGTCGTCTTGCCCGGCCCCTGGAGGTAGGTGCAGTACATACGCGGAGCTTCGATGGCTTCCTGCATGCCCATGCCATAGTCGATCAGGTTCGTGACGATCTGGGTCAGGGTCGGGATGATCCTCATGGCTCCCGGGGTTCCGAGCGTCGCGAAGGCTTGACCGTCCTTCATGATGAGGGTAGGCGCTATGGTCGTGTTCATGCGTTTTCCGGGGAGATAGGCCGATGGGCCTTTCTTGCCGTTGAAATTGCCCATCTCGTTGTTGAGAATAATGCCAGTGCCAGGAATGGCCACCGCGGCGCCGTAAAAGCCTGACAGAGTCTGGGTGAGAGACACCAGGTTGCCATCCTTGTCTACCACTGACATGTGGGTGGTGCTCCAATGCTCGCTGTTCGGGTTGACGTGCTCGTAGGACTTGGTCATCGCGTCTAGTTTGATGGAAGCGGCTTTGGCATTGGCATAGCCTTTGGAAGTCAGTGCCTGCATCGGAACGTTGACGTAATCGGGGTCGCCCAGAACATCGTAGTAATCGTCAAAAGCCCGGGCAAGTACTTCGGCGAAGAGGTGAAGTTTCATGGCCGAATCGAAGCCGAGAAATTTGAGATTGTAGTTTTCCAGCATATTCAGCGACTCGATGAGGAGGAACCCTCCCACAGGCGCGGGCGCCGAGACGATGTCGTACCCACGATACATGCCTCGGGCAGGCTCCCGCTCGATAGCCTTGTACTGGGCGAGATCGTTTTCATCGATGAGACCGCCATTGGCCTTCATGTCGGCGGCGATCGCCTTGGCGATGGCCCCCTTGTAGAACGCGTCGGGACCTTCCTTCGCGATCAGCGCCAGGCTCTTCGCGAGGTCGGGGTTCTTGTAGATATCACCGGCCTCGAGGGGCAGGCCGTCGGGAGCGATTATGGACATCAGGTAGGGGTTGGCCATCGCCCGCTTATAGTTGTCGGAAATGACGCCGGCGAGCGTCGGGCTGACAACAAAGCCTTCCTCCGCCAGCTTCACTGCGGGGGCGATCACCTGGGCGAGGCTCATGGTACCATATTCTTCGAGGGCTTTGGCAAGACCGGCCACCGTACCCGGAACGGCCACCCCAAGATGTCCATCGGAAGGCCATTTGGCAGCCTTGGTGGGGTTGAAGGAAGCGCGGCTCCGGTAATCGATGGAGGTGACTTTATTTTGGCCCTTCAAGTAGATGACGATGTAGCCTTCCCCGCCGAGACCGTTGGCGTTGGGTTCGACGACGCCGTTGGCGAAGGCCGTGGCCACCGCCGCGTCGATTGCGTTGCCGCCGGCTTTGAGAATATCCAGGCCGGCCTGGGACGCGAGCGGATGCGCCGAGGCGACCATTCCCGTGCTGGAGACGACTTCCGGGATGATCGTGGCGGCTTTCTGAGCGAAAGCCGTTCCCATCCCGCCGACGAGCAACAGCGCGATGAGCGCTATTGAGATAAAGCTCCCTTTCACCTTCATATAGACTCCTCCTGAAAATGCTGGCGGCGAACTACGCGCCGCCGAATCGGCCGGCTCATGGACACCGACCTTCGATGGCGAACGTTACTTGAGATAGGGGCCGACGCCCTTCTCGAGAAGTTGCTCATAGCTCGGAAGACCCGAGAAAATGATGCTCTTTTCGGGATGCGTCTCGTTGAACACGCCCACGACAGCCTCGGTTCCGACCAGATGCGTGGCCACTCTCGAGCCGAGCGGGTTCGCCGGATCGTTGACGACATCCGCGTTATCGGTCGCGTCCTGTGCCATAGCCGGGTTGGGCGTCTCGATAAGGAAGGCGGCGGCGCCTGATCCCGCGCCCCATTCCCTGTGAGAAAGGCCGCGGAACTCCATATTGGAAGGCTCCAGCTTGAGCGTGAGGCCATAGTCCAGGTCCACGTTGAGCACGGCGGCGGCGGCGATATCGATGTTCTTCGGGTTGGCCACCATCATGTTGGCCAGGCGGCCGCCCACATCGGCCTCATGATAGTCGAAGGCCAGATCGACCTTCTCCTGGTTGAGGAGGATCATGATGGAATAGGCGATCTTCTGAGTCAGGCCGGAATCAGTGCGTCCCGGATAGGCGCGATTGAGGTTCCTGAATTCCCAGGCGGGCAGGGGCGCTTCCTTGCTATCCGGATGCACATACCCTCCCACGGGATCGGGTACGCCCTGATGAGCCATGTTGGTGGCGCGGGAACCATATTTGAAGAATCTTCGTCCGCTCGGCGTGTCGAGGCCTATCCAGGACGGACCGCGCGATGTGTATGCGGGCATGCTGGGTTCCTTGTCCTGATGGCTCACGGCGGAGTTGTTGAGGTTGGGTACCACGATGACCCTTCCCGCCTCGACGTTCAGATTCTCGATCATGGTGACCGCGGCCATGATGCCGGCGATCTCGTTGGAATGCGTCCCCCCGCCGATGAAGAGCGTGCCGCCAGGAGTCTTTCCCTCGAAGTAATACACTTTGCTATCGCCGGGAGTGCCCAGAAGGCCGGGATAGTAATCGGAAAGCCATCCCGTCTTCGTCAACGACGAGGAGGGGCGATAATCATGGTTGATGAGATAGCGGCCATGGATATCCGGGATCGCCGAGGTCTGGGCGCCGATCGCGCCCAGGCAAAGTGAAGCCACGATCAAAGCGATCGATAAACGTTTCATCATATGCGTCTCTTTATTTGAAGGCTGCTGCCAAAGGCGCCCCGACCGCTGATATGCGCTCGACCAGCTTGAGGGAGATGTTGGCCTTGGCCGCCAGCTTCGTGAAGAAGCCGTCCTGGTTGCCCGCTTCCACGACGATGGCGTAGTCGGACGAAGCCATGCACGGCTCTATAAAGCTGTCGGACATGGCGCCGCGGCGCGCCGCGCCGCCGACATGCACGGTGATGACGATCATCTTAAGTTCTTTGGCGCGTTTCAGAAGCGCTTTTGTTCTCGCGAGCTCCGCCTCGGCGCTGATGCCCGCGGCCCCGAGTCCTTTCGAACTGGCGCCGACGACAAGAATCAGGGTCGGGGACGAAGCGTCGAGATTCTCGGCTTTGATGAGCGGGTCGGCCTTGAAGGGTATCTTGCCCCTCGTCAGGAGGACCTTGACCATTTCGAAATCGGCGCTCTGGCCGATGGCCGTGAGTACGGCGGGCTTGCCAGCGAAGGCCGTGGTCTGCTGGGCGAAAGCCGAGCCTAGAACTGCGATGAAGAGAGCGCAGATGAGTCCAATTCGTTTCATGAGAACCTTCCTTGAGTTGCGTCAAAATTCAGGGCGAAGCGCTTGGCAGCTCCTCTGATTGTGCGACGCGCATCTTTATTCAAAAAAACGTACTTGCCTATGCCTGAGAAGAAGCGGCACGCTGCAGCACTAAATTATTTTCCAGAATTGTCTATCACCTGGCATCCGATGTCAATCAAAAAGCGCAAAAGGTTTTAGCTTTACCGCTCCTTCGCCTTCGTGCTACTTTGAACTATTGCGCGTAGGCGTCGGCGCGAATCACGCATATCGGCAAATCCAGGAGAACAAAATGAAACGGACAGTCTTCAGCATGCTCGACGAAGCGGTGAGAGATTGGGCGAATGATCCCTACGCGCTCAGAAAAACCGACAAAGGCTATCGGCCTACGACCTTTGCCCAAGCGCGCGAGAATGCCCGCCGTTTCGGCGCTTGGCTCCTCTCCCAAGGCTATCAAAAAAACGATACCATGGCCGTTTTAGGGGAAGGCAGCCCGGAATGGATATGCGGCGAGTTCGGTCTCATGTGCGCAGGCCTTATCTCCGTTCCCCTGTCGATCAAGCTGCTCGCCGAGGAAATCCCCTTCAGGCTGAACCATTCGGAAGCCAAAGGCATCCTTACCACCCACAATCAGCTGGAAAAAGTCCTAGGTTCCTGGAAGACCGTCGAGAGCGCCTCGATAAAACTTATCTATCTCGACGATGACATCGAATGGGGCTTGGCCCAAGCGCAAAAATTCGGCATTGCCAGCGACCGCTTCGTGGGATTCACCCGGGCGATGGAAGAAGGGAGGACGCTGATTGAAGCTCCCGGCTCGGACATGGGATCCAGGCTCGACGCGATCGCCGCCAGTACGGAAGAAGACGACGTCGTGACGATTTCCTATACTTCAGGCACCACGGGCAACCCCAAAGGCATCATGCTCACCCACCGCAACTACTGGACCAATTGCCACGACGCGGTGGAAATGTTCGAGCTTCCCACCCATTACAGGACTCTCCTCATCCTCCCCGTCGACCATTCGTTCGCCCACACGGTTGGCCTCTATACGGCCCTCGTCCGCGGCATCGCACTCTATTTCGTCGACTCCCGGGGCGGCGGCATCGCCACCCTGCGCAACATCCCCATCAACATGCAGGAATCGAAACCCATCTTCCTCTTCACTGTCCCGGCCCTTTCCGGCAATTTCATGAAAAAGATCATCCAGGCCATGGAGGAGAAGGGCGGCGTCATCGAGAAAATATTCAAGATGGGTATCGCCGCCGGTATCAGATGGAACGGCAACGGATTCAATACGCCCTCCCTCGGCGCGAGGTTGGGCGCCTTTTTCCCCTATTTCTTCGCGAAAGCCCTCATCTTCGGGAAAATAAAGAAAACCGTCTTCGGCGAATCTATCAAATTCTGCGTGGGCGGCGGCGCCCTTCTCGACGTAAAGCAGCAGGAATTCTTCGCCGCTCTCGGCGTTCCTGTCTACCAGGGCTACGGTCTCACGGAAGCAGCGCCCATCATCTCCGCCAACGTCCCGTCTCGCCACAAATTCGGCTCGTCCGGCATCCTCGCTCCCTCGCTCAAATGCAGAATCATGCTCGCAGACGGCACCGAAGCCCCAAGGGGCGTGACGGGCGAAATCGTCATCACCGGCGGCAACGTCATGAAAGGCTACTATCGAAATCCCGATGCCTCGGCGCAAGCCTTGCGGAACGGAAGCCTATGGACCGGCGACCTCGGCTACATCGATGAGGATGATTTCCTCGTCGTCGTGGGCCGCGAGAAGGCGCTTCTCATCGCGGAAGACGGCGAAAAATACAGCCCGGAAGAAATCGAGGAGGCGATCATCACCTCAACCGAGCTGATCGACCAGGTCATGGTCTGGTGCGACCACCAGAAATATTCCTGCGCCCTCGTCACCCTCGATACGGCCAAAATCGAGCGGCTCATCAAAGAAAAGGGATACAAGACGGCCGAGGAATTGTGCGATGCCCTCCAGAAGGAATTCTACGCGTTCAGGAACGACCCCAGGGCGAAAAAAGTGCAGAGCGCGTGGATACCCGCCGCCTTCCAGATCCTGCCTTCCGCCTTTGGCGAGAAGGACGGCACCGTCAATTCGACGATGAAGATCGTCCGCTTCAAGGTTTCGCAGGTGTACAAGGACCGCATCGACTATTCCTACACGAGAGAAGGCTCGGTAACGATGAACGCGAAGAATATCGATACCCTGAGGCTACTGTTCAAGCTCCAGTGATTGACGTCAGCGATAGAAGGAATGTGAACGGTTACTCCAAGGAGAATAAAATCATGAAAAAAACTGTCCTAGGCATGTTGGATGACGCTGCCTCAACCTGGCCCGATGCCCCCTACGCCCTCAGGAAAACCGATGAGGGTTTCGTGGCTTCCAGCTTTTCAGAGGTCCGCGCGGCAGCGAAAGCATTCGCGGCATGGCTTCTTCTCTCCGGGTTTGCCCCTAGCGACAAAGTGGTCATCATCGGCGAAGGCAGCCCCGAATGGCTTGAAGGCGAGTTCGGCGCCTTTTATGCCGGCCTTGTTTCGGTGCCTCTGTCGATCAAGCTTACGCCCGATGAAATCCTCTTCCGAATCGACCACTCCGAAGCGAACCTTGTCCTCACGACCCATAACCAGATCGAAACCATCGTAAGGCTGATCGCCGCGCGAAAAGGCGCCCCTCTCACCATCGTCTACCTAGATGATGACGCCGCTTGGGCGAAAGCCAAGGCCGCCGAAGCCGGCCTCGCGGCGACAAGCCTCGCCGCGTTCTCAGAGGCGGTCGCCGCGGGCAAGGAAGCCTTGGCCGAACCGTCGGGCAAGCTTTCCGCGCGGCTTGACTCCATCGGCGACGCGGTGGAAGAGGATACCGTGGCCACGATATCCTACACATCGGGCACCATGGGCAACCCCAAGGGTATCATGCTCACACACCTGAATTTCTGGACGAACAGCCACGACCTCAGCATACGTTTTATTACGCCCCGATTCAGAACCCTCATCATCCTCCCCGTCGACCATTCCTTCATCCACACCTCCGCCGTATTCACCGCCCTGTGGAGCGGCGTCGCTCTCTACTTTGTCGATGGGCGCGCGGGCGGCATCGCCATGCTTAAAAACATTCCCCTCAATATCCAGGAATGCCAGCCAACCTTCCTCTTTACCGTTCCCGCCCTCACCGTGAATTTTATGAAAAAGATCCAGGCCGGAGTCGAGCAAAAAGGCCCCGTGGCAGCGAAGCTTTTCAACGCGGGTATGGAAGCCGCCGCGAAATGGATGGGTGACGGTTGCCACAAAGCCCCCTTGGCCGACAAAATCTCCTCTTTCTTCCCCTATTTCATCGCCAAGACGATCCTTTTCGGCCCCATAAAGAAGAAAGCCCTCGGCGGCTCCATCATCTTCTGCATCAGCGGAGGGTCCAAGCTCGACCTCAAACAACAAAGATTCTTTACGGCTCTCGGCGCCCCCCTCCTGCCCGGCTACGGCCTCACCGAAGCTGGTCCTGTCGTTTCGGCAAGTGTCCTCGACCGCTACAAGTTTGGCACGGTGGGCATTCCCATGCCGTCGACCCAATGTACCATCCTGGATGAGGACGGCAGGGAATTGCCCCCGGGGGAAACGGGAGAAATCGCCGTGGCGGGCGACAGTGTCATGAAGGGCTATTACAGGAATCCCGAAGCGACAGCCGCCGCTTTCAAGGGCGAATATCTCCTCACCGGGGACCTCGGCTTCATGGACGAAGATGGCTTTCTGAATGTCGTGGGGCGCAAGCGTGCCCTTCTCATCTCAGAATCGGGGGACAAGTACAGCCCGGAAACGATCGAGGACGCGGTGATGGCATCAACGAGCGTCATCGAGCAGTGCATGACATGGTGCCTCTACAGCAAACATCCCTGCGCCCTCGTCACCCTCGACATGGTCAAAACGAAAGCCCTGATATCGGAAAAGCGCATCAGTACCGCCGAAGAGCTCTGCAGAGCCCTGCAGGATGAATTCTTCCGCTTCAAGACCAGTCCAGGCCCCAAGCGGGTTCAGGCAAAATGGGTCCCCATAACCTTCCAGATCGTAAAGGGGCAATTCAGCGAACAAGACGGCACCATCAACTCCACGATGAAACTCGTCCGCCGGAAGGTTGAAGAGCGATATAAGGAGCTGATCGATTATTCCTACTCGAGCGAAGGCTCCACAACGGTGAATCCCAGGAACATCTCGACGCTGAAGGAGCTTTTTCCTTTCTAGGAGGCCTTTCGTTTCCGACCTCCTTCACGTTATATTTTCAGCTATGGAAAAACCAATAGACTTTCAAAATGTGCAAGAGCTGTCCATAGCGCTCACCAGGATGGCGAGCGTCACCGACTCGCCGGGGGAGAAAGCCTTCCCAACATTCCTTCTCTCCATGCTCGGGCAGATCCCCTATTTCCGCAACAATCCCGACAATCTCGCCGCAATGGCGATCCCCGACGACCCCAAGGAGCGCTCCAATGTGTTCGCCCTCGTGAAGGGCTCAGGCACGCGCTGCGTCATCCTCACCGGACACTACGATGTCGTCCAGACATCCATGTACGGATCTCTCGAACCTTGGGCCTTCGATCCCGAAATTCTCCATCGCAAGATGCTCGAGTCTCTCGCCGCTGTTACCGGAAAGGACAACCCGCTTTCCCGCCTCAAGGGAGACCTCGCCTTGGGAGAATTCCTTCCCGGCAGGGGCATCCTCGATATGAAAGGAGGCCTCGCGGCCGGAATTTCCGTGCTTGCCTCGTTCTCCACCCCTTATGAGCGGGTTGGAAGCGTCCTCTTTCTCTCGGTGGCCGACGAGGAAGGCGCCAGTCACGGCATGATAGCCGCATCGGCGATGCTCAAGGACTACCTGGCCGAGCGGGGCCTGGAGCCCGTCGCCGTCTTCAATCTCGATTCCGCCGTCGATCAGGAAGGTGGCGAAATGGGCAGGGCGGTTTTTACGGGTTCTGTCGGGAAAACGCTGCCCTTCGTCTATTTCGTCGGGAAATGCACCCATGCCGGAGCCCCTTTCGATGGAATAAACCCCGTCTTGGCCGCTTCCGAGTTCGCGAGGGAGGTAGAGTGCAACCCGGATGCGCTCAGGGAACGACAGGTGGCGCCGGGCGAGGAAGCGCCGCCTCCCACCATCCTCTACTTCAGGGAATCAAGGGCGGTCTACAACGTGACGACGCCTTCGGCCGTATTCTGCGCGCTCAATGTCCTCAGCCATACGCGTGGCCCCGAGGAAATACTCGAGGACGTGGGGAAAATCGCCGCCGATTCCATGAACCGGGCTATTTCCACCTTGCGCGAGCGGTCCTCCACGCTATCGCGGCGGACTTCAGGCCATTTCACCCTGCCATCGAAGCAGCCCGCCGTCCTTGATTTCGATGAACTCCCGCGGCTCGCCGAGCGTCTCAGCCCCGGCATCCTCGAAAAGGCTCGAGCCTACGCGGCGGCCCAATTCCCCGATGACAGGGTCCAGCAGACCCTCATTATTCTCCAGGAACTCCTCCCGCTTTCCGGGGTGGAAGGTCCCGCGGCTATCATCGGCTTCGCTCCTCCCTACTACGCTCGCGCCGAACTCGACCAAGACCGCGACCTGGGCTTCGTCTCAATGCTCCGCGCCGAACTTTCAGATTTTTCCATGAAGACCGGTACGAGCATCAGGGTCAGACCTTATTTCCCCGGCATCTCGGACATGAGTTTCCTCGCCCCGGCCGATTCACCCGACCAGCGTTCTTTCGTAAAGCGCCAATCACCCGTCTCGGACGAGAAAGAGCTCGCCCGGGTGTCCCTCGGTTGCCCCGTCGTCAACGCTGGACCCTGGGGCCGTGACTATCACCAGTCGGGCGAGCGCGTGCATAAGCAATACGCCTTCGTGGAATTGCCCGAAATCCTGACCCGCCTCGTGCGCGGCGCCCTGGATCTCGCCGGAAATTCCGGAAGCGAAAAAAAATCCACATGAAATCTTTGTTCAAGGACCATAAAAAGCCCAATGACCATTCAAGGTCATTGCCTGTCCTTATCGCCGCCGCCCTGTTGTCGTTCGCGCTAGTGGCTTCCTGCGCGATGCCGCTCCAATGGGGCGACATTCCCATGGACATCGAAGGACTGAGCGCCGAAAATTGGCTCGGGGATCTCGACGCGCTGAGCGCCGAAATGCGCGGGCACCCGAAACTGGGCGCTGACCAGGCCGCGGCGGCCGCCTTCGATGCCGCCATCGCAGAGACAAAAGCAAGCCTCCGCGCCGCCGGGGCCGAGGATCCTCAAGAGCTGGCCGATATAGCTGTCGCTGGCATACAGAAGGCGCTGGCGGCCATAGGCGACGGTCATACGCGGATCAACGCCTCTTCTCAGATGATATTCCCCGTCATCCTGAAATTCTTCCCCGACACCTCTTTCCCTGAAGCAAGCGACATCGAAGCCGCCTCGGGCTGGGACGCGCGGATCGCCGCCACCGATGCGGCCCACCAGGAGGACTTGGGCGCCATCGTCGCAAAAATCGGGGACAAAACCATAGCTGAGGCAGTGGAGGCGATATCCGCCTATCTCAGCCTTGAATCGGCCGTTAGAATATCGCCCGCCCAAGCCCTGTTCCACTATGCCATTCGCTTCGAGATCATGGACGCCTTCACCGATCCTTGGCTTATGCGGTCCCTCGGTCTGGCCGATGGAACAACGCTGACAATGACCATCCAAAGAGAAGGACAAAGCGAATCGACGGTCATCTTTAACCTGGGAGAGCCCCCTAGTCCGTGGGTGCGCGTGCTCGATTCAATCACCGAGACGCCCTTTACGCGAAGCCATCCCGGAAGCAGCTGGTGGTATGGCAGTCCTGCCGGCTGCGAGGATATCGTCTACTTCCGCTACGACGACTGCTCGACCGAAGCCCGTCCAGTTATGGATGAGCTTCTCGCCGTGCTTCCAGACATGGACGATGAGCTGGCGAACCCCTCCCATCTCATTGTGGATCTGCGCTACAATTCGGGTGGCGACTCGAGGCCGGGTACGTACTTCGCGCGAAATCTGACAGGCAAGAAGGTCTCGGCGGTCCAGGGCGGCGTCATTATCCTCGTGAGCGGAGCCACGTATTCCTCGGCGATGATGAATACCGCCGATATAATGAAGGCTTGCGGCGCGACTGGCGCATCGGCGGGAAGGTCCATCCTCATGGGAGAGCCGCTCATCGAGCCGCTCCGCCACTATGGGGAAATCCGCCGCTTTCCCCTACCCAATTCGGGCATTATGATTGGCCGATCGACCAGGCTTTGGAAATACGATGAGACGACGGGTATTCGACCAGCCCGGGGCGTTCTTGAGCCTGCGGCCGAAAACATCGTGGTGCAGGGCTTCGACGATTACGCCATAGGGCGTGACACAACGTTCGAGCGAGCTCTCGAAATCATAGGACAGGATTGAAAGCATGAGCATAAAAACCATCATCTTCGACTGCGGCCGGGTCATCACCCAGGACCAGAACCCCGAAATCGCGGGGAAAATGGCCGCCATCATAGGCGCGGGGCCGGGCGAATTCGCCCACGCATACGCGGCTGGGCGTGCCGAATACGATCGGGGAACGATGAGCGCGGTAGATTATTGGAACAGGGTGGCTGGAAGGTTTGGCCGCCAGATCGGCCCCGACCATCACGCCTTGCTTGTTCAGCTCGACATGGACAGCTGGTTCACCATAAACGGGGAGACGATCGCCCTTATCCGCGCACTCAAGACGCGCGGCTATCGCCTCCTCATCCTTTCCAACATGAACGTGGAAGGCAAGGAGCGCATGTATGGTCAAGCCAGGATCCTCGATGGCGAAGACTGGGTCGCTTTATTCGACGACGTTCTCCTTTCCTGCGATCTGCGCCAGCTGAAGCCCAAGCCGGAAATCTATCGTTCTTGCCTGGAACGCGCCGCCGCCCAGCCAGGGGAGTGCCTTTTCATCGATGATATACCGGCGAACGTGGAAGCCGCGCGGGCGAGCGGCATGCATTCCATCCATTTTACGGGAGCGAAGGAACTCGCCTTTATCCTCGCAGAAAAATACAAAGCGCTTTGAAGCATGGCCGGGCCTGCCGCGAGGCCCATTCCCAGGAGGTTGCCCGATGACGTGCGTACTATCCGTTGGCGGTTCGATCGTCGCTCCGCCCGAGGGTCCCGATCTCGCTTTTTTGGTGGAATTCCGCAACCGTATCGGCGCATGGCTTTCGGCCGCGAGTGAGCGCCGCGCCATACTCGTGATCGGCGGAGGAGGTCCCGCCCGCTCCTACCAGAACGCCCTGAAGGAATTCTGGCGCCGACGGGGCGAACCGGAACCGGAGGGGTCAAACGAGGCGCTGGACTGGATCGGCATCGCCGCGACGCGGATCAACGCCCGGCTCGTCAAGGCGGCCATGGGTGAACTCTGTTCCGACGAGATCGTCACCGACCCATCGGCGCCTTTTGCCTTTTCCGGGCAGGTTCTCGTCGCTTCCGGCTGGAAGCCCGGTTTTTCCAGCGACTACGACGCCGTCTACCTGGGCGAACGCTTTGGCGCCGCGAGGGTGCTCAATCTTTCCAACATAGCGAAAGTCTATACGGCAGATCCGAAGCTGGATCCGAAAGCCACGCCCATCGACTCTATATCCTGGGCCGCTTTCAGGGCAATGGTGGGGTCGACATGGACACCGGGAGCCAACCTACCCTTCGATCCCATAGCCTCGGCCCGCGCCGAAGCGGCCGGCATCAAGGTGATCTGCGCGGCCGGCAAGGACCTGGACAATGTCTTCAAAATCCTCGATGACGAGCCCTTCATCGGCACGACGATAGGCTAAGGCGCGGGCGAGCGGCTCCGCCAATCGGGCCCGGCGGCTCCGTTGGCCCGGCAGCTCCGTCGGGCCGGCCGCTGGCCCGGCGCCTTCAGACGTGACCGGCCGCTGGCCCAGCGCCTTCAGACGTAACCGAAAAATCCGGCCGGCATTGCCCGCGCTGCCCTGTGGATTTTTTCCGCGATATTCGGTATTTTTCCCTGTAGCGCGGCGCCACATCAACGCGGGCCGCCAATTTCAGAGAAGTGGCGCCAAATGGGCCACAAGGAGCGGACAATGAACGACCGCTACAATTCCGTGCCGACTCAGGGCGGGATCAACAGCATGGATCGTGAGAGACAGAGCGCTCTCGATACCATCACCTCAGCATTCGCCCTGGGCAAGATAAGCCTCGAGGAATACGAGGTCAGAGCGGAAAAAATCCAGAAAGCCTTGGCGCTGGGCGATATAGTCGAACAGACCATCGACCTCCCGCCGCAGGAGTTGCCTCGCGAGCCCGAACGCGGGTCCAGAGCCGCGGTAAGCGCCCGTGGCGAACGCGGTTCCGCCACGCGCCCCGGAGCGGCATCCCTTCGCCGCCAGGCTCCCCTTCCCGCCGAGGACCTCTTCATCGAAGAGCGCAACGGTACGCCCGAATTCTCCCTCTGCGTGATGGGCGACCGCAAGCTCGCCGGCGACTGGCTCAACTCCGACCAGGCGACTTCCTTTACCCTCATGGGGAGCACAACCCTCGATCTGAGCAACACGGCGCTTCCCCCCGGACGCCTCAAGATCGACGCCATCGCGATCATGGGCGAAATCCGAATCCTTGTGCCCCGCGGACTGCCGGTTAAAATGTCGGCCTTCCCCTTCATGGGCGAAGCCAATATCCATTCCTCCGTGGAACAGCGCATCGACAGACATATGCCTTGGGTGGATATATCAGGGTTGGCCCTCATGGGCTCCATAACCGTGAAGGCAGTGTGAGCCTGGCAAAGCGGCTGCGAGAACCCTTCAACAGCGCATCCCATCTCATCGGCGCCGCTATCGCGCTGCCGGCCGCTGGCCTTCTCGTGGCCAGCGGCGATACTCCTGCGAAGGTGATCGCTTTCGCCATCTACGGCGCCAGTCTTTTCTTCATGCTATCGGCGAGCGGGATATATCACGCTTCGACCGCCTCGCCCAAGGCACTCGTCCGCCTGAGGAAAATCGACCATTCCGCAATTTACCTTCTCATAGCCGGCAGCTACACGCCTTTTTGCCTTATAGCATTCGATGGATTCTGGCGCTGGGGCATGCTCGCCGTCATCTGGACCCTGGCGGCCGCGGGTATCATCATGAAGATTTTCATCATCGGCCTGCCACGAGGCGTGACCGCGGGGATTTACGTCGCCATGGGTTGGTTGAGCCTGATCGCCGGTCGCGAATTCCTGAGGGCGCTCTCGCCGTGGACACTCGCCTGGCTCGCCGCGGGCGGCATCCTGTATTCGCTCGGCGCTGTGGTCTACGCGACAAAAAAGGGCGATTTCTTCCCGGGAAAATTCGGATTCCACGAGATTTGGCACATCTTCGTGCTGCTGGCCGCCGCGGCTCATTTCGTGGCGATAGCAAGTCTGGCATAAAGACAAAAAAAGCGGCCGGATTCCGGCCGCTTTTCGCATGGTTCCCAATAACTCAAATCTTGTCGATCAACATCGAACATTTGCCCGAAGGAATGGGCAGGGTTTTCTTCTTCTTGTTAAGCACGTTGATGGTGAAGTAGTAAAGCTTTTCGCTTTCCATATGGATTTCCCAGCCTCTGCCTGATTTGCTCGAAAGGATCGTGACCATGTTCCGCTTGAGTGACAGGTTCTCGATGCCCATGATCTCGAGGTTGGGGATGATCCAGTCGACCGTCTTCCTCGGCAGGGAGGCGTAAAGGCCGACGATATTTTCTATCATAAGCGTTACGCTGGCGAGGCCGTTGTAGGGGAGGTAGTGGGGATATGGCCAGTCTGGGTGGCCTTCCCAAACCGCCTTGCCCTCGGATTGGGGCTGGTAGGCGCTCCATACGATGGGCTTGTGGTCCTTCTGGTGACCCTGTCCCTCGCCGTGATCAGCCCCCGCATGCATCGAATCCAGGATGAAATAGAGATGCCGGATCGCGCAATCGCGGGCGAATTCATAGAAGTTGTATTTTTCGAGACCTTTGATCACCATGAAGGTGAAGGCCGTGATGACGGAGCCGCGATATCCGCCCCCTTTCTTGTCGAAGAGGGGGTGATCGGCCGAAAGCGTAGGAAATGGATTTTCCGTGCCGAAGCAGGCGGGATCCTTGAGCTTCGCAACGAGCTTCTCGGCTCTTTCCTCATTGGGGATTTCGGCGAGAAGGAGCCAGTAGGAGCCGATCGTTTTTACCTTGACCTGGTTTTCCTTTTCGTCGAGGTCGTAGTAGAAGCCTTCCTCGGCGTTCCACATCTTTCCATTCACTCTCGTCTTGAGGGAAAAATAATCGCGTTTGAATTGGAAGGAAATTTCCTTGTCGTTGAGGATATCCCCGAGGGCGGAAATATAGAGGGCGTTCATGGCCATCACCGCGTTGAAGTCGACAAGGAATCGAGCGCCTTCGCGCGGGGAATTCGGCATGCCGCTCGCCGCGATGGGGGCTGAATACAGCCCATTCGCGTTCTTGAAATTGCTTTCGAGCCACTTGTAGTGTTTCTTGAGCGCGGGCATCACATCTTTGACGCGCTTCTTGTTGGCAGTTTTATGATAAAGGTTGTACTCGGCCCAGGCGAAGAGGGGCAAGATGAGGCCATCGGTATTGTCGGGAGTAATGATGGGCGCGCCGGTTTCGATATCGTAGGTCGAACGAATGGCCCCATCCGCTTCCTGCAGGCTATACAGCGCGTCGAGACCATTGGACGCGGCATAAATGCGATTGCTGTAGACGAGGAAAAAAGAGGAAAAAACCTGTTCCATCACGTCGAGGACGGGCTTTTGCGGATAGTGGAAAAACTTGATCTTGTCGAAGCCGCTCTCGGCTCCGCCAGAGGTCCAGCAGTCAGCCACCCATGCCCATGTGCGGTCGTATATTTCTACGAAGTCCTGGTCGTAAAAATGGACACGCGGAAAGTCTTTTTTATTCAAGAACGACCCCTCTCCTGGACGCTTTATGCGACAGCGGCACCTGTCTTCGGGCGCGACAGCCTGCAAAGTTTCCCATTTGTTGCATTATTATACGAGATAATCCCCAAAATTCACTATAATGATCTTCATGATATTTGTCAAATTTTCCGATTTCAATTCGACATTCCGACTATTTTAGCCGATTTTTCCTTCATCCGCACTATACAATCGTCAATTTTCGCTCCGCCCTTAACGATATCTTCCGCAAGAGCGCGACAATCCGGCGCTCCACAGGCTCCGCAGTCCAAACCGGGCAGATCGGCGGCGATTTTTTCGAGTTCTTCCGCCATCTCGAGAGCCTTTCCCATGTCCCTGTCGAGCACCATGACAGGCTTGGGAAGAAGCATCTCCTCCCAGGTCAGGCTGGCAGGCCGAGGTTTCGCGGCGCCACCAGGGCCAGGCGCTGTTTCCCTTCCCACGAGGGCCTTGATCGTCGTCCGCGCCACATGGGGATTGGCGACCGCCATGGGCCCGCCGACGCAGCCGCCGGGACAGGCGAGGGCTTCGATGTAAGGGATGTCAGAAAGCTTTCCGTTGTCGATCTCTTCGAGGAGGGCGATGACATTGCCGATGCCGTCGACGGAAACGGCGCCGGGGATGTCCAGCGCCTCGAGCTCGCCGTCAGATCGGGCCCAGCCGAAGCCCGAGCCGAGACCATCGATTCTCGGCAAAGCGGCGTTGCGTGAATCGGGCACGGCGAGCGTCCCCGCCGCGGCCGGCGATTCCGAGGCGGCGCGCTCGGTGAGGCCTTTTCTCAGGGCCGCATACATATCCTGGAAGGAAAACACCGCGTCCACCTGGGAAACCGCATAGCCGAGAGGCGACCGAATGGCCGTCACCTTGGATGTGCAGGGACTTATGAAGAAAATGCCTATCCGCTTGCGTTCCGCGCTCCCTTCGAGCCGTTCGAATCTGGCGCGGACTTCCCTCGCGGCTACTTCAACGGGGGGAAGAAAGGGAACGAGGTTGGGAATAAGCGAGGGAAACCGGAGTTGGATGAGGCGCACGACAACAGGGCATGCGCTTGATATCAGGGGTCTTGCGCGATCCCCGCCCGCGTACTCCTTGATCGAGCCGGCAAGCAGATTCGCCCCCCAGGCGACATCGAACACTTCGTCGAAACCAAGGGAAAGAAGAGCTGCGAAGACCTCTTCCCGGGAATGGTCGAAGCCGAATTGGCCATATAAGGAAGGGGCGGGAAGCGCCACGCGGATATCATAGCCATCCATGAGGGCCAGAGGATCGGAAACGGATTTCTTGGCCCCCTTAGGGCAAGTCCTAATGCATTCGCCGCAGTCGATGCAACGCTCTTCGGTGATATGGGCCTTGCCTTCCCTGACGCGGATGGCTTGGGTCGGGCAGTGCTTTATGCAGGTAGTGCAACCGACGCAGAGGCTGGAGTCGAGGTAGACGGAATGAAAAACGCTGCCGCTCATCTGCGCCGCCTTCGTGGGATTTTCATATCGAGGTCAAGCGCTCGGCGCGGAATCGAGCCGGAAAGTCATGTGAACCTTTGTGCCCGAGCCTAGGGCGCTCTCGATTTCCATGGAATCGGCGTTGCGCTTCATGTTGGGTAAGCCCATGCCGGCGCCGAATCCCATGCTTCTGACTTCCTGGCTCGCCGTGGAAAAGCCTTCCGTCATGGCGAGGTCGATATCGGCGATGCCCGGTCCGTGATCGACGAGAAGGATTTCCACTTTTTCGGGCGTGAATTCCATCTCGGCGGCTCCTCCGCCTCCGTGGATGGCGATATTCATCTCTCCCTCGTACATGGCGATCGCGACGCGCTTGACGAGGTCCTGGCCAAGGCCAAGCCTGGCAAGGAGGCGCTTCACTTCGGTCGAAGCTTTGCCCGCGGCCGAAAAGTCCATCGATGGGATGGAAAAGCTGAGCTTCACGCGCGGGATCCTTTAGGAAATTTCCCTGATGCCGCCGCCCCTCAATCCCGCCTCATAGAGCCGGCCGCAGGCCAGGAACATCGAATATTTTGTCGTAAGGAGTATCATGCCTGATTCCTTGGCCATCTCGAGAAGATCGGCGGTGGGTTTCTTGCCGCGAACGAAGACGATCACTTTGATGTCGAGGAGGTCGGCGGTTCTAAGCGCCTGGGGATTCATCAGACCGGTCAGGAGAACGACTCGCTCCTTCACGAAGGCCATGACATCGCTCATGAGGTCCGCGCCGCAGGCCGATTGGACATCCAGGTCGAGTTGGCTTTCTCCGGTAAATACTTTCGCGTCGAGGGTTTTCACGATATCGCGGATTGTCATAGCGTTGCCTCCGGTATTCGATGCCCGCTCAAAGCGGCATCCGCCCGTGGAATGAGCGAGCGAGCGTCAGGCGATCGGCGTACTCCAGATCACCGCCGACAGGGATGCCCGTCGCGAGTCTGGTCACCTTGACACCTTCGCGTTCCAGGACTTTTTTGATGTACAGAGCCGTTGTATCGCCTTCGACGGTAGGGTTGGTCGCGAGCACGACTTCCTCGATCACGTTCCGAGAAGGCGTGTTTTCTTCAGCCAGACTACCCCTGCCCGTCCTGATCCTCTGCACAAGGGAGGCTATCCGGAGCTTGTCGGGGCCGATGCCGTCGAGAGGGGAAAGGAGGCCACCGAGAACGTGGTAGAGGCCCTTATATTCCTTCGACGCCTCGATGGTAAGGACATCTTGGGGCTGTTCGACGACGCAGACGATGCGCCGATCCCTATCAAGGCCATCGCAGACGGGACAGGGATCGGTTTCGGTGTAGGAACCGCATATCGAACAGAAGCGGATTTCGCTCTGAAGGCTTTTTATGCGCTCGGAGAGGGTATCGGCGTAACGCTGGTCGGCTTTCAGAAGATAATAGGCCATGCGCAGCGCGCTCTTCCTGCCTATGCCCGGCAAGCGGGTGAGCAGGGAGATGAGATCCTCGAGAGCCCGCATTAAAGCCCTCCGAAAGGATTGCCGCCGCCGAAAAGGCCCGGGGGCATGGCCATGCCGCCCATGGATTCGGTCAATTGCTGGCGAATAGCTTCCTGGATACGTTCAGCCGCGTCGTGGTGAGCCGCCCGGATAAGATCCTCAAGCATCTTTGAGTCGGTTGGGTCCACCACTTCAGGGGCAATGGAACACTCGAGCATTTCCATTTCGCCGGAGAGGGTTACTTTGACCATGCCGCCGCCCGATTGTCCGGTAGCGCGTATGGCCGCGGTCTTCTGCTTGAGTTCGTTTGCCTTGGCCTGGATGGCCTGGGGATTCTTCAGCATATTCAGGAGATCGGAGATTTCCATGTGCATCCTCTCATTCGGTTGTTTCGCCCTCGTAAAAATCGGGGGTGTAGGTGGCGGCTCGGTCATCATCGGGTCCGGATCCTTCGTCGGATCCCGGCGCCTCGCAGGATCCAAAAGCCTCGGCGGGAACGGGACCGCGCTGGTTGGAGGCTGGCTGGCTGGATCCGATCGCTGTCGCCTGTCGCGCCGAGTTGCCGGAGGCGGGCGCGGCGGGTGCTATCCCGGCCGCCGCGGGCGAAATCTGCGAATATCCGGCGAGGCTGCCCTTGAAAAGCCGCTCGACAAGGCCAATCGCCTCGCGTTCGCCCAAGCTCACAATGGGGTCGCGGGAGGGAACCACGGCGGCCGGGACGCGCTCACGTGCGGGGCCGCCGTTGGGCTGCATTCTCGCGTCGCCTCTCGGCCGCTCGTTGAAGGTTCCGGGCAGACTGGATTCCTTTCCTCCAGGATTCATGGCGCCGGCCGATTCCGGAGATCCGCCGCCCATCGCGTCCATCCCCTGCCCAGCTGCCCCGGCGCCTGCGCCGGGAGCGTCAAAAGGGGAGTCACCCGGGGCGGCGCCCAGGTTCGCCGCGCCTTCTTCCGCCAGGATTACATTGATCTTCTTGGCCGAGCCCAAACGCTGGGCGAGCACTTCGGCGATGATGCCCGTAAAGCGCCGCAGGAGATCGCACTCCATCTTCGTCGACACCGATAGCGAAAGGGTATCGTCACCGAGCTGCCAAGCCCGGCTCTTGTCCAGAGTCGTCGCGAGAAGCACATTGCTCCTGCGTATGTCGGCTACGAGAGCCTTCTTTAGTTCCGGCAATTTCGAGACGTCGAAGGGAGCGGTGGGAATCGGATGCGGCGAAGGCGCGGTTGCCCCGGCAGGGCGCGCCGGCGCCATCTCTTTGTTGGGCGCCGCCTCCCTGGGCGATGCCTCTTTGGGCGCCGCCCCGGCCATCGCGTAGCCCGGGCTTGGCGCCGCGACCTTTCCCGAACGCCCCTCGCCCCTGCTCGATTCAGCCGGGCGGCCTTCTTCTTGCCTCGCGGCGGCCGGGGCGCCTTTCTCGAGAAAACGCTTCAGCGTGCCCACAGCCCGCACAAGGTCCGAGGGAGGCACATAATCATTGATATGGGAGGCCTTCGCCACGGCCAAGTCCAGCTCGTAGCGGGGATCGATGGATTCCTTCAAATTTCTGTATGAGGCGAGGAAGATCGAGAGGATCCGCTCGATGCGCTCGCCGCTCAATGCCTCGGTGACGCCGAGATCGAAGGAAGAGAGAGGCGCGCCGAGGATGCTTTCGCGGGTTATGCCGTTCTTGATCAAAAGGCAAGCTCTGCAATATTCGACGGTGTCGGCGACGAACTGCTCCGGCGAAACGCCGCCGCCGAGGATCGAGTCCAAGGCCGAAAGCGAACCCGCCGTATCGCCCGCGACGAACATTCTGAAGAGATCGTTCATCCGATCCTGGCCGACGAGACCGAGCTTTTCGCGGATGAGGGCGGCGGTTATGTGGCCCTCGGCGAAGGAGACTACCTGATCGAAGAGGGTGTAGGCGTCGCGCACGGAGCCGCCCGATTCCCGGGCGATCCAGAGCAAGGCCTCGGGCTCGGCGGCCACGCCGAGATCTTCGGCGGCGGCGGCGAGAAGCCCCACGATCACGTCGGAAGCCACCAGCCTGAAGGTGAACTGCTGGCAGCGGCTCTTGATCGTGGCCGGCACCTTATGCTGCTCCGTTGTGGCGAACATGAAAATCACGTAATGAGGCGGCTCCTCGATCGTCTTCAAAAGGGCGTTGAAGGCGCTCGTCGAAAGCATGTGGACTTCGTCGATGATGTAGATCTTGTAACGGCTCGAGTTGGGCGGGAAAAGCACCTCGTCCTTGATCTGCCGCACATTCTCGACCGAGGTGTTTGAGGCGCCATCGATTTCAATGACATCGAGGGAGGAACCGGCGGTTATGGATTTGCAGGAATCGCAGACGCCGCAGGGTTGGGCGGTTGGCCCTTTCTCGCAGTTGAGCGCCTTCGCGAGGATGCGCGCCGTGCTCGTCTTGCCACATCCCCTGGGACCCGAAAATAAGTAGGCGTGAGCGATCCTGCCGGTCTCGAGTGACTTCTCGAGCGTGGCGGCGACGAACTCCTGGCCCGCTAGTTGCTCGAATGATTGGGGGCGTTTCCGGGCTGCGGTGACTTCGTAGGGCATGGCATCAAAATAGCATGGAGGGGCTTTAGGGTAAAGCACTCGAAGCGCAAGAAGCCAGGCGCTCTGCGGCACCGCACCTTCCACGTACCGTTGCTTCCTTCCGGACCTGGCGGGTTCCGCAGTGGTTACGAGCACAGTGCCTGGCTTCTTGCGCTCTAAATGCT
>Ga0172379_10002916_pt1 | contig 28632 bp, 23 predicted proteins | sample GrowelOW334metaG_FD_119756 | JGI IMG/M metagenome (GOLD analysis project Ga0172379, IMG submission 119756) | Groundwater microbial communities from an aquifer near a municipal landfill in Southern Ontario, Canada - Groundwater well OW334 metaG | ecosystem: Environmental > Aquatic > Deep...
AAAGAGAATTATTGCGTAGAGAAGTTGAGTTTAGTAAGACAGGAGTGCAAAATATTGAGCAGTATCATGAGAAATTTCCCAACGTAAGAATGCCGAGAGTATTATTGATTGTTGATGAGTTCCAAGAGTTCTATGCTGAAGATGACAACATTAAACAAGCAGTTGATGACAAGTTTGATCGTATTGTAAGAAAAGGAAGAGCATTTGGAATAAATACATTGTTTTCATCACAGACACTTTCAGGTAACTCCATTAAAAAAAGCACAAAAGAACTAATTGACATTCGTATTGCGTTGATGTGTTCGGATCTTGATTCAAACCAAATCTTAGACGACAGGAATCCAGCTGCAAGAGATTTAACAAGACCCGGAGAAGGAATTTATAATGCAGAAAATGGAAAGGTGGAAGGCAATAGAAGGTTTCAGGCGTTTTTTATTGAAACAGCCGATTTAATAAAAACAATTGAATCCGTTGTTGCATTTGCCAACACTAATGGAAATGATTATAAAAACTTCAAACAAATTGTTTTCAGAGGTTCCGAAAAAGCATTGATGGAAAAAGAAAGCCATCCTCTGAACAAAATTGCTGCTACTTCTTCACCTAAATTTTTACGCATTTGGGTTGGTGAACCTGTTGCAATTGCAGATGATGTTACAGCAGTTATTCGAAAGCAAGGTGGTTCCAATCTATTAGTTGCCGGTTATGATGAAAATATTGGACTTCGGGTAATGTGCAGTTCAATCATCTCTATTGCGGTACAACATCAGCCAAACACTTGTAAGTTTTATTCTTTTAATTATTACAATGTGGATTCCGAATTTGTAAATATGCCAGACGAGTTATACAACAACATTCAACAAGATTGCAAGAGTGTCAACAACCGTCAAGTAAAGGAAACTTTGCTTGTTATAAAGGAAGAAATTGAAAAACGACTTTCTGGAAACTCAACAAACAACCCCAATATTTATCTTACGTTCTTTTCACTTCAAAGAGGTAGAGCATTCAGGAAGGATGGTTACACAATGAGTGAGGAAGGGAATTTGCTTGCGTATATTCTTAAAGAAGGAGCTGATGTTGGGGTGTATTCATTAGTTCAGGTTGATACGATGGACAACTTCTCAAAAAATTTAGATGATAACTTACTTAAAGAATTTTCTCAAAGAGTTGCTTCACAAATGAATCCGGACAATTCAGTTAAAGTAATCGGAAATCAAAAAGCTGCTAAGTTGGGTAGCAATAGAGCATGGTATTATGATGACAATGAAAACACGATGATTAAATTCAAACCATATGAGTTACCAACTTTCAGTTGGGTAGCTCAGTTACAAAAAAAACAATCAACACTTTCATAAACCAAAAACGGGAAAATCATGGCAGATGTTCATGGGAATCCAGATGAGATGAGGCAGTTCGCTCATCATCTAAACAAATTAGCAATGGACTTTAGAGGATTAAGAGATTCAACAAGAGCTAAAATGAATCACTTAAATCAGTCCTGGAGAGACAACGAGAATACAAAATTTGCTCAACAGTTTGAGCAAGATGTAAAGCCGTTGGAAAAACTCATCCAAACGGCCGAAGAATATAGCAACTTCTTAAAAAAGAAAGCTGCAACATTGGATGTTTACTTAAACACCCAAAAATAAAAATTGAGCAAATCGGCTTACATAAGAGATATTGCTTCATTAGAGCAATTGAGAATTGCAATTGCACGATTTTGCGAAGAGAGCGAAAATCAATTGCAAGCAATTGATTCAAAATTACAATCAAGAATTGGCAATTTGAAGTCTCTTGAATCGCAATTTCAAAGAATGATTGAATCAGCACAAGATGATTTAAGAAGCGCAAATAATTCGTTATATTCATGCGAATCCAATACTTATGAAGATGAGGACGGAAACACTGTTTACCCTGATTGTGATTACGAAAGAGATGAAGTAATTGAAAGCAGAAAGCGTTTGGAACTTGCTGAGCACAACTACCATTCATTCAAACGAGAAATTAGAAATTTAGAAATATCCATTGCAGAATATCAAAATCCTAAAATCAAATACAGAACTCTCATCCAATTTGAGAAAGAGGCAGCAACAAGTAGTCTGAAACAATTGATTAACGGTGCAGAAGATTATCTTTCTATTTCTTCCCTTTTAGGAGATGGAAATTTAAGCGGTTTAGGATTAACAGATGCAATTGCTAAGATTGACCCAACAATGGTTGTTGCTGCAGGTGTAGGTATAGCAGAAATAATGATAATGAGTGTTTTTTCTTTTTTAGGTTTGGGAGGAAAACAGATTAGAGTTTCAAACGCAAACAAAAAAGGGATGATAATAACGACCTTTTCAGAGAACGGGACAGACCACATTTGTTCTGAATTGAAAATTGATAATAAAGAGATAGGTAACTTTGGGAAAATTGTAAGTGTGAATATTCCATATTCTTTACAAAACGAGAAAATTGGGAAACACCTTATCAGTAATATGGAAGCAATATGTAGAGCTAACGATTGTAAAGAAATTTCAGGTTGGGCTAATTCTGTAAATGTTGGTTTCTATAGAGGATTGAATTATCAAACAAGAAATGAAATAAAGGAATCAGGTGCAGTAGTTTTCAAACCATTGGAGGGTGATTTTTATTCATCACAACAAAACGCAAAAGCAGCATTTGAAAATTTAAACGATGCTGACTTCATTAAGAATAGAGGTTTAGGGAAGCAACAGATTAATCCTCTTAACGTTATTTCTCCAAACGAAATGTATGATGAAAATTTTTGGGGGCAGCATGGTGAAAATCAGAGTCGTTATGTTGACTTGATCGAAAAATACGAACAATGTACTCATGAACTTCAAAACGGTCAGACACTTGACCAAATTAGAAAAGAAAATATGTGGGTTGCAAATGCTTATGATGTTTTTCATCGTTCAGAACCAATCAGGCTGCTAAAGTCAGGCGATTATTATAGTATCGACAGCAATGGCAGACACCGTGTAGCTGCAGCACAAATGTATTATCTGCAGACTGGGAAAACAATTTCATTATCAGCAGAAGTTATTAAAAGAGGATAGAAAATGAGTTTTCAACAAGAAAAATCAGAATTAGAAAGCCAGTATGATGTCTTGAAGCAGCAAGCATCTACAACTATGGAAAGCTGGGATGACCCAGTTCAGAGAAGATTCTATGAACAATTTGTAAATTCATTGCCCAAAGAATTTTTTGCATATACAAGTTCATTAAATAAATTAGACAAATCTTTTGAAACAGCTGAACAACATATCTACAACTTACAATAATAGCCAACCCATTTACCCTCACATCATCTTTTGTAACTCCTTTTTGAGCTTACTCACTTTTCTGCAAGTACGCTCAATTTTCCCTTTTCTTTAAAAATACTCCGCTTCACCGTTCACTTTCCCCAAACAAACTCCCCATCGCTACAGATACTTTCCCTGTTTCAAAACCCTTCGTTGAAGTGCCATTTTTGCTTAATGTGCTTCCTTTTCGATTTGGATTTGTTCCCTGCCGGTATATGTACAAAACACAGTTTTGTATTACACAGTCACGGACTTGCTTTTTCTCAAACCCGGAACATTCAAGACAATGTTTCTTTATCGCTTTTAATGGTGTTACGTTCATTTTATTTTCCTTTTTTTTTACAATTTTATAAACTTGGACGTATGGACGCAAATTCATCAACTTTTCAACCGCACTTGAAAACGGCACCTTTTTGCGTCCAAGCGTCCAAAACAATTACGCTGCTTTTTTATCGTCTCTTTTCTTTATCACAATTGTTCTTTTAGCGCCGGACTTACTCTCCACTATCTCTAATCCCTTAATCCGTCCAAACATTTTGAACCAGTGTGTTAGTTTTCGCTGGGTCAGTTTTCCCGGTCCGTCGAAATCATAATCGCTGTACTCTTTCTTAAAATCTTCAAACAACTCTTTTTTATCATATTCCTTTTCAAGTTCCAATCCCTCACTGTATTCGGAAAACTCAATCGAGGTCTCATCAATAAGTTTTTTCTTTTCAAGATTTACATATTCGTAAGCGACTAACCCTCTCATCAAATACAATTGCAAACATTCAATCATAAAACAATCGAAACTATTCCAGTCCACCTCATTCCATCCGTCGTAAAATCTTTTCCCGAATTCATCAAACGGACGGTAATTTTTATTGTAGTAATCCGAAAACTCAACAACGAATTGCCTGTCCAACGTTGAATCATCAACACCCTTAATCGAATAATTTGTCGAGATCACAAGTTTTGGCGATTCATTCCCGCTCAAAAACATTTCATCTTTATTTTTCCGCTCAATAGTAATGCCGTCAGTAATTATTGAAAATAATCGTTCAAATGGAAATCTCATTCCTATATCTTCAATTGCAATAATTGATGTATCCGCCTTTACTCTTTGAAATGCAAAATTCTTAGAAGGATTAAAATTTCTTCCATCTTCCACAACCGTATTTCTTATATGCGAAATCCCCTTTATCACCAGCCCTTTTCCGCTTCTTCCAAAAGAGCCTTCGCTCAACTTCTCATCAATAAAGATCACGGCTTTAGCGTTTGACGGGTCTTTATACGCATGGAGGAGATAACCTATTCCGCTTTTCAACGCTTCATATCTTCTAACTTCTTTCCGGCAGATATTAAAGAGCAAGTCTTCAAACATTGATCTCTTTTCTGTTGTTACATAATTCCGTTTTATAATTTGCTTCCTCCAGATATGCTTTTCCAAAGTCTTGTAATCTTTAAATTGAATTCTATTCTCTTCAATCTCGGCATAACCGTTTTGGAAATAGAAATATCCTTTTTTATCACAATCCTTATTAAACTCAATAGTCCGGGTAATGAGGAATTCTAAGAATTGAATTGAGAATAATTGCTGAGCAGATTTGATCAGTATATCAATAAGTTCTGTTCTTGTAGTCCCTTCCATGTCTTCCACCGCAAATGATTCTAAATAATGCATCACCGTTTCCTTTACATCTATGCAGTCAATTTCTTCTACGATGTTTTGTCTAATCCTCACAAATAAATAACTGCCATCAATTCTATATTTGCAAAATCCTTCACTTTCAAGAAGTCTCTTAAAACGTGTTCTCGATATTTTCATTACGCCCCGGTCATCAAAGTACCAGAATTTTACAATCGGCTTAACCCATCCAAAATTTTCTGCAATATGAAAAAGACTCCCTAACGTCACCCTTCCGTCATAGTCTTTCACAAACTCATCAAACTTTTTATTCAACTGCATTTCAGTATCGTGGTAATTGGGATTCGCAAGGCTCATCTCTACAAAATATTTTCTCCCAACTTCACCATAAGGCACAAGAGCAAACCCGATTCTATACCACTCTTCATAACAATTTGAAGGCAAGTTTTTACTCAAACACTCAAGAGCGCTTTCTAACCTTTCCTTGTCAAAATGTGTTACCTCTTCTTTCCTCTCCTTAACATTTATTTGCTTAACCGCTGTCTCTTCAATTTCAAAATACTTTGAAATTACCTCCACTAACTTTTCGGCTTCGATATACGGAGGAAGTTCTTTTGGTTCATCATAATAAAAAGTATATACCCCGCCGCTTTCATGCATGGAGGGAGGAAGAACAGTTTGGCAATTTTTCCATCTCACCTCAACATGTTTGCAAATGTTTTTCTCTTTCGGCTTGAACTTAAAGACAGCTTTATCACCGCCAAACTTTTTACTTAAAATCCCATCGTCATCTTTTACTCTAAGGTAAATATGAAATCCTTCACCGCTTCCGCTTTGTATTACCCAAGGATATTTCTCCGGTAGTTCCAAATCGCAGATAAGCTTATCCAGTATTTCATAATCTTCAACAATATCTAAATCGAGATTTCTTAAATCATCATTTCCCAAGACAACACCGATACCCGTTGTATTACCCCAATCCATTTTTTCAATATCCTCAGTAGTTTGTTTTTCATTCTGCCATTTATCCCATTGAATTTTCGGCTTCTTCCCTTGTATCGGCAAAACATTAAACCCGAATAGCTGATGATATTGCAAGCCCATTTCTTTAACTGTGTTCATAATTTTTCCTATTATTTTATTTAATTAATATTTTTAATTCTTTGTTTAAAAGTCCTCTCCTTACGAAGGAGAGGATTTAGGTGAGGTTGATTTAATGTTTCAATCGCTTCTTTCAACGAATCCATATTTAAATGACTATAAATTTCCGTCGTAGTAATTGACGAATGCCCGAGTAGTTCTTTAATTGTGTAAAGATTAACCCCTTTCTGTGCAAGGTTCGATGCAAACGAATGCCTAAGCGAGTGGAAATGGATTGATTTATCAATCCCGGCAGACTTGCAAGCTCTCTTAAATCTCTTAGAAAAATAATCTCCAGTAAACGGATCACCGTTTGGTTTAGAAAAGACATAACTATTCCCTATAGGAATAGCTTTCTTCCTCTCCCTTTGGGAGAGGATTGAGGTGAGGGCTTCATCACTAATCGGAATATACCTTTGATTCCTCCCCTTAGTCGTAAAATCCTCATCACCAACAGTAATTATTCTTGTTGCAAGATTTACATTCTTCCACCGAAGATTAACAATCTCATTCAACCGCATTCCCGTACCAAAAGCAAAGATCATTACATCCCTAACTACATTGCAATTGCCTTCTGCCCTTTGCCTACTGCCTACTGCTTTCTGCCCACCGCCTATTGCCTCATGCCCACCGCCTTCTGCCAACTGCTGACTGATCACTGCCAACTGATCACTATTAATGTACGCCGGATTCACTCTCTGTTTTTTAGGCAACTTAACTTTTAAGAAGTGATTTTCAGAAATATATTTCCAATCCTTTGCTTTATTGAAGGCAGCTTTCAAATTGCGGAAATAAACAACGTATCCTTTTTTAACAATGTGCTGTAGATGAATAACAAAATTCTCAATATCTTTTAACTGAATTGATGAGATAGGTTTTTGCGCTCCGAAGTACTCGACCAAATACCCCAACGAAATAGTAACCGACCTCAAATAAGAACTCGATCTGTTATTGCGGATAATATTTTTATATTCCTCAACAAAAATCCGCAGCGTCACAATTTCCTTTTGCTCTGCTTGCGGTATAATTGAAAAAAGCACTTTCAACTTTTCCATATCCTCAATCGAGAATTTGCTTAACATATTTTGTATTTCATTTCCCATTTTCATTAATCCGTTTTAATCAATCTCATCACTATTGTTTTTTCTTAATCTTAATCTTTTTCGTACTCTTGCTTTCATTGATAGTCTTCACTGTTTTGCCATCACTAATTTTTTTACTCAATTCCTCGGCGAAGTAAAACATATTCAGCGTTTCATTCAACCATTTTGAAATTTGTTTCTTCTCTTGTTTAGTCAACGGTCTATCAATTAAAATTCTCATAACATTTCCTTTGTCTTAATCATACTCTTGCGCTTTTTTCGTTCTTACTTCTGACTTCTCTCTTGATAATTCTCTTCACGGCGGTTCCTCATCTTCCTCATTGGTATTATTTTCCTCTCCCTTTGGGAGAGGATCAAGGTGAGGGCTTTTCAACTTTTCACTTGTCACTTTCGACTTGCTGAAAATCCACTCTTCCAATTCACATTTGGAAAAGAAGAGCATCTTGCCGGTTGGTTTATAATGGGGAATAACTTTTCGATAGGTTAACTTGTACAAGTAACTTGGAGCGAATCCAAGATAGGAACATGCCTCTTTGAAGTTTAGAGGTCGGTCATCTTTTTTCTTGATAAGAGATTTAATCTCAGCGAGCTGGTTTTGAATTTTTTCTTTGGTCATGGTTAGCATCTTTCTTTTTTTTTCTGATGCTAACTTAATTTCTTCGGAAGGCTTACAATCCTACATTTCCTATATAGGATTGTTTTGTAGTTTTGATATATGTGTCTCTAGTTCTAACAACTCATATTCTTTTGAATTATAACAAACAGTGATTAGTATTTTTAAAAACTCCAATAGTTCTTTGCTTTTTGAACTCGAGAAATCTTTTTTAATATCTTTTTTTGCCGAGTTATACTTTGATATGAAGTCTTTTTGCTTGAGTTTTTCAGCAAAAAATATTCTTGCAATCTGCGATACTTCTGTCTTCGTTGATATTATCCCCGCTTCTTTCATAGCCTCAAATATTCTTGTAATATCTACAAGACCATATTTCCCGGCAATTTTAACAATTGATCCCTCCTCCTCAATACCCTTTACCTCTTTTTCTAACTTTTCTATTTCTTTCTCCAACCGTTTTTTCAATCCATTATCCTCCATATACAAATCACGCTTAAAAGCTCCACGTTCAACGTAAAGTATTTTAATTACATCTTGATAATATTCAATCCTTTGGGAAGGCGTAAAGCTTCCGCCATGTTCGAGTATTAATTTTTCATTTCCATTAAATGTTTCTACTTTTTCCATTTTTCCATCAAATTTGTTGTTTTTTATTCAAAATATATTAATATTTGATCAATTCTTTTGGGATTAAACAAAAAAAATGGTGGTATGGCATCTTTAAAGCATCTTGATAATGTTACAAGTTTTATCGCTGATTTGCCAAATGATGATTTTGTAAGTTTCTGCGATAAGTTCTTAACTAAAATATTTCCGGCTGATTCGTTGAAATCAGCTACTATTGGTGATAATGGTTATACTATCATTAACGATAGTATCTATTCTGTTATCCCAAGCGAATCATTTATCAAACCCACCATTGCTACTCTTGCTTCAGTTCCTAAAAAATCAATTTCAAAATTAATTGTAATCGTAAAATCTTCTTTCGCTGATCAAACCAAATTCAAATCTTTCTTAAAAACAAAATTTAAAAACCTCAACACTGAAATTTGGGGACTTAAATCAATTAGCTTGAAACTACTAAATTTTGAAGAGGATGAAATTCAGTTTATGCTCGGTCAAGATTCTACTTACTCAACTTACTTTCGTATCGCTAAAAATCAAGAAGTCGCTTTCGAGTATTATCAAGAAATTGCTGACTACTTAATGCTGAACTTCAAGCCCCCTCTGAAACCTGCCGAAATTCAACCAGGCAAAAACGAGTTTTCTAAAATTTTAGATAAAGTCCCTCTCAATTTTTCGTCCGTTCAAGATAGAGTTTGGGAAATTTATTGTAATTCCTACCAATTCAAGAACCTGTCTGAAAAATTCATTCAAGAACGATATAAAACTGATGACAATTTTAAGATTGGTTTAACTGAAGAAATTCACTCAAGTTTTTGTTCTATCGCCCACGCTCCACGGTATAACTATCCGGTCAATGATGTACAAGTAATTGAAGAAATGGCTAAACGTTGCCTTAAACCTGAATTCAAAGAACACCCTACTTTAAGTAATCTTGCTAAGGGTCTAATTATGTATTTTTTTGAACTCTGTGAATTTGGGGCTCGCAATAGAGAAGATCAACAACTTTATTTATCTCCTGGTTTATTTGACAAAGACACAATCGGGTAATGATATGCTTATTCCTACTAAATTAGATAATCTCAATTATAATCCCATGATTCTTGGCGCGCACGTTATTCGTTTTGTTAGAAAAAAAGAAAAATCATTCGAGGAGACCTTCCATTTCTTATCAGATCAATTCAATATTGACTTAGAGCTTTTCCTCGATGTCATTACATTTTTATGGCTTACTGATGTAATTAATTATTCAAACAACAAAATTTTTTATAGGGGGAATTATGATCCTGAAGAAAATTTATACTAAACCTTCAAAATTCTTCGAACCTATCGATTTCGTGTACGGTGTTAACTTTGTTTATGCTTATCGCAATCCTCAGGTTCCAAAAGATGCCGAAGGTACGATTAACAATCTTGGTAAAAGTTCCTTCCTTGATTTAACAGATTTTTGCCTCTGCTCTGATTTTGATGAAAATCATTCTCCCCGTTTGTTTAATGCCTTGGAAGAAAATTTATTAACCGGTATTACTGTTTATCTTGAGTTTTGGGTTGGTGATGATACATACCTGGTGTCTCGTTCTTTTGATACCCCGAAAATTATTCGCATTGTGATCAATCACAAAAAACCACTCGTTAAAAAATTAAAAAACGCTCGTGAACTATTGTGCGATATCATTTTTTCTCACTCTGACTATTCCGGTTTTTACTCTTCGGGTTGGCTTCGTACTTTGTTTGCATTTTATATCAAAATTCTAAAACATCGTAAAGCTGAATACCCCGACCCCTTCTACTTTCTCGACCATAAAAATATTCCCGCTTTATTGCAATTCCATCTCTTTTTATTGGACATAAACAATACTCTGTTTGCTGAACTCTTTCAGCTTGGTGTTTCAATAAAAAAAACCGAGTCATTCGAAAAAGAAACTCGTTATCGCGTTATGCGGATTTACGGTTTAAAGAAATTTGAACAAGCTGAAGATAGATTGCGTCAGATGGAAACAGAAGTAAATGAACTTAAGGACAAACTTGTCACCTTCCATTTAGCCCATTCGCAACAGATTAATTCTAATAAAGCTAATGAGCTTTCAAAACGTATTAATGAACTTACCCTTAACAATTATCTTGACCAGCAAAAGATTGATGCATACAACGAAAGCCTCAAAAACTCTTTACCCATCAATCTGTCATCAATTGAAAAGCTCTATAACGAAACAAAAGAATTGCTTGGTTCTGAAATTAGGAAATCTCTTGAGGATGCAGTTACATTCAAAAAACAATTAAAAGAATCTCGAAAAGGTTTTGTCGCAAAAGAGATTGAAAGTCTTACCAGTGCTATTTCAGAACGCCATAAAGAAATAAAAAATTTGGATATGCAGCGTGCGGAGATTTATAAAATCCTTTCAACTGCCAACTCAATAAAAAATTATTCCGACTCTCGTAATCTTTACGACGCAAAACTAAAAGAAGCTCACATACTCGAAGAACAAATCAACACATCAAACTCCTACACAATTGAACTTGCTAAACTCAAACAAAAAGAATCGTTAGTGCAAAGTAAGATCCCGGAATTCCGTGAATCTATACGTCCCGAAGAACGTGCTATTGCAAATCTTATCACAGCTATTCATTCCAGCATCTATCACAATACTGATTTAGCTCATACATTTTCTTTTTTTGCCGATCAAAAGATTGCCTCCCGGATGAAAATGAATATTCTTGAAGGTCCTAAAAAACACGGCAAGGGGATGAATAAAGTCCGTTCACTCATCTATGATCTTGCGGTTTTGTTCTACTCCATCGATCAAAATTACAACGCTCCACGGTTCATTATTCACGACGGTATTTTTGATGGCGTTGATAAAGCTAAATCTCTTGAGACCATTGAGTTTTTAGATCGTAAAGTTCAAGAAGGTTATAAATTTCAGTATATTGTTACCCTTAATGATGAAGGTGTTTTAAAGGATTATGGTGAGAAAGGTGAAAAATTGCATCAACGGATTTTAGATGAAGCAATTATTAAACTTACTCCAAGTACCCCTTTATTTAGAAAAAACTATTAATAATATACTTGATGCTTTTTTATAGGAATTAATGCGAATAAAAATCTCCCTTGCTCAATTAGAATCATTTCTTCTTAAAGCTTGCGATATCCTTCGTAGCAAAATGGATGAATCTGAATACAAAGAATTCATATTTGGTATGTTATTCTTAAAAAGAATGTCAGATGAATTCGACCTTAAACGAGTTGAATTGACTGAAAGATATAAACATTTGCCCAAAGACTTACTTGTAGAAGTAATTGATGATAAGGGTTCTTACGGTGAGACCTTCTTTGTTCCTAAAAGAGCGCGTTGGTCAAATATTATTCATCTTAAAACAAATGTCGGTGAAAGTCTTGACAAAGCTCTCGCAGCACTTGAAGACGAAAACCTAGTTCTCAATAGCGTTCTTAAAGACAACATTAGTTTTAATAAGACAATCGGTAAAACAAAAATCCCTGATCAAAAATGGATAAAATTAATTGATCATTTTAACGATCCAAACCTCATCTTAGTTAATGATAATTTTGAATTCCCCGATCTACTCGGCGCAGCATATGAATACTTAATTAAGTTTTTTGCAGACAGCGCCGGTAAAAAAGGTGGTCAATTCTACACACCTTCCCAAGTTGTTCGTTTGTTGGTTCAACTTCTTAAACCTCAACAAGGAATGTCAGTTTACGATCCAACAGTCGGTTCCGGCGGTATGTTAATTCAATCGGATCAATTTGTTGAAGAACAAGGACAGAATAATAAAAGTCTTGAATTATTCGGTCAAGAATCTGACGGAACTGTTTGGTCGATATGTATGATGAACATGATTCTTCACAACATCTCTCATGCTCATATTGAAAACGGCGATACTCTCGAAGAACCTCTCCACAAACAAGCCGGAGAGATAAAGAAGTTCCATAGGGTAATTGCAAATCCGCCCTTCTCTCAAAATTACACTCGCACAAACATGAAGTTTACAAACCGCTTCGAGTTTTTCACTCCGGAGAATGGAAAGAAAGCCGATTTAATGTTTGTTCAGCATATGATCGCAAGTCTCAAACGAACCGGCATGATGGCTACAATTATGCCTCATGGAGTTTTATTCAGAAGTGGTGTTGAGAAATTAATCCGCAAGAATATCGTCAAGAAAAATTTATTTGAAGCAATTATCGGATTGCCTCCGGCACTATTTTATGGAACTGGAATTCCCGCTTGTATTCTTATTATCAATAGAAACAAACCCGATGAACTTAAAGATAAAATCTTTTTCATTAATGCTGATGCGGAATTTGCTGAGGGTAAAAATCAGAACCGTCTTAGACCTGAAGATATCGAAAAGATTGATTTTGTTTTTACAAATAAAAAGGAAATTTCCAAATATTCCCGGCTGGTTGATATTTCTGAAATTACATCAAACGATTTCAATCTTAACATTCGCCGTTACGTTGATAACACTCCCGATGCCGAACCGGAAGATGTTAAAGCCCATCTAATTGGTGGTATTCCCAAATATGAAGTTGACCTTTACGCAAAAACCTTTGCCAAGTTCAAATTCGATTACACAAATATTTTCAAAGAGAAAAATAAAAACTATTTTGATCTTCGCGCCAAGCTTGCGGATAAAGAAAATATAAAATTACTCATTGAAGAAGATGAAAACCTTCTTTCGGTCTATTCGAAAATGAATAATCAATTAAAAAAATGGTGGTCCGTTTCTAAAGAGGATTACGATAAGATCGTTCGTCCACAACCGGAAAATGGAAAAGTTAAAGAAAGTATGGTTTCATATCTTCGCCTTGCAAATGGTCATATTCCTAAAATCCGAAAAGAACTTTTAGAACTATTAAAAGAAAAACTAGCGCATATCGGCGTTCTGGACGAATTCCAAACAGCGGGTATTTTTGTTAATTGGTGGCAGTCAATTAAATATGATTTGAAAACTCTTTCAACTACCGGCTGGAGCCCGACACTTATTCCCGATGATTTAATCAAGCATGAATTTTTCCAAGCCGAGTTAACAGAGATAGAAAACATCGAGTCTCTGATATCCCACGAAGATAATTCTCTTAACGAATTGATTGAGTCAATCGGATATGATGCCGAAGAAGATGAAGAAATCACTTTAAAAACAATTCAAGAATATCTCAAACAGCAGATTCAAGATTTATCAGAATTAAAAGATTCATCAGCAGTTCAAGAAAGCGCTGCATTTCAAAATCAGCTGAACCAAATCGAATCTAATCTAAAGAAGATTAAAGAATTTCAAAAATCAATCAAAGAGAAAAACTCTGAACTCGATTTCAAAGTTAAGTTAAAGAAATATGGTGCCGATGAAGATATTGCGATTGTTAATAAAGTAATTGTTCAAGCAGAAGCAAAAATTAAATCCCTTAAAAAACTTTCCTTTAGTGATAAGAAGGAAGAAAAGAATAGAATTACTTCACTAACAAAACTTGAAAAAGATAAAGTAACGTTACTAAAACGGATAGAATATTTTAACGACTTATTGGCTCAAATGAGTGGTGTAATCACTCTTGAAAAGGCTAAAGAACTTATTCTTAAAAAACATTACGGGCTTATTAATTCAGAAATGCTTCGATACCTTAACAATGAAAAGAGAAATTTAATTTCGGTCTTTGAAAAGCTTTACGATAAATACGCCGTTTCATCTCAGTCTTTGGAAGATGAAAGACAATCAACTTTGCGCCAGCTTAGCAGCTTTCTTAAACAACTTAATTACCTGAATGAATAATACTGTGTTGCTCTGATATGAATGACTGGGAAATAAAATCGTTAGATCAAGTAAGCGAAATTGTAGGTGGTGGAACACCTGATACTAATAATCCTAAATTATGGGATGGAACTTTTAATTGGATTACTCCAAACGATTTAAATAAACTAAAGACACCATACATTTATGATTCGGAGAGAAAAATAACTAAAGAAGGATTGACTAATTCTTCTGCAAAATCATGTCCTTCAAACACTCTGGTGCTTTCCACTCGTGCACCCATTGGATATTTGGGTATTACAACTTCTGAAGCGTCAACAAACCAAGGCTGCAAAAGCATTGTTTTTAAGAATCAGCACGATCCACTTTTCTTTTATTATTTGCTTTCATTAAGTGTTCCTTCTCTAATTAATTTGGGAACTGGAACCACGTTTGCAGAATTATCAAAGAAGGATTTAGAAAGTTTTACTCTAAGATTTCCAAAAGATAAATTTGAACAAACCTCCATCGCAAAAATCCTTTCAACTGTTGATACTACAATAGAACAAACTGAAAAACTTATTGCAAAATACCTGCGTATTAAATCCGGCTTAATGCAAGACCTTCTTACAAAAGGAATAGATGAACAAGGTAATATCCGTTCAGAGAAAACTCATAAATTTAAAAACTCTCCACTTGGTCGAATCCCGGTTGAGTGGGAAGTGAAAAGAATTATTGATTTAGCAAAAGATAAAAAAAATGCTGTTCAAACTGGTCCTTTTGGCGCTCAATTACATTCGTCAGATTATGTGGAATCTGGTATACCACTTTTACTCATTAGAAATTTGGTTGATGGGAAGATAAATTTATCTAATCTACCCTTTGTCACTTTTGAAAAAGCTAAATCTCTAGAAAGATATCGTTTAGCTGAGGGCGATATTATATTCAGCAGAGTTGGAGATGTTGGCAGAGTCGTTCTTGCAACTAATCATCATATTGGGTGGTTAATCTCTGGTCAATTACTTCGTGTTAGGTTGAGTGGAAATATTTCTAATGGTTTCTTATCTTATTTCCTGAACAGCCGAAGAATAAAAGAATATTTAAAAATGGAAATGTTAGGTTCAACTCGAGATAGTATTAATACAAGTATCTTAGAAAACATGTTTGTATTAGTGCCTCCTCAAAATGAATCAGATAAGATTTATAGTTCATTATCTAAAATTGATGAGACTATCAAGGAAGCATCAGAAGTCATAAATAAAAATCAAAAACTTAAATCTGGTCTTATGCAAGACCTTCTCACTGGGAAAGTAAAAGTACCAAATAGATTAATTGAAGAGACAAATTCTAATAAGGAGAATTAAGATGTCACAATTCAAAGCTTCGGACAGACAGATGCAAGTATGGTATAATAAAATTCAACTTGGAGAAATCAAATTACCTCGTTTTCAGAGATACGAAGCATGGGATCGCAACCGTATTAAGAGTTTACTAAATAATTTGGTAAGCAATTTACCTTTAGGTGCAGCGCTCATTCTTGAAGTTGGTGATGAAGAGAAATTTATTTCGCGATATATGTCTCATGCTGTTCCAAAAAATCCGGAAAAAGTAAAAGAACAATTATTAGATGGGCAACAAAGATTAACGGCAATTTGGCGAGCCCTGCACAACAGTTACAAATATGAAGATTATTTGCTATATCTCAAAGAATATGATACGACAGAAAAAGAACCTGATTCTGAAGAAGAGGATGATTCTTTTATTCATGTTCAATCAAGATGGTTTAAAAAAGATAAAAAAAATAATGGAACTCTCAAATATCCGCTTTGGGTGGATTCCCCAGAAGATTGTTTGAAACGAGGCTATATTCCATTTGAGTTGTTGAAACCGGAAGACATTTCTTCAAAAATAAATGGTTGGATAAAGAAGGCAACTGATTATAAAAAACCTAACAAAGGTTCAAAAAATTTTGAAGACGAATACGATTCATTCAACCAATTTAAGAATGAGTTAGAAAAAAAAGTTAATTCTTTTCGAGAAGTGGTAAAATATTATAATATGCCTTTCCTTTCACTTCCTCCTCAAACATCTAAAGGCACTGCTTTAAAAGTATTTATTGATATGAATACAAACAGTAAGCCCTTGTCACAATTCGATATTATTGTTGCTGAAATAGAAAGTGTTAGTAGTAAGTCACTTCATGATCTGCAAACAAGTCTTGATGAGGAAATACCGCAGCTAAAGAACTATTTTGATCTTTCTTATTTGCTTCTTTATACCTCAGCGTTAATTCAAGATAAATTACCAAATAGACGAGGTATTTGGGAAATCAATGCAAATAAATTGTTGGTTAATTGGCCAAAACTAAAGTCTGGATTGTTGAAGATGTCTGAATTCTTATATCAATTTCATATCTATGATGAGCAAAGATTGCCAACTAGTAATGTGCTTGCAGTTATCGCTGCACTTTTTACACATGAACCCATACATACTGATGAAAAAGGAATTTTTTTGAAAATATTAAGAAAATACTTATGGTATTCGTTTTTTACTGATAGATATGAGAACTCTGCTGCATCGAGAGCATATGCAGATTACATGGCTATTAAGAAAGTAATTCAAAAAGAAAAGAAAGAGAACTCAACGAGTATTTATACCGAAAAGGATATACCAATTTTCAATGAGAAAGATTATCCATTTGCTACAGAAGAAAATCTATTAAATGTTAATTGGCCAAAACAAGTAAATATTCGCGCTCGTGCTATTTTAGCTGTTGCCAATTATTTCAACGCCAGAGATTTTGCTAGTGGCGAGAGTATCAATGTAAAAAATATAAAAGATCGTGAATATCATCATATTTTCCCAGATGATTTAATTGAAAACGCCAAAAAGCATCACGAAGATTTAGAGGCATCTGTCGCATTAAATTGTGCGTTAATAATTGGACAAACTAACAGACGTATTAGCGCAAAAGCACCATTGCAATATTTGAAAGAAAGATACAAATGGACAGATGAAAACACTATTAGAGAAAGGCTTGATAGTCATTTAATTCCATTTGATGAATTAGCTAAAGATGAATATAATTCAAGTGATGAAAAAAAGAATGCAGATAAAATAAAAAAAGATTTTCATACTTTTTTATTAAAAAGAGCAGCAATAATTATTTCAGCTTCAAAACTCTTAGCAACAAAAGAAAGTGTTTCATTCGAAAGTGTCATGAAAAACATCGAGCAGAGATAATGATGTCTTTAATAAACGAATCTAATTATCAAAATGACAAAGGCAAATTCTTCAAACTTCACGAAAAAGAATATGTCGAAGAACCCTTCCTTAAACAATTGGAGGAGCTCAACTGGAATATTGTCCGTCTCGATACAAAGCAAACTCCTCAAGATTCCGACCGTGAGAGTTTTTCGGAAGTAATTTTAACTACAAAACTAAGAGATTCTCTTTTCCAAATTAATCCCTGGTTAGAAGAAGATCAGATTGATGAAGTTGTCAAAACTATCACCACTTTTCCATCAAGCAGTTTAATAGAAAATAACCAATATATTTTAGAACTACTTTTACAGAATACCAGCGTTTCAGAAAACAGAAAAACTAAAGGCAAACATCCAACTGTCCGTTACATCGATTTTGAAAATGCAGAGAATAATTCCTTCGTAGCAATCTCACAAATAAAATTTCGCGTTCTCGGAACCGAAAACCATATTTATCCAGACATAACTCTATTCATAAACGGACTGCCAATTGCTGTTATAGAATGTAAATCGCCTAAGACAAAAGAACCGATTCCCGAAGCAATTGATCAGCTGCTAAGATACAGCACACAACGAGGCGAGGATAAAGAAGGCAATAAGATTTTATTTTACTACAATCAAATTCTGATTGCTACTTGCCGCAATCAAGCAAAGTTCGGCACAATTACAACGCACATAGAAAAGCATTTTTTCAGATGGATCGATCCTCATCCCAAAACAGTTCAAGAACTTGAACACGAAGGAACCGCTCCCAACGATCAACAGCGCTTGATTCAAGGAATGCTCTGTAAAGAAAACTTGTTGAGTCTTATCAAAACATTTACACTATTCAGCATTGACCCGGAAGGAAAGACAATAAAAATTGTCGCACGTTATCAGCAATTCAGAGCGGTTAAGCTTGCCGTCAAACGCTTACGTGAAGGAAGAAATAAACTTGAACGTGGTGGAATTATCTGGCATACGCAAGGTTCCGGCAAATCTCTCACCATGATGTTTCTTGTTCGGGAAATGTACCACGATTCAAAACTGAAAGAATGGAAAGTAGTTTTTGTAACGGATCGAACCCAGCTTGAACAGCAATTAACAGAAACAAGTGGGGGAATTGGTTATCCTGTTAAACTCGCAAATAGTATTGCAGAATTAAAAAGAATTCTTCCTTCCTCTTCTTCCGATCTTGTCATGGCGATGATTCATAAATTTCAAGAAAGAGAATTGCAGCAAATCTTTCCGGAGTTAAATCCAAGCCCTAACATTTTGGTATTGATAGATGAAGCCCATCGTTCCGAATATGGTCTTCTAGGTGCTAATCTGGAACAAGCTCTTCCTAATGCAACCCGTATCGCATTTACCGGAACTCCAATTCCGCAAACTGAAAGAACCTTCGGCGATTACATTGATAAATACACAATGCGTCAATCAATTGAGGACGGCACTACTCTCGAAATTGTTTATGAAGGGAGAACACATAGTGCGGAGGTGAAAGATGCTGCGGGTATGGATGTCGCATTTAAAGATGTTTTTAAAGATTATACTCCTCTCGAATGGATGCAGATACTCGGTTACGGTTCGCGCGAAGCTTATCTCGAAGCCGCATCAACGATTAACTCAAAAGCCGAAGATATGGTTCATCATTATGTCCGCCATATTTTCCCCAACGGATTCAAAGCGCAAATTGTAACATGCTCAAAAGAAGCTGCTGTTCGTTATAAAAAATGGATTGATGACGCTCTCATTAAAATCATTACCGAACTTGAACAAGATAATCCATACTTAGTAAATGTTGAATTACTTAAAACAATTAAATCAGCAGTCGTAATTTCGGGAACTCATAACGATCTGCCTCACATTAAAAAACATGCTGATTCGGACGATCACATTAAACATGTAGCAAGCTTCAAACTGTCATATGATTCAAAATCAGATGATATAGTTGGAGATATCGGTTTCTTAATCGTTCATAATATGCTCATCACTGGTTTCGATGCACCTATTGAGCAAGTCATGTATCTTGATCGTGTTATCAAAGATCATAATCTTCTGCAAGCAATCGCAAGAGTAAACCGAGTTGGCAATGAATTCAAAGACAAAGGTTTTATTATTGATTACGTCGGCATTGGTCATCACCTAAAAGACGCGCTCGCTTATTATGAAGAGAAAGAACAGATCGATGAAATTTTGGAAGCGCTCTCTTCACCGGAAGAGGAATTAAGTCACCTCGTTGAGGCTACTAAAAATCTAAAAGAACTGATTGAGAAATACGGAATAAAAGATTTCTCTGATTACGATGCATTTTATGATCTCTTCTATGATGAGGATATTCGTTTCGATTTCATGCTCAAGTTTCGGGAGTTCACAAAAGCGTTCGGGTTAGTGTTCCCAAGTAAGGAAGGATTGAAATATCTTCAAGATTATCTTGCCTTTACTGAAATTAATGCACTTGCTTCAAAACATTTCAGAGATTCCCGTTTAAGCATGAAAGGAGTTCCTGCTAAACTCAGAAAGTTGACTGATGAATATCTTGTTTCAAAAGGAATCGATTTGAAGGTTTCGCCAATATCAATTGTTGATGAAAACTTTCATAACCTTATTGAATCTAGAAAACGAGCAAAAACGAAAGCTTCGGAAATTGAACATGCTTTACGTCATCATATTGAAATTAATTTGGAAGAAGATCCCGAATTATATTCCTCGTTATCTGAAAAGATAAAAGAAATACTCGAAGAGTTTAAAAACAATTGGGAAGAAATATATCGCAGATTGGAAGAACTCCGCAAACAAATGCTCAATGCTTCCAAAGAACCAACTTACGGACTTCACCGCAAGAAACAATTTCCCATTTTTAGAAAACTTAAATCAGAGCTCTTCGAAGACAAAGAACTGAGTGAAAATGATCTTTCGGTTTTGATAAATCTCACTCAGAACTTATATAATGCGGTTGAAAGAGAAATCCGTTTAACTGGATTTTGGAATAACATTCCCGCACAAAGCAGATTAAAAGCTGAATTGCAAGAAGTTCTTCTCTCTCCGGATCATTACACTTTACCCAATATGAAAACAAAATGGAGAGAAATTATTTCCCGCATCATGGAATTTGCTGAAAAGAATAATGATACAATCTTATACGCCCCATAATGCAACTTAGTTACGATATAGTTTATACAGATCGGAAGAAAGTCAGTATTTCTGTCGAAAGAGATCGACGAGTAATTGTTCGCGCTCCAAAATCTTTTTCAAAGAAGCAACTGAATGAAATTGTTGAAGAAAAAAAACTTTGGCTTTATGATAAAATAAACTACACACCAAAATATCCCGTAATTTCCATTAAGGAGTTCGTTTCTGGAGAATCAATTCCTTTTCTTGGAAAGAATTATAAATTAGAAGTCGTAAAAGAAAATATTCGTTCACTCAAATTTGATAACAAAAAGTTTTATCTCTCAAAAAGTAATCGAGACCGGGCAAATAAGATTTTCAAGAATTGGTATAAACGGGAAGCAAAAGAATTACTTATTCCCAAAATAGAATACTATTCTGCATCGCTTGGAGTGGTATACAACAATATCATGTTTCGTGAAATGAAATACCGGTGGGCTTCTTGCACTTACAAAAACAATCTGATCTTTAATTGGCGAATAATCAAAGCCCCAATGTTCGTTATCGAATACCTAATAGTCCACGAACTCGCACATATTCTCGAGTCGAACCACACAGATCGCTTTTGGAATCTTGTTAAAATACAAATTCCAAACTATCTCAAAGCTAAAGAATGGTTGAAAGACAATGGTTGTTTTTTAGAAAGAGAATTCTAATCAAGATCAATCTAACAACCTATCCTTGCCGTATTTATTCTTGAGTTATTCATTAAACCAAAAATGATTATTACGCATCATTAATTACATCAACAACACCCCGGTGTCCATGCACCTCGTCACCCTTTCATGATATACTTTTTTACATACTCTTCAATTGTATCAACGGGTAATTTCCCTCCTGCATTTTTTACTTTTGTGATAAATTCATCACAATCTTCTATACTCATCACTTTTTTATTTATTGCTTCCCACAAGAAATCCATAGTTGTGATTTTTTTTATTTTGTGTTTATTACAGTATTCTGTAATATCCCTTAAATTACTACTCGCTATGTATTTCTTATCTATTTTTGCAATAGCCATACAAGCAGCTTCGCCCTTCCCAACCATTTGGATTAGATCTGCATATTCTAAAAAATATTCATAGTTGCTGCCAAGTTCAATTTTTTCAAATTGGTGGCGCTGAACAAAATTAAAAACTTGTATTTTGTACTGTGGAAATGAATATAGTTCCTCTAATACTTTATCAACATAAACTATTCTGCCTGGATATATCTGTGGTATGTTATCTAAACTATCCCCTTCGATAAAATGAATGGTTACATCTGAATCAATTAGTATCTTAGTTTGATCAATATTCATCAGTATTTTCATTGCCCCCGAATTTAATCCCTAGCTCTCTCATTAATTCTAAATAATGAGCTTTAGAAATAATTTCTTCATCAAACAACCTTTTTGCTTTAACGCCATAATCACCAATTACCAAATTCTCGTTGCCGGCTTCATATAACGCAGTATCATAACCGTATTTTTGAGCCTCGACAATCACATCGGTCGCGAAGCTGTCTTTCATCTTTTGTGTAATTAAATTTAGATTCTCTAACCTAATTAACATCGCCTGATGTGAGCACGAGTAATATTGCTCCAAAGCCAGTATAGTGCTAAATAATATTTTATCTTTCTTCAACTGTTCTGCTGGTATAAAATTTAATATACCATCTCGCGGTAACATTACGTTGGCAGCAAAGATGTCAGCGTTACTCTCTTCTTTTTTATTTTTACTATCCTTTGGTCCATCACAGATGATGCGTTCAAAATCTTTTTGAATATAGAGATGATACAATTCATGAAATATCGTAAAATGTTGCCTTCCAATTGAATGAGTAGAATTTATCAACATAAACCTGTCTTCATTCACTTTTAGGGACATACCCGAGAAGGTACCTTCCATTTTTCTAAATATTGTTAGCACGTTAAGTTGCTGTAACAGACTCTTTACGCGAATCGGATTATCTGTATTGTAACCACATTCTTTCCGAAATTCAACAGCTGCTTTTTCCAGATTAAGCTTTGATGTCATGCTTCTTTTCAAGATTTTTTAATTTAGTATAGTTTTTCACTATCCTATTAAATTCTGCAATAGTGCTAAAATCTTTTTCTTGCAATTCATCTTTTCTAAAAGCAAAAACTCTATTTACTAACTGAACTTCTGTATTATCACTTAATAAATCGGCTAACTCAATTCCGAATAGATCGGCAATTTTTGATAAGTGTTCGAATGGTATTGGTCTTTCACCCCGTTCATAATAACTGATAGTTACATGGTCTTTCAGACCAAGATAATTAGCAACCTCTAATTGATTAAACCCGCATCTTTCTCTAAGTACCTTAACATTGTTCCCGATTTTAATATATTTTGTGTCCTTTGAATCCATAAAAATCTCCTTTGGAGTGTTCAAAAATAATACATCTGTTACATTTTGTCAAGCTAATTCCTTATCCTTTGTCGAATGTAACACCAATACTTCGTTTTCAGTTAATTATATCAACTTATCTATTTTATTATCGTATTTATTTCTCAATATTTTAATGTTTTCCAAGTAGAAAAGTACAGAATAATAAAGTCTACATTTACCCGGAATTTCATGAATCGCTTAAATAGTACGCCCAAAAATAAAGAAATTTTGTGCATAGTTTTAGCACAATGCCCAAATATGAAGTGAATTTGAGCATAGAATAGAAATCAAATCGAGGAGATCGGTATCTTTCTCTTTTGAGGCTTAGTTTTTCTTATGTGACGGTCATGTGATAATCTGAAATATTCCCTCTAATTCTAGCGATAAAAGCAGCTTTTAATATAGTGGTCATGTGATCAAAGAGTAAATAATCCCTTTTTCTCACTGTTTCACCCAATAACCAACACCCCTTCAGCTCCGCACCAACCTCGCACCAACTCCGCTATCTATCCAAAATTCTCAAAGTCTCAATGTCCCAAAATCCCACCGTCCCACCATCCTCCCGAGCGAAGTCGAGGGACTATCCTCATTCCTAATTCAAACGACCCTCCACCGTTTTGGTCGGTCGGTCAGCAACACGTCAAGCCCTTCATTCTTAACAGTATAAATTAACTGCGAATCTCCGCTTCTTCATTCCATTTTAGAAAATATTCCCCCCGATTAAATTTATTTTGGAAAATATTCGTAAATCCTCTTCTGTATTCCACCTATTCTGGAAAATTTGTCCAGATAAACACCCTGTATCCCATTTTCAGTTATTTTCCTACATAGGAAAACAAGTGAAATTAAGAAATGTTTTTGGAGATTTTCCCAATATTGCCTATTTTCCTACATAGGAAAATTTAAAATATAAGAAATTGTTTATGTATATCACTAATTCATTTGAAAACGAAGTCTTTTCAAAACTGTCAGAAAACAAAAATCTATACGATCCATTAATTATAAATGAGGTTTTGCAAGAGCTTCAGATTAAATCTATTAATGCAAAAGCAGATGGAATAATTCGTATAAACTACTTTCAAAAAAAACTAAATCTGTTAATAGAAATAAAAAGTCGTACTGCTCCACAAATAGTCGAAAGCGGTATTGCTGTTCTTGAAAAAATGATGGCATCCTTAGGTGATAGAGAATATATTCCCACTCTACTTGTTCCCTATTTAAGCTCGGCAGTCATTGAGCGGCTCAAATCAAAAAATATTTCCGGTTTAGATCTTAACGGTAATTACTATTTAATTACAGATGATCTTGTTGCTATCCGCCTTGATAAAAAAAACCAGTACAAAGAATCTGTAAATATTAAAGACATCTACAGCAGAAATAGTTCGATTGTTGGAAGGTTTTTGCTTCGTAAAAATTCATCCTACAAGAAAGTGTCTGATGTTTACGGTGGCATTCAGAAACTTGGTGGCAAGATTACGTTATCAACTGTATCCAAAGTCTTAACTGCTTTACAAGAGCAGTTTATTATTTCAAAAGAAAATGGGGAAATAACATTATTACAACCGTCAAAACTATTAGCAAATCTTAAATCTGGCTATCGGCCTCCTATTGTTGCTAAAATTCTACGTGTGAACCTTCCTCAAAGTAGACAAGAAGCCAGAGTAATTCTGGATAATTTTTTTCCCAATAATTGGATTTGGTCCGGTGAAAGCGCCACTGAATTTTTTGCAACAACAACACCCACAAATCAATTTACCATATATTGCAGAAGCGTTCAAATCCCGCAAGATTTTATTGTTAAATATGTAGAACCTAAATTTTACAATTATACATTTTTAATAATGCCAGCATCCGAGGAATATCTCTTTTTCGATTCCAAAGAAAATATCGCTTCAAAAATTCAAACATTCTTGGAATTGTCGCAACTGGATAAAAGAGAAAAGGAAATAGCAAAAGACATCGAGAAGGAAATATTAAATGAATTCAACCGTTAGTAACCAATCCCTATTTGAAAATGATCATTTAATCTCTGCTTTAATTGAATTGGCAAACACACTCGAGAAGCATAATATACCTTTGATAATAGGCGGAGGATTAAGTCTTTATTTGAGATCATTCCTTCTTCATAAAGTCCGGAGCCCTCGTTACCCTAAAAGAGTTGTTCAAAGATCAACAAAAGATATTGATATTTTCCTTACCAGCGACCTAATTGTTGACACGGAAAAAATTGAACTACTTCGTGATGCTTTGACTTCTTTGAACTATGAACCCAAAACAAAATATTTTCAATTCACTAAAAAAATTGCATTTGGTGATTCAACAAGAGAAATAACGATCGATATTTTATCGGCCCCACCCAATGACAAAGATGCGCTCAAAACAAAAATCCGTGCACCTAGAATTAAACCGGCTAATGTAGATTCTTTTCATGCGTATTTGGTTAGTGAAGCAAAGGGAATCAATTTTGGTCCTATCTCAATTGAAAGTGTTACTATTTCATCTGAGGAAACAAAAATATCAAACATCTTTATTCCCTCCAGCTTCAATTACATTATCCTAAAGTTACATGCCTTTAGTGATCGTTTTGAAGATGAGTCTGTTGATTTTGGTCGCCATCACGCATATGATATTTTTGCAATCGTTACAGACATGGATAAAAACGATTGGGAAAATGCCTCGGCTCATTTTCAATCGGAAAAAGAATCTGATTACATTAAATCGTCAATCCACATCATAAATACATTCTTTAGTTCACCTACAAGTCTGGGGATTCTCCGACTCCAAGAGAATCAACTCTTTAGAAAAAATAGCTCTGAATTTTCCGCCTATATACCTGATTTCATTTCTGATTTAAAATCTTTGTTTGGTGTTTCCTAATTCTCTCTTAGCAAATCATGATTTCTAATCATCCAAATTCTCAATTCGTAATTGATAGAACCCTCCGCCGTTTTAGTCGGTCGGTCGGCAACACGCCAAAGCTTTTTTGTTCGCTCGTTCCTCACACAACAAAAAAAACTTTTATAGTTGACGGCGTGTCTCCCTCCCTCTTACATAAAAAGGGGTTATAATGCATTTGTTTTATCTGATTTTCTCTTTGGTACAATGCAGATTATAACACTTTTTATGTAAACTAAAACGGCTACTACATTCTTTGAACCCAAACTAACCCAAACAGTTTTCAGTTCTAAGCCTAAGGCTTATCATAAACTTTCAGTTCGTCACGCTTAGGCGTGACTCATAACAATGTAAAAATAAAAATGTTTTTTAGGTAGGTGCAGTTTCTTTGTTGATTAAAAAACCATTTTATTTTTACTGCAAGACAAAGGCAACCTTTTTTCCTTTCGCTCATTCAGTCGCTCCATTCATTCGCTCAAGTCAAATAAGTTGCGGAAAGACAAATCACAATCCATTCACGTACCCTCGCTTCGCCGGTTGTTATGCTGTCCGCTTCGCTTGCGACAGCCAACCGTCTCGCGTTAATCACAGTTGAATGTCAAATAATTACCCGCTCACGCACGGTTTTTCTATCCACTCCGCTTTTCCACTAAAAAACTGCTCCACAAAAGTATTTCCTCATCTTGTTAAATTCTGCCATTTATCCTCGCTTCGGCGGTGGTCTTGGCTGTCAATCGCAAGCTCTCGACTGCCCCACCGCCTCGCGTTTCTTTCACTTGCTAAATTATTTCTCTTTTGCGGCACAGTTTTTCTTAGCTCCGTTCCCTCCTAAAAAACCGCGCCTTCGCTCTCGTTTTTCGGCTTTTATTGCTTTCCCAATCTGCCCTACAAACCCAAACAGAATGTAAAAAAATGCTGTTAAAAAATATATGCAAGTCTTTGGTTTATTGAATTTTTAATAACATTTTTTTACTGAACACATCCGCCCTTTAGTTCGTTTCACTCCATTTGCTTCACACCGGTTTTTTAGTTTCATGGTAGTTCATCATTCGTACAATTCCCAAAACCGGTTTATTCCGCTTCACTCCGTTCCACTTCCTAAAAGGCGGAGAACAAATCGCGTTGAAGGTTGAAAGTGAAAAGGATGGTTTAAAATAAAAATGCCCGGTGGAGGGCTACCGGGCGTGGGAAGATTCACTATGGGGGGTAAGCATAATGAATCGTGGTGCAAAAGTATAATTGTTTTTAAATAAAGTCAAGAGATTTTATAAAAATATTTTGCACAAAAAAGATTGAGAATAGGGACGAAGATTCAGCCGAAGGCTGACAAGTAGGAAGAAGATCAAGACTAAGTTTATAATTATGAAACTTGGTTACAATTTTCCACTTTTTATAATTCGCACGTTTTTCCTCTCCAAAGTCAAACAAGAGCAAACATAGCATAAACATTGAGCGTTGCACACATTAACGGTTATTTATAAATTAGTAATAAGTAAAACCAGAGAGCTTAATATGAAACCAATGCATAAAACACTTAGAATTTTTTATCTCCTCATCGCTATTCCAATCTTTTCAAGTTATTGTCAAAATTTTTATAACATGTCTAATAACTATGAACAAAAAGGAATCGTAGCGAGAGTAATTGATGGCGATACTTTCGTTCTTTCAGATTCACAACATGTCCGCATTCTCGGTATCGATTGCCCCGAAATTTCTAAACCCGGAAAACCCGCTCAACCCTTTGGCGAAGAAGCAAAACAAAAAACTAAAAGTTTAATCGAAGGAAAAACAATTAAACTCACTTTTGAAAAAGAAGCCGGGTATCACGATTTTTTCGGTAGACTCCTTGCCCATATTTGGCTCGTCGGAACCAACAACAAAGATTCTCTTTTCATTCAAGTAGAACTTATCAAAGCCGGACTTGCTAAAGTACGCTACTATAGCAAACAGAAACGTTATTACGGAATCTTTAAGAATCTCCAACGCACAGCAAAGAAAAATAAAGTAGGAATGTGGAACATTGAATAACGATTTCCCCGACCCCCAACTTCTTCTTTCAGATCCCAGTTTCAACAAATTCAATTCCATGGGTTTGATTGATCCTATTGCACTTCGCAACTTCATCATCAAATCAGAATACAGAGAACTCCGCAAGAAAGAAACACAGATCGAATCCATCTTTCTCCTTTCAGAAAAATTCCAACTTTCCTATGATGCTATCAACACCATCCTGTTCCGTCCAAGAAATAAAAGTAGAAGATTCTACCAAGCCTCTAACAAGCCTCTGCCAAGCCTTTCCTAAACCTTGTAAGTCGAAACTCCGTTTCGATTGTTCCCCTCTTTTTACTTTCCCAAATCTACAGTGTTTTCACAAACTCATTTTAGTAAAATAGTATTGTACATATTCACAAATTAAAGGATAATATCATGGCTTTTGTCAATGGCTCTGTCATCGGAAACCTCAGCGGTAGGTTAGGTAATCTTTCCGCAAGAACTGTCAACGGACAGACAATTCTTGCTGCGCGTCCTTCAAGCTTCAATGCAAGTCAAGAACCCGCAGTACTCGAAGTCCGTCAGAAATTTGCCGTAACGGCAAACTTCGCTAAAAATGTTCTTTCACTTCCTGCTCTTGCAGAAATCTGGAAACAAACCAAAGCTTCCGGTTTATCTGCATTCAACGGCATCTTCAAAAGCAACTTTGCTTATTCCGCCGTTGATAAACCCACGAGTGAGAACATCATCACTCCCGGTGGTTTCAATTTACCGGTTCAAA
>Ga0172379_10002917_pt1 | contig 28624 bp, 32 predicted proteins | sample GrowelOW334metaG_FD_119756 | JGI IMG/M metagenome (GOLD analysis project Ga0172379, IMG submission 119756) | Groundwater microbial communities from an aquifer near a municipal landfill in Southern Ontario, Canada - Groundwater well OW334 metaG | ecosystem: Environmental > Aquatic > Deep...
ATGTTGACCTATCATATGCCCAAGACTGGCGGAATTTGGCCTTGGCGCGAATCAATTTAGATTCAATCGCTTTAACACTGCTTGCCATTGTTCTAGCAATTTCAGCCACCTTCAGCCCGTCTATATATTTAAGTCGCAATATTTTTCCATATCCTTCTCCAATTTCCGCAAATGTTTTTTTTAATTCTTCCACCAGTTCATTTTTAAGTACGTCACGCTCGGGTGTTACCGCCATGTCTGTGAGTTCTTCAAACAGTGGGTTTACCGAAAACAAAACCGTTTTTATTTTCTTTTTTCGGTAATAGTCAATAATTTTATTTTTAGCAATCGCACACAGCCAGCTAAAAACCGCCGCCTCTCCTCGAAATTCTTTCTCTCCTTTCATTCCTGCCCAAAGTACATCATTGGTAATTTCTTCCGCTACTCCGGTGTCATCCACCCTCTTGGCTATGAAGTTAAATAAACTATTTCGATATTGATCCATTGCGGCTTTTACTTTAGCACACTTTCTGCCTATACTTAAATATGTTTTTGCCTTGGCGTCAGCACCCGCTTCATTCCGTTTCTCGCTCTCTTCGGCTTGACTTGCTGGAAATGATTAACCGAGCCCCCGGGGGTCATATTGGTGGCTCCCTTTCAGCTCTTGACCCCATTCTTTCAGTTTATGAATCCGGTCTTTTTGATTTTAAGCTCAACGATAAGTTTATCCTTTCTGCCGGTCACCTAGCCCCGGCTCTATATGTTGTTTTGTCCCATGAGGGTTATTTTCCTAAAGATTATTTATACTCCTACGCCTCATTTAGCTCATTTCTTCAGGGACACGTCTCGTCCGAAACTCCGGGTGTTTTTTACTCCTCCGGGTCTTTGGGTCAGGGTTTGTCTTATTCTGCCGGATTGGCCCTGGGCGACTCTGGCGCCAAAATTGTTTGCTTGACCACAGACGGGGAGCAGGAGGAGGGTCAGATTTGGGAAGCTGCCGCTTTTGCGGCTACTTATAAACTGGGAAATTTAATCAATATTATCGACCATAATAAATATCAACTCGGAGGCGCCACTAAAGATATCCAATCGGTAGGTAATTTGGCCACACGTTATTTGGATCTAGGCTGGCAGGTATTAGAAATTAACGGTCACTCATTCTCTTCACTTCAAAAAGCCCTAAAAACCGCTACTAACTCTTCCGACGTTCCAACCTGCCTAGTCTGCCACACCACGTTTGCTTCCGGCGTATCCTTTATGGAAAATAACTACAAGTTCCATGATGTTAAAAGTTTAACTCCCATCCAGTACCGCCGCGCTCGCGGGGACTTGATGATCTATTAATGGGCGACATTTCACTTCGTGTGGCTTTTGGTGACACGCTTTTATCCCTGGCTAAAACTAACCCCTTACTTTACGTGGTTGATATTGGTCTTTACCCCTCACTTAACTTAGCTGGCTTTAAAAAAAGATATCCTAAGCGTTTTATTCAGGCAGGTATTTCCGAGGCTAATGCCGCGGCTGTGGCGGCGGGTTTGGCCAAAACCGGGAAAACCGTCTTTCTTACCTCTTTTGCTTGTTTTTCCCCCGCACTTAACTGGGGCGTAATTCGTCAATCAATTTGTTACAACCAGGCCAATGTCAAAATTGTTGGCTCCCACGTCGGGTTGGGAAGCGGGGATTTAGGAGCCACTCATCAAATGCTTGAGGACATTGCGCTTGCCAAAACCCTTCCCCATCTTCAGGTTTTCGCTCCCGCCGATGCCCTCGAAACCAAGGCTATTTTAAAAGTTATTTCTCAGAGTAACTTGCCCTCATATCTTCGTTTACCCCGCCCCTCCTCACCCCTGGTTACCAAACCCTCGACTGTTTTTACCATCGGTCGATCTCGCTTACTACTTACCGGGACTCAGCTAACTATTATTAGCTATGGACCAATGCTTTCGGCGCTAAATAACCTAAAATACTGTTCATATGATCTAATAAATTGTTCTTCCCTAAAACCCCTAGATTCAAATTTAATTCTTAACTCTGTTGCTAAAACCGGCCGCTGCTTAGTGATTGAAGACCATCAACTTCTAGGTGGTCTGGGTGAAACAATTGCTTGTTTGTTACTGGAAAATGGATTATCACCCCGCTTCAAATGCCTCGGAGTTGATAATCAGTTTGGTCGCTCATCCCACGAGCTTGGTCCCCTCTACGATCATTATTCCCTTGGGCCGGATTCCATAAATACAGCCATTACCAATTTAATTTCTTCTTCATGACCTCATTGCTCCAACTGTTAGCTAGTCTCCGTTCGCAAAAGTTAGCCGTTCCCGCTTTTAACATTGATTCTTGGGAAATTTTCCAGTCAATTGTCCGTTCCCTCCGGGCTCACCCCTTGCCCTGTATTGTTCAACTCTCAGCCGGTGAAGATAAATTTGTCGAAGCTGAAAACCTATTTCTTTTGGCCCGCCGTGCCCGCATCGACGGTTTGCCCATCTATTTAAATATGGACCATGGTCAGGACCCTACCCGCTTGTTGTCTTTGGTGAAATTAGGTTTTGACATGGTTCACCTGGATTTGTCTGGTAAAGATTATGTAACAGCCGTCGCCCAAGCCAGGGATTTTGTTAAATCCGCCAAATCTATTAATCCTCAAGTAATTGTCGAAACCGAATTCAATCATATAAATTTAGTTGGCACCGATGTAGACCCTTCATCTTGGACTGATCCCGCTCAAGCTAGTGAATTTGCCCTAACTACTAAAACCGATTTATTGGCTGTTTCTATTGGGAATCTTCATGGAGTTAACACCTTGGCTCCTGAAAAACTTGACTTAACTTTACTTTCCGCCATTAGAGCTGCTGTTCCCGAATCTCTCAATTTTACACTCCATGGAGGCTCCGGCTTAAGCCGGGAAGATATTACTGCTGCCATTGCCCAAGGGGTAGTCAAAATCAATATTAATACCGATCTAAGGTTACAGTGTAAGCAGTCATTATTAAGGGAAATTAATAGCACTAAGTCCGACAAAATTTATGATTATTTGTCTCCCGTAATTGACGATCTAACCACAATCATCAATCAAAAGCTTCTCCAATTCTCGCCCCAAAATCTCCAATGACACCATTTATTGTAACTCTCGGTGCTGCCACAATTGATTTTTTTGTAAAGTCCACTGATTTTGAAATATCTCACAATTCACTTATTTTGCCCTATTCTGCCAAAACCGAAGCTCAATCTGCCGCTATAGTCTTAGGTGGGGGAGCCACCAACTCAGCCGTTTCTTTTTCCCGACTGGGTATTAACTCCATTTGCCTTTCTCCATATCCAAATAACTCTTTTGCTGAATTTGTTAAGTCAACTTTAAGGTCCGAAAAAGTCAACATCAACCACCTTTATCCGTCGTCTGAGGCTGATTTTTCCGTCATTTTGGTGGCGCCTGACGGTGGTCGGACTGTGGTTACCTGGCGGGGAAATCAAACCCCTACTGCCACCAAAATCCCCTGGTCCAAGCTTATTGGAGCTAGCTGGTTTTATATTACTTCGCTTGAGGGAAATTTTTCGCTTCTGGAAAAAGTTATCGGATTTTGTCGCGAAAACAAAATCAAAATTGCTCTAAATCCAGGCCACCGAGAGTTAGCTATGCGTCAAAATCTCCTACCCCTTTTGCCCTATGTGGATTTTCTTTTGGTCAACCGTACCGAATCAGAAACTTTAACCAATTTATCTTTTTCTAATCCGAAATTCTTTAGTAGCCTACTTAGTTTAAAAGTTCCCATCATTGCCCTCACCAATGGTCGTCTTGGGGCTCACATCCTCACTTCCGAAAGTACTTTATTCTCTCCCATAAAAAATATTAAACCAGTTGATGAAACCGGAGCCGGTGATGCTTTTGGCTCCACTTTTGTTGCCGCACTCAATTTTCATTTACCCCTCAACGAGGCTTTATCTTGGGCCATAACTAATTCAGCTTCAGTTGTCAGTTATTTAGGGGCCAAAGCCGGCCTGCTTACCCTCTCGGAACTTAATCAGTCACTAAAAAGCCATGTTGGAAAAACGTCAAAAAAATAAATCTACCCCCCAACAGCTTGATTTTGTAGAGTCTATAACTCAGGTTGATCGGCTTTTTACCAAACGCCGCCTTATAGCTTTCGTCCTTTCACTTTCCATTTTGTCGTCATTGTTTTTCATGGTTTATGGCCAAATCCTAAAAGGGAAGAAAATTCCCTCTTTCTCCTTGCCTCAAGTTAATTTAAAACTACCCACTCATTTTCTTCCCTCCTCCCTCCCATCTTTACCCTCCCTCTCTCTCCCAAACACCATTTCTTACACCATAAAAATTCAAAATTTATCCGCCAATCCTCCCATTTGGATTTACAACTCAACGTCTGGTAGTCTGGATTTTGACATCCCCACTAATTTATCAGCCAAATTATCAGTTCCTCCTCCCTCATCAGATTTACTGACTCATTTACCTACCGGTCTAGCCATCAAAGATTATTCCGTGTCTACACCCCAAACTTTGAGTTATTTTGTTGATCTGGATTCACCCCGTTATCATGTATTACTGGCTTTCAAATTTTTTGGATCAAGCTCAGAACTTAAGTCACTGTCAACACGCTTGCCTGAGTTTGTGGAATTAATATATTGGTTTCTTGTCGGTCAAAAAGGGCTAGGTGTTGGGGTGGACTCAATGCACCTGATTCGGTTTTCTTGACCGCCCACAAAGAAATCTTCCCGACCGCACGCTTTTGCCCGGTAAATACCCTCAGGCACCCTCCATTCTTCGTTGTTTTTATCTCTAAGCATTTCACTCATAATATTTTGCCAAATGGGTGTGGCTCCACTTACTCCCGATGCTACCCAGCTCATTGGCTGGTTGCCGTTGTTTCCCACCCACACCGCTACCAGTGTGTTTGGTGTCCAGCCAATACACCAGTTGTCCCTCAAATTATTTGTTGTTCCGGTTTTAACTGCCACAGTTTTTCCCGGTATCACTAGTTTCGAATTTAACCCAAAAACCGGTGCTCTGGCATTGTTGTCGCTTAAAGCCTGGTTAATTAAAAAACTGTACTCCGGCTCAACTACTCGCTGTTCTTCAGTTGTTTTGCTATATACCATTTCTCCTAAGTAATTTCTGATTTCTAAAATTGGGTTAACCGCCACTTTATCTCCCAAATTAGCAAAAATAGAATAAGCTTGGGCCAAATCAATCATTCTCACCTCACCCCCACCCAAAGCCAGCGATAATCCGAACCGATTTCTGTCTTCCCAGGTGGTTATACCCATGTCTGTGCCCAAATCAATCATGCTTTGAACTCCGTTTTCCGCCAATAATTTAACTGAAGGTATGTTTAAAGAGGATGCCAGGGCAGTTTTAATTGTTACCTTGCCCATAAATTTACCATTGTAGTTTTTAGGACTATATGGTTTTTGACCCCTAATCTCATAAGTAACTGGCGTGTCTTCAATATAATCATTCATGCTTCTCCCTCTTTTAAGCGCCAGCAAATAATTTATGGGCTTAATTGAAGATCCTGGTTGGCGCAGAGCTGTTACCACGTTATATTTTCCGTCAATATCTGGGGCAAAATAGTCCTTGGATCCTACCATGGCTATTATGTCTCCACTTTTAACATCAATAACTAACGCCGCGCCATTATTAATGTTTAGCTTTTTTACCAGTTCGATTTCCTGGGCTACCACATTTTGAGCTTTTTCTTGGACTCCCAAATCTAGACTGGTTTTTACTGTAACTCCACTGGTGGCCAAGTTATTAATCCCAAAGTTTGAGGCCAAATAATCTTTTACATAAAACACAAAGTGTGGGGCACTAATTTGTGGCTTTTGGCTTAAAATTTCTAAATCCTCAGTTACCGCTTTTTGGTAATCAGCCTCATAAATCATCTTGGCTTGACGCATTTCCTCGAGCACTGTTTTTTGTCGTGCTCTAGCCATCTTATAATCAGTGCTTACGCCATAAGTGGTAGGAGATGCCGGTAATCCCGCCAAAAAAGCAATTTGAGCCAAATCTAACTCATCGACATTTTTCCCAAAATATCGTTCAGCCGCCTCCACTGCTCCATATATTTCACCGCCATATGGTACTTGATTAATATATCGCTCGAGTATTTCAGTTTTAGACATTTTCCGCTCCAACGTCAAAGCCAACACCCACTCCTTAATTTTCCTTTTTACTGATTTTTCCGATGACAAAAACACATTTTTAACTAGTTGTTGGGTAATTGTCGAGCCGCCTCTCATCGTTTTTCCTTTTCGGTGTTTTAGATTGTCCCATACGGCATTTATTGTGCCTCTTACTGATACCCCACGGTGTGAAAAGAACTCTTTATCCTCAATAGCCAACGATGCATTAATTAGCATTTCAGGAATTTGACCGTATTTAATCCAGCTTCGGTTCTGGCCTTGGTAATATTTGTAAAGCACATTTCCATTTCTATCAGTTATTTTTGAAGTCAGTGCCGGGGGTTGATATATTTTGTTAATATCTGGAAGTTCCAGCCATATTTGGCCATATCCCCAAGTAATTGCCCAGGTTGTTACCGATACCACCAAAGTCAAACTAATCCATTTTTTATTGATCCAAACCGATTTAATTACACCAAATATCTTTTTTGCCAACCACAATTGGGGTCGGCCTATCATAATCAGCCACCTTTTTGTCCACCTGCTTATTTTTTCCATATGTTAATTGTTGGCTGTTTGCCCCGTATTGTCCGCCACTGGTGGGCAGTCTAAACAGTACTTTGCTCCGGTCACGTCTTCGACCACCATTCTGTCTTGCCATTCTGCGTTGGGTACCTCTTCGTTTGGCTTAACAATCTGGCCATTATCTTTGTTAATAATTACATTTTGTCTTAAGCCCATTCTTTCTTTTGGTACAAACTCTGCTTTAAATATTTCATTGTGCATGTCACATCCCCCCTCAGGCGGTAGTTTTCCGGTCAAGTTACACACCCCAACAGTTTTTACTCCCCCTGGAGCTGAAATTTTTCGAATCGGCTTATCTTCCAGTACCTTGCTCATAATTTTGTTAAAAATTGGTGCCGCCCCGGTAGTGCCTGATACTAGACCACCCATTTTTACATTGTTGTTGTTACCCACCCACACAGCCATTACCAAGTCAGGAGTGTAACCTATTGTCCAGTTGTCTTTCATTTCGTTAGTTGTACCGGTTTTTACCGATACTTCCGGATGGCCTTTAATTACTAGCATTGACCCTCTCCCAAAAACCATGCTCCTAGCTCCATCATCCGACAGTAGTTGACTCATAATATAAGAGGTTTCCCGTGACAACACTCTAGCTCCCGGTATTTGTTTATATTTATAGATTTGTTCCCCATGGTTGTCTTTAACTTCTAAAATATCAATTAGATCTTGTCTAATTCCACCATTAGCCAACACACCAAAAGCTTTAACCATCGACATCATGGTTACCTCACCCCCGCCCAAGGTGAGCGATAACCCGTAGTTGTCAGGATTACTAAAACTGTCAATTCCAAAAGCTGTTGCCGAGGCAATAAACGTCTTTAGCCCCACCAGTTCAAGTGTTTTAACAGCCGGAATGTTTAACGAGTTGGCTAGTGAATTTCTCGTTGTTTGAACTCCAAAATAATGGTTCCCGTAATTGGTTGGACAATATGGCTTAAGTTTGGCCACCTGAAAACAGGTGGGTTGGTCAATAAATACGCTTGCCGGTGTTATTTTCCCCATTTCAATCGCCACCGCGTAATTTATGGGCTTAATTGAAGACCCCGGTTGGCGCAGAGCTGTTACCACGTTATATTTTCCGTCAATATCTGGGGCAAAATAGTCTTTGGATCCTACCATTGCCAAAATTTCCCCGGTTCTCGGGTTGGCAATCATGGCTGCTCCATTGCTCACTTTCATTTTTGTCAGTTTTTGTAATTCACTACTTATGGCCTCCTCGGCAATTTGTTGTACTTTATAGTCCAAACTGGTCACCACCTTCAAGCCGCCTTCACTTACTTTTTGCCAGCCGTATTTGTCCATTAAGTTGTCTTTTACGTAAAACACAAAGTGAGGCGCTTTTATTCCGGTTTTTGACAAATAGTAGTTTAGTGGTTCTGCTTCTACTTTTTTAGCTTGTTCTGAAGTCAGGTATTTTGTGTCTACCATCCTCGCAATTACTAGTTTTTGACGATTCTTAGCTGCCTCGGGGTGGGAAAAAGGGGAGTAGCGGGTCGGTGAGCCAGGAAGCCCCGCAATCAATGCCGCTTCAGCTGTGGTCAAATTTTTGGCCGATTTATTAAAGATGCCGTTAGCCGCTGCCTCAATCCCCCACATAGTACCCCCGTACGGAGTTTGATTCAAATACATTTCCAATATTTGTTCTTTGGAGTATGTCAGCTCGGTTACCAGGGTTAACACCATTTCTTTTATTTTTCGATATACAGTTCGTTCAGGCGTCAGCAGGGCATTTTTAACCAATTGTTGGGTTAAAGTAGATCCTCCTTCCACTCTTTTCCCGCTTACAGTTTTATAAATAGCCCTAAAAATACCTCTCATGTCAAACCCAGGATGGTGCCAAAAATTCGCATCTTCAATCGCCAGTGTTGCGTCAATAACCGATTTAGGTACCTGGTTTAATTTAACTGGCACCCGTCTTTTGTCAGCATATATTTCGTAAAGCAATACTCCGTTACGATCATAAATCCGGGATGACTCAGGATAAACACCGCTGGACAGTTTTTTAGGGTTTGGCAGTTCTTTTTTGGCCCAAATAGCTATTGCTCCCAAAATCAACAATATTACTAAAGTAGGTACCAACAACCTATATTGGGACACTAGCCCGCCAATCTTCCTAAAGGGTAATTTTGTTTTCATCGGGTTTTGATAATTTCTCGGACAATTGCTGGTATTGTACTCCATTGTCACAGCTTTTCGAGAAGGAATTGAGTATGCTCTTATAGGTCAATCTGGCTTCAGTTAATTTAAATTTTAAAAATTCTTTTTCACCTTCTCCTTTCTCCACTTTTCCCAAATACGCTTGTGCTCGGTTAATCCATTCCACCGCCTTAAGGCTAGTTTCCCAAATCATTACGTTCTGGGGATTCTCCTCCTCCAGTCTTACTGCTTCCATCATTCGCTTATCGGCAATTAAATTCGCAGTCTTTACTTTAGCTAAATCATTTGGAGCATAGTACCACCATAAGTTGTCTCTAATTAACTTAATTTCGTATAGAAAGAATCCCGGCAGGACCCTGGTTTCTGGAAACCAATAACAGCTTTTATGAGTAATACCATCCTTTTTAGTTTCGGTAGTGATGGCAATTTCCCGCAACCCATCACCCATTTTAGTTTCATAAGCAATCTCCCAACCGGCCTTTGCTATTGATAACGCCAATACACTAGTCGCTATTGTTACAAAAAGTATTATTAGGGCAAATTTCCCTAGGGTAAATTGTCGGGGAGAAAACATTAACTAATTTTATCAAATTAGTCTTGGGTGAAAGTAAGCAGCCTTAAGGTTTACTATTTCTTTTGTCATTTTTGGTCTCATATATATTCTCTGTACCCAATAGGCCACCAAGTTAAACACCGCCCAAAAATCACACTTACTTTTACATAGAGTTATTTTATTTGCCCCCTGTAGCCGGTATCTATATCCGGGCGCCGCCACTGCTTCGACCCACCTGTTTTTTCTCAACAATTCCCCGTATATGTTTTTGTTCCCAGCCACTACTTTCATATTAACTACGTCTACTGCCGCTCCCACACTCCTTTTTTGAGCACTTATTTCCAGACTTTGTTCTTCAAGCCACATATTAAAACAAAATTTATCTGCCACAAGTTTTTCCCCGGCCCGTCTAAACTCAATTCCAGCAACTTTAAGCCAAATCATGCCAATTGCTCGAGCTAACCAAAGCCGGTTGCTTTGAGTTATTATCAATATATCAATATCATCTTCTCCCTTAGAGCTCAACATTGCCACTGATCCGGTTACTGCCACCATTTTAATCCACTTAATTTTTACTAACTTTTGGGCCATATTCTCAGCCTTTTCAATTTTATCTTGGCTGAAGTTATTTTCTATATAGTCTGCGTCCCCTCGTGGACACATTTGCCTCCATTTATCTTTGACCTGTTTTTCGGACCAAGGTTGGTTAGTTACTAACCTTAACGTAACTAGCTGGCTATTTAAATTTTGGCCATGTTTTTTGGCGCTTAAAACTGCCTCATTAATTGCTCTTTCTAATTGGTCCACATCAAATTTTACTCGCTTAGCACACGATTACTCGCCACTGGTATAATATTTACCAGTTCCATGAGCAAAAATAGCAAAACTTACCGATTTTTCGAAATGATTCCTGGCCTTATTGCCTGGATAAGCATTACCTTTCCGGTTTGGGGTTCTTTTCTCTTTCCCAAATTGGTTGCCTACTTTGTTATCAGCTTCTTACTGTTTTGGTTTTACCAGTCGTTTAAGTCAGCCACTTTGGCAGTTTTGGGATACTTCAAAATTAAAAAAGCCATCGCTATAAACTGGAAAGATCTTTTCACCCAAAATTATGTAACCGGCTGGCTTCCCTACAAAAACATCACCCATGTCATCATCATTTCCTCATACAAAGAACCGGTGGAAGTATTGGATCAAATGGTTTTTCAAAGTTTGGCTCATCAGCAGGATATTGACCTTGAAAAAATTATTGTAATTCTTGGTCAGGAGCAGCGGGCTGGAATTGAAAATAACCAAGCCACTGCCGATTTTTTTACGAAAAAATATAAAAATATTTTTGGAGATTTGATTTTCACCGAACACCCACCCAATTTACCCGGAGAAATTGCTGGCAAGCATACCAATGAAGCCTGGGCTGCCCGTTATTTTAAGACAAGTTTTATAGATACTAAAAAATACTCCATCGATAATCTAACACTCACCAGCTGTGACGTTGATACCATTTTTCACCCAAAATACTTTTCCGCACTGACCTACGAGTTTGCTTCCAACCCAGCCCGTTACGTCCGTTTTTGGCAATCTCCCATTTTTTGGCATCACAATATAAATTCCGTCCCCGCTCCAATCCGCATTATTGGCACCATGGGTAGTGCCATCCACATCGCCAACCTTCAAGAGCCTGATGGCTTGTTTTTTAATTATTCCTGTTACTCCTCTTCTTATCATCTAATTGATCGTTCCGGATACTGGGACCCGGACATGATTCCTGAAGACTGGCACATTTTCCTCCAATCATTTTTTGCTACCGGTGGACTTGCTGCGGTTGAACCCATTTTTCTGCCGACTCTAGTTGACGCCCCGGATGGTCAAAATTATTACCAGGCAATTAAAAACCGTTATCAGCAATGTGTCCGTCACGCTTGGGGAGCGGTTGATATTCCCTATGCCTTATCCCAAGCCATCGCCCATCCCGAAATTCCCTTTGTTCGCCGTGCTCTACGTATTGGCAAACTTCTCGAAACCCATTTCATTTGGTCCAGCAATTGGTTTATTTTGACTCTAGGCACTTCTCTTCCGGTAATCATCAATCCTACTTTCTTCCAAACCTCAATTGGCTTTAATCTTCCCCGTATTTCCAACATCATTCTTACTATTTGTCTGCTGCCCCTCTTTGTTTTAATCATCCTCGATTGGTTGCTTCGTCCCCAAGACCAAAAGAAAACTTTCAAAGTTTTCTTTATGAATTTCATCCAATGGCCGCTCATGCCCTTGGCTACCTTGTTCTTGTCAGTTTTACCAGGTCTCCATTCCCATACTCAACTTATGCTTGGAAAGAGGCTTGAATATAAAACTACTGCCAAAAAACCCAACGCATGACCTCCCGACTCTTCGTCATCCTCCTAATCATACTTTTCCTTTTCCTTCGGCTTCCCTCATTGTTCGAGCCAAATTGGTACGGCGATGAAGCGATTTATCTAACCCTTGGTTGGCTTCAGAGGTTGGGTTTTGTCGTCTACCGGGATTTTTATGATCACAAACCGCCCTTTATCCTGACCTTATCGGCTTTATTACCAACACTATTTTGGGCTAAGTTTTTTATTTCTGCCCTACTTGTCCCCACTCTCATCTGTTTTTACCGTTTGTGCCTTATTCGCCTCACCCGACCCTTTTCTCGCCTAGCGGTCGTTCTATTACTCGTATTTGCTTCCCTACCTTTGCTTGAAGGCAATATTTACAACTCTGAAATAATTAATTTATGTTTGGTAATTATCGCAATATATTTATATTTTGTCCGCGGCCGCTTACTTTTACCATTTTTCGTTTTAGGAATTGCCTTCACTAACAAGTTTCCTGCTCTTTTTGATTTTCTCTTTTTACTACTAATTATCTTAGTTAACCGTTCTACTCTCCGTTCTCCTAAATATCTGGTTCGGGCTTCCGTAATGTTTCTTTTGCCTACCTTTGTTTTTGCCTTTTATTTTGCTCTCAATCATGCTTTACCCCAATTTGTTAAATCAGCCTATTTAGATAATTATTTCTACATTTCTACCTGGCACACTGCTGGACCTTCACTATTCTGGCGCCTGGCCATCCTGGTTTTTTCTCTTGTCGGTTTACGTATTTTGTCAAAACACATCAGTCCCAAAAAACACCTGGTTTTATGGTTATTGGCTTGGTTTCTCATTGATCTGTTTGCTTCACTGTTGTCCTCCCGGCCTTATCCTCATTATTTACTCCAAATAGTTCCCCCTTTGGTGTTATTAGTCGTTGTTTCACTTTCCTTTCGCTCCCGTAATTATTTGCCGATAGGAGTCGGAGCCGTATTCTTACTTGGCTTAACCTTTAATTTATATCAGTTTTATCATTATTCTACTTTTTCTTATTATCGGTCTTTTTATACATCAGCCCTCAGTAGTAATCTGGCTCCCTTTACCAGTTATTTCGGCCCTCATGTTTCTAAAATTAAAAAACTTTCTGACAGTTTGAAATCTCGTGTTCCTCCCCAAAGCACACTCTTATTGTGGGGTGATTGGCCCCAGGTCTACCAGCTTTCAAGTTTAGTTCCCACCTTACCCTACATCACCTCGTTCCATGTAACCTCCCTCAATGCCCGCTCTCAAGCAATCAGTCAAATATTAGCCTCGCCTCCCACCGCTATTGCCATGCTTAAACCTTCCCCCCAATTTGATGCCCTTTACGATCTGGTTAAAAAGTTTTATCGTTTAGAAGTGGCCACATCTGATTATGAAATTTATTTACGCCGCTAAGCATGTTCAAAAGTATTCTTTCTTACCTTTCAGTAATTGGCAGTTTTTGGCAAGATCGTTCGAATCGGGTGCTTATATTTTGGATTTTAATAATAATTCTTGCCCAATTAGGGTTAGTCGTAGTATTTTTTAATAGTTTTCCACCTCAAATTCCGCTCTATCGCTCACTTGTTTGGGGAGAATCCCAGTTGGCACCCTCCTCCTCTCTTTTTTTGTTACCCATCTTTTCGCTGACCCTCACCATTGTTAATCATCTTTTGGCCTTTATTCTCTTCCGTGTTGAGTTTTTAGTTCGCTTACTTACCGTTACCTCCTTAGTTTTTTGCTTATTAGCCCTTGTTCCAATAATTCAAACAATAGCAATTTTCATATTATGACCTTAGGTTTTATTTTCCCTCTTCTTTTATCATTTGCTATTACTTTTATTACCACCCCCCTCACCATCCGGTTTTTTAAAAAGAGAGGCTGGGTGGAAGATCCAGTTCTTAAACAGGCTAAAACTGGTAATGCTACCGCTCTTTATCCTACACCTCGAGGAGGTGGCATTCCTCTATTGCTTGGTTTAGTTACTTCTTTGGTGGTCTTTTTACCCCTCGATGGCCATCTTCGGGCTTTAATTTTTGCTTGTCTGTTGACGGTCGGCATCGGTGTTGTAGATGATATCTTCGACATTAGTCCCCGTACTCGTTTGATTACTAATATCTTGTCAGCCTTAATTATTATTTCTTCCGGTATCGGTATTGCTTATCTGTCAAACCCGTTTTCCGTCGGCGTTTTTGACTTGTCTCACCCCCAAATAACCTTTAATCTGTTTGGGGAATTGCGCTCAATTTGGGTACTGTCCGATTTACTGGCTTTATTTTGGATTGTTTGGGCTACCAACTTTGTTGGTTGGTCGGCTGGAGTCGAAGGTCAGTTACCAGGATATGTTGCCATTTCAGCCATATTTATAGGACTTTTGGGTTTAAAGTTCTCATCCGATATTACCCAGTGGCCACTAATAATTTTAGCCGCAGCTCTAGCTGGAAGTTACTTGGGTTTTTTACCCTACAACTTTTTTCCCCAAAAAATCATGCCTGGTTACAGTGGCAAGAGTCTGGCTGGTTTAGTCATTGGGGTATTGGCAATTCTTTCTGGAGCTAAGCTGGCTACAGTCGCTTTTCTTTTGGCCGTCCCCCTGCTTGATTCGTTAATCGTGCTCATACGTCGTTTAGTAACTCGCCGCCCCTTAACCCTCTCCGATGGTTATCATCTTCATCACTATCTGTTAAAAATTGGTTGGCCTCGTCCGGTAATTGCCCTTACTTATTGGCTTTTTAGCTTACTTTTTGGCATTATTAGCCTATCGTTAAACTCCAGCCAAAAGCTGGTTTTCTTTTCAATTATCCTGGTGATCTTCACTACAATTATTCTGCGCTTAACTCGGCGTATTTAGCCGAAATCCAACCGCTTTTATCGTTGCCCAAATCTATTTTCCACCAGTCTGTTTTTTCTTCCAATAGGGGATAAACTTCTTGGGGGTTTACTCTACCTATTTCACTACTGCCACTGCTCGCCTCGCTTCGAACCCGCAAAAATCCGGTTTCCGTATTAAGTATTCTTACTTTTTTTACGCTTAAGCCCGGTGCTAAGCTGCTTGGGGTTGGGGTTGGGCTAACCGTCAAAGCAAACTCACTTTTGGCCAATCTCGCCTCAATTACTAATCTTAAACCTGGCCAGCCTTTAACAAATATTGTCTGTGTTTGGTACCCCGGGAAACTAATGCTTATTTGTTTATCCCCAATACCAATATCGTCAGCCCTAAGGGGGCTGTAGCCCACCACCGTGCCGTCAATCATCACCGCCGCCTCCGACGGGTTGGTGTTAATAATTATTCCCGATTTTTCTTTATCTCCGGTTCTTTCGACGTTAATCACATACCCACTGTCATTTTCTTTTTTTATTTTCCAATCAACCACAGTAGACGCATTTGTTGTTAGCTTAATTTTCTTTTCCCACGTAGAGTTGTCGTCGGTTACCATTTTTACCGTTACTTCTCCGGCGGTTAAACTCTTGTTTTCATACGGCGTCATTCCGGCTTCTTTTCCGTCAATAAAAACCTTAGCACTTGGCTGGCTAATTAATTCTATTCCAGCCTTATTAATGTTCAGTCCACAGCCGCCAAGAAACAAACTGGCAATACTAATTAAAAACAAAACTTTTCCCATCTGTCTATACTATACCAGTGAGATTCATTTTTCTTGCCATTTTATTCATCTTCCTAAGTGCTGGTTTATTGGTTTTCTTTCGGCCGTCTTCTGACTACATCAACCCCCGTATGCCAGTCGCTCCCACTCCCGAGCCCTCACTTGCCCCAACCCCCACTCCGCCTCCCCAAGTCACTTTTAATTTAGTCGGGGACCTTGGCCTAGGCCGCCACATTACTTCAACTGCCCGCAGTAAGTCTAACTTCAATTGGAGTTTTGAGTCTATTGCTCCCACACTTGAATCAGCTTCTTTTACTCTAGCCAACCTTGAGTCGCCCATTATAAACGACTGTCCCCACGGTCCTACCGGCACCTTTACTTTTTGTGGTGATACCCGCTTTTTGCCCTACCTTTCCCGCTACCGGTTTATTTTCAACTTGGCCAATAACCATATTTTAAATTACGCCCGCTCCGGTTTTGACCAAACTGTTAACTACCTTTCCCAAAACAACATCCTTTCAGTTTATTCACATGACCCCAGTCTTTCCTACATTACTTGGATCAAAGAGGGAATAAGTTTTGGCATGGTCGGTTATGATTTTATTACCTTTCCTAATTTGGATCCAAGTCAAATTGTTGAATTAGTCACCCAAAAAAATCCCACCGTCGACTGGTTAATTGTCTCCCTTCATTGGGGTAATGAATATCTACCCCAAGCCGAAACCTGGCGGGTAAATTTAGCCCGTCAGCTGGTTGATGCCGGTGCCGATATAATCCACGGGCACCATCCTCATGTTTGGCAGGAGCCGGAAACTTATTTAGGCAAGCCTATTTTCTACTCACTTGGAAACTTCGTATTCGACCAAAGTTGGTCCTACGAAACCTCACATTCCAAATTAGTCCAAATGACCGTAACTAAGTCTGAAATTAAGTCCATTGATTACTTGCCCTATGAAATTTATGCTAATTCCCAACCCCGCCTATTGCCTCAACCAACTCAGTGAGTTTTTAATAAACCCTCTCCAATCGGTTGACTCTTGGTGCCATGTGGCAGTGCCTCAATTTGCTCAAGAACCCTAATAACATCCTCAGGTTTACTCACCACTTTCACTACCTGTTTTTCCATTTTCTCAAAGTTCATAGCCCTGGCCAAATGAGCGATAAGTTTTTTCCAAAACCCCCCTAAAAATATCACCGGCTCATGCTTGCCATAGTCAAATTTTGCCAGTTCCCACACCAGTCCCAGCTCCGACAAAGTTCCCGTACCGCCTTTGCACACTACAAAGGCATCCGCTTCCTTTATCAGTTTGTTTAATCTGGCAGGATAAGTTTTGGTAATTATTACTTTGTCCGCTAAGTTAGTAGATTTAACGTTCGAGCCCTCATAATTATCCGGTTCCAATTTTAGGTCCATAATCACTTCCTCCACCTTTCCCCCCCCCGCTTTGGCTCCCAGAGTTGCCGCCAACATCACCCCCGGTCCACCACCGTTCATTACTATATATCCGTTTTCCGCCAATAGTTTGGCAGTTTTGAAAGCTAATTGATAATGTCTTTGATTCTCCCGGGCCTCCGCATCTCCGAAAATTGCCACTCTTTTTATAACTTTCGTCGTTTTTATCATTTGTTTTTATAAGATTTTATTTTATTTCTTGTTGTTTCACTTTTAGATACAAACATATTTGGTAACAATTTGGATATCTTTTTAACCACATACTTAGTTTCACTTTTGGCCAATATTACTTCTAAATCAATGTCATTTGTCTGACTAAACAGTGCCAAATATTCCCGGCAAACCCCGCATGGGTAAACCAACACCTCAGAATCGTCCACTATAGCTATGCCTCTAAATCGATACTTTCCATGAACCACTGCGTTATCAATTGCTGCCCGTTCAGCACATACTCCCATACCTGATATTGTGTTTTCAATGTTACAACCGCCAAATAATTCTCCCTCTTCAGTAATCACACAGGCTCCAAATTGGTGAAGTGATCTAATAACAAAGGCGTTTTCCCGGGCCTCTTGGGCTACGGCTATCATTTTTTTAATCTCAATTTCGGTTAGTTTTTTCATTGATGATATTTAAATAATTAGAACCTATGTAGGCAATATCTACCCCTTCTTCCTCCAGCTTTTTAGCCATTATTTTGTCAATTCCGCCGTCTACACCTACCCTAAATCCGGCTTTCTTTGCCGCTTTAATTTTTTTCCAAACCCTTTGGTCGACTGGTTGTGACTCAAACCCTGATTTTCGGGCCATAAATAACACCACGTCAGTTTCTAGTGGTACATCTTTCGGGTTAAACTCAGTTTCTATGTCCCACCCCAGTCCCGCCTCTAACCCTTCTTCCTTAGCTTTCGCCACAAAGTTTGCCCAGTCACTCATCATTTCCACTTGTCCAATAATCCGGCTGGCCCCGGCTTCAATGGTTTTGTTAATCCACCCAATGGGTTCTTTAACCATCAGGTGAACTTCAACCAGTTTATTATCGTCGGGAATTATTTTTCTAACCTGTTCCAGGTCAAAGGTTCGGCCATAACTAAATATGCCATCAATCACGTCTACGCTCACCCATCTGGTTTTGGTCTTAATATCTCCCCATCTTTCTTCCGCCAAAATTGGGTCTTTTTCTAGTATTGTTGGAATAATTATCATTGGTTTATATGTAGTGCCATTTCAATCAGACGGCAACTGTAGCCGTATTCGTTATCATACCAGGCTCCAAACGATACCATATCGTCAGATACTACTTTTGTCATTCGGCTGTCAATAATGGCTGAGGCGTTATTACCAATTATGTCACTGCTAACCAGTGGGTCGTAACTTACTTTTAGTTTTCCCACCAATCTTGGCTCAATACTGGCCTCCTCAAATATTGAGTTAATTTCCTCAATGGTAGTTTTCCGAACCAGTTTGAAAGTCAGATCCGAGTATGAGCCACAAATTACCGGTACCCGAATGGCAGTTCCGGCAAACCGCCCCTGAGCCTCAGGATACGCCGCAATCACTGCCTCAGCCGCTCCGGTGCTAGTTGGTACAATGTTAGCCGCTCCGGCCCGGGCTCTCCTTGGGTCTTTTCCTGCCCCGTCAACAATTCCTTGGTTAGTCGTATAAGCGTGAATTGTTGTCAGTACACCTTCCTGAAAGCCAATCGCCTCATCAATTATTTTTACAATTGGAGCTACGCAGTTGGTAGTACACGACCCGTTAGATATCAACTCTTCTCCCTTATATTGATTCTCGTTAACACCCATTATAAACACCGGTATTTCTTTACCTTTAGGAGGCGCCGAAATAATCACCTTTTTGGCTCCTGCTTTAATGTGCCCCATGGCTTTTTTGTCGGTAAAAGCTCCGGTACATTCCAATACAATTTCTACTCCATAATTTTTCCATCCGATTTTTGCTGGGTCCATTTCTCCCAAAATAGGAATTGATTTATCATCCACTATTATTCTTCCCAGTTCTCCGGCTTTCTCTGCTTCTGCCACTTCTACCCGGTAGGGGAGCCGGCCATAAACAGAATCATATTTTAGTTGCCAAACATACGACTCAAGTGGTAGGTCACCTTTGGTGTTAATGGCCACTACTTCTACGTTGTATTTCTCGGCTAGTATGGCTCTAAGAACCACACTCCCAATTCTGCCGAATCCATTAATCCCAATTTTTACTGTTTTACTATTAGTCATAATTCATTCTACTATCAATTTCTTTCTCTATCAGTTTGTAGGTTCTCAGGTCATCCAAAATCCTAGTGTGCCCTCCAACGTTTACTTTTATGTTTTTTGCCCCCTCCAATTGTAAGCTCGAATTAGGTATCACGTGGTTATCCCACCGGGGATATATGTTTACTATTTTTCCCCAATCATTCCAAGCATTTATTTGGTTTAATGTTTCACAATTCGGTTTTAATTCATCTATACCCTTCATGGGTAGAAATGCCAATATGCTTCCATTGTGGGGTATCGCCAATAATATTGCTTTTTTAATCCTCTTTTCAATGCTTTTTGTTAGTAACTTTTTCGCCACAATACCTCCCTTACTGTGGGCAATAATAAAAACATTATTTAAGTTATTGGCTCTAATATAATTTTCAACCTCTTCCGCAATATTATTAATTGTTTCTCGGGTGTGGCTTACGGGGTAATGTATCCGCCAACCAAGTTCATTCAGTTTATTTCCTGTAACTCCCAAAAAAGTCCATTTTTCATTTATTCCCGGAATTAACACAATGTCTCCTTTATTTCCTTTCAGCCAATTTTGAGGGGTAACCGTATTCTTCCGAGCCCAAAATAATTTTCTACCAATTAATCGATATTCGCCTAACAATTCAGTTAAGAAACTTATCATGCCTTGATTGAAACATCTTCCCAAGCGGGTAGTGTTTTTTGAGTTAAGTACTCAAGCATTACTCCGCCTCCCGAGCAAAAAAAGTCAATTTTTCCCTCTACTCCCAGGTTAATTAATGACGCTCCGGTGTCACCTCCGGCCACTACAGTGTATCCCTCCACTTCTGACACAGCCCGGGCAATCGACTCAGTTCCCGCCCTCGCTTCCGGATTTTCGTAAAACCCCATCGATCCGGCCCAAACCACAGTTTTTGATTGGCCAATAATTTGGCAAAACTTTTCAATAGATTCACCGCCCAAGTCCAAACCGTCGTCACGGAGTTTGGCCACTATTAATTTTGTTCCCGCCAATGGTTCTAATCCTTCCATATTTATAACTTTTGGTAAGGCTCCTCCCACTAGTACGTAATCCGCTATTTCTAGTAGTTTCGGTAAATAATCCAACTTATCTTTCTTGGCTCCCCCAAGCACCACTGTCAGCGGTCGTTGTGTGTTCTCCGTTAACGCATCTAGCGCCTTAGCTTCCTCAAGAAAGCTATATCCGTAAAACACCGGTAATTTTTCTCTTAGCATTACTGAGGCGGACTTTCGGTGGGCCTTGGCAAACGAGTCATTCACAAAAAACTGGCAAATTTCGGCAATGTTTTCTAAAAACAGCGGGTCATTAGTGTCATCTCCCGGCCAAAATCCTAAGTTCTCCATAAACACTATTTGGTTTTCTGCCATTGAAATGTCAATTAATTGAGTGTCAAAAATATCCGCCACAAATACGCTTTTTGTTTCAACTTCAGTCGTGTTTAACATTGATACCAGTTCCAAATACACCTCTCTTAGGGACAATTCCGGCACCTCTCTCCCTCCCGGTCTGCCCCAGGTTCCGACAATTAATATATGGCAGTTTTTTGAAAGAAGCGTCCTAATTGTCGGCAAAGATTTTTCCACCCGACTCCAGTCGGTAATCACGTCCCCGTCTTTGGGCATATCCAGGTCCATTCGCAATACCACTCGGGTGTTTTCTAACACTTCGTCCACCGATCTTAAGTTAATCATCTTTGTTTTCTAATAATTTAATTTTTTCTAACCGTCGGATATGTCGTTCAAGTGGCATAAACATGGCCACTAAATATATCTCAATTATTTCCCAGGCTCTGGCTGGGTCAATAAAATCGGCCGCCAGTACTGCCACGTTAATATTATCGTCTTCACGCGCCAATCTTGCTTGTTTTGGGTCAAATAGTAGTCCAGCCCTAATCCCTTTAATTTTGTTGGCCGCAATGTCTACTCCTACCCCCGAACCGCATATCAATATACCCTTACCACCTTTCAATACTCCGTCTTTCAGTTTGGGAATAAAATCAACAAAGTCATCGTCCGGTTCATATTTACTGTTTCCTGTGTCCACAATTTCATACCCCGCCTCACTCAGTTTCTTTTTTAAACTCTCTTTTAATTTAAATCCTCTATGGTCCGCTCCAATATATACTGTCATCATCACCTAATCATAACTTAACTTAGTCTTTGCCACAAATTATGCCCACAGTTAATCTAAATTCTAAATTATTTTCCTATACCCTCACTCTCTCCCGTCGCCGCTCCATGGCTCTTCGTCCTAAAACCCGTCGTTCTTTTGCCGTCTTTGCCCCGCTCCATACTCCTAACTTTCTAATTAATCGCTTTATTTCCTCCCACGCTTCCTGGATTGTCAAAGCTTGTAGCTCTCTTTCCAAAGTTACTAAGTTATCTTCCAAAAAATCTCTGACCATTTTAGACCAAAATTATAAGCTAGTTTTTATTAAAACCTCCAAAGATTCCCTAATTATTGATCATGATAACCTTCAAATATTTGTTAATACCCCCAGTTTTTCATCTTCTCACTTAAAACAACTTTATAATTCTAAACTCCGGCCTCTCTCCCTAAAATTAATTGCGGCCCAATTATCTGTTTACCGCGCTCAGTTTGGCTTTGACTATGGCAAAGTCACAGTCAAAAACCAGTCTACCCGCCTTGGCTCTTGTTCTTCCCAAGGTAACCTAAGCTTCAATTGGCAAATAATTTTTCTGCCCGTGTCTCTTTTTAATCATATTTTGCTTCACGAACTTACTCATCTCAAAGTAAAAAACCACTCTTCTCGCTTTTGGAACCAGCTCTCAGTTTATGACCCCAGTACTTTGACCCACCGCCGCTTACTCCGCTCCAAAGGCACTAGCTATTTCTTAGTTTAACAAAGCAATTTTATTGGTAAATTCTTTAGGATATTTTGTCTCCAATAATTTTGCTGCTTTACCAGGTTTAAACCACTCACAACCAACATGTTCATCGCTAATATTCACATAAGCTTTTTTAGCTACGCATTTATATATTGATAATATTAGACCAAAAGTTCCCCCGTTTGAGTTTGGAATACGTACATTGTTTGACAATACCATATCAATTTTTTCTAATATTGAAATTTCTTTAATTCCAGTTTCTTCTTCTACTTCTCTCCTTAAAGTATCTTCAATCGAATCTCCAAGTTTTACCCGCCCGCCCGGTATGTCCCAATACGCTTCTCCTTTGTAACCTTTAAGTTCTTTCAAATTAACCTTAAGTAGCATAATTTCACCTTTGTTATTTTGAATAACTGCCTTTACACCCAAATGAAAAACATCTTCGTTCATATTTTTATTATATCTCTATTTCAATACCTACCGGGCAGTGGTCACTACCGTGAACGTCACAAAGAATAAACGCTTCTTTAACTTGCCCCAGTAGCGCTTTGTCTACATACACATAATCAATTCTCCAGCCCACATTTCTTTCCCTAGCCCGACTTATTTGGTCCCACCAGGAGTAGGTCACGGTATTTGGGTAATAATGCCGGAAAGTGTCTACCCACCCCTCTTTCCCCCATTTGTCTAGCCGTTCCCGCTCTACCTCCAAAAACCCCGACGTTTTTTGATTTTCTTTAGGTCGGGACAAATCAATTTCGTTGTGAGCTGTATTTACGTCCCCCACAAATATTACCTTTTCACCTTTTTCTCTAAGTTCGTTTATATATTTCAAAAAGTAGTCGTAAAAATCCAACTTGTACAATAGCCTGCCCTTGTCTCTTTTTCCGTTGGGAAAATATACGTTTAACAGCGTGAACTCATCAAACTTGGTTATTATTACCCGTCCTTCGTCGTCCCAATCGTTGTCGCTGCTGCCCAGGATGGCACTTTTCGGTTCCAGTTTTGTGTAGGTTCCCACTCCTGAGTACCCGGCTTTACTAGCCGAGTTCAAATAAAAGTTGTACCCTGTCGGTTCATCACTAGAGTGGGGGATTTGGTCAATGGTCGCTTTAACTTCCTGTAAGCAATAAATTTCTGCCTGGTCTTTTTTAATAAATTCCCACAATCCTTTTTTAATGGCCGCTCGCATTCCTGCCACGTTCCAAGACACTATCCGAATTTTTGACATGACTTATTTTAGCAACTGCCCTATACTGACTTATGACCAAATCCAATACCCCGCTTCTGATTGTCTGCGCCACCATACTTTTATCCGTCTTTTTCTTCTCCAAAACCGGTGTCTATATTAAGTCTTTAGGAGGTGCCGTTGAGTCTGGTGGCCGGGTCACTAATTCAATCTCTGTCTCGGGGGATGGTAAAGTTTATTCCCGCCCCGACATGGTCCAAATTACCCTAAGTTTCCAAGAACTGGCCCCAACCAGTCGCGAAGCCCTTGATAAAGTCAATCAAAAAATAGACCAAACTATAAAAGTCTTAAAAGATAGCGGAATAAAAGACTCCGATATTTCTACCACCGGTTTAAATATCTACACCGAATACGATTATTCAGGATCATACCGTCGATTAATTGGCCAACGGGCTTCTCAGTCTCTTGATGTCAAAATTAAGGACTTAGATGTTAAAGCCACCAAAGCGACTCAAATAATCGATCAGCTTTCCGCTATCGATAAAGTTCAATTAGGAGGAATTCGTTTTGATATAGAAGATAAAACCAAATTCTTTACCCAAGCCCGCGAATTAGCCTTTAACAAAGCTCGTCAAAAAGCTTCCGAGCTGGCAAAACTTGGGGGAGTTAAACTTCTTAAACCTGTTTCCATCACCGACTCAACCTATGAAGTTTCACCACAACCCTACTATTCTAATGTAGCCGAAATGAAAGCCATGTCAGCTCCTGCGGCTGACACTCAGCTTCCCTCAGGCGAAATGGGAATTAGTGCCAACATCAGCATTCTCTGGGGAATCGAATAATCTCAATCCTTTTGGTATAATTTCCCGATCTCTCCCAGCGGTAGCCGAGCGGTTAGGCAACGGTCTGTAAAACCGTTCAAGGTTGGTTCGACTCCAACCCGCTGGACATTATTTTTTCAAAACTTCAATTATTCTTGGCGTAATCGGCCACAGAACTGTGGCTGTATAGTCAAGATATTCCTCTGGCGTCATTTCCGACAACGTTTTTTTACTTTGGCCGGGCATGAAAAACCAATCATAATAATAACCGACCTTAGTAATTCTTAAATCATCGGCAGCCTTTCCCCTTACCCTTACTTCGTCGCTAACCATTACTCCATCGGGGAAGGCTATAGCAATGCCATATACAGACCACAAAAATCTATTTTCTATTCCAACTAATCGGGCCAAAACTTCACGGCTTTTTGCCACATCGGCCTCAAATCTATTTTCTACCCCTCCCAATATCATTTTTTCATCCCCAGTGAAAGCCATTTTAGTCAAGGTGCCCGGCCAATAATTTAAGCCTTCAAATTCAATCCCTCTGTCAAAAGAAACTGAAATTATTCCTGATGCCTGACAATAAGCCCTAGCTTTCAGTTCGCTGTCCCCCTTAAAGCTTCCTGAATTCTCGTCAACTTCTACATTTAGTCCAAGCTCTTTGGGGTTTAAGAATTTATACCATTTATCCAATCCTAATCTTTTGCATGAATACAAAAACGGCTCGACTTTAGATCTGTTTGTCGTTGCAATAAGTATTTCACACATACATCTTTATTAGCATTATACTTTTGTAAGAGGCTAGATACCAGATGCTTTGAAGATTATTTTAATTATTTATAATAAGAAATGATGAAACTGATTATTACTCGTCACGGAGAGTCAGAAGAAAACTCCTTAGGTATTCTCCAGGGGCTATTACCCGGTAAGTTGAATGAGAAAGGTAGGCAACAAGCGGAAAAACTTGGTCAACGACTGTCAAAAGAAAAGATAGATATTGTTTATTGTTCGCCAGTCAGTCGTTGTCAAGAAACCCTAGACATAATTAGAAAACATATAAACCCATCAATTCCTATTATTGTTTCAAATCTAATTCAGGAAAGAGACTTTGGTAAATTAAGCGGTAAATCGTGGAATGAAATAAACTTTGATGATCTGGACATTGATAGTGACGAGAATAAACAATTAGGAGTTGAGAGTTTAGGTGAATTAAGCCAAAGAACCCAAAAATTTATTGATGAAGTTAAGTCTAAACATCCGAATCAAACCGTTTTAGTTGTCAGTCATAGTAACCCTCTCCGTATGGTTTTCGCCCACTTACTCCATATGACCTTTCTTGAAGTATTGGAGAAAATCAAAATTAAAAATGCCTCACTAAGCATATTAGAAATAACTGATGAAGCCAAAGCGCTGATGATTAACTACACAAGTTATTTGGTAGAAATAAAGGAGTAGTATTATGCTTCAATCAAAACCTTGGAATTGGAATGTTGCTGACTCAGAATATTGGCAAACGGCTGCCTCAGAAGTTTATCCTTTGGTCTCTCGCTGGAAAAAACTAAACTTAACCCGATTGCTTGATTTAGGTTGTGGAGTTGGCCGTCATGCCCTGCTGTTTGCTTCGAATGGATTTAAAGTTTCTGCCACCGATTTATCAGCCGAAGGTATTGAAAAGTTAAACCAGCACGCCCAGTCCAACAACCTTCAAATAGACACTCAAGTTGCCGATATGATTGCCCTGCCTTACGCCAATAATTCGTTTGACTGTCTTATTGCCTATCACGCCATTTATCACCAGGACGACCAGGGTATTAAAAAGGTTATCAGTGAAATAAATCGAGTTTTAACTCCGGGTGGTGAGGCGTTTATTACTTTTAACTCTCAATCAAACTCTGCTTTTTCTGACCCCAATAACACTCACCTTTCTCCAAATACCATAATCAAAAATTCCGGTCATGAATCCGGTATTCCTCACTTTTACGCTACAAAAGGGGGTATTGAACAACTCTTAACCGGTTTTAATATTGTCGAGTTTAGTCATAAGGAAGAGTATTACCAAGATGACCCAAACTACGTTGCCGCCCATTACTTTGTTCTTGTAAAGAAGATATAAATTTCCAAATAGCCGCTGCAGCTTTTTTGGGTTGTTCTACAGTTACCACGTGTCCTGCTTCCTCAATTTCTACAAATTGATATTTTTCCATTCCAATAATCGACTTTGCTTGGGTCGCATTACAGATTTTGTCGTGTTTTCCATATAAAAACAAAACCGGAACCTTACCCTCTCCTAGAAGTTTTTCTGTGTCGGTATTCAGTATTTCGTCCCCAATTTCCACATAAGCTTTGGAATCAATATTCTTTCTGGAAACCAAACCAAATTGGTTTATCAGTTTTGGGTCAAATTTATACATGTTCATGAGCCAAGCCGCTGTGTAAGCATATACTTTCCTTTTAATCAAAAATCCAAGTACTTTTTGAGCTTTCTCGTGTTTTTCAGCAAATCCATAAATTCGCCGACCAGCCGCAAACAAGCGTTTTCTGGCTTTTTTTCTAAACACCCCTCCAACCATTATTAACCCAAGTAAATCCTTACCGAAATTTTGGTAATATTTAGCCGCCACGAAACTGCCCATTGAGTGTCCTAAAATGAAAAACTTTTTAAGCCCTAATTCGTTTTTTAACTTTTTTATCACAGTTGCCTCAATTTTTAGACTATAGTGTTTCAATCTACTGCTTTGGCCATACCCCGGCAAGTCAACCAAAATCACCCGGGTATTTGGAATTAAAAAACTTCCCATTGGTGCCAACCCTCTCCAGTCATTGGTCCATCCGTGAATCATGATTATTGGAACACCCTCTCCAGCTTCGGCTATGTTTACCTTAATTCTGCCCACATTAATGGATTTTTCCCTAAAATTGTCAAAAACAGCGATGTTTTTATTATTTCGCGGCATGATTCTATTTTTTATTCTACCTCTTACTTTTATGTCTGTTAGAAATGTATTAATATTAATTATCACAAAAACATTAACCGGGTTACTATTTGTTAGTCAAATACTCTTGCTTTTGATCGTCCTGATATCTTACCCGAAACGTAATCTTGCCCCTGTATCTTTAAGTCAACGTAATGAAAAATGTTTGCCTATTTATGCCTCAGAAGCTTATTCCTATTACTACGATCATTCTGTTGATGATCGTTTTCAAATGACTACTAGTCAGGAAGAGTCCGACGAATTCATCCATAACTTATGTGAAAACTGTCAGTCAAAAGAAGTTAAATATGGCCGCAATTCTTACCACCTTTGGTTTAATCCGAATTCTAATAAATATATTTCCATCGTTTTTAAACCTTCAGGTAACTATTGTTTTACCAACGAAATCCGAATTGATAATCTAAATGCCTCCCGAGATGAAATTGAAATGAACCAAGCCGAAGTTGATTCATGGTTAGAATCTACAAAAAACTGGTAAATATCCTCCCTGCTATACTCCCACTATGTCTCTGTCTTCGCTAATTTTGGACAATTTTCGCACCTATTCCCACCGGGAATTCAGTTTTCAGGACGGCGTTAATCTTATTTATGGCCCCAACGCTTCCGGTAAAACCAACCTGCTTGAAGCTATGTTTTTCCTAGCTACTGGCAAATCTTTTCGGGCCTCAACCTCTCGTCATCTGGTTTCTTGGGGAGAGTCTTTTACTACCGTTCGGGGTCAGCTAAAAAATAGTCAACAAACGAGCTTTGAAACTAAGCTGATTTTGCCAACCACTTCAACCGGTTTCCGCCGAGTTTTTTTAATCGATGAATCGGTTAAAAAAAGGTCCCAGTACTTGGGTCAAATTAAGCCAGTCGTTTTCCAGCCCGATGACATTCGCCTAATATCGGGCTCTCCCTCCCGCCGCCGCGATTTTTTTGATTTATTGTTTACTTCTTTTGATTGGCGCTATACCCAAGCCTTGTCCCAATATCACCGCACCCTCAATCACCGCCGCTTAGTTCTCTTGCGTTTGTCCCAGCGTCTAGCCCGACCCGATGAGCTCTATTTTTGGGATCAATCTCTTATTAAAAACGGCCAAATCATTACCGATTCTCGTCAAAAGTTTGTTATCTTTGCCAATCAATTTTTCGCTACCCACTCCGAACCGCAATTTCAACGCTTAAAAATAATCTACCCGCCTCAACCTATTACTTCCGAGTCACTTAATTCTCGGCTCAATTACGATATTGCCCATGCCCAAACCTCCCATGGGGCCCACCGGGAAGATTTTTGCTTAACTAGTTCTGAGTTTAAAACTGACAATCCCAATTTAGCCTATTGGGCTAGCCGTGGTCAGCAGCGTTTGGGTGTACTGGCTTTAAAATTAGCCCAACTCGAGTTTCTTAAATTACTCCCTGGTCATAGCCCTCTTTTAATGCTTGATGATATCTTTTCCGAGCTCGATTCAGAACACCAGGAACTACTGATCAATTTATGTCTAAGTTACCAAACAATAATCACCTCAACCTTCGTTCTTCCCCACCTTGAGACCCAAGCTAATTTACTACAACTTACTTAGTGTATTGTGGCTAGTTTTGATATATAATACCCCTACCCAAGCCCGAGTGGCTTGATTTTTTTGCTCCTTAACAACTTCTACAGCTTTACAACTTTTATTTTAAAAACTTTACAGTTTGTTTGTTAGCACCAGAAGA
>Ga0172379_10002918_pt1 | contig 28617 bp, 23 predicted proteins | sample GrowelOW334metaG_FD_119756 | JGI IMG/M metagenome (GOLD analysis project Ga0172379, IMG submission 119756) | Groundwater microbial communities from an aquifer near a municipal landfill in Southern Ontario, Canada - Groundwater well OW334 metaG | ecosystem: Environmental > Aquatic > Deep...
AAATCATTGTCAAGATAATTTTTAATTTTTTCTTTGCGTGCAAGTTTTGTCTTCAACTTAGCTTTCAGTTCCTCCTTCCTCTACTTTCTCTCTTCAGCTTTTCTTATATTGTTATTAAATTTTATGACAATTACCGACTACAAAACCGTGATAGCAAAAAGTATTCTCTTTGTTCTTCCGAAAAAGAATTTTAACGAAGAGGAATTCCTTACTACAAAACGTATCCTTGAAAAAGGAGGCTGCAAAATATTCATTGCGTCAGACGCAGCTTCTTTTTGCGAAGGGAAGAACGGACTAAAAATTAAAAATGATGTTTCCCTCTTTAACATCAACGAAAATAGTTTCGGCGGAATTGTTTTTATCGGCGGAAACGGTGTTAAAGAATATTGGAACAATCAAATCCTTCACAAAACCGCACGGAAATTTTTTGAAAAGAAAAAGATCACCGCGGCAATTTGTTCTGCCCCGGTAATTCTAGCAAATGCGGGAATCTTAAAAAATATTGCGGCAACTTGTTATCCCGATGATAAAGGGGAACTAATTAAAGCCGGAGTAGAGTTTAAAGAAATAAATGTTGTTGTTAGAAAAAATATTATCACGGCAAACGGCGCAAAAGCAAGTGAAGAATTCGCCGAAGCGATTTTAACTAAATTAAATTCCTAATTCGTAATTCCTAATTCCTAATTGACAATGAAGTATTGCAACAGTTTAACAAAGTATTCGCGGTATAAAACGAGAGAAGTTTTTATCGGTGACATTCCACTCGGCGGCAATAATCCGATACGCATCCAATCGATGACAACCACCGACACGATGGATACCATTGGTACGGTTGAGCAAACCATCCGCATGGTAAACTCAGGCTGTGAGTACGTACGCATAACCGCTCCAAGTTTAAGAGAAGCGCAAAATCTTTCAGAAATAAAAAAAGAATTAAAACTTCGGGGATATACGGTTCCGCTAATTGCCGACATCCACTTTACTCCAAACGCTGCTGAACTTGCCGCGAGAATTGTGGAGAAAGTCCGCGTTAATCCCGGCAACTACGTTGATAAGAAAAAATTTGAAACGATCGAGTACACTCAAAAAGAATACGAAGAAGAAATAGAACGGTTACATACCCGCTTTACTCCGCTTGTAAAAATTTGCAAAGAATACGGTACGGCAATGCGCATCGGAACGAACCACGGTTCGCTTTCGGATAGGATTTTAAGCCGTTACGGCGATACTCCGCTCGGCATGGTTGAATCCGCTTTGGAATTTTTGCGCATCTGTGAAGAGAATAATTACCATCAAATTGTCCTCTCGATGAAAGCAAGCAACACGCAAGTAATGGTTGAAGCGTACCGCTTGTTGATAAATAAAATGGAAGCAGAAGGAATGAACTACCCGCTTCATCTCGGTGTAACGGAAGCAGGAGACGGGGAAGATGGAAGAATTAAATCGGCAGTTGGAATTGGCGCGTTACTCGAAGACGGAATTGGTGATACTATTCGTGTTTCATTAACCGAAGCCCCGGAATACGAAGCGCCGGTGGCGATTGCCTTGGCAAATCGGTATAAAGGAAGAGAAAACCATCAGCCAATTAAAGAAATTGAAGAGCATCCATGTGATCCGTTTTCTTATAAACGGAGAGAGACTTTTGAAATGATCGGTATTGGCGGAAGCAATGTGCCCCGCGTTATTGCGGATTTAAGTTCTGCTAAAATTGAAAAAGAAAATGATCTTAACGCCATCGGATATTTTTATGATGAAACTACCGATAAGTGGAATATGACGGATATGGCTTCCGACTTTATTTATCTTGGTGATAATCTTCTTCTGTTTACCGCTCCAAATAGTTTGCGTCCGGTTTATAATTTTGAAACATGGCAGATCAGCAAAGAAAAAACTTCGTCATATCCTCTTTTTAAAAATTACTCTGTTTATAGAAAAGAAAAAGATTCAGCCGGAATTTTCAACTTTGTTTCAATGCAGCTAAACGAATTAACGAATGAAGCTTTGGAAGAAATAAAAAATGATCCTTCCATAATTCTTATTGTTGAAACAGAGAACTTGCACGGTATGGCGGAACAACGCCGCTGCTTTTTCGAATTAGTAAAGAATCAAATTAAAAATCCGGTAATCATTAAAAGAAATTATAAGAATATTTCTTTGGAGGAATTTAGACTCTTTTCTGCGACAGATTTTGTAGCTTTGTTAATTGATGGTTTCGGTGACGGAGTTTGGGCAGAAGTTTCCTCATCTGAGATTTCAACAAAAGAGTGCAACAGAATTTTATTTGGCGTTTTGCAAGCTTCGCGGGTTAGGATTTCCAAAACAGAATATATCGCATGTCCTTCATGTGGAAGAACACTGTTCGATTTACTTGAGACAACAGAAAAAATCAGAACGCGAACTGAACATCTAAAAGGAGTAAAAATTGCAATTATGGGCTGTATTGTAAATGGTCCAGGCGAAATGGCTGACGCAGACTATGGGTATGTCGGCTCCGGACCCGGAAAAATTACACTTTACAGGGGAAAGGAAATTGTGCGAAGGAACGTTTCCTCCGAAAATGCGGTTAATCAGTTAGTAGAATTAATAAAAGAGGATGGGATTTGGGTAGAAAATAATGGATAAAAATTTTTAGTTTAAATAGTTGGTAATTTTCACCGAATCTTTTAAATTGGAATTGAAATTTATGAAAATCAGGTATTTGAAAACATATATAATTAAGACGATAATAAGAACTTTTTATTTGCATTACCACATTTAAGTGCACTTTCCGCAAAAGTGCACTTTTTTTTTATATGAATATTAACTCGGTACTAAAATTTATTGAAGGTTGGGCACCACCGCAAATAGCATGGCAAAAAGATAATGTCGGCTTGCAAGTTGGATCACTCCATCACAAGACTGGTAATATTATGCTTTGTTTAGAGGTAACCCATGAGGTTATTTCTGAAGCGGTAAAAAGGAAGTGTCGCCTCATCATAACTCATCACCCGCTTTTCTTTTCACCGTTAAAAAAAATTGACACCGACCAAGACCTTACATCACAACTGACCGAACTACTTTTAAAAAACGATTTAACTCTTCTTTCATTTCACACCAATTTAGATTTTACTACCGAAGGAGTAAGTTTTGCACTGGCAAAAAAATTAGAACTTACAAACATTCAATTTTTAGTCAATCAAAAAGAAAATCAATCAAAACTTGTGGTCTTTGTTCCTGAAAATGCCGTTGAAAAAGTTTCTTCCGCGTTATTTGAAATTGGTGCCGGAGATATCGGTGAATACGAAAAATGTAGTTTTAAAGGAAAGGGGACCGGGACTTTTCAAGGCTCTGAACTTTCAAAACCAACCGTTGGGAAGAAAAATAAATTTGAAACCGTTGAAGAAATCCGCTTAGAAGTTTTAGTTGATGATTGGAATCTTGGTAAAGCTATAACCGCGATAAAGAATAATCATCCCTACGAAGAACCGGCATTTGATATTTATCCCTTAAAAAACAAGAATCAGAAATACGGCTTTGGTACGATTGGTGTACTAAAAAAAGCGTTGAGTGAAAAAGAATTTCTCGCGTATGTTTCTCGAAAATTAAATACAACACTCCGGTTTACCTCCGGCAAAAATAAAACTATTTCAAAAGTTGCAATCTGCGGTGGTTCCGGGAGCGAACTGTTGAAGGAAGCGGTTGCCTCGAATGCCGATGCTTTTGTGACTGCCGATATTAAGTATCATGCGTTCCAAGATGCGAATAAAAATATTTTGTTAATTGACGCCGGACATTATGAGACAGAAATTCATATTCTGCCGGAAATTAAATCCCGCCTAGATCAATTTATAAGTTTGAATAAAGAACATTCAAAAGTTTTTCTATATGGAAAAACTACTAACCCAATAAAATTTTTTATAAAATAAAGGAGAAGATAACGTTGCAAAATAAACTAAAACTACTGTACCAACTTCAACAGATCGACAATCAACTTGATCATCTGGAAGAACTTCGCGGAGACTTGCCGTTAAACGTGCAAGCTCTTGTTACACAAATCAAAGCGCTTCAAGAAACCATTACGGCAAAGGAAGAAGAGCAGGAAGCTTCAATCAGCAAAAGAGCAAAAAATGAGGAAGAAGTTGAGCGGTTGACTGAAAATCAAAAGAAGTTTAAAGCCCAGCTTTATTCTGTCCGGAATAATAAAGAATATGATGCACTGACGAAAGAAATCGACCATTCGGATGAAACCATAAGGAAACATCATGCTGAAAATGATTCATTGGCAGACTTAAGTAAAAAGCTCAGCTTCGAGATTGAAGAGATCACACCGCAATTGGATGTGTTGAAAAAAGAATTGAAGGAAAAAGAAGAAGATCTAGGTCAAATAATAAAATCGAACGAAAAAGAAGAAGCAAAATATTTAGCTGAACGTGCAAAGATTGAACCACAACTTAAAAAAGGTGATTACTCGGCTTATCTTCGCATACGTAAAGCCAAAAAAGGATTAGCTGTTGCAACGGTAGTTCGCTCGGCTTGTTCCGGCTGTCATAAAATTATTCCTTCGCAAAAGCAAATTGAGATTAGAAAAAAAGATAGATTGTATTATTGTGAGTATTGCGGAAGAATTCTTGTCTCGGCAGAATTTGGTGATGATAACGAATAGAAGTTCATTGCTCTTTCGTTGATAAAAATAGTCATTAAAAAGATTCCCTTTGGAAAGTGAAAACAAACTCTTTCCCAAAGGGATCTAAATGACAAAAATAAACCTCAATCATTCAAACTTTTTTATCTCCGTCTCGTCTCATTCAACAATCTGGTATTCGTAGGCTTAATTATTCACATATCATTTTTTCTCCCTTTTCCGTAACTTGTATTTGCAATTAAAAACATTTTGAGGATAACATGAAAAAAAGAACTATTGATCAAATAGATTTAAAAGATAAACGTGTGCTCGTTCGTGTAGATTTTAACGTTCCGTTAGATGAAAATCTAAATGTAACAGACGATAAACGCATTGTAGAATCGCTCCCGACAATAAAGAAAATTATCGCCGACGGCGGCAAAGCAATTTTAATGAGTCACCTTGGCAGACCGAAAGGGAAAGTAAATCCAAAATACAGTTTGGCTCCGGCTGCAAAAAAACTTTCCAAGCTTCTCGGCAAGGACGTTAAACTTGCTTCAGACTGCATCGGCGAAGCGGTAAAAGCGCAAGTAAATGAAATGAAAAGCGGTGACGTTCTTCTTTTAGAAAATTTACGATTCCATGAAGAAGAAGAAAAGAACGATCCCGCATTTGCAAAACAACTTGCCCAACTTGGAGATGTGTATGTGAATGATGCTTTTGGCAGCGCCCACCGTGCACACGCTTCAACCGAAGGGGTAACTAAATTTATCGCTGTTTCTGTTGCCGGATACTTAATGGAAAAAGAATTAAATTATTTGGGAAAAGCTGTTGGCAATCCGGAGCGTCCATATTGCGCAATTCTCGGCGGTGCAAAAATTTCCGGCAAGATTGATGTGATTAACAATCTACTTGATAAAGTTGATACGCTTATTATCGGCGGCGGAATGGCGTACACTTTTTACAAAGCGCAAGGTTGGGAAATCGGAACATCTTTGCTTGAAGCAGAAAAAGTTGATCTTGCAAAAGAATTGCTTGAAAAAGTGAAAACGAAAAAAATGCAATTCCTACTTCCTGTTGATGTTGTGGTTGCAGCGGAATTTAAGAACGATTCTCCTTCCGAAGTTGTTAAAGTTTCCGAAATGCCATCCGACAAAATGGGATTGGATATTGGGCCGGAATCTATTAAGTTATTCAGCGAAGCAATAAGAAATTCAAAAACTATTGTTTGGAATGGACCGATGGGCGTTTTTGAATTTGACAATTTTGCAAAAGGAACAAATACTATAGCTGAAGTGTTAGCTGAAGTAACGGCAAAAGGCGCAATAACCGTTATCGGCGGTGGCGATTCTGCCGCAGCAATTGCAAAAGCCGGACTTGAGAAACAAGTTTCGCACGTTTCTACAGGCGGCGGCGCTTCGCTAGAATTCCTCGAAGGGAAAGTGCTTCCCGGCGTTGAAGCGTTGAATGATTAAGAAATATTCAAAAAGTTTGATATGAATATTGAACAAGCCTGCCCGACTCAGTCGGGGAATAACGAATGATGAAGTTGATTACTTCGAAATTTTCTATTTCTTATTCGTTATTCAATATTGCCTTGGATTGGGGAAGTTAGATTGAGAATATGATAAAGAGATACTGAAAACTGATTACTGATAACTAAAAACTAAAAAGAGAGCTTAATGGGTTTATACAATAGAGATTACAATCGCCCCAGCGGATTTGGCAGCTTTGGACTGTTCCCGCCGGTAATTAAAAATTTGCTCATCATCAACGGTGCAATTTTCTTGTTGATGACGATGATGCAGAATATTGTGTTTAACGGCGTTCCGGCAGAAAATATTATCATTCGCTGGTTCGCCTTAATGCCGTTGGGTGAAGGCTTTCAGGTTTGGCAGTTAATCACGTACCAATTTTTGCACGGCGGATTTACTCACATTTTATTTAATATGTTTGCCTTGTGGATGTTCGGCGCTGAAATTGAAAATACGTATGGCTCAAAAAAATTCCTGTTTTACTATTTATTATGCGGAATCGGCGCGGGGCTTTTACATCTCTTCCTTTCACCGGTTTTAACCGGAGCGTTGGCTCCAACAATCGGCGCATCCGGAGCTATTTACGGTGTGATGATTGCGTTCGCAATGTTTTTCCCGGATAGATTAATCTATCTCTATTTCTTCATTCCTGTTAAAGCAAAATACTTTATAGCATTTATGGTTGTGTTTGAATTCCTTGCCGTTGACAGCGTTGGCAGCGGAGTTGCTCATCTTGCACATTTGGGCGGAGCGCTCGTCGGATTTTTGTTTATTCTTTTTGATAAAGACTCTACGGTTAGCTTTAAGGAAATCTTCGGAGGATCACGCAGAGGATATTCTCCTCCGAGAAATGTTTTTCAAAAGCCTGCATTTAAAAATCCTTTTAAGAAAACAGAAACAGAAGTTGAAGATGCCACTTACTATGACGTGAATGAAGAGAAAAGCGATGTAACGCAGGAAGATATTGATAAAATTCTCGATAAGATCAGCCAGTCGGGTTATAAAAATTTAACCGAGCGGGAAAAGAAAATTCTTTTTGAAGCAAGCCGGAAAATGTAAAGGGAATGACGACGAATAATAAAAAATGGTTTATCCTGGTAGCAGCCGTTACTGTTGGATTTGCGGCTCTCGTCTTTTATTTTACTAATGTAAAAACTATTGAACAAGATACATTCGTAAAATTTTATACTGATTACTTGATAGCCCAGGATTCGCTTGGTACCGACGCTGTCTCATCAAAAAAGATCCTAGACAAACTTTACAAAAAATATGCGGTTACTAAAGAAGAATATCTTTCCACAATAAATAGTTATAACAGCGATCAAAAAAAGTGGACTGAGTTTTTCGAGAAAGTGATGAAACAGTTGGAGGAACGGCAGAAGAAAAGCAGGGCTAAGAAATAGTTTTCATCTTCGCAACAACAATTCTTATAGCGGCGTAACTGATATACTCGGGAAGCCGCCTTTTTAATTCCTTCAAATTACCAAATCCCTTTTCAGCCTGTTGAGCAATCTGTTGATAAAGTTCTTCGGACAAGAGAGCGGAAATGTCTGTCTCAGGGATGTATTCCAAAATAGTTTCCACCTGCATTGAGATTACCGGCTCGGCGAGTTTTCTCGTTTTAGCAATTTCCTCTAACGTAAAACCTTTTTGTATGAGCTGATACGTCTCTGTAATAGAAGAGGGGAGCGCCCGCTTCCCGGTTTTGATCTCGCTAAACAGCGTTGCATCGTTCGCTTCAAAACTTTCTATAATATCTAGAAAAGCAGCACCAAGTTTTGTATACATCCGCTGATTGAATCCTTTTATCTTAAGCATCTCAAAATGTGTTGCCGGTTTTATCTCGGCAAGTTCCCTTAGGACGTCATCACCGCACACAATATATTTTGGCTGTGCAAACTTTGCAGCTACTTTATCTCTCGCTTCTTTCAGCAAATGAAAAAGCTCTAAATTCTTTTCATAATCTTGAGGCTTTTCTGTTTGAGGAGCAATTCCTTTTTGCAGAAGGAATTGTTTCCCTTTGTTTGTTAGGAAAATTTTCTTGAATTGCTTCGTATCCTTTTGCAAGTCTTCCGTATCAATAAGATACCGCAAGACGGTAATAATATCCTGCTTTGAAAATGTTGAGCAAACTCCGAACGAGGAAATTGTTTTCAGATTTGTTGCTTTGGAAGAACCGGAAAGAATGGCGACAAGTTGTGTCTCCGTTACTCCGAGGTCCATCTCGTGTGCGGTTCTTAAAAGAATTTCACGCAAATAATCTATTGTTGATTCGGGAAGCGAATCTTTTGTTACGCAGGTATCGCACTTGTTGCATTTGTAGCCGGTAACATCTTCGCCGAAGTACTTCAAGATAAATTTAAATCTGCATTCTTTTGCGTAAACAAAATCGATCATCTGCTCAAGCTTTTTCTGCGCATGGAAATAAGCCTGATTCAACTTCATGTAATTGATGTTTAGCTTTGAACTTTCTACGCGCGATCCTTTTAAGAAAAGACTTTCTCTGCCGAGCGGTTTGGTGTATTCAAGAATTCCGCTGTGCTGTAAGGAAAGTAACGCCTTATCAATCTCATCGGTCGAGGCACTAAGTTCGTTTGCAAAATCTTGAATAGAAAAATTTATTTTTGAAGTGAAAAGGGAAGAGCCGAATTTCCGTAGTAAAAAAATGATCAGTTCCTTTTTTAACGGTGACTTTAGATGCTTTGTATAATTCTTTAGATGTTCCAAATCTATTATGATTTGCAGAGAGTTTTGCCGTTCGAAATCGGAAATTAATTTAACATGTCCGGCTTCCTCTAGAATTTTAATTGCCGCATTAAGTAAACCGGAGGAGGACGATTTTGAGAAATCTTTTTTTATGAAAGAAGCGATGTAATCATAATTGATCGGTATTTCTGTCTCTTTTATCTCGCCGATCTTCACCTTTCCGTAAGTGCAAAGCGCCTCATAAAGTTTCTGGATCAACTCTTTATCGGGATAAGTAGATTGAATAAAATATTGATGAATGGAGGAATCGTTCGGTTCAAATAGCAATACCGCGGTGGATGGTTTTCCGTCTCTTCCCGCTCGTCCGATCTCCTGGTAATAATTCTCAATCGTTCCCGGCATGTTGTAATGGATGACGAGCCGGATATCTTTTTTATCGATGCCCATTCCGAATGCGTTTGTAGCGATGATAACGGGAGTTTTGCTTTCGAGAAATTCTTCTTGAATTCTTTTCCGCTGCGCTGAAGTTAGTCCGGCGTGATAAAACGAATTTTTAATTTTATACATCGATAAAACTTGCGAAACGTCTTCAGCTTTTTTTCTTGACGAAGTATAAATGATCGCCGGCGTTTTGTAGAGAGAAACTAACTCAACAACTTTTTCATCTTTCTTCTTTGTGTTGATGACCTGGATCGACAAATTATCCCGCTCGAACCCTTTAACAAAAACTTTCGGCTGATGCAATCCAAGTTGAACGAGAATATCCTCACGGACTTCGGGAGTCGCGGTCGCGGTAAACGCCGCAATTTTTTTCACGCCGGAAAAAGCAAGGAACTCTTTTATCTTCCGGTAGCTGGGGCGGAAGTTGTGTCCCCATTCAGATATACAATGGGCTTCATCAACAAAAACAAAGTTAGGATTAAGCTGCTTTATCTTTTCCGCGAAGTAAAGATTTTCAAACCGTTCCGGCGCAACATAGAGGAGTTTTATTTTCCCGTACGAAACTTCCTTCAAGATTCTTTCTATCTCGTAATACTCAAGCGAACTGTTAATAAAAGCTGAGATCATTTCCGTTTTATTCAATCCGTCAACCTGATCCTTCATCAACGCGATAAGGGGTGAGACGACGATGGAAAAATTCTCGGAGATGAGCGCGGGAATTTGATAGCACAAAGATTTCCCGGCGCCCGTTGGCAGAACCGCGAGCACATGATTCCCGGCAAGAATTTCTTTGATGATCTCTTCCTGTCCGAACCGAAACTTTTTATAGCCGAAATATTTTTCTAACGCTTGATGGGGAGTCATTTTATAATTAATGTTCAAAGTTATCTCAACATAGCAAAGTATTGTCTTGACAAAATATCTTGCCGGCATGAGTGAATGGTTGAATGATTGAAAGTTTCGATGGCATTCTAGCTGTTACTTTCCGTTGGTTATCTGATTCTGGTTTATCTTATAATACTGTCAACATGGACGTATAATAATAGCGATCAAAAAAAATAGAAATGAACTTTGGGGCAGCAGCAGTTTTTCTTCGAGCTACTTCGTGCCTTCTTCGAGCGCTTCGTGTAAGAACTAAAATCCTTCCGCGAACCTGTCTGCCTCAGGCAGAGAACCACGAAGGTTTTCACGAAGGAATGTGAAGCGAGTTCATCACCGGTAATTTTGAATTAAATTTTATACAAACATAACAAAAATAATCTTTGTGCGGGAAAAGAGAACCCTGTGTGACAATTGATCTGGGCAAAAAAATGCATTGCGCACTCATTGAAAATTTTTTGCGGGCTTTGTTACGAAAGGTATAGTAACCTCTTTCATAGCGAACGTTGTGAGAAATAAAAGGGGAGTTCTCCTTCCGAATTATTTCGTCCCCATTTTTTCAGTAATTCCAGAAAGAAAGTGTAGAGACTTACTATGTCAAGTCTCTATACCTAATAATTAACAGATATTCTACTTTTGCAGCTTGATATCGGCAAAAAGGCGGTATATAAACGCTCCATGTTATAGATTTGACTAGCAAAGTAGTTCAATTCCGGTATTTAGCAGAAACCCACCGTGTGATAGTTATCACTTTCCGGCGGCGGAAAGAGTTAACTATATGGCGGAAAGAATCAACTAAGCGACGGAAGGAACTAACTATGTGGCGGAACGAACCAACTATGTGGCGGAACGAACCTACTATACCCCGGAAGTTATCGACTATACGGCGGAATGTATTAGCTACACGCCGGAAAGGATCGGCGAGCGGACGTGAAGGTTTTATTCTCAATAAACGACAAACAGCTAAAAGCGCAAGCGGCGTATATTTCTACCAACTTCGTGCAGGCAATTTTGTGCAAACGAAGAAGATGGTAGTGTTAAAATAAAATGATGATAAACGATTGAAGTTAACTTCTGGATTTTTTTTGGTGTATTCCCTTTTGAAATCCCTTATTGTCAATAATTGGTAGAATCTGCCAAGAAATAAAACAATATCAAACAATTTTATTTTTGGATTAAATTCTAAATCATTTCTTATTTTTCCTTACTTCAAATTTGAGAAATTAAATATTGGAAATAAGCTTGATTCTACTAAGTCGCTATTTGATTGCAAGCGTTTTACTTATGCTTACATCTCTGCATGCTGGAGATAGGGGAATAATAGAACTTACTAATTGGAAATACATTTCATTCCAAAGTGAAAATGATTCAACTTTTTCTGATCTGTTTAAAATCAATTCGCAAAAGCAAATAAATTGGTTGGATATTCAAAATCCAAGCAAGATAATCTCTAAAAACGGTGAATTGATTTTTCTTAAAACAGCACTTCCTGAACAATTCGAAAATAATTCAGCTTTATATGTGGGGCAGGTAACGTATCCAATGAAAGTGTTTTTGAATAGCAAATTGATTTATGAAATTGGTAGTTTTCAAGCAAAAGCGAACAAATATATTAGATGGAATCAAGTAATAATTGATCTCCCTAATTACCAAAAAAATTCCGAATTGGTTTTCGAAATTCAAATCGGCAAAGAGTTTAACGGCTTTTTTGAGAAAGTTCTAATAAGCCCATCCATATCAATGCTTGGTTTTCTCATAAAATCTGATCTGTTCAATATTATATTTTTAGCATTTTCTCTTTTTACAGGTATTGTAACTTGGTTGTTCTATTATTTTGCGAACAAAACTCGCTTGATGCTGGCTTTTACAATGTTCTTATTTTCAGTTGCAACGCTGTTATTTGTAAATCTTTCAATTGTGCAATTATTGATCAATCTGCCAATGATCTTTTTGCATCTCAACTACATTATGCTGGGACTTGCATTCATCTTTATTTTCATCATTGTGGAAGAAGTTGTTAATCCCAATTATAGATTTTGGATAAATCTAATTTGGAAAATTAGAATCGCTATTCTTCTTGTTACAATTTCGCTGATCAGTTTGACTGACCTTGTCTATTTCGGTGTGGTTAAATACGTAACGATTTACACTGTTTTGAGTTTTATAGTGGCACTTCTTCTCTTGTATTTAAGCGCTTCAAAAAGATCGTATGAAAGTAAAGTTTTGTTCGTCGGAATTCTTGGAATTGTGTTTTCAACGCTGTTGGAAATACTGATCTTTTATGTCAAAGGAGTTATTAATACCACATTTGGTTATAAGATCATCGCAATTCCGTTCGGTGTTATGATGTTCGTTCTTTCAATAATTTGGTTGGGAATATATAACTCGATAAAAACAAAAAAAGAAAAGGAAGAAAGTCAGCGATTAGCTTTTGAATTAATTCAAAAAGAAAACATTGCAAGGCAACAATTTGCAGCAAAATTAATCGAGTCGGAAGAACAAGAGAGAAATAGAATAGCTCTTGAGTTGCATGATTCTATCGGGCAGAAACTGCTGCTTATAAAAAACAGGATTCACTCTTTGGTTAATAATTTTGCGGGAGAGACAAGCAAAGAAGCATTAATAGATGTCGGCAGTTTAACAGGCGAAACGATAAGTGAAATTAGAAATATTACCAGCAATTTGCATCCGCCAATTTTGGAGCAGGTCGGTTTAACATCTGCAATTGACGTGCTGGTTGAAAAATTATCCAAGAATACAAAAATTATGTTCAATGTTTTTATTGATAATATTGATAAACTAATTCCCCCAAAAGATGAAATAAATTTTTATAGAATTGTTCAGGAAAGTATCAACAATATTATCAAACATTCTCAAGCTTCTGAAGCGTTCGTTAAAATTATAAAAGATGGTGATCTGATTATTCTCGAAATAAAAGATGATGGTGTTGGGATGGAAAGAACGAAATCAAAAACAAATAATGGAATCGGTATTACCGGAATGAAAGAAAGAGCCGCGATTTTGGGTTCGGAAATAAAAATTAACTCTGATAAAAATGGAACAACAATTAAAATGGAATATCGAAGGGACAAATGATAAAAGACCAAAATAAAATTTCAATTGTTATTGCTGACGATCATCCGATGTTCCGTAGTGGCGTAAAATCGGAATTAGAAAAAGAAAGCACTTTTAACATTCTAGCTGAGACCGGGGATGGAAAAGAAGCAATGGAAATGATTAGCATGTTAAAACCTGATATAGCTGTACTTGACGTAAAAATGCCGGGATTAACCGGAATTGAGATTGCCTCGCAACTGAGAGACTCGGTAAGTAAAACTAAAATAATTTTTCTCACAATGTATGATGAAAAAAGTGTTTTCTTAAAAGCCGTTAATGAGGGGGTATCCGGATATTTATTAAAAGATGATGCAATAGCAGATGTGATTATTGCAGTAAAGGAAGTTGCTTCCGGGAAAAAATTTATAAGTAAAAATCTTGTAGGAATACTTCTTGATAAAGTTAAAACTTTTTCGACAAATGAGAACCTAAAACTACCAATTTCGCAATTAACAACAGTCGAGAAGAAACTTTTACTTTTAATATCAGATCTAAAAACGAATGATGAACTTGCCGATTTGTTATTTATTTCAAAAAGGACAATTGAAAATTATAAGGTTAACTTAGCACGAAAACTTGAACTTAACAGTGCTAGAGATTTGTTGAAATTTTCTGTAAAATATAAACAACTGCTAATTAAAGGCTAATTAACTTCACTAAAACTTCAAAAAGTGAGAAAACTCATCATAGTATTTGGGTATTCTCACTACCCACTCTACTTATCATTAACTATTTTTACTTCCATCTAACTGCTAAACAAACTATTAGAAAATAGCAAAAGGTCACTAACATTTTAAACAAAGGTATACTTATGAAAAAAGTTTTACTTCTTGTTATTTTAATTTCAATTCAACTTTTTCCTCAAACAGCGCCATCCAACTACGCAGGCAAGGGCAGTATCTTAGGAGGTAATTTGTCATTTTTTTGATTCAATCGGCAATATGTTGAGCATTAACAAGTTATACATTAATTAATAAATTTAGGTGTGCAATGAAAAAAATATTTTTACTTACTTTCCTCTTATTCAATATTACAAATTTATTTTCCCAAAGTTGGTCTGAAATAACTGAAGCTTTTGCTTCAGACAAAGCTGTAGGAGATGGTTATGGTAATTCCGTAGCAATCTCAGGCGTTTACGCAGTAGTTGGTGCACCTTCGGAATCAGAAGATGCTGCTGGAGAGAATTCATTGTCCTATGCCGGGTCAGCTTATATATATAAATACAACGGATCAGACTGGGTTCAACAGCAAAAAATTGTTGCATCAGATCGGGAAGTAGATGATAGCTTTGGTAATTCAGTCTCAATCTCAGGTGATTATATAATAGTGGGGGCAGTCTTTAAAGCAGGATCTGGTGCTGCTTATATATTTGTCCGAAGCGGTGAAACATGGACACAGCAGCAAAAGATAGTAGCTTTAGACAATGCCACAAACGATGATTTTGGTAGTTCTGTTTCAATTTCTGGCGATTATGCGATTGTTGGTGCACCTTGGGAATCAGAAGATGCTGATGGAAATAATTCATTGTCTAGTGCCGGCTCAGCTTATATTTTTAAATACAACGGATCAAGCTGGGTTCAACAGCAAAAAATCGTTGCATCAGATCGGGAAGTAGATGATAGATTTGGTATATCAGTATCAATTTCCGGCGATTATGCGATTGTGGGTGCGGATCGAGAAGCTGAAGATGCAAATGGCAACAGTACTCTACTATATGCGGGTTCTGCTTATATCTTTGTCCGAAGCAGTGAAACATGGACACAGCAGCAAAAGATAGTAGCTTCAGACCGGGCATACGGAATGGGTTTTGGTTGTTCAGTTTCTATATCCGGCGATGACGCTATAATTGGTGCAGAGGATGAAGGGGCTGGATCAGCTTATGTTTTTGTAAGAGATGTTTCTGGCTGGACTCAGCAACAGAAAATTGTTCCATCAGACCGAGATTTGGCGATACAAGATTATTTTGGTTGTTCCGTCTCAATCTCAGGCAACTATGCAATTATTGGGGCAGAGGTTGACGAAAAGGATGCATTGGGTGTTGATAACACGGAAATGTATTCTGCCGGTTCAGCGTATATATTTTTGCGTAGTGGTTTAACATGGACCGAACAGCAAAAAATTGTCGCATCTGATCGTACATCGGATGATTATTTTGGTTGTTCAGTTGCAATATCGGGTAATTACATAATAGTAGGTGCAAATCAGGATAGAGACGGCGGAACTGGGGCGGCATATATATATGGTAATATTGAAGAACTGCCAGTAGAACTTACTTCATTTGCAGCAACAGCCCAGAGTAATACCGTTACTTTAAACTGGCAGACTGCAACAGAAGTAAATAATTACTGTTTTGAAATTGAACGAATGATTCTGAAACAAGTTCAGAATGACGGACAAAATTGGGAGAAAATTGGCTTTGTTGAAGGGCATGGAAATAGCAACTCTCTAAAAGAATACTCATTTGTTGATACAGACAAACCAAACCGAACAGCTAAGTACAGATTAAAACAAATTGATAGTGACGGAAAATTCGAATATTCACGAGAAGTTGAAGTGCAAATAGAGACGCCGACAGTTTTTGCTTTACAGCAGAACTATCCAAATCCTTTTAATCCAAATACGAACATTCAGTATTCAGTTGCCACTACTCGGAATGTTAGTTTAAAAGTTTATGATGTACTTGGGAATGAAGTAGCAACTTTAGTTAATGAAGAAAAGCAGCCGGGGGTGTATAATTACGAATTAGGATCCGCCACCGGCGGAAGGAATTGCGAATTGACAAGCGGCGTATATTTCTACCAGCTTCGTGCCGGTAATTTTGTACAGACGAAGAAGATGATAGTTTTAAAGTAGATTTTATTATGCGGTATTAACCTTCAAGGTCAGAGGACAAAACAACACCCAGACCTTGAAGGTTGCAACTCTACTGAAAACTGATTCGCCGCGAAGACTGAAAACTGACCACTAACGACTGAAAATTAAACCACTTTTCGTGTCACCCCTCAATTGCCTTATCCTTCTTTTTTCTTATTTTCCATGTGCGTTAGATAAAATTTATATGAAAATCATTTCACGGAGTTCTCATTGTCTCAACTGAGCGGAAAAAAAATATATCTTGCCGGACATAACGGAATGGTCGGCTCTGCAATTCATAGGCGGTTAATCTCGGCAGGATATCAAAATATCATTACAAGAAATTATCCCGAAATAGATTTAATAAGGCAGACCGAAGTTGAAGATTTGTTTGAAAAAGAAAAACCGGAATTAGTAATCGTTGCGGCTGCAAAGGTTGGTGGAATAGTAGCAAACAATACGTACCGCGCGCAATTCATTTATGAAAACCTGATGATCGAAGCGAATATTATTCACGCCGCGTATAAAAATAATGTTGAGAAATTGATCTTCCTCGGAAGCTCTTGCATTTATCCTAAGTTAGCTCCTCAGCCGTTAAAAGAGGAATATCTTTTAACCGGTTTATTAGAGCAGACGAATGAGCCTTACGCAATCGCAAAAATTGCCGGGATAAAATTGTGTGAAAATTACTACCGCCAATACGGTGCAAATTTCTTTTCGGTTATGCCTACAAATCTTTTCGGATATTATGACAATTTCAATTTAGAAACTTCACATGTGCTACCTGCGTTGATGAGGAAATTCCATGAAGCCAAAACCGGAGGAAAATCTTCTGTTGAGCTTTGGGGAACCGGAAAACCTTTGCGTGAGTTTATGTTTGTAGATGATTTAGCTGATGCCATCTATTATTTGATGGAAAAAATTAATGCAAAAGATCTCTACGAAAAAGGATTAACGCACATAAACATCGGTACGGGAGAAGACTTAACTATTGCAGACTTAGCGGAACTGATTAAAAAGATTGTCGGTTTTACCGGTGAGATAGTTTACGACACAACTAAACCGGACGGCACCCCAAGAAAATTAATGGATGTTTCCCGCTTGCACAATCTCGGCTGGAACCACAAGACTTCTCTTGAAGAAGGAATAAAGAAAACGTACTCTTGGTTCGTAAATCAATTAGATAGTTAGTAAAAATATTCTGTGCAGAATGGCAAGAATATTTATTTAGTTTTCAACAAATAAGTAATGTAGGGAGCGGTCGAGACCGCTCCGCAAAAAGAAAATAATTTAAGCTAAAACACAGAACGCTCGCGAGCGTTCCCTACAACTGAAAATCAATTTGGTTCTGGCTTTGCCAGATTAGAAATTAAAAATAAGGAATTAGGAATGGCAAAAAAAGCACTCATTACCGGAATCACCGGACAAGACGGAAGTTATTTAACAGAAATCCTTCTTGATAAAGGTTACGAAGTCCACGGAATTATCCGAAGAAGCAGTTCGTTCAATACCGGAAGAATTGATCACCTTTACAACAATAAAGAAATAATGAACAAACAATTATTTCTTCATTACGGAGATTTAGTTGATACGAGTAACCTCAACCGCTTATTAGAACAAATTGAACCGGATGAAATTTATAATTTGGCGGCTCAGAGTCATGTTAAAGTTTCATTTGAAATTCCCGATTACACCGGACAAGTTGACGCGCTCGGAACGCTTCGCTTTTTGGATGCAATAAGAGAAGTCGGTTTGCGTAAAGTGAGATTTTATCAAGCCTCTACAAGTGAGTTGTACGGAAAAGTACAAGAAGTTCCGCAATCTGAAAAAACTCCATTTTATCCACGCTCTCCATATGGAGTAGCAAAGCTTTATGGATATTGGATTATTGTGAATTACCGTGAAGCGTATAATCTTTTTGCATGCAACGGAATTTTATTCAATCACGAGTCACCAAGGCGCGGAGAAACTTTTGTAACAAGAAAAATTACCCGTGCTGCTTCCCGAATAGTTGCCGGTTTTCAGCAAACACTTTCGCTTGGCAATATCCACTCAAAACGCGATTGGGGTTTCGCTCCTGAATATTGTGAAGGGATGTGGCGGATATTAAATCACGACACAGCAGAAGATTTTGTTCTTGCCACTGGTGAAACACACACGATAAAAGAATTTGTTGAATACACTTTCCGCGAAATCGGGATTGAATTAGACTGGAAAGGTGAAGCTGAAAATGAAAAGGGAGTTATCAGCAAAATAGATTTGTCAAAAGCCGAGTATATCGTTGGAATGGAGAAGCAGAAGTATCAATTTCAATTAAGAACCGATTTGAAGATCGGACAAACGATTGTTACGGTTGACCCCAATTACTATCGCCCGACAGAGGTTGATCTTCTTATTGGTGATCCGACAAAAGCCGACAAAATATTAGGCTGGAAAGCGAAGACGAAGTTTGAAGATTTAGTTAAAGTAATGATCCAGGCTGATCTTGAAAAAGTTTTAAGAAGAGGTTTTTAAAGTAACTATTTGAGGAGAATGTTTGTTACGCAGAGTATTTTTTTTGTTGATGTTCATTGTCGGAATTAATCAGACTTTTTTTCCGCAATCAAAACATATGAAAGTTTATCATCCGTTTACCGGTACGCTGGTCTTTACAATGGAAGGCGGTGCTACGTATGGATTAACCGATTACAAAGATTTTTCTGTCGATTTTCTTGGGAGAGGGATGATTGAATATTTCCTTCCGACTTATTCTAAAAGTTCTTTCGGTATTCGTATCTATGGTGCTGCAGGTTATTTAAAAGGAAAAGATTCTACTGTTACTCCTCATGAATTTAGGACGGATCTAAAATTAGCAGGAGGGGGTATTCTATACACGCTATCATTGGGCGAAGCGGTTTTCCCTTATGTTTTTGCCGGTGCAACCTATACCTGGTTTAGCCCGAAAGGGGACGACGGTAAAACTCTTATCGGCAATGAAAATTATAGTTACATAAAGAACGAACTTCAGTACAATGCAGAATTGGGAATGAGAATTCTTTTGTCCGATAATCTTACGATGAATTTCAGCGGGGGAATTCAAGTGAGTCCCAACGATTATCTTGACGGTTTCAAATCTAAAACAAACACGAATGATGCTGTGCTTATTGGTACGATGGGATTTTCATTTGCCTTTTTTGGAGAACAGGACTCAGATGAAGATGGCATTGTTGACTCAAAAGATTTATGTCCCAACACACCAGGTGGAATGAAAGTGGATCAGTTTGGCTGCCCGATGGATGAGGATAAAGATGGTGTCCCAGATTATTTGGATAAATGTCCGGATACACCTGAAAAAGTTAAAGTGGATAAGAAAGGGTGCCCGCTGGATACGGATAATGATGGTATCCCCGACTATATTGATATCTGTTCCAATACTCCTAAAGGAGTTATGGTTGATGAATTCGGATGCCCATTAGATGCTGATAACGACGGCATTCCGGATTATCTTGATAAATGTGCGAACACTCCAATTGGCGTTCAAGTTGATAGGTTTGGTTGCCCGCTCGATAATGATGGAGATGGCGTTCCCGATTATCTTGATAAATGTCCAAACACTCCAAAGACCGAGCAAGTTGATATATCGGGTTGTTCTATCAAAAAACAAGAACCAATCAAAGAAGAGCCGTTTGAAAAAGGAGTGCAAACAGTAAAAGAAGTAACCTTAAACGCCGGCGCCTCATTTGGAGTGGGGAGTTCAATTTTACTTCCGGAAGCTTATAGTGAATTGGATAAGCTTGCACAAACGATGCTTGAAGAAAAAACTTCGAGATGGCTTATAGAAGGGCATTCAGATAATGTTGGTTCAGCGGAAAGTAATAAAAAGTTATCTTTAAAGAGGGCAAATGCTGTTGTAAATTATCTGGTCTTAAAAGGCATAGGAAAAAATCGTTTTACCGTCCGCGGTATGGGAGCTGACTATCCAATTGCCGATAACAAAACTGAAGAGGGAAGAGCAAAGAACAGAAGAGTTGTGATTTTACGAATAAATTAATGTGAATTGTTTTTAGGGACATGAAAGACTCTTCGTGTCCCTAAAAATTAATATTCCGCTTCTGAAATTCTCCAACTAAATTTTCATATCCGGTAAATTGAATTCCATCCCAGCCTAATTTTCTAGCTCCGTTTACATACTCAAGAATATCATCAATAAAAAGATGTTCATGAGGCAGAAATCCTGTAAAAGTTTCAACGGCTTTGTAAATTTTTTCTTCCGGTTTAACAGCGTTAACTTCATGGGATAGAATGAGTTTGTCAAAATACTGTATAAAGCTATATTGGTTCCATCCATATTTTTTATGGATCGCATTTGTATTGGACAGGAGGACAAGCGAGTAATTCTCTTTTAGCCTTGGAAGAAGAGAAGCCACATCTTCATTGACTATAAATATTTCAGAATAAATTTTACAGAAAGTTTCTTCATCAATTATGTTATGCAATGCATTCAGCATTAGAGTAATAAAATCCCCATTTGATAAGTCACCCCTTTCAAATGACCGGTGAAGTTCATAATGTTCCTTATAAAATGAAAGGAACACTTCGCCAAGGTTTTCCTCCATCGCATTCAACCTGTTTACGGCAACAGAATAATCAAATGGTACTAGCACATTGCCAAGATCAAAAACGATTGCTTTAATTATTTTCCCGCTCATCAAATTTATCTTTCGTTATTTTTACAGTAAATTTATTTTGTAAAATAATTAAAAAATCTTTCTGCAGGCAATCAAAGGGTTCGGTAAATGAAAATAGTAGGCGGAATAGTTTTACTTCTCTTGTTTTTGGTTACTCCACTAGATTTTGCGCAAAGTAAGCTCTCCCTCCGGGGGAAAGTTGTTGATGCTGTTACCGGTGAAGCGCTCATCTTTGCCAATGTTAGGGTGGCCAACACTTCATCCGGAAGCATTACCAATAAAGAAGGCTTCTTTGAAATAAAGACTTTCCCCGATTCGCAGAAACTTATCACAAGTTTTATCGGATATCATTCCGACACATTGGTAGTATTGCCACGGAAGGGAAACCAGGCAATCATCATAAAGCTAACCCCTTCTTCACTACAATTATCTGAAGTAGTTGTTTTAGCGGAAGAGAATCCCGCGTATGCAATTATTCGTCGTGCAATCCGGAGAAAAGTTGAGCGTTCAAACAAATTAAAAAGTTATCAATATTCCGCTTACACAAAAGGAAGTATAAAAACCGAAGATGATTTTAATGCGCGGGGCAATTCCGTTTCTCTTGGTGTAGGAGCGAAAGATTCTGCTGAATTAAAAATTACCGGAATACTTGAAAACCAAAGCACAGGGTATTATAAAGCCCCGAACAAGTTGAAAGAAATCATTGTGGCGCGGAAGCAGAGTTCTAACTTTCCGTCATCAATAAATGTTTTAACCGGTGGAAGGATACTGCAAAATTTTTATTCGGACGATCTTAATTTCTTTGGACGAAAAATGACCGGACCCCTTGACGATAATTCCGCGAAGTATTATTCATTCACTTTAAAGGATACCCTGGCGCAGGACAATCACACTATTTACAAAATATTTATGACGCCTGCAGATTCGCTTGACCCGGGATTTGTTGGTGATCTTTACATTACCGGAAAAAATTTCGATTTGGTCAAAGTGAATTTGAGTTTGAACAAAGCCGCTAACTTTAGTGGAATATTTAAAAAAATTATTATCGATCAACAGTTCGATCAATACGATAATATTTATATGCCGGTAGATTATCATCTTTTAGTTGAAGCGAATGTTTTGGGGCTTGCAAAATTTGGCTTTGAACTAAACACGCTCCTCAACAATTACGAAATTAACAAAGATATTCCGGACGAACTCTTTAATAAAGCAATTATAACCGTGCTGACGGATGCCGATAAAAAAGATTCAACGTATTGGGATACTATTCAACATATCCCAAACACGGAAGAAGAAGTTACCGCGTATAAAAGAATTGATTCCGTTTCCGCAATACCGTTTTCCTTTTGGGATGAATTTTCGTTTCTTTCTAGCCGGGTAACTTTCTCTAAGCATTTTTCTACCACAGGTCCACTGGGGCTTTATCACTTTAACCGCGTTGAAGGAAATGCTTTGGACTTCGGATTTTACTTTTATGATTTAATGGATAACCGCTTTAGGACTTCAATTTCTACCAGCTACGGTTTTGCAGATAAAAGATTTAAATCAGAACTTTCTTCCCAATATTATTTTGGCGATTACCGTACGTATGCACTAACATTCAACGCATTTAAGAGAACTTCCGTACTCTTTGAAAAAAATTCTTCTTACGGTGATTTATTTTCAACGTTGAATTCACTTCTTACAAAATATGAATTCAATGATTTTTATTATTCTACCGGATTTTCATTGATGATGAGCGGAGAAGTTTTTCCGGTTCTTAAATTACGGTTGGGAATTCAACAACAAAAAGATTTATCGGCTCAAAAGAATTCCGAATTCTCCATCCTTGCACGAAAGAAAACATTTCGTGACAACCAGTCAATTTCGAGCGGATTGACTAATGCCGTTAAAGCCGGTTTCACAATTGATTTTCGCGACTATATTGAAGATGGAAAGTTCCGGAGAAGAGCAGGGGGTAATTACGGAACTTTAATTCTTGATGGAGATGTAACGATCGCGCAAAATAAACTTTTCAAAAATGATTTTAATTTTTATTTGTATGAGGCGTCGCTCAGTGGAGGCATTTCAACTTTTAAAACAGCAGGTTTGCAATTCAGGATAAACGGTTTTTATGCTTCCGGCGCGCTCCCTTTTCAAAATTTTTATTCTCTTCCGGGCAATATTAGTTCCCTTGGCAAACGGTTCTCATTCCGAACTTTGGGTTTAAATGAAATTGTGGGCGACCGGGTGGTTACTTTTCACTTAGAACATAACTTTCAGGATGAATTATTAAGAATATTGGGAATTTCATTTTTGAAATCCTTAAATTTGCAGGTGAGCTACTATTTCAATGCAGCAGTATCTGAAGTTAGTACCGCAGGAATGAAAAATATGTTGTACCCGTATAAAGCATTTAAGACCCCATTTTGTGAAAATGGATTCAGTATCGGGCATCAACTTTTTCCGGTTGCGTTAGAGTTTTCGTGGAAAATAAATTACCGCGGCGAAAGAAATTTTGTCATCGGGTTAAATTCAGCATTAACAAATTAAAAGAAAGAAAGAAAATGAAAAAAGTTTATTCGCATAACAAAAAACAATCATTTGAAGTCGGCAAGATCGTTTGTGTCGGAAGAAATTATATGGATCACATAAAAGAACTCGGGCATCAGGTGGAAGAAAAACCGGTGTTGTTCTTAAAGCCTACATCAGCCATGATTTATTCCGGGGAGAAAATCATCTATCCATCTTTCTCCAACAATCTGCATCACGAAATTGAACTAGTGCTTCTCATCGGCAAAACGATTACCGGTGCATCAATTGAAGAAGCAGGTGAAGCAATTATTGGATATGGAATCGGTTTGGACATGACGCTTCGCGATTTGCAAAACCAGGCTAAAGACAAAGGGAATCCGTGGACTATTTCGAAATGTTTTGACACCTCCGCAGTTATCTCAGATTTCATTTTGAAAGAAGAATATGATTTGAATTTTGAAGAAACCATTTCGCTTACCGTGAACGGAAAAATTCGTCAACAGGAAACATTAAACAAAATGATGTTCCGACCGGATGAACTTGTTTCTTACATTTCCTCCCGGATGACGCTTGAAAAAGGTGATTTAATATACACCGGTACTCCGGCGGGTGTTAGCGGCTTAAATAAAGGGGACAAACTCAAAGGTGAAATTACGAACGTTGCAAAAATTGAAACGGAAATTATCTAACGGTCGAGAAAATCAATAAGTTAGAAATTGCTCACTTCTTTCTTAGTGAAGTTTAGTGTTCATAGTGTCTAAGTGGTAAATAATTTTTCACCGCTTAGGCACTAAGGTCACAAAGGAACACGAAGCAAATTATTTATTTAACATCGAAAGAGATTTCCGGATGATATCTTCCAACGTTATATCCGGATTTTCTGTGCTGATCTCTCTCACAACTTTTTCTGCAAGTTTAACATTATACCCAAGTGTGGTGAGTGCTGTTGTAGCTTCATTTTTAATGCTTGATTTTTGTCCGGTAGATTCGCTGCCTAACGAAGAAATTCCTTCAACTTTCCCCCGAAGTTCTATTAATAATCTTTCGGCAGTTTTGCGTCCGATACCGGGAATTGCTATTAATCTTCCGATGTTGGCAAATTCAATTGCCTCTTTTAACTCATCTACAGAAATGCCGGAAAGAATTGTTTGTGCAGATTTTGGTCCGATGCCGGAAATTGAAATGAGTAATTCAAACATTTCTTTTTCGGATTCCGAAAAAAAACCGAAGAGTGTTAAACTGTCTTCTTTTACATGTGTGTGAATAAAGAGCGAAACTTCGGGAAGGGATGAAATTTTTTCAAACGTGGTTATGGAGATGAAAACCAAATAGCCGACTCCGTTTACGTCAAGAATAATTTTTGTCGGTCTAAGCGAGATTATTTTTCCTTTTAAAAAGCCAATCATAGTTATTCTATTATTCTTTCCGGAAAAGCTTCGGCGAAAGCTTTCCAACTTTTTGAAGAGGGAGCTTTTTTATCTTTTCTAAACGCGTGACAAATAGCCGCTCCAAGTGCATCACTTGCGTCAAACGGTATTTCAGTCTTAATGTTTAACAATGTCTTCACCATAAAATTCACTTGCTCTTTTGAGGCGGCGCCGGTTCCAACAATAGATTTTTTTATTTCGCGCGGAGAGTATTCGCCTAAAAAAAGTTGATGTTGCACCGCGGCTAAAAGAGAGACACCGCGAGCATACCCGACTTTCAAGGCTGATTGAACATTCTTCCCGAAAAAAGTGGTTTCAATTGAAAAATCAGTCGGTTTGTAAATTTTAATTAACCGGGTTAATTCAGCATAAATACTATTTAATTTATCTGAGAGTGTTTTTTCTTTAGCAAGATTGATTACTCCGAAATGTAAAAGCTTCAGCTCATTTTTCTGATACTGAATCACACCGTAGCCGGTTTTTATTGTTCCGGGATCAACACCAAGGATAATCATAAATGGATTTTTATTCTTTTCTATCGGTAAATAAATCTAAAATTTTCAAATCCTGAATTTTTCTGAAATCACGAATATTTCTTGTTACTAGAACATCATCATTTACAAGTGCAGTAGCAGCAATAATAGCATCGCCGAGCTTTAACCTATGTTTTTGCCTTAACTCAATAGCTTTCTCTACAATGTCTTCACTTAGTTTTTCAATTTGTAATATATCTATGATGTTTGATAAGATGATTTTATCTCTTTGCTTTAATTTGTGATATCCAAGCACTTCAATTTTCGAGATGACAGAAATTAGAGGAAGATTTTCGTAAATAAATTCTGAAACAAATATATATTCTGCGCTACAAGCATAAATGAGAATATTGCTATCAATCAGATAATGCACGATCAACTCTAACTTTTTTTTGCCAGGCAACGGGGTCTTGAATACCAGAAAAAGGATTTGATTGATGTAACTCGTTAAATAGCTTTTTTAGATTTCGCTTCTTCATTGCTGGAGAGATGTTCTCTTTCTCCACAATTTTTACTTTAATGACTTTTTCCTTTAAATCTTTTAAGTCTAGAGTATCAATCGGGAAAAGCAAACCATCGTGATATGTAGCTTTTATTGTTTCCATAGGATTTGTTGTTTATTTGTTACCAAAAATTAACAATTTTTGTTGAAAGATTCTACCATTATAAACTTGACAAGTACTTTCTAAATACTTTTCTTATTCTTGAATATCGGCATTAGAAAAAACATTCTGCACGTCATCGTTATCCTCAAGCGTTTCAATTAGTTTCACAACTTTTTCGGCATCTTCTCCGGCAACGGCAAGAGTGTTTTTCGCTATCCATTCAAGAGAGGCGTTTTCAACTTCTAATTCTTTTTCGAGTAACGTCTTTCTTACGGTTTCAAACGATTCAAGTGAAGTTGTAACTTCAAAAATATCTTCTTCGGTTTGCATATCATCGGCGCCTGCATCAAGAACAATTTCCATTACATCGTCTTCGCTTTTATTATTGCGCTTAACAGTGATCATTCCTTTTCTTTCAAACATCCATGCAACGGAGCCGGATTCTCCCATACTTCCGCCGATTTTGCTAAAAATATGTCGTACTTCCGCAACGGTGCGGTTTTTATTGTCGGTAGCAACTTCAACAAGAATTGCAATGCCGCCCGGTCCATATCCTTCGTACATTAATTCCGTAAAAGAAACACCTTCTAATTCGCCGGTAGCTTTTTTTACAGCACGTTCGATGTTATCTGCGGGCATGTTAGCAGCTTTTGCATTATCAATTGCAAGCCTCAATCTTGGGTTTCCGTTTGGATCGCCGCCCCCCTGCCGTGCAGAGATAGTAATTTCTTTGATCAGTTTGGTAAATATTTTTCCCCGTTTAGCATCAGCAGCCCCTTTTTTTCTTTTGATTGTTGCCCATTTAGAGTGACCTGACATAAGAAATTCTCCTATCTGTTTTCTTTTATTTTTATGTCTTTAATTCTGAATTGCGGGAACACTTTCCCGTCTTTAAACATCTGGTCGATTGAAAAGACCGTATCAAACCTAACACTTCCGCCGTTAATCAGCGGGGCGAACTCAGCCATATTAAAACCGATACAGTCAAATACTTTATCACAGTCTTCTTGTTTGATTGTTAAGATTAAATGCTTTCCGCTGATGATACGTGATGAAATTACACGCACATCTTCTGCCCATAAAACCGGACGCATATTTCTTGGACCAAACGGGGAGAACTGTTCCACAATTCTAATAAACTTAGCTGTAATTTCGGATAATTTAATTTTTGAATCAATTGTTATTTCGGGAATAAGATCATTTCTGTCGATTTTTTCTTTTACGATCTTTTGAAATCTTTCTCGGAATTCATCAATTTTCTCTATCTCAACAGCTAAGCCTGCCGCGGCTTCGTGTCCGCCAAAATGGATGAGCACATCTTCGCATTCTTTTAGTGCTTCATAAATATTAAAACTTGCGATGCTTCTTGCAGAGCCTTTAGCGATGCCGTCGATAGTTGTAAGCATAACGGTCGGTTTGTAATATTTTTCAACTAACCGAGAAGCAACAATGCCGATAACACCCGGATGCCAATTTTCTTCATGAAGAACGATTGCCAGATCTTCAACGATGTCAACGCTGTCAACAACTTTTTCGACTGCTTCGGCTAAGGTGTCAACGTCAATTTTTCTTCTTTCATAATTTTCTTTTTCCAACACGAGTGCAAGCCGTGTAGCTTCGTTGTCATCGGAGGTAATCATTAGTTCTACGGCAGTTTTTGCTTCGCTTAAACGCCCGACCGCATTAATTCTAGGTGCGAGGGCAAACACAATTTGCCCGGACGAAAGATTTCCCGGAATAATTTTAGCGCTGTCGAGTAAAGCTTTAATTCCTGGTCGAGGCGTTTTGTTGATTTGAGACAAACCTTCTTTAACGAGGATGCGGTTTTCATCCGTAAGGGGAACAATATCTGCGGCACCGGCAAGAGCAACCAAATCGAGATATGCCATCGGATCCTCGCGCTTGCCGATCCGTTCACAAATTCCTTGTATAAGTTTAAAGGTAACACCTGCACCCGAAAGAAATTTGTATGGATAATTGCAATTCGGTTTGATCGGATCAAGAAGAGCGTAACAATCGGGGAGTTTATCTTTTGGCTGATGATGGTCACAAATAATTACATCAATACCGAATGTTTTAGCATATTCAACTTCGTCTACGGCAGTTATACCACAATCCACAGAGATTAAAAGTTTAACCTCTAAATCTTTTGCGTAATCGATTCCCTGAGTTGAAATCCCGTAACCTTCTTTAACGCGGTTGGGAATAAAATAATCAACATTTGCGTTGAGCTTTTTCAAAAACATATAAAGCATAGCAGTAGAACTTGTGCCGTCTACGTCATAATCACCATAAACAAGTATTTTTTCCTGGTTAGTAACCGCCTCGATAACACGATGAGTAGCGGTTTCCATGCCGTCCATCAAAAAAGGATCATAAAGGTCTTCTAAGGAAGCGCGGAAAAAACTTTTAGCTTGTGCAAAAGTTTTTATGTCGCGAAGAACAAGTAGTTTGGCTAATATTTCGGAAATATTGAGAGAGTCTGCGAGATAGTTAACCTCATAGAGATCAACTACTTCTTTCAATTTCCAACGTTTTTCAATCATAGTTTTAAAAGAAGAAAACAAAAAGACGATCAAGTCTATAAGCCGAATTTTGTAATGGCGCTTAAGGCGCCACGGCAATTATTTGTCTGGGAGTTGAATTACTTCAACCCTCGATCGGTCTACCCGAAAGTTAATCAAAGCGAGCAGCCTCGTCCCGCCGGGGCGGGAAACTTTCCTATTTGACCTTTCTCCAA